>Ga0134099_1000005_pt1 | contig 372871 bp, 324 predicted proteins | sample 10_taG_2_FD_105482 | JGI IMG/M metagenome (GOLD analysis project Ga0134099, IMG submission 105482) | Switchgrass degrading microbial communities from high solid loading bioreactors in New Hampshire, USA - 10_41_5_180_A2 metaG | ecosystem: Engineered > Bioreactor > Semi-continuous > Anaerobic >...
AAGGTGCTATTTTCCGATTTAGATTTCTTTAGAACCATAATGCAGGTAGCAATGCTGGTACCATAGAACAAGTTATCCGGTAACTGAATGATACAGTCGATATAGTTATTGTCAATCAGGTACTGCCTGATTTTCTTTTCCGCTCCGCCACGGTACATTACACCGGGGAAACAAACGATAGCCGCAGTTCCGTTTGTCGCTAGCCAGGAAAGGCAATGCATAACAAAGGCAAGGTCAGCCTTGGACCTTGGCGCCAGAACTCCCGCAGGAGCAAAACGGGGGTCATTTATCAAAGTCGCGTCACTGTCGCCCTTCCATCTGATTGAGTACGGCGGATTTGAAACAATGACTTCGAAAGGCTCTTCATCCCAATGCTGAGGATTTGTCAGGGTGTCGCCGAGGGCTATGTCAAACTTATCGTAGTCAATGTCATGCAGGAACATATTAATGCGGCACAGGTTGTAGGTGGTAATATTAATCTCCTGACCGAAAAAGCCCAAGCGGACATTGTCTTTGCCGAGAATTTTAGCAGACTTAAGCAGCAAAGAGCCTGAGCCGCAGGCAGGGTCATAAACCTTGTTAACCTCGGTTTTTCCTACAAGAGCAAGACGGGTTAGGAGCTCCGAAACTTCCTGCGGCGTGAAATACTCTCCCCCGCTTTTGCCTGCGTTGGAAGCATACATGCCCATTAAGAATTCATAGGCATCGCCGAAAGCGTCAATTGTATTATTCTTATAATCGCCCAACTGCATCTCAGCAATGGCATTAAGAATTCTGACAAGCTTAGCGTTTCGCTGTTCCACCGTGCTGCCGAGTTTGTTGCTGTTGACATCAATATCGTCAAAAAGACCTTTAAAGTTTTTTTCGCTGGGAGTACCCAATGCGGATGCCTCTGTGTTTTTGAAAACCCTTTCAAGAGTTTCATTGAGATTGCTGTCGAACTTTGCGCGAGCCCGGACATTTTCAAAAAGCTCGCTGGGGAGGATGAAAAAGCCTTTTTCTTTGACCATTTCATATCTGATTTGCTCAGCCTGCTCATCGGTAAGCTTTGCATAATCAAAATCTTTGTTGCCCGCTTCCCATTCGCCTTTATTTATGTAGTCAGTAATATTCTCGGATATATAACGGTAAAACAACATTCCAAGAACATATTGCTTAAAATCCCATCCATCTACGCTGCCTCTTAGCTCGTTCGCGATATTCCATATTGTGCGGTGGAGTTCAGCACGCTCACGCTCTTTGATGTTGTTTTCCATTTGTTTTCCTCCTTCGGGTTTTTTTCATGAATAAACCAATGGGTAGATTTTACAAGTTATGACAATTGTATAATAATAATCAAAATTTGTCTACCAGGCATATAGCCTATTGTACAATTATCGGGACACTTTAATACTGTTTTGTATTACCGCTGCGGGAGAAAAGCAAATAAAAAAGGGACACCGTTTGGTGTCCCTTGTAATTTAAACTCTAATTTCCTTAGGTGTTCTGGGGTAGAGCTGGACATCGCGGATGTTTGAGATTCCCGTGATATACATGAGGAAACGCTCAAGGCCGAGGCCGAAGCCGCTGTGGGGGGCGGAGCCGAATTTTCTCAGCTCCAGATATGACTTGTAGTCGTCCTCGTTCATTCCCCTGCTTCTTATGGCGCTGAGGAGCTTATCGTAATCGTTCTCCCTTTCGCTGCAGCCGATTATCTCTCCCACGCCGGGGACAAGCAGGTCGGTTGCCGCGACGGTCTTGCCGTCGGGATTTTGCTTCATATAGAAGGACTTTATATCCTTGGGGTAATTGATAACGAAAACGGGGCGGTTAAAGACGGTTTCGGCAATATACCTTTCGTGCTCGGTCTGCAGGTCAAGTCCCCATTCCACGGGGTATTTAAAGTCCGCGTCAGCTTTTTTCAAAAGCTCTAGCGCCTCGGTGTATTCGATGACTCCGAATTTTTCGGAAACCACTTTCTCCAGTTTTTCGATAAGACCCTTTTCGTAGAACTTTTCAAAGAATTCGAGTTCTTCCCTGCAGTTTTCGAGGGCGTACCTTATAAGGTACTTTATCATATCCTCGGCGATTTCGATTATGTCGGGAAGCTCGGCAAAAGCTACCTCGGGCTCTATCTGCCAGAACTCGGCGGCGTGGCGGGGCGTGTTGCTGTTCTCGGCTCTGAATGTGGGGCCGAAGGTGTATATTTTGCCCAGAGCCAGAGCCGCAGCCTCGCCTTCAAGCTGACCCGATACGGTAAGACCCGCTTTTTTGCCGAAAAAGTCCTCTTTGTAATAGTCCTCTCCCTCCGGCGAGGCATAGAAAGGCGGGAGGGTTGTGACTCTGAAAATCTCCCCCGCGCCCTCGCAGTCGCTGGAGGTGATTATGGGCGTGTGGACATAGTAATAGCCGTTCTTCTGAAAATACTCATGCACCGCAAAGGAGATTTTGGAACGGACTCTGAAAACCGCGTTGAAGGTGTTTGTTCTGATTCTAAGGTGAGGCATAGTGCGAAGGAATTCAAGAGTGTGACGCTTTTTCTGCAAAGGATAATCAGAGGGGCTCTCGCCCAGGAGGATTATTTCCTCAGCGTTTATTTCAATCTGGTCATTAATTTCCGACTTTACAACGGTGCCTGTAACCTTTATGGCGGCGCCGACTTTAAGGAATTTGAGGGTATCTTCGAGGGCGGCTTTGTCAATGACAATCTGAACGGGGCTAAATGAGGAGCCGTCGTTTATTTCCGCAAAGGCGACGGTTTTAGACTCCCTTGAGGTTTTGACCCAGCCGCAAACGGTGACTTTCTTAGACAGCAGATTTCCGCTTAAAACATCTTTAATCTCGGTTCTTTTCACAGGGCACCTCCGAATAACTTTTGACATAATTATGATACCAAATCCGTCATCATTTTCAACATTTTTATTTCCCGAAATTTCTATCCTATGTGCCAGCGGCAAAACAAAACCCGCCGCGCTTAGGCGGCAGGGCGTTTGTAATTTTATTTAGAGCTTTTTGCCGAAAACCTTTTCGGCTCTTTCCTTTAAGAATTCGTTGGCTCTTTCAAGAATCAGCCTGTCGTTTTCAAATCTCAGGTTCTCCATAGCCTGCTCATAGGCGAGCCATACATAGTCCTCTATCTCGGTTTTTTGAATTACGGTTTTTGTGTCGTTTGTGCTGGCGAGGAAGATGGTGACCGATTTTTCCACCTTGCCGCCGATTTTGTACTCGGAGGTGGACACAAAGCCCTCAATAAACTTTATGTTAATGCCCGTTTCCTCAAAAACCTCTCTCGCGGCGGTCTGCTTTTTGGTCTCTCCCTTTTCCATATGACCCTTGGGGAAGCCCCAGTGGTTGCTTCTTTTGTTTTTTATAAGCAGGTACCTTATCTCATTGTTGATTTCCCTTGCGACAACCGCGCCGCAGGAAACCTCATATAAACAGTCAAGGGAGTAGTTTTTGGGGTTTTCATAGTCTTCAAGGGCGGTAATAATCTCGAAATTAATAAACCTTGTGCGCTTTGGGGCAACAACATACTTTGGGGCAGAACCGTCATAGTAATTGAGAACAGCTATGATTCTGCCCGAGAACTCTTTTTGAACATTGCTTGCTCCCAGTATATAAACATCGGCGAAATAGGAGCCGCCGTCAGAGGATTTGATGCTCACTATTCCCGCATTGAGAGTTTGTTTTAACTTGTCCTTTTCATCCTGTCTGCCCAGGTAGGCAGTGATGCTTACCTTTACATATCTACCAAGCATTACAATCTCCGAAACTAGTTTTTTCCAATCCTTCAGTATTATATCACAAAAAAGATTTTTGTAAAAGGTGAATAATTTTAAATTGCTTTTTTTGGCGGAAATAACCGTATAAATTTAATACGCTGCGCAAAGCTTTAAAAACATTAGGCTATATTATATGGTACAAATATTAGTTTTTCAAGGATTTTTGAGAATAATAGTTTACAAATATGTTTGGTCTTTTTTGGCTTGTTTAATAAATAATAACAAGATTTAAGCATTTATTAAAATTCTATAAAAAGCATTGTTTAAATTTGGGCTTTGCGTTAAACTATTCACTGTATCCAGCCTCTGATAAATCCTATTTTGGGGGAAAGGAAACGCAATATGGGTGACATATATTTTTCAAAAGACAAGAACAATAAGAACTTCAATATAGACCCTGACAGCGTAACCATGGAGCTGCCGGATATAGATGAGTTTTTGGAGGCTCAAAAGGAGGAACTGGGTAAAAATAAAATGCCCTCAACCAAAAGGCGTGAGAATGTCCCGAACTTTTTCAGAAACGCCTCGTCAAAGGGCAAGAATAAGAATACCCGTGCTTCTCTCGCTTTAAAAATAGTGGCCGCCTTTTTGGCTCTGCTGGCGGTTGCCGGCGGCGGCGCCTCGATTTATCTTTACAAGTCAATCCTCGGAGAAATACAGTATGAGCAGAATGAAAAACACGAAAACGAGTTTGTTAAAAACTCGGAGCTTATGTCCTCTAGGCATGTAAAGAACATTCTGCTTATAGGAATTGACAGCGATTCCACAGAGGATGTCGCCCGCTCCGACTCCATGATACTCGTCAGCATCGACAGCAAAAACAAGGCTATAAAACTTACATCGTTTTTAAGGGATATGTGGGTCGAAATCCCCGGCAAGAAGACCGCAAAGCTGAACGCCGCGGCGTCAAGCGGCGGCCCCACTCTTGTAATGGACACCATTGAGTACAATTTCAAAATCGACATTGACAACTATGTAATGATAGGCTTTGAGGCCTTTGAGAAGATTATTGACTCCGTGGGCGGCATTGAGGTGGATGTCAGCCAGAGCGAGGCTAAGGAAATGGCTAAGTTCGGCTGCGTGGTAACCGCCGGAAAGAATGTTCATCTTAACGGTGAGCAGGCTCTTTGGTTCTCAAGGGTCAGAAAGATGGACTCGGACTTTCACAGAACAAGCAGGCAGCGTCTTATTTTTGAAAAGGCTTTTGCCAAGGCTAAGAAGATGGGAATTCCGAAGCTCCTTGAAATCGCGAATAATGTCGCTCCCCTTATAAGCACCGACCTTGACAAAAACGAGCTTTTGAAACTGGGCGCAAACGGCATTGTTAAGTATTTGAGCTATGATATAATGCAGGGCAGCGTTCCCGTTCAAGGCTCATGGAGCAACGCCAGGATAAGCGGTCAGGCTGTGCTCAAGGTGGATTTAAAGAAGAATATTGAGTATTTAAAGGAATTCATCTTTGAAAGCAAGCCGGAAGACAACAAAAAATAATCAGCGTTGCGGCAAATGTTGAAAAATGGTTAATTTTTGTGCTATTATGTCTTAGCTAAATTAATAAGAGAGGTGCAATATGGCCAATTGTCCGCATTGCAACTACAAGCTGAGATTTTGGCATATAAAAGCTGAGTGTCCCTCCTGCGGGGTCAATATTCCCAACTACAACTGGGAAGAACGCCTTGAACAGGACGCGGACATAGCTGAGGCCGCCTTAAAAAAGTTCAGGCTTAAAGTCGCCGCAATTAAAAGCACCCTTTTCGGCAGCGCGGTGAGGATAGTTAGATTCATAATGACATTTGTACCGCTGATTATCTTCCCCTTGCCGTTTATAAAATTCGCGCTTTACATACCCTTCCCACGGGAGCCGAAGTCTTATTCATTAATCAACATTGCAATGGGAATAGTAAAAGAGTACAATATCAAAGCTATAATTAACACTTTAAACACCACTTACTTCAAGGTTCCCGCGGCTGTGATTCTGGCATCGCTGATATTGGTTGCGGTTGCGGTGCTTTTCGGGGTATTAAACTTTGTGTTTATGCTTACAAGCTCATTTTCGATGAAAAACACAAAGAGCATATTCTGCTGCGCTGTGAGCACTCTGGCATTCTTGGCGCTGCTTATTATGCTCTTGGTATTTAAGGCAAATGTGCTTTCGGCTTATGCGGACATAATACATTTCGGTTTAGGCCCCGCAATTTATATAGGTCTTGCCCTATTTATAACCAATTTGACACTTAACATAATCATTCACCCGTCACTAAAAAGACAGAGAAAAGAGCATTTTTCACTTTGATTTTAACAGCGGCATTGCCGCGAAATATACACTCCCTTTCTGAAAGGACGATATTGATGAAAAAAGAGCTGGCAAAGCAGTATAATCCCCGCGAGGTTGAGGATAGATTATATGCTTTTTGGCTTAAAGGCGAATATTTTAAAGCAAAAGCAGACAAGAATCTGCCCACTTATACCATAGTTATTCCGCCTCCGAACATTACGGGTCAGCTTCATATGGGACATGCCCTTGACGAGACGCTCCAGGATATTCTTATCCGCTGGCGCAGAATGCAGGGCTATGACACATTGTGGCTGCCCGGCACAGACCACGCTTCCATAGCAACAGAGGTTAAAATCGTAGAGAAGATGAAGGAAGAGGGTCTTTCCAAAGAGGATGTTGGCAGAGAAGGTTTCCTCGAGAGAGCGTGGAAATGGAAGGAGCAGTACGGCGGCATAATTATTGAGCAGCTTAAAAAACTCGGCTCCTCCTGCGACTGGAGCAGGGAGCGCTTTACCCTTGACGAGGGCTGCAACCGCGCCGTCAACACCGTATTTGTAAACCTTTATAAAGAAGGTCTTATTTACAGGGGCGAAAGAATGATTAACTGGTGCCCCGACTGCCTGACTTCAATCTCCGACGCGGAGGTTGAGCACGAGGAAAAGGGCGGTCACTTCTGGCACATCAAATACCCCGTAAAAGACAGCGACAGATATATCGTCATCGCCACAACCCGCCCCGAAACAATGCTGGGCGATACCGCCGTCGCAGTTCATCCCGATGATGAGAGATACAAGGATTTAATCGGCAAGACTCTTATTCTCCCCCTTGTCGGCAGGGAAATTCCCATTATTGCGGACACCTATGTTGACATGGAGTTCGGTACGGGCGCAGTTAAGATTACTCCCGCGCACGACCCGAACGACTTTGAGGTAGGTCTCAGGCACAACCTGCCCGTCATAGATGTTATGACCGATGACGGCAAGATGAGCGAGCTCGCCGGCGAAAAGTACGCGGGTCTTGACAGATTCGAGTGCAGAAAGCTTGTTGTTAAGGACCTTGAAGAAATCGGCGCGCTCTTAAAAACTGAGGATATAACACACAGCGTGGGAACATGCTACCGCTGCAGCACGGTTGTTGAGCCGAGGATTTCAATGCAGTGGTTCGTTAAGATGGAGCCCCTTGCAAAGCCCGCAATCGAGGCTGTTAAGAAGGGCGACATCCGCTTTGTTCCCGAGCGTTTTGAAAAGATATACTTCCACTGGATGGAGAATATAAAAGACTGGTGCATTTCCCGTCAGCTCTGGTGGGGTCACAGGATTCCCGCTTGGTACTGCGACGATTGCGGTCACATCACCGTAGCGGTTGAGACACCCGACAAGTGCGAGAAGTGCGGCAGCGCAAAGATTCATCAGGACGAGGATACCCTTGACACCTGGTTCTCATCCGCTCTCTGGCCCTTCTCCACGCTGGGCTGGCCCGATAAGACATTTGACTATGAGCATTTCTATCCCACAAATACCCTTGTAACCGCATATGACATTATCTTCTTCTGGGTTGCCAGGATGATATTCTCGGGACTCCACCATACAGGCAAGGCTCCCTTCAACACAGTATTCATTCACGGCCTTGTAAGGGATGAGCTGGGCAGAAAGATGTCCAAGTCCCTGGGCAACGGCGTTGACCCGCTAAAGATTATCGAGGACTACGGCGCAGACGCTCTGAGATTCTCCCTTGCCACAGGCAACAGCCCCGGAAACGACATGAGATTCTCCGAAAAGAAGGTTGAGGCCAGCAGGAACTTCTCCAACAAGCTCTGGAACGCGGCAAGGTTCGTTCTTATGAATCTATCCGACGACGAGCCCGCTCCCCACATCCCCGATGAGCTGAATCTCGAGGACAAGTGGATAATCAGCCGCTACAACACCGTTCTCAAAGAGGTTACCGAATCCCTTGAGAAGTTTGAGATAGGCATTGCGGTTCAAAAGCTCTATGACTTTATCTGGGACGAGTTCTGCGACTGGTATATTGAGCTTTCAAAGATAAGGCTCCAGAAAGAGGGCAAGGAAAAGGAGAACGCAAAGGCTGTTCTTGTGTTCGTTCTGAGCGAAACGCTGAAACTCCTGCACCCCTTCATGCCCTTCATTACCGAGGAAATCTGGCAGACCCTGCCCCATGAGGGCGAGACAATAATGCTCTCACCCTGGAGGAAGTTTGACGAGTCCCTTTCATTCCCCGAGGCAGAGACGGAAATCCAGAGAATCATGGAGGCTATAAGGGCTATCAGAAACCGCAGGGCTGAGATGAATGTTCACCCGTCAAAGAAGGCAAATCTCTTTATCAAGACCGCATATAAGGATACCTTCAGCTATGCGGATGAGTTCTTTAAAAAGCTGGCGGGCGCGTCAGAGGTCACTTTGGTTGACGACTACGACATAGAGGGCGCCGTTTCTGTTGTTACCACCGACGCCGCTATCTATATCCCGATGAGCGAGCTTGTGGACTTTGAGGCAGAGCGCAAGAGGCTTGAAAAAGAGCTGAAAGCAACTGAGGAAAAGCTGGCTCAGATAGAGGCAAAGCTGTCTAACGAGGGCTTCCTCGCAAAGGCTCCCGAGCATGTAATTAACGCTCAGAAGGAGGCAGCGGCGGGTCTTAAAGAAAAAATCGCCATGCTTAAAGAGGACCTTTCAAAGCTGGGCTAAATAATCAAAATGAATTATAATAGAGGAAGTGGCTTATGCCGTTTCCTCTTTTTTATAGTCAGAGGTGCTGAGATTGGAACCGTTCGAACCCTATGAGTTTTTTGAATCCCTTTTACAAAGAGGGATAAACCCAGGTCTTGAGGGCATAAAGGCTCTTTTAAAGGAGCTTGGAAATCCTCAGGACAGGCTTTGTTTTATCCATATTGCGGGTACTAACGGCAAGGGCAGCACCGCCGCATATATCTCTGGGATTTTAACCGAGGCGGGAATCAAAAACGGACTTTTTACCTCGCCCTTTGTAACGGACAGACGGGAGAGCATACAGCTTGATTCCGCTTATATTCCCGAGCCGGAGTTTAAAAGGGTCGGATTAGAAATAAAAAAGGCTGCGGACAAGCTCTCGGCGGACGGCATTGAAGTTACCGAGTTTGAGGCTATGACCGCGGCGGCGATTAAGTTCTTTGCCGATTCGGGATGCGCTGTCGCCGTGCTTGAGGCCGGAATGGGCGGCAGGCTCGACGCCACAAATATAATAGAAAACACTGCTGCTGCGGTGCTGACAAGCATATCCCTTGACCATACGGACTTTCTGGGCGATACTGTCGAAAAAATAGCCGGCGAAAAGGCGGGCATAATTAAAAAAGGCTGCGCGGTGGTAACCTCAGCTTCTCAAAGTGAAGAAGCGTACGCCGTTATAAAGGAAAAGGCGGAAAAAGAAGGAGCGGAGCTTTATACCGTAAAGCCCGAATCTGAGGATTTGAAATTTGACAGAGTTTGCTTTTCAAAGACAAATGAAAGCGAGTCGGAAATAAAACTTGCCCAAGCAATCTCCGTTTCGAATAAATATCAAAAAGAAAACGCTATGCTGGCTGTAATGGCTGTAAAGGCACTTGAGGGAAGGATAGGAAAAGTATCCGACGGCGCGATAAAAGCGGGAATTGAAAAAACCTTTTGCCCCGCAAGGCTTGAGGTGATTTCTAAAAAGCCCTTTATCCTGCTTGACGGCGGGCATAATGAAGCGGCGATTACGGCTTTGAAAGATTATCTGGAGAGCAAGCTCGGCGGAAAGCGGCTTTTGGGTCTTGTGTCTATGATGAAAGATAAGGACTACAAAAGAGCGGCAGAGCTTATTGGCAATAAATTTGTAAAGATTATTGCCGCACAATGCGCAAATCCCAGGGCGGTTGACAGCTCTGTTTTGGCTGATGTCTTTTCGCCATATTGCAAAACGAAGGCTGTCCCCTCCCCCGACGACGCTCTTAAAACCGCTTTTGAGGAATTGGAAGACTACGACGCACTTATTGTTTTCGGCTCATTTTATCTGGCTGCCGAAATCAGACCGAAACTTACTAAAGAAGCCAAAGTTTATTCCGATGAGGAAAATCTTGAAACTTGCCTTACTTGACATAATCTATATAGAAATATATGCTAAATCAGAAAAGAGTCAATCTTTAGCAATCGGAGTGTTTTATGAGAAATATTTGTGAAATATCGGATAAAACCTTTGGCGATTTGCCCGAAAAGGTGCTTCAAATCGGCGAAGGCAATTTTCTTAGAGCCTTTGCGGAGTGGATAATAGAAACCGGCAACAGGCAGGGCGTGCTTTCAACCAGCGTGCTGGTCTGTCAGCCCATTGAAAAGGGCAACTGCGACCTTATCAACGCTCAAAGCGGCATTTATACCGTTTACATGCGCGGCATCTCAAAAAACGCGGTCTTTGAGGATATGCAAAAGATAACCTGCATTTCCCGCTGTATAAATCCTTACAGGGAGTATGAGGACTTGCTGGAGGCGGCCCGCAGCGAGGATTTGGAAGTCATTATTTCAAACACCACCGAAGCGGGAATCGCCTACAAGGAGGGGGACAGACTGACAGATACTCCCCCGTCGTCATATCCCGCTAAACTTACCGCGCTGCTGTATGAGCGTTTTTCCGTTTTCCCGAGCAAGGATAAGGGAGTTTTGATTCTGCCAGTTGAGCTCATAGACGACAACGGCGCGAAACTGAAATCCATTGTTTTAAGGTACGCGAAGGAATGGGAGCTGGGCGATGAGTTCATCTCATGGCTGGAGGAAGGCTGTTATTTTGCCAACACATTGGTTGACAGGATAGTTACGGGTTTCCCCGCAGACGAGTACGCGGAGATTTGCGCAAAAATGGGCTATGAGGATAAGCTCCTGGTAACTTGCGAGCCCTATCTCTTCTGGGCTATCCAGTGCCCGAAGGAGTGGGCTGAAAAATTCCCGATTGATAAATTGGGTTTTAACATTATTTTCGCAGACGATATTTCACCTTACAGAGAAAGAAAGGTGCGCATACTTAACGGCGCGCACACTCTAAGCGTGCTTGCGGCTTTCCTTACGGGTCACGAGTTTGTGATAGACATGATGCGTGACGGGCTTTTCTCGGAATTTATAAGGAAGGCTATATTCAGCGAGATTATTCCTACTTTAAGCCTGCCCGAAAAGGAGCTTGTCAGCTTCGCCGAGTCGGTGCTTGACAGGTTCTCCAACCACTTTATTAAGCATAGGCTGCACGATATTTCACTGAACTCCGTTTCAAAATTCAAGGCAAGGTGCCTGCCCTCTCTGCTCAAATACAAAGAGATTAAGGGCGCGCTCCCCGATAAGCTCTGCTTCTCCCTTGCCGCTCTCATTAGGTTCTACAAGTGCCGCTTTGAGGACGGAAAATACCTCGGCAAAGACGACAGCGGCAGAGAGTATGAAATCAGAGACGGAGAGGATGTAAAGGAGTTTATGCGCTCCGCGTGGGAAAGCGGAGATGCTGCGAAAGCCGTTCTTTCAAACATCTCTTTCTGGGATATGGATTTGACCGAAATTCAGGGACTTGAGGAAAAGGTAAGGGGATATCTTATTGACATTGAAAGCCTCGGAATAAGGAAAGCACTGGAAAAGAACTTTTAAAGGAGCAAATATGCCAAAGCTTATAAAAATACACCCGAACGACAATTGCGCGGTGGCTGTAAGTGAAATAAAAAAGGGCGAGAGCATTGAGGGGCTCTCCGCCCTTTCAGACATACCCTTCGGACACAAGATTGCCCTTTTTGATATTGCCGCGGGTGAAGCGGTTATAAAGTACGGCTACCCTATCGGCGTCGCCATTAAAGAAATTAAAAAGGGCGAGCATATACATACCCACAATTTAAGAACAAGGCTTTCGGGGGAGATTGAGTACAAATACGAGCCTTGCGGCTGTTCCTGCGACTCGGCCGCGAAGAATCACGATATTCCCACATTTAAGGGATACAGAAGAAACGACGGAACCGCGGCGATAAGGAATGATATCTGGATTATCCCCACCGTCGGCTGCGTGAACAATATTGCAAAGAGGCTTGAAAAAGAGGCAAGGTCTGCGCTTCAAAGCAAATACGAGGGCATAACGGGCATTCACGCTTTTACCCACCCTTACGGCTGCTCTCAGCTTGGCGACGACCATGAGTTTACAAGAGTAATTCTTGCGGGGCTTGCGGCTAATCCGAATGCCGCTGGCGTGCTGGTTTTGGGGCTGGGCTGCGAGAACAACACGCTCAAATCCTTTATGCCCCTTTTAGAAAACCTTAATAAGCCCGTAAAGGCTTTTAATGTTCAGGATGTATGCGACGAAACGGACGAGGGCTTGGCTCTAATTGAGGAGCTTTGCTCTCTCTGCTGCAAAGCGGAAAGGACCGAAATCCCCGTCAGCGAGCTTAAAATAGGCTACAAATGCGGCGGCTCCGACGCCTTTTCGGGCATTACCGCAAACCCCCTATGCGGCAGGCTGACGGACCTGTTGACCTCCATGGGCGGCACTTGCGTTCTGACCGAAACTCCCGAGATGTTCGGCGCGGAGACCATACTTATGAACCGCTCATGCACATTTGATGTGTTTGAGGCTCAAACTAAGATGATTAACGGCTTTAAGGAGTATTTTACTTCTTATGGTCAGCCCATATATGAAAACCCCTCCCCAGGAAACAAGGAGGGAGGAATCACGACCCTTGAGGAAAAGTCCCTCGGCTGCATACAAAAGGGCGGAACCGCTCCCGTTGCCGATGTGCTAAGTTACGGGGAGAGAATAAAAAAGAGGGGCCTTACGCTCTTAAACGGCCCCGGAAACGACATTGTTTCAAGCACTGCCCTGACCGCAGCGGGTGTTCATATGATTATATTCACAACAGGCAGGGGCACTCCCCTCGGCGCGCCAGTGCCCACCATAAAGATGTCGACAAACACTGCGCTTTATGAGAAAAAGCCCAACTGGATTGACTTTAACGCGGGAACGCTTCTTGAGGGCGATGACTTTGACAAAAAACTCAGGGAGCTTTTGGACTTCGTAATAAGCGTAGCCAGCGGCAGGCAGACAAATAACGAGATTAACGACTACCGCGAAATAGCTATATGGAAAAACGGCGTGACGCTTTAGGAATCGGCGTTTACGCTTTAACGGATAGGAAAGGATGATTTGAGTTGAAAAAGTTTATGGACGAGAACTTTCTTTTGCAGACCGAAACTGCGGTAAAGCTGTTCCAGCTCTGCAAGGATGAGCCCATTGTTGACTGGCACTGCCATTTATCCCCCAAGGAGATATACGAGAATAAGCAGCCCGAGGATATTGCTCAGCTTTGGCTGGGCGGCGACCATTACAAATGGAGGGCAATGCGCAGCTACGGCATAAGCGAGGAGTATATCACAGGAAACAAATCGGGCTATGAAAAGTTTAAGGCATGGGCAAAGGTAATGCCGAGCCTCATCGGCAATCCCCTTTACCACTGGACTCACCTTGAGCTGCAGAGATTCTTCGATATATACACTCCCCTTTCTGAGGCCACAGCCGATGAAATCTGGGAAAAGGCAAACGCCAAAATCGCAGCGGGCGGTTTTAGACCCCGCGACCTTATTACCCGCTCCAATGTAAAGAGCGTTTTCACCACCGACGACCCCGCCGACAGCCTTGAGTATCACAAACTTCTTAAAGAGGATAAGAGCTTCAGCTGCCTTGTTCTGCCCGCATTCCGTCCCGACAAGGCTCTTAACATAGATTTGCCCACCTTTGTTCCGTGGCTTAAAGACCTTGAAAAAGCCGCCGATATGAAAATTGACAGCTTTGAGGAGCTTAAAGCTGCCCTCTTAAAAAGAATTGAATTCTTTGCTGAAATGGGCTGCAAGGCGACAGACCATGCTTTGGGCGGCGTTCCCTTTGCTCTCTCAACCCCCGACGAGCTTGAGGCAATCTTTAAAAAGGGCAAAAACGGCGAAACACTTACACAGGAGGAGGCGGACAAATACAAGACAGCGCTTCTCCGGTTCCTCGCAAAGGAATACTACAAAAAGGGCTGGGCGATGGAAATTCACATCGGCGCTCTCAGAAACAACAACACAAGGATGTTTGAAAAGCTGGGTCCCGATACTGGCTTTGACTCCATTGACGACAGGCAGATTGCCTATCCCCTCTCAAGGCTGCTTGACAGCATAGACAAGGAGGGCATGCTGCCGAAAACCATACTCTTTACACTCAATCCCAAGGACAACTATGTTCTCGGCACAATGATAGGCAACTTCCAGAGCGATGAGATAGGCTCAAAGATGCAGTTCGGCACCGCTTGGTGGTTCAATGACAATATCGACGGCATGGAGGCTCAGATAAAGGCGCTCGCAAATCTCGGCTGCCTCGGCAAATTTATCGGCATGCTCACCGACTCCCGCTCATTCCTTTCCTACCCCAGACACGAGTATTTCAGAAGGATACTCTGCAACTTTATGGGAGGTCTTGTTGAGAACGGAGAATATCCCTTTGACCTGCCCGCCCTTGAGAGAATGGTCAAAGACATCTCCTATTACAACGCTGTAAAATACTTCGGTTTGGAGCTGTAATAAACCTCAAAAATAATGAAAAGCCCGCACTAAAATGCGCGGGCTTTTTTCTTTTGCGAAAAATTATATTACAATATATACGCTTTTCTCCTTCCATTTTTTATGCAATTTATCGTCGATTTTACCAATGGAAAACACTGTCCGATTATTACCCCAGTGTAATAAATTCACCTCAAATTATTACAAATTGTAACCATTTTTTCAGCTCTTGTAACCCCTTTGTAACGAATTGCAAGATTTCTCTTTTTTGAACAAAAGCAATTGGGATTTTATGGGATTTTTCGGCTTTTTTCGGGGAAAAAATACGGTTTTTCCCATTATTTCCCTTGTATATACAAAAACTAATTGTGCATACTGCACAATTTATGATTCTCAAAAAAGTTGACAATCGGACAAGCTGTAAATATAATGACGACACCTTTTGCCTATAATGTATCAAGCCCGCAAAATCCCATTTTTGCGGTGTACTATGATATCTGAGGAGATTTTTATGACAGAAATTAATGCGTCCCCATTAGGCAATGACGCACAGCGCAAGACCCTCAAAAAGACAAAAGCGCTGAATGCCTTAGTAACCGGGATGCTGATACCATGTCTGTTCGCCGCGGCTCCTTTGGAGCTGGCATTCTCAGGACGCCACACAAAAACACTCGCTTATGAGGAGTTTAAGGCTCCTGCGAAAACCGCTTTGTATGATGTGCAGTCTGAAAGCAGTGAAGAAGAGACGGAAAACATTACAATGCTTTCAGAACCCGTATCGGAAGTTCTTGACATCGCTCCTTCCGTACCTTTAGCAGAAGAAGAAACCGAGCATCAATCGCTGATTTTCAGGTATCAGCAGCTGAACGGTGAAATTGTTCTTATCAGCGAAAAGAATACGGGAAGCACCGACAAGCCCGAACCGAATTTTGACCCGCCCAAAAAGGCGACCGTTAAAAAGGCTGCCGCTAAAAAGACCCAGAGCAGCGCAAAATCCGCAGAGGTTTCAATATCCTCATCATCCGTTTCCGTATCGGGCGTTCCCAAGGCTATGTCAATGACCAGGCTGTCGGGAATTGAGTTTGACGAAAACGGAATCCCCAAAAAGTACAAAAAGGTCATTGAGGGCAAGGCATCCGCCTACACCAGCTACGGCAACTCAAGGACCGCTACGGGAACAGTACCGAGGCTTGGCACCGTAGCCGTAAACCCAAAGATTATTCCCTACGGCACAAAAATGTGGATTGTATCCCTTGACGGCTCCGTTAACTACGGATTTGCGGTTGCTGAAGACACAGGCGGCTTTATCAAGTGGAAGAATCCGAGAATAGTCGATTTATTCATGCCCACAAAGGCCCAATGCAGAAACTGGGGCGTTAGAGGTGTAAGGATATACATCCTTGAGTAAAAGCGAAATTTGACCTCTTTATGCTGAAATTTCGGGCTGTTGTGAAAAATCCCGCAACTCAAAGCGGTTTATAAGCACTAAATGACGAATATCAGACACTTTGAACCCTGCGTAAATCACGCAGGGTTTTCCTTTTTGGGCCGAAAGCAAAGAGTTAGTTTGCGCGCAGTAAAATGGGCGTGTTTCTTAAAGATTTAAGGTGAAAAAGACCGCAATAACACACAAAGAGGACAGACAAGCTGTCCTCTTTGTGTGGATGTGGGGTGTGAAAGAGAATGAATATATTATAGCGGATGGACCCTCAAAACTTATGGAATCTCTATACAGCGGAGGAAATCGTATCGGTTTTGCTTGAGGTTATTTTGGGAATTCTGACTATGTACTCTATATATTCGGGAGTTTCGCTTTTTGCGGAGTCTGCCTCTATGCCCGCTTTGCGCATTGTGTCAACCGCGTTGTTAAGGGTGTTTATAAAGATTCTGACATCCTTAAAGACTTTGATTGCGGGTTTTCTCTTTTGGATGGAGCGCTTGAGCATCTGACCTATGAGCCTGTCCGTTTCGGCGACATTGAGCCTTCTGTCGGCTATTATGCCCAGCGCCCTCTCCCTTTGCTCGTTGGTGTCAAGTCTTAAAAGCGCTCTGGCGTGACGCTCGGTGAGACCCGCCTTCATTATTTTCTCCCGCATATCGGGGGTAAGTCTTAAAAGTCTTAATTTGTTCGAAAGGCAGGACTGGGATTTGCCCAGTTTCTTCGCTATGCTCTCCTGGCTTAAATTGTACTCGGTCATCAGAGTTTCTATAGCCTGAGCCTCTTCAAAGAAATTAAGGTTCTGCCTTTGAAGGTTCTCTAAAAGGGAGTATAGGGCGGTCTGTTCGTCGTTTGCCCTCATTACTATACAGGGGATTCGGGTCAGCCCCACTATTCTCGCGGCTCTGAGCCTTCTTTCGCCGGAGATAAGCTCGTATGTACCGTTTTCTGCTTGGCGGACATTCAGGGGTTGGAGAATTCCGTTCGCTCTTATGGACTCCGCAAGCCCCTCCAGCTCGTCGTAGTCGAAATGCTTTCTGGGCTGGTTCGGATTGGGGTAAATCAGCTCATGCGGAATAAGAACGATTTGCCCGCCGGATTTAAGTTTCTGGCCGGATTTAAGCATATCAAAACCCCCGCCTCTTTTTGTCGTCCTTTTTCTGAGATTAGATTACCACAAAATAAATGGAAGAAAAAGGGAAATCGGTCGGGGGAATACAACTCTCTTCGCCAGAAAATCTGATTATCCCAATGGTTTTTTGGCGAGTTTGGCAGATGGGCGGGGATATTTTGGCGGGGTTTGCGATATTTTTTTTGTAATAATCAGTGTCCTTTTATCGCCGTTGATAAGCTCATATTCCATAATCTGAGCCTTTTCGCCGCCCAGGACTTTTATTGCCTTCTCTCCCCTTTCGATTTCGTCGCTTTCGGGCTTGCCTTTAAGGGAGAGAAAGACGCCGCCCTTTTTAACAAGGGGCAGGCAGTATTCGGAGAGTATGTGCAAGGGGGCGACCGCTCTTGCCGTGGCAATATCAAAACTCTCTCTGAATGTTTTGTTCTGACCCGCCTCCTCGGCTCTTATGTGAACTGTGTCCGCGGTGAGCTTCAATTCCGTGAGCACCGTTTCAAGGAATTTAAGCCGCTTTGCGGTGGAATCCATAAGGCAGAGTTTAAGGTCGGGGCGGGCTATCAGCAGCGGAACTCCGGGAAAACCCGCTCCCGTACCAACATCAACAAGGCTGTTGCCCTCTTTAATATCCACGAGTTTCAAAAGATACAGGCTGTCAATAAAGTGCTTTACGGCAATGCCCTCGTCGTCGGTAATTGCCGTAAGGTTCATTTTTTCGTTCCATTCCTTTAATAGCGAGGCGTAGAGGCTAAAGCGGGAAATCATTTCCTCGGTTAAGTCTATTTCCGCTTGGTTAGATAGTTCTTTGAGCCTTATTTCAAATTCGGTCATTCGGTTTTCCCTTTCCGCTTAAATCTGTATTCCGTGCCGTTTAAAAGCCGCTTTATATTCTCCCTGTGGGTGATAAGCACCATTAGGCAGATGATTATTGAATATATGAGCAGCAGTTTCAGTCCCCCGTCATTCCTGTAAAAAGCGAATACGAGTATGGGGAGAAGAACCGCCGTGCTGATGGACGCGAGGGACACGATTCTTGATGTTAGCGCTATGACTGCGAATGCCGCAACGAGTATTAAAAATATTCTATAGTCGATAATGAGCACCGCGCCTGCGGTTGAGAGAACTCCTTTTCCTCCTCTGAAGCCGAAGAACAGCGGAAAGACATGACCCACAAAGACGGAAACGCTGCCTATCACTTCTCCCAGAATTTTAAGGTCCGGGGACAGCTTTGACAGTATATAGCCGCCCAAAAGAACCGCGGCTACACCTTTGGAGAAGTCGCCTATCAAAGTTACTGCCGAAGGGAGCTTTCCGTAATTGCGCATCATATTTGTAAAACCTGCGTTGCCGCTGCCGTGGTTTCGTACATCGTCCTTTGCGATAAGTCTTGAGGCTATTACCGAAAAGCTGACGCTGCCGAGAAGGTAGCCGACGACAGCCGCCAATAACGCATAAAGCGCAAAGCCGGGCATTTCAAAGTATTTCATTTTATCCTCTTCCCAAAAGTTAATTTATTTGCCGAGCCTTGACAGGTAGATTAAAAGAACCGAAATGTCCGCGGGGCTGACGCCCGAAATTCTTGACGCCTGACCCACATTTACGGGGCGGATTTTTGAAAGTTTCTCAATCGCCTCTTTCCTGAGTCCTATAATCTGAGAGTAGTCGATGTCCTCGGGGATAAGCTTTGACTCAAGCCTGTGAATCTCCTGAATCTGGGCGTTCTGTCTTTTGATATAGCCCTCGTATTTGAGCATTATCTCTACCTGCTGAAAGACTTCGTCATCGTAATCGGGGGCGTCCTTGTCAAAGGGTTTTATATCCGAATATGTGACCTGCGGGCGCTTTAGAAGCTCCGACAGCTTTACTCCCGTTTCAATTGGGGCGGTTCCGAGCTCCTGCAGCTTGTCGTTTACTTCCTTTATAGGCGGGATGATGACCTTGCTCATTCTTTTGTATTCGTCCTCTATTGCCGCCTTTTTCTTTAAAAACGCCTTGTAGCGTTTTTCGGAGATAAGGCCGATTTCATAGCCCTTTTGAGTTAAGCGCAGGTCCGCGTTGTCCTGCCTTAGAACAAGCCTGTACTCGGAGCGGGAGGTCATCATTCTGTAGGGGTCCTGACATCCCTTTGTGACAAGGTCGTCGATTAGCGTTCCGATATATGATTCGGTTCTTGAGAATATTATTTCACTTTTTCCCTGAACCTTTCTCGCGGCGTTGATTCCGGCGACTATTCCCTGAGCCGCTGCCTCCTCATAGCCGCTGGAGCCGTTGAACTGACCAGCGCCGTAGAGCATGGGCTCATACATAAGCTCAAGGGTGGGTTTCAAATACAAGGGGTCCACGCAGTCGTACTCTATGGCGTAGGCGGGGCGCATGATTTTTACATTTTCAAGACCCTTGATTGTTCTTACAAAAGCGTACTGCACATCCTCGGGCAGAGAGGAGGACATGCCCTGAAGGTAAACCTCCTCGGTATTCAGTCCGCAGGGCTCAAGGAAAATCTGATGCCTTTCCTTATCCTTAAACCTTACGATTTTGTCCTCTATGCTGGGGCAGTATCTGGGTCCCACGCCCTCAATTTCGCCGCTGTAAAGAGGCGAACGGTGGAGGTTATCAAGGATAATCTGCTTTGTTTTCTCGTTGGTGTAGGTAATATAGCAAACCACCTTGTTTTTAAGCTGCCTTCTTGTTTCAAAGGAGAATGGCACGATTTTCTCGTCCCCCGGCTGAGCCTCAAGACGGGAATAATCTATGCTGAGGGCGTTTACCCTCGGCGGGGTGCCTGTCTTAAAGCGTCTTAAAGGGATATTCAGCTTTTTAAGGGCCTCGCCGAGTCTTACAGCGGGGAACATTCCGTCGGGACCGCCGCTGAAGGACTTGTCGCCCACAAAGATTTTGCCGTTTAGGAATGTGCCTGTCGATATTATTACCGCGTCGGCAAGGTATATGGCGTCAAGATGGGTGGTAAGCTCCCATCTGCCGTCTTTGGTTCTTTTAAGATCTACAATTTCAGCCTGCTTTAAATCAAGATTCTTGCACTTTTCAAGGGTGTGCTTCATATATTCGCTGTATTTGCGTCTGTCAATCTGCGCTCTGAGGGAGTGAACGGCGGGACCCTTGCCGGAGTTTAACATTCTGCTTTGGATGAGGGTGCTGTCCGCCGCCTTGCCCATCTCGCCGCCCAAAGCGTCGATTTCCCTTACAAGGTGACCCTTTGAGGTGCCGCCGATGGACGGGTTGCAGGCGACATTCGCAATCCAGTCAAGATTTAATGTAAAGACAACGGTTCTGCAGCCAAGCCTTGCGGAAGCGAGTGCCGCCTCGATTCCCGCATGACCCGCGCCGATAACCGCAACCTGATAATCTCCTGCTAAAAACTTCATTTTTCATTTCCTTTGCTGTGCACGAATTAGTTTCCGCTCAAATTAAATATTTTATCACAGCTCGTCGTTTTTTCAAAGCATTTATGCTGCTTTAGAAGATTTTTTGTATCTTTTCAATTCCTTTGTTAAATAGTATCATTGTAATGAGCTTAAAGTTAGAACAGCAAATTAAGATTTGATTACTTTTTGATATAGAAATATTAATTTTTCGAGAAAGGAAATTAATATGGACAGGACTTTCGCAGAAAAAAGGGCTGAGGAATTAAGAAAGCTGATTGACAAATACAGCCGTCAATATTATGTGGAGAACGAGAGCGAAATATCGGACTATGAGTTCGATATGCTGATGAATGAGCTGAAAGAAATAGAGTCCCGGTTCCCCGAATTAAAAACGCCCGACTCCCCTACTCAGAGGGTAGGCGGCAGCGCGGCGGGTCAGTTTGAAAGCGTTGTCCACCCAGTGCCATTGGAGAGTTTGCAGGATTTGTTCTCAGAGGGAGAGCTTATAGATTTTGCAAGGAAGCTTAAAGCCGCATATCCAGAAATCACTTTTGTGACCGAGCCGAAAATCGACGGTCTTTCCGTTTCGCTTGAATACACAAACGGAGTTTTCACAAGGGGCGCCACAAGGGGCGACGGTCTTGTGGGCGAAAATGTTACGGCGAACCTGCGCACAATTAAGGCTCTGCCTTTAAGGCTTACTGAGGAAATCCCCTATCTTGTGGTCAGGGGCGAGGTTTTTATGCCAAGAGAGAGCTTTTATAAGCTGGTACGCCAGCAGGAGGAAAAAGGGGAAAAGGTTTTCAAGAATCCCCGAAACGCCGCGTCGGGAAGTCTGAGGCAGAAAAACCCCGCAATCACAGCGGAGAGGGAGCTTAGCATTTTCGTATTCAACATTCAGAGGATAGACGGCGTGGAGGTAAGAACCCATGCCGAAGGTTTGGAGCTGTTACGGCGTCTTGGCTTTAATGTCATTCCCGATTATGTGGTTTCCGATGATATTGAGGGCTCGCTCCAGGCTATAAGAGCGCTGGGCGAGAGGCGCGAGGGCCTGCCGTATGACATTGACGGAGCTGTGGTTAAGGTAAATCAGCTTGCGCTCCGTCAGGTTATCGGCAGCACCTCCAAATTCCCCAAATGGGCGGCGGCGTTTAAATATCCGCCCGAGGAAAAGGAGACTGTGCTCAAAGACATTGAAATAAATGTGGGCAGAACGGGAATTTTGACCCCGACAGCCATTCTGGAGCCCGTGCTCCTTGGCGGAACGACGGTCAGCAGGGCCAGCCTGCATAACGAGGACTATATTAAAGAAAGAAACATCCGCATAGGCGATACCGTTATAGTCAGAAAAGCGGGTGATATTATCCCCGAAGTTGTGAAGGTTACAAAGCATGGGGAAAACAGCGCCGAGTATGTTTACCCAACAGAATGCCCTTCATGCGGCAGCCCCGTTGTTAGGGAAGAGGATGAGGCGGCCGTAAGGTGCGTAAACCCCGACTGCCCCGCTCAGCTTTTGAGGGGTCTTATTCACTTCTGCTCAAAAGAGGCTATGGACATTGAGGGTCTGGGCGAGGCGGTTCTGACAACATTTACACAGCGGGGTCTGATTAAGGGAATCGCCGACATATACAGGCTAAAGGCTGAGGAGATAAGCGTCATCCCCGGCATGGGCAAAAAGTCCGCGGAGAACCTATTGAACGCCATAGAAAAATCAAAGCAGAATCCCCTCTCACGCCTTATAAACGCTTTGGGAATAAGAAATATCGGTCAGAGGGCGTCAAAACTGCTTGCCGCAAGGTTTAAGACAATGGAAAACCTGATTAACGCCACTAAAGAGGACATTCTCTCCATTGAGGGCTTTGGCGAGATTATGGCTGAGAGCATTATAAACTTCTTCTCCCTGCCCCATGTTAAGGAGCTTATAAATGAGCTTAAAGACCTTTCGGTCAACATGACGGAGTCCGAGGAGGAGGGCAAAGACAGGCGCTTTGAGGGCATGACCTTTGTTCTGACGGGCGCGCTCTCAAAATATACCCGTGACGAGGCATCAAAAATAATAGAGAGTTTTGGCGGCAAGGTGTCCTCATCGGTGTCTAAAAAGACCTCCGTGGTGCTTGCGGGCGAGAACGCCGGCAGCAAGCTGACAAAGGCTCAGGAGCTGGGTGTCAAAGTTATAAACGAAGAAGAGTTTGAAAAGATGATTTCATAAAAAGAAGGTGAGCATAAAGCTCACCTTTTACTTTAGTTTACCGTTATTAAATTCGGCGACAAACTCCGGTTCGGGGGCGGTAAAGACCTTGTCTTTAAGGTAGTTTAAAGCACCCGCGTCTGTTTTAAAGGAAAACTCCAGTTTATAGGCATAGAGATACTGCTTTTTGTAGGGGCTGTTTTCGCCGGCGGCCTTGCCCTTGTATTTTGTGTCGCCGTATAGCGGGTGACCGATGGCGGCAAACTGGGCTCTGATCTGATGCGTCCTGCCCGTAAAAAGCTCGATTTCTAATAGACTAAGACCGTTTTTCTCTTTTAAAACCGTATAGCCCGTTTTAATCGCCTTTGAGTCCTCAGTTTCTTTTTTGGTAACAGTCGCTTTGTTTTGGCTCTTGTTAAGGGAAATGAAACCTTCCAAAACTCCCGACTTTTCTTTAAAAGCGCCCTCTGCGACGCAGAGATATTTTTTTGTTATCTCCCTGTTTTTTATTCTCTCATTGAGGATTCTCAGCGCCTCGGCGTTCTTTGCCGCCATTACAAGCCCGCCCGTGTTGCGGTCTATTCTGTTTGCAAGGGCGGGGGCAAAGGAGTTTTCTTTTTCGGGGTCGTACTCCCCCTTCTCGAAAAGGTAGCGGCGAACGCTTGCTATAAGATTATTTGTGTAATTGTCACCGTCCGGATGGCACAGAACTCCCGGAGGCTTGTTTATAATAAGGATGTTTTCGTCCTCATAGAGAATATCCGGTTTCTTGGGGGCTTTCAGGAAATCATAATGGTATTCCTTGCGGGCAAAAAACTCATCATTTATATAAAGCTCTACAATATCCCCTTCATTAAGGCGGCTGGCGGGCTCAGCCCTTTTTCCGTTGAGCTTTATTCTTTTGGTTCTGAGGTATTTGTATAAAAGGCTTTTTGGCAGTGAGGGCGCGGCTTTGGATAGAAACTTGTCCATTCTCTGACCTGCGTCGTTTTTGCCTATTTCAAAGCTTTTCAGATTAATTTCTCCCATCCTTTGGTTTGAACTTATTATATCATAAAACTTCATAGCTTAATTTACAAACGAAAAATTAATAGTTTTGCATAAATATGTTTGTTTTTTTGTCATTATTATGCTACAATATCGGATGAATTTGTGTCCTGCCGAAAGGTTGTGTACGGATGAAAAAGGTATCGCTCGTCGTTCCCTGCTACAACGAAGCGGATGTCTTAGACCTTTTATATAAAGAAGTTACCGCGGTTTTTGACGCGCTGCCCCAGTACGAACTTGAGCTTTTGCTGGTTGACGACGGCAGCAGGGACAATACTCTTGAGATAATGAAAAGGCTTGCCGAAAAGGACTCTAAGGTTAAGTTTATTTCTTTTTCAAGGAATTTCGGCAAAGAAGCTGCTATGCTGGCGGGTTTAAAATACGCGAGCGGAGAATATATAGGAATAATCGACGCGGACCTTCAGCACTCACCCGATTTGCTGCCTCCCATGATTGAGGCAATTGAGAACGAGGGCTACGATGTGGCCGCCGCGAGAAGGACCGACAGAGCCGGCGAGGCAAAGCTCAAAAGCGCTCTTTCGGAGTTTTTCTATAAGATATATAATAAGTTTTCCGATGTGCACCTTGAGGAAAGCGCTCAGGACTTCAGAGTCATGAAGCGCAAAGTTGTGGAGGCGATTATATCGCTGTCCGAGAAAAACAGATTCTCAAAGGGAATTTTCACTTGGGTGGGCTTTAAAACCAAGTGGTTCGAGCACGAAAACAGGCAGAGAGCCGCGGGAGAAACAAAGTGGTCGGTCAGAAAGCTGTTAAAATACGCTATTGACGGACTTTTGTCCTTTACAAACGCTCCGCTGAGACTCCCCTTGTATTTGGGAAGCGTCAGCGTCGCCGTTTCCATACTGACCTTCATCGGAATTATAATCGCAAAGATAGTAAACACTTCGGGCTCATACGGTACTGTCCTTATAATTACCGCAATTATGTTTTTTGCAGGTATAATTTTGCAGTGTCTTGGCATTATGGGAATGTACCTTGCAAGAATATATGACGAGTCAAGAGACAGACCTATTTTCATTGTAAGCGAAACAAACATAGAAAAAGCTTAAACGCACCTGTATATATTTTTATTCTATCTTTTCGGAGGGAACATCTTTGGCAGAGAATGAGAAAAACACTTTTATTGAGATGGAGCATGAAATCCTAAAGTTTTGGGAAGAGAATAAATGCTTTGAAAAGCTGATGAAGAAGAATGAGGGCAACGAGCCCTTCCGCTTTATTGACGGTCCCATTACGGCCAACAACCCCATGGGCATTCACCACGCATGGGGCAGAACGCTGAAGGACACCTTCATCCGCTATAAGATGAAAAGGGGCTATTCCTGCCGCTGCCAGAACGGCTTTGACGCTCAGGGTCTTTGGGTTGAGGTCGAGGTCGAAAAGGAGCTGGGCTTTAAGACAAAGAAGGATATTGAAGCCTACGGCATGGACAAGTTCACCCGTCAGTGCGTTGACAGAGTAAAGAAGTTCTCGTCCATCATTACCGAGCAGTCAAAGAGGCTCGGTCAGTGGATGGACTGGGATAACTCATATTATACACATACCGATAAGAACATTGAGGGCATTTGGCACTTCCTTAAAGTCTGCAATGAAAAGGGTATGATTGAGCGCGAGTACCGTCCCATGCCCTGGTGCCCCCGCTGCGGAACATCCCTTTCCGAGCATGAGATGACGGGCTCCTACAAAATGCTCACTCACAATTCGGTATTTTTTAAACTCCCCTTAAAGGAAATCCCCTCTAAGATTCTTGCTTGGACAACCACTCCGTGGACGCTTTCCTCGAATGTGGCTCTTGCCGTTAACCCCGAAATAGATTATGCGGAAGTTAGAGTTAAGAGCGACGACCAGACATTGTTCCTCGCTAAGAACGCAATCTCAAGGCTTGGCGACGACAAGCTGGAGGTTCTGCGCGTTGTTAAGGGCTCTGAGCTTGTGGGTCTACATTACGAGACTTGCTTCCCCGAGCTTGAGGCTCAGAAAGATGTTGAGCATAAGGTTGTCGCTTGGGACGAGGTTGCAGCCGACGAAGGTACGGGCATCGTTCACATCGCTCCCGGCTGCGGTATCGAGGACTATGAGCTGGGTCTGAAACTCGGTCTGCCTCAGATTATGCCCGTTGACGATATGGGTATATTCCTCAGTGGCTTCGGCTTCATGTCCGGCAAGGAGTGCCATGAGGTCGCAAGCGAGATTTTCGACAGACTTAAAGCAGACGGAAAACTTTACAAGGTAGAGCCTTATGAACACAGCTACCCCGTATGCTGGCGCTGCAAGCAGGAGATTATCTTCAGGCTTGTTCCCGCATGGTATATAAGAACAGAGGATATTAAGCCCGAGCTTATTAAGGCTGCTCAGTCGGTCAAGTGGGAGCCGGAGGCAAACGGCAAGAGAATGGTTGACTGGCTGCAGAACATGGGCGACTGGAATATTTCAAGAAAGCGTTACTACGGTCTGCCCCTGCCTTTCTACCCCTGCGAATGCGGTCACATTACCGTTATCGGCAACCGCAAGGAGCTGAGGGAAAGAAGCGTAAACCCCGAGGTTGTGGACTCTCTGCCCGAGCTCCATCGTCCGTGGATTGACGAGGTACGCATTAAGTGCGAAAAGTGCGGCAAAGAGGTTTCAAGAATTACCGAGGTCGGCGATGTTTGGCTTGACGCGGGCATCGTCCCCTACTCCACACTCCACTACTTTGACGACAGAGAGTACTGGAACAAGTACTTCCCCGCCGACTGGGTCGTTGAGATGAGGGAGCAGGTAAGGCTCTGGTTCTACTCAATGCTCTTTATGAGCGTGGTTCTTGAAGGTCGCGCTCCGTATAAGCGTGTTCTTTGCCACAACTCGGTCGTAAAAGAGGACGGCGGAAAGTTCTCCAAGACAGGCTATATGATTAAGTTCGACGAGGCCGCGGAGAATATGGGCGCAGACACAATCCGCTATCTGTACGCTGGCGCTCCCGTCGCGAACGATGTACGCTTCGGCTACAATCTCGGCGACGAGGCAAGACGCAAGCTGCTTGCTTTCAGCAATATCTATACCTTTATCGAAACTTACGCAAGCATAGACAAGCCCGTACTTGAGGGCTACACTCCCGATGTATCCGCCATGACTCCCACCGACAAGTGGCTGATACTCAGGACAAATGAGTTTATTCAGAGGGCTACAGAGTGCTACGAAGACTTTAAGACTTATGCCCTTGTCAAGGACTTTGAGGTCTTTGTTGACGATATTTCCAACTGGTATATCAGAACCAACCGCCGCCGTTTCTGGAAGACAGGCGATGTTAAGGACAAGACCCTTGCATACTGGGTACTGACCTTTGCTCTTGACGCGGCTACCCGCTGCATGTCGCCGATTATCCCCTTCCTGACGGAGAACATCTGGCAGAAGCTTATCAGAAAGCTCTATCCCTCCGCTCCGATTTCAGTTCACCTCTCCGAGTGGCCCGAACCCTTTGAGGGCATTAAGGATACTGAGGTTCTGGAGCAGACGGCTCTCGCAAGGGATGTCATCAACACCGCTATGCGTCTTAGAAACGAGCAGCAACTTAAAGTTCGTCAGCCCCTCTCAACCCTTTATGTATGCTGCAGCGACGAGGACGCTGAGAAGATAAAGGTATTCGAAAAGACAATCCTTGACGAGCTGAATATCAGAAAGCTCGAATATATCAATGATTTGTCCATTTTACAGGACAGCTACCTTACCGTAAACTTCAGAAGCGCGGGCGCGGTTTTAAAGCAGGATGTAAACAAGCTGAAGGCTGTGCTTGAATCTCTCCCCGCTGACAAGATGACTAAGGCCGCGGAGACGGTTTCAAAGGGCGGCAGTGTCAGATTCAATGAATTTGACATGGACCTTGCTCCCGAGCTCTTTAATGTCCAGACCGCTCCCAAGAAGGGCATTGCCCACGGCGAGGTAAGCCCCGAAATCACCGTAGCTATCGACACTCACCTTACCGATGAGCTTATTGCCGACGGTATTGTAAGAGATATAGTAAGACAGTGGCAGATTTTAAGAAAAGACACCGGCTACTCCGTTGAACAGAGAATTATCGCAGCCATTAAAACTGCCGATGACTTTACAAAAGCCGCTGTTGAGAATAAGAGCGAATATATCAAGAACGAACTGCTTGCCGATGAGCTTATCATCAACGGCGACGGCGAGTTCGACGCGGACAAGACCTTTGAGGTCAATGACGCGGATGTCACCATTTATGTAAAATCCGTTTAAGGCTTATTTACAAGTTTTGCATAAGGGTGTATTATGGATTCAGGGTAAAATAACCCTGTAGACTGCTTTCACTGGAGGTTTAATTATGACAGTTGATCGAAATACAAAAATCGGCGAGCTGCTTGACGCTGACAGAACACTGGCTCCCATCTTTTTAAACATGGGCATGCACTGCCTCGGCTGCCCCGCTTCGAGAAACGAGACAATCGAAGAGGCTTGCATGGTTCACGGCGTCGACCCTGACGAGATTCTCGAGCAAATCAATGAGCATCTTGCAAACAAATAATATGCAGGGAAGTTTAAGAGGCGGGGCCGCTGCGCCCCGCCTTGATAAAAGGCTCAGAATGGTGGCAAATCTTTTGCGCCACAACAGAAAACTTATTGATGTCGGCACCGATCACGGGTATCTGCCGGCATTTATGGTTATTATGGGCTATTCTCCTTGCGCTGCCGCGACGGACATAAACCCCGGTCCCTTGGAGAACGCGAGGGCGACAATTGAGAAATACGGCATAGCGGATAGGGTATCGCTGATTTTGTCCGACGGGCTTGATAATGTCCCTCCCGACGGCGAAGAAATCGTTATGGCGGGCATGGGCGGAGAGCTGATGTGCGAAATCATCGGCAGAGCGCCTTGGCTAAAGGACAGCGGCAAGGCTCTTGTGCTCCAGCCCATGACAAAGGCAGAGGAATTAAGAAAATACCTTGCAGATAACGGCTTTGTTATCGAAAAAGAAACCGCTGTTCGTGACGGCTCCCATGCGTATTTAGCTCTAAGGGCTGTTTATTCGGGAGAAACTAAAAATGTCAGCAAAGCCTATTTTTATATTGGCGAGCTTTTAAGCGGTGAAATATCGGACGATATTATTTTTTATACGGAAAAACTGCTTTCAAGGATTAAGCACAAAGCAGACGCTCTTAATAACACCGAAGATTTTAAAGAAGAAGCGAAAGAGCTTTATGAAATTTATGATGAAATTTCCGAAAAGCTACAAGTCAGTTTACGGGATTTCAATAAATAATTGCGCCCCTCTATTGGAATACTCATAAAAACTAAACCCATTCAGGAGGTTTTTATGACCGTTGGCGAAATTTTAAATGCTATAGATTCAATTGCGCCGTTTGCCGGTCAAGAGGCTTGGGACAACAGCGGTCTTGTGGTTGGCGACTTTAATCAAAAGGTAAATACAGTCATAGTCGCTCTTGATTTGACCAGCGAGGTTCTGGACCACGCGAAAAACATGGCGGCTCAGGTAATCATCACCCATCATCCGCCCATATTTGAGCCGACAAAGACCTTTACAGCAGATATGCTGGCATTCAAAGCGGCGGCTCAAGGCGTCAGCGTAATCGCGGCGCATACAAATTTTGACGGCGCGTCGGACGGTGTCAGCGACACTCTGGCAAAGACGCTGGGCTTAAAGCGGATTAAAGCCGTAAATGTGCCCGGAGAGACCTCCTCTATTTTAAGAGAGGGCAGAACCAGCTTTGAAACCGCTGACGAATTCGCAAGGTACATCGCAAAGAAGCTGGGCGGCGGCGTCAGGTTCTGCGACGGCGGAAAGAAGATAAAGAAGGTCGCCGTAAGCGGCGGCTCGGGCAAGTCCTTTGTGGATTTTGTAATCTCAGCCGGCTATGACGCTTTTGTTACTGGAGAGGTCTCCTACAATAATTTCCTGGACGCAAAGGAGAAGGGGCTTTCCATTTTCGCGGCAGGGCATTTTGAAACCGAATTCCCCGCAATGAATATTTTGACAGAGCAGCTTAAAATAGCCTGCCCCACGCTGAAAATCGTGCTCTGCGGGCAGCAAAGTCCCATAATGACGGTGGTATAATGGCGCTTGACGGAATATATTTGAGACTTTTAAAAAATGAACTGGAAAGCATTTTAGTCGGCTCGAGGGTAGAAAAAATCCATCAGCCGACTAAAAATGAATTTGTTTTTCACTTTCGTTCGCGAACGGGGGCGTATAAGCTCCTTTTGTCCGCGTCGGGCAGCACTCCGAGGGTAAACATAACCGAGCACCCGCCCGAAAACCCCGCAAATCCCCCCATGCTGTGCATGCTTTTCAGAAAGCACCTTTCGGGGGCGATACTGAAAGGCATAGAGCAAAGCGGGCTTGAAAGGGCTTTGCTTTTCAGGTTCGACGCGGTAAATGAAATCGGCAACAGGGTTTTAAGGACTCTGGCGGTTGAGATAATGGCCGCATACAGCAATATTATTCTGATTGACGAGGAGAACAGGATAATCGATTCAATTAAGAGGGTCGACAGTCTTAAATCCTCGGTAAGAGAAATTCTGCCCGGCAGGGAGTATATCTCCCCTCCCCCGCAGGATAAACTGAGTCTTCTCGAAATTTCCGCTGATGAGGCTGCTGAGGCGGTATTTAAAAACCTCCCCGGCACCGCTCTTTCCTCGGCTATACTTAAAACAATCGGTGGTCTCTCTCCCCTTGTGTGCAGGGAGTTGGCTTTCCTTGCCACGGGCTCGGACCCGAATCTTTCAGAATTAAATGAGAACACCAAAGCGACGCTGGCGTTTTTCCTCGACCAGCTCAAGCTCAGAATTGAAAAAAATATGGCTGAGCCATACATATATTACGACAACCACGACTCCCCCGTTGATTTTTGCTTTATGCCCATTTCTCAGTACGGCAATATGGCAAAGGGAGTAAAGCTAAATTCTCTCTCTCAGGTTCTGGACGAGTTTTACTACGAAAAGGACAGGATTTTAAGGATTAACTCCCGCGCCTCGGATTTGATAAAGCTTATAAACAAGCTTTCCGAGAGAACCGCAAGGAAGCTGGAGGCTCAAAGGGAGGAACTGAAGCAGTCCGAGGACAGGGAGATAAAAAAGATCTACGCCGAGCTTATAAACGCTAATCTCTACAGGCTCAAAAAGGGCGAAAGCTTTTATGTGCTGGAAAACTTTTATGACGAGGGCAAAGAAATAAAAATCCCAGCAAAGCCCGAGCTTACTCCCGCGGAAAACGCAAGGCTCTATTACAAGGAGTTCAGAAAGGCGCAGACTGCGGAGAAGATATTAAGGGAGCAGATTGAAAAGGGCTTTGAGGAAATTAATTATTTTGAGACCGTTCTCGACGCTCTTTCAAGGGCTCCCTCCGACATCGAAATTGACGATATACGAAGGGAACTGGCGGAGGGCGGCTACATTAAAGAAAGGCGCTCAAGAAAAGACCTTGACAAAAAGCGCGCCGCTCTGCCTTTCATTGAGCTTAAATCCCCCGACGGCTTTAAGGTACTTGTGGGCAGGAACAACACCCAGAACGACAGGCTCTCATTCAGAAAGGCAGCTAAAGATGATATTTGGTTCCACGCCCAAAAGGTGCCCGGCTCACATGTAATACTTGTGACCGAGGGCAAAGAGCCGACTAAAGAGGCTATGGAGTTTGCGGCTGCGTGCGCCGCGGCGTTCAGCAAGGCGAGAAACGCCACAACCGTTCCGGTTGACTACACAGAGGTTAAAAACCTTAAAAAGCCCCCCGGCGCAAAGCCCGGCTATGTCATCTACCATGTTTACAGCACTATGATGATAAAACCGCTGAGCGACAAGGAGATAGAAGCCGCAAAGGCGGGCGAAGGCAAAGATTTTTGAGTGACGCATTTTACCGAAAAGATACATTTCTATTTTCTTTACTAAATCCGTCGGCAATTGATATAATATTTATTGAATTTTTGACACTTTATACAAAAAATTGCCGCACCCTATTGTTTTTTGTCATTGGTGTGGTAGAATATTTTAATATAATTCGGGCTTTTTTCGTGAGCGGAAAAAAGCTCGCAGGAACTTAAAAAGGTGGCAGTATGAACAAAGAAGGGCAGGCAAAAAACCCATACCTCATAATCGGAAAGAACGCCGTTAAAGAGGCGCTGAATTCCGACAGACCCGTTGATTATGTGCTTGTGGCGAAGGGAGACAAAAAGAACTCCCTTATGCCCCTGATTGCAAAATGCAGGGAAAAGGGCATTGTGGTCAAAGAAGCGGATGTTAAAAAACTGGATTTTGCCTGCGGTCACGGCAACCATCAGGGCATAATCATGTACGCCGCGGCCCATGAGTACTGCACAGTCGATGATATTTTCGACAAGGCGGAGGAAATGGGCGAAGCTCCCTTTATAGTAATCTGCGACGGCATTGAGGACCCGCATAATCTTGGCGCAATTATCAGAACCGCTGAGGCTGCTGGGGTTCACGGCGTGATTATCCCCGAACGCAGAAGCGTGGGGCTTAATTTCACCGTCGGCAAGACGGCTGCGGGCGCTCTCGAATATATGCTCGTGGCAAGGGTTAAGAATCTGAATACTACCATTGAGGATATTAAAAGCCGCGGCGTGTGGGTATGGGCCGCGGATGTTGACGGAATAGATTATAAGGAAGCCGATTTCGGCGGCGGCGTGGCTCTTATTATCGGCTCTGAGGGCAACGGCATATCCCGCCTTGTAAAAAAGAACGCAGACGGCGTGGTTTCCGTTCCCATGAAGGGCAAGATTAACTCTCTCAACGCCTCCGTGGCGGCGGCGGTGCTGATGTTTGAAATTTCGAGCCGCAGATATTAAACATGCAGCAAATTCTGAAAAGGAGGGAAAGGCTTGAATAAGGAAAACGAAAAAACATTGAGCAGAGCCGGCGGCAAAACGGGCGGCTCGGAAAGCCATGCCTCTCCCGAAAAGCTGCAGTCCTCTGCGAAAGAGCGGCACCAGAACAGAAAGATAGCGAAAAGCAGGGTCGTAAGGACCCGTTCAACGGACGGCTCAATACTTATAAAAGCGGAAAACGCTCCCGATACATATTGCGACAGGTTTGAAGAGGCCTGCCTTATAAGACAAACAACTCATGATATTCTCCCACCCGGCACCATTACACCCGATGAACTGAGTAAACTCGATTTGGAAAAGACAAAGGCTTTTACCGCAGTGACCGAGGAAATGCCGCAGAAAAGGCAGAGGTTTATCCGCACAACGGAGAGCGACCCTGCCCATACAATGGTTTTCCACGATGAGCTGTGGGATACCCTCGACAGAGCGGACACGAAAAAGAGACAGATAGCCCGCATTAAGGCTATTGCGGAATCGGGCGCCTTGGAGGCGGGTGAAATTGAGCAGGACGAGGAAATTCCTCAGCAGCTCTTTTTCTCGGGCTTTGAGCCTATAGACAGCAGCGACAGGCTTGAGGAAAGAAAAATCGAGGCAGCTCTCAGAAAAAGCAGAATAGAACAGGCTAAGATCTTCAATCTCTACGGCGAAAACAAGTGGGACGACATTTCGTCAGAAGAAAAGAAAGTCCCCAAAAAGGCTGTATCTGATGACGCGGATATTGAAGAAATAACCGAAAAGAAGAAAACTCAAAAAACCAAAGCGCCTCGTTCAAAGGAAAAGTCTAAAGAAAAAAAGGCAGAGGGCATAGTGCTGGAAATGCCGTCAGCCTCACTCGGAATATATCCCGAATACAGAAATCCGAAGGATAAAAAGAGAATCGCTGGCTTTTTAAACCTTTACAAGAGCAAGCAGGGCGCAAAGGCTGCGCTGTTTTTCGCTCTCGGCATTGTATCGATTCTTTTGCCGCTGTTTTATAAGGTCGGCGAGCCCTTGGCGTCTGAGCTTAAAAACAGATTACTGGCAAGCATAATCTTGCAGCTTATAATCCTTGCGGGAGCCTTCTTTGTGGCTCTGCCCGAGATTAGACTCGGCCTTAACTCCGCCGTTAAAAAGCAGCCCGACGCAAATTCCGGCGTAATGCTGATGCTCTTTGCGGCTGCGATTCAAAGCCTTGTAATGCTTTTCGGCTATGAGTCTTTGGCGCACGATTTAAGTCTTCTCGCCCCCTCTGCGCTTATACTCTGCTCAATAGTTTTCGCGGGCAAATACATAAACGCCTTGAACATAAAGAGGGGCTTTGCTTTCCTCGTTAAGAACGAGGATGAAATGTGCGCCGTGGCGGACCTTGGAGCTTCCGACGCGTATGCGGATATAAAAAGGCATTTGCCTTTGGAAAACCCCCGCATCAAATACTCGGCAAAGCCTGAGTTTATTTCCTCATTTATTTCTGAGTCCATGGGCGACAGCCTTTCGGCAAAGATTCTCTCCAGGGGTTTTGCGCTGATAGTCGCGGAGGCTGTTGTGGCGTTTATAGCCGCAACATTTAAGGGCGATGTTTTTGAAGGATTTTTCGCTCTCGCGGCTCTGGCGATAATCAGCTTCCCGGTCGGAGTTTTGCCCGCGTCGTCACTCGGGCTTCTGCTCGAGAACCTTAAAACTGCGGCGAAATGCTATGTGACAGGTTTTAAGGCGGCGCTAAACCTTACTGAAACAGATACCTTCATAATCGACGCGAACGAGCTTTTCCCGCCGGATGCCTGCGAGATACACGGCATAAAAACCTTTGGCGGAATGAAGCTGGATAAGGCGATTTTATACATAGCCTCCACAGTCATCAAGGCGGGCGGCCCATTAAAGCCCGCGTTCGAAAAGGTCATAATGGGCAACGACAAGCTGCTTTTGCCCGTTGAGGCGCTGTCCTATGAGGACAGACTCGGCCTTTCCGCATGGATAAACGAAAAGAGAATTCTTGTGGGCAACGCTCAGCTTCTCAGAAATCACAGCGTTAAGGCGCCCGACGACAGTTTTGAAAAGAAATACACGGAGGACGGCAAGCGGGTAATTTACCTCTCGGTTGAAGGGCAGCTCGCGGCGATGCTGGTTGTAAGCTACTACCCCTCCGCGGCGGTCAAGAAGGGGCTTAACGCCCTTGTGAATCAGGGAATTACGGTGCTTGTAACATCCAGAGATTCCAATATCACAGAGGAATTTATAGAAAGCAGCTTCGGCACGGGCAAAAACGGAGTCAGAGTTCTTACTTCCCCCTCCGCGGAGTTCTTTAAGGAATGCATAGAGAACGAAAGGTCAAAGGAGGTCCCCGCGTCGGTAATTCACAAACAGGGAGCTCTCTCCTTGTTCTCCGCATTTGCATCGGCTTTGAAGCTTGCAAAAACCGGCAAGATGCTGATTCCCCTCTTTGCGGCGGGCGGCATCGCGGGAGCCGTAATTGTTCTCTTTATGGCAATTGCAGGATATATCTCCAAAGCGGGAAACATAGGTATAATACTGCTCCAGCTTTTATGGACAGTACTCGGCTCCGGACTTGCAATATTTAACAACAAACGGGATTAACCTTTAGATTACATATTAAGGAGAATTGCAATGGTTGAATATACTCAGATTTTGACTTGGCCCGATATAACCATTCGCGTCCTTGCGGCTATTGCAATAGGACTGGTTATCGGCATTGAAAGGGAGATTTCGAATCATCCCGCTGGAATGAAAACACATGTTCTTGTCTGCCTTGGTTCTGCGCTTGCATCCATAATCGCGGCGGAGATGGGACTTTCGATTTACCTTTACCCCGGCGCAAGAGTAGACCTTTCAAGAATCGCGTCGGGCGTTGTTTCCGGCATGGGCTTCATAGGCGCCGGCGCCATCATGAAATCCAGAGACGGTACGATGGTTACGGGCATTACCACCGCGGCGACCCTTTGGGCAACCGCCTGCATGGGTCTTGCTGTGGGCATGGGATATTTCAGAATGGCTTTCATCGTTTTCCTCGCAGTATTCGGAACAACAGTTATTCTTAAAAGCGTTGAGAGAAGATTCTTTGCTCGTCTCAGAACCCGCAGACTTGAGCTTTACATAACAGATAAGAGAACCACAATTCCTCAGCTTGACGATTACTTTGAGAGAAAGAAGATTACGGTCCTTTCCTTTGAGTATCTGCTCTCGGGCGACCATTTTAACTCCGCGGGCGAAAGAATTTCCCGCTGCAGATATATGATTAAAGTGCCGAAAGCCGTAAACTTTAACAATATAGTCAGGGAAATAGCTCTGTTTGAAAATGTTTATGAGGTTTACGAAAACTTCCCCGGCAAAGAGGAAACCGAGGACCAGCCCGTAATTGAAAAGACGGATGTCTTAGCGGATAACGAATAAAACAAATCTTAATAAAAAACAGAAAGGCATCGGCAATAAGCCGATGCCTTTCTGCGCAACAATGAAAAAGAGGAGCAAATGTACGGTTATAAGAGGAGTGATGACAGTGTCTCCGATACGACTGCCCATCGTGTGGCGATTTTGGCGTTCGCGGGCGATACGCAGATAACCGCCTCATTGTCGGGCACGAGAAGATAAATCTTATCGAATATGTGCATTGCGGGGTACTCTTTTAGGGTGTAATGGCGGCTGAATCTGCCGTCTTTTTTTGTGCCTTCTATCTTAATGCCGTCACGGCTCAAGCTGATTTCACATTCCCCGGTTTTAGTGAGCTGTTCGTCTTCTTTAATGTGCTCCAATACATCCATTTTTTCTCTTAAAGTAAAGTCCGGGTCAGAAAGTATACGCTTTTTTTCCTCAGCCTTTATTATATGCGACCACTCTGTAATGGTTTTAGGCGATGCGTTACCGCTGAGGGCAGTAAACTTAAAGTAATTGTCCATCTGCACACTAAAGCCGCAGTCTTTGCACATCAGTTTCTGACCCGGCATTACTTTTACAGTGTAATTCGCTTTGCAGTCGGGGCACATATAGAGAAGGTCGTCAAGACCCTTTGCTATATCGGGGCTTTTGAATTCGCATACATTTTCGGAATTGAAGTCATCGTGGCAGAAGGCGCTGTAGAGCCTTTTCTTTGCCTCCTCCTCGGGGAGATTCTTTAATTCCTCGGGAGTGAACAGCACATAGGCGGTGACCACTACCCTGCCCTTTTTGACCTCGGTATTGTACCTGGGCGCAGTGCGGTAGCTGCCGTCAAGGTGAACCATGACTACGGGGACGCCCAGCTTTTTAAGAAGCTCATAAGTGCCTTCAACTGGCTTGTCGTCCTCGCCGAAAAGCGAAAGTCTGCCGGAGGGGAAGATAAACACATTCTCTCCTCTTTTTATGGTGCGGATAATCTCCTTAACAGCGGAGGCGTCGGAGGTGAACTGGCTTTTGGGGATAGAGTTCAGTTTTTCAAGCAGCTTGCCCGTTTTGGGGTTTAAGAACTGATATCTTGAAACCACAAAGCGAAAGCGCATGGGGAAGAATGCTCCGGCGGCATAAGCCCAGTCGTAATACCCCTGATGATTTGCTATGCCCACAAACGGAGGTTTTAGGTTCTTTACTTCATCTGATATTCTGAACTTTACATTATGGCCTCTGATTTTAGAGTAGCCCATAATTCCGCCGACAACATAATACCAAAGCGGAGAATGACCTTTTTTCTTCTTCATATCTTTTTCCTTTTTCTCTATGCGTGGGTGTCTATATAGTCGTAGATGTCCTGAAGGGTTTTGATTCTTACTAAGTCTTTTTCGGGGATTTCAATGTCAAACTCGTCCTCTATATCGCAGACAATTTCCGCAAGGTCAAGGGAGGAAAGACCGAAATCGGTGACAAGATTGCTTTCGGGTGTGACATTCTGGATTTTGGGGTTTGACAGAAGGATTTTGAGAATTCTTTCTTTCATGAGGCTATCCTCTTTCTTATGATTTTTTTGGTGGAGGTTTTCTCAAAGCAGGTATTTCTAAGCTTTACCGCCGCGATGCTCTTGCACGCGGGAAACTGCTTATTAAACTTTTCCACCACGGATTCGATATATTCCTTAACATCCTGAATATCGTTTTCGTTTATAAAATCTTCGTCGGGGAAGATTTCCGCGGTGACCTTTTTGTTTTCCTCATACACGAGGACTTCAGCAATAGCGGGGAGTTTCACAAGCTGCATTTCAAGCTCCTCGGGATAGAGGTTTTTGCCGTTGCTGAGGATGATGACATTCTTTTTGCGGCCTGTGATATATACAAAGCCGTCCTTGTCGATGCAGCCGATGTCGCCCGTTTTGAACCAATCGCCGTCAAATGTTTCGGCGGTTGCCTTTTCGTTGCGCCAATAGCCCTTCATAACTATGCCGCCGCGGACATACAGCTCGCCTTCGCTTTTGCCGTCGGGAGCGTCGGTTTTGACCTCAACGCCTTTAAGGGGAATTCCCACGCTGCCGTCGCGCCAGTGTTCATTGCGGTTGACGGAGATTACGGGGGAACATTCGGAAATGCCGTATCCGATGAGGACATTTATGCCGAATGCTCTGAAGGCTTTGATGTAATCCGGGTCAAGGGCGGCGCCGCCGCAGACAAGAATGCTGAGATTGCCGCCGAATTCATTGAGAATTGGCTTGAAGAGCTTTCTTCTGATGTCTATGCCGATTGAATAGAGGAAAAGGCTGAGTTTCATAAGGAATTTAAGCTGTTTTAGTTTACCTTCCGCTTTTGCCTTCTCCATTATTTTGTCATAAAGATTTTCAACTATGAGGGGTACAAGATACATTTCGTGGGGCTTAAACTCTTTTATTTCCTGAGCGAAGCGTTTAAGACCGGAGTTTATGCAGGTGGGCTTTCCCTTGTTCATTACCACGAGAATGGCTATGATGGCGTAGGCGTGATTAAGAGGCAGCACGAAAAGGTTGTTGCCGCCGCTTTCAAGGTGCATTGAAACACCCATCGCGTCAAAGGTAAGGTTATTGTGGGAAAGCATAACTCCCTTTGCAATGCCCGTTGTGCCCGAGGTGTATATTATCATTGCTGTGTCGGAGGGTTCGGGGCGGATTTCGACTTCGGTTTTATTTTTCTCAGCCAAAGCCTTTCCGCCCTTTTCCAGGCAGGAGCCAAGGTCGTTTTCCATGCTTAAGACTTTCAACAACTCGTTCTCGTCTTTAAACGCGGGGATGAAATCCGCAAACTGCTTTGAGTAAATAATAAGCGAAACGCCCGTGTCGGAGAGAACGAATTTAAGCTGCTCTTCTGAGAGCATTTTGTCGAGAGGCACTGCGGTATTGCCGGAAATCACAACGGCGAACCAGGTCAAAAGCCACTCGTAGGAATTTTCACCCAGTATGGCAATGCGCTGCGAGGAATAGCCCTCGCTTATGAAAAAGCTAGCAAGAGCGTGAACTTCCTTCGCGAATTCGCCGAAGGTCTTTTTATATGTATTTTTGCGGATTTTATAGATATATGCGTCCTTGTCCTTATACTTTTCAGCGGCAAGGTCAAGAAGCTCTCTTACGGTATGGAATTCTTCCGTCGGATAAAGAGGATAATGCTTATTTCTCATCTCAATGCCTCTCTTTATGCCATATTAATGTCAACACATATGACATTCGGCTATTTAATAATATCATTAATTTATTATGAACGCAATATTAACAAATCAATTTTGTTTAATATTTTATTAACATTTAATGATTTTCTTTCATTTTGAGGCAATCTTTAAGGTTTTTTGATGAATTTGTGTATTGATATTTACTTTTTGGCTAATAATTCTACATTGTTAATTAATTTCGCTTCGTCAAGTTGACCAAAAATTGCATAAAAAGGCATCGAATTTTAAGGTTATAAGCGGCCTTGAGTTAATATAGAATTTAATTTTTCTTAACAAATTAAGAATTAGTCCTTAATTTTCCAAAATTCTATTAACAAACAGTTTAAAAATGACGCTAAATTTGGAAGGAATTGGATGAATTGCGTGTCGGGAAAAGCAGAAAAAAGCAAAAAAACAATCCCTCTGGCAGAGGGATTGTTTCACATCGGTTAATTAATTAACAATTTCTTAACAAAGGAGCGGGATTTATTTTATCTTAAACTCGCCGTTCAAGACCTGCATGAGCCAGTTCTTTATATCGAAATATACCTTTTCCTTTTCGGTTTCGTTAAGGATTTCGTGTCTCATGTTGGGATAGAGTATGACGGTAGGCTCGATGCCTGCCATTTCAAGGGCATCGGCAAGGGCTATGACACCCTTTCCGTTTGAGCCGACGGGGTCCTTTTCGCCCGAAATGAGGAGCACGGGGAGATAAAGGGGCATTCTGATGGTCCAGTCGGGCGCGCAGGCGCCAAGCTGGAGTTTGAGCAAATCTCTCAGACCGCTGAGCTTGAGGTTGAAGTTGCACAGGGGGTCCTCCCTGTACCTTTCTCTGTTTTCAAGGTCAACGGAGAGCCATGCCAGCGGGTCATTGTCGTTCTTGTAAGGAATTGACCAGAGCTTGCCCAGAAGCTGCATGGTGCCGAGGCTGCTCTTTCTTACTCCGATTTTGTCTATAGTCTTTTCAACGGCGTCTTTTAAGAGAGCTGCCACGCCGGGAATCTGACCAGTGCCGCAGAAGATTACGCCGTCAAGCTCATGACCGAAATCGGCGGCGTAGATTCTTGCCGCAAAGGAGCCCATGCTGTGTCCGAAAAGGAAATAGGGCAGATTGGGATAACGCTTTTTCATTATGCAGGTGAGGATGTGCATATCATCTACCATTCTGACATCGCCGTTTTCATCGGCGGTATGACCGAGGTCAGCAAGGGATTTTACGCTCTTGCCGTGTCCAAGATGGTCGTTGCCGCAGACCACAAAGCCGTTGGAGGCGAGAAAACGGGCAAAATCATCGTATCTGCCAATATGCTCGCACACACCGTGGGCTATCTGGAATACGCCTATCGGCGCTACTGTATCGTCATGCCAAATCAGCGCCCTTATAGTGTCCTTGCCTGTTGACGAGTTGTAATACGCTTCCTTACATATAACCGACATACACATACCTCCTAATTTTATACAGCCGCAAATAGTATTGTCATTATGAGAACAGATAAACTCTTGTTTCGTAAGGCCTTAATACAAAGCCGTTGTTGGCGATGCCGCAGTTGTCGTAGTTCGAGAGCTTAAGCTCGCCCAAAGCGAGGTCAAAGCCTTCGGGAGCTTTGAAGCTTACAGGCTTTTCGCTGAAGGAGCATACGACAAGCATCTTTTTGCCCTCGTAGTACCTTGAGTAAACATAAAGCTCGTCGCTGTCCTTGTAATGTTCCTTGTATGAGCCGTAGATGACGATTTCGTTCTCCTTGCGGAACTTTATGAGCTTGCGGTAGAAGTTAAGGATTGAATTCGGGTCTTTTTCGGCGGCCTCAACATTTATTTCGGTGTAGTTGGGGTTAATGTGGAACCATGCCTTTTCCGCAGTGGTGAAGCCGGCGTTCTTCTCCGCGGACCACTGTACGGGGGTTCTTGAGTTGTCCCTGGAGGCATAGTTTACTATCTTCATTACGGTGCTTTCTTTAAGACCCAGCTTTCTTGCGAGTTTGTAGTTGTTTATTGTGGATATGTCATCGTACATATCGATGGAGGGCAGCTCGATGTTCGTCATGCCGATTTCCTGACCCTGATAGATAAAGGGGGTGCCGCTCTGGCACATATACATGACGGCAAGCATCTTCGCGCTTTCTTCCCTGTACTTTAAGCTGCCGTAGCGGTTGATGACTCTCGGCTGGTCGTGGTTTTCAATATACAATGCGTTCCATGCCTTGCCGTAAAGCTGCTCCTGCCAGTTGGTGAAAGCTTTCTTCAGCTTTTTAAGGCTGAAGGGGCGTCTAATCCAGCTTATAAACAGGCAGTCCGCCTCCATGTGCTGGAAGTGGAACATCATGTGCAGTTTTTGGTCGGGACCCTCAGTGATGTACTTCAGCGCCCTCTTGGGAGTCATCATGGGAGCCTCGCCTATGGTTACGCAGTCATACTCGTCGATAACCTTTCTGAACTCGGCAAGGTATTCGTCAAGATGGGGGCCGTCCATATAGTGCTCAATGCCAGTAGCGACGGGAATCGGGAAGCCGTTGGGCAGACCCTCCGCCTTTGAAATGAAGGTAATGACATCCTCCCTGAAACCGTCAACGCCCATGTCGAGCCAGAAGCGCATAATATCCTTTACTTCTTCTCTGACCTTGGGGTTATCCATGTTCAGGTCGGGCTGCTCGGTGGCAAACAGGTGCAAATACCATTTATCAAGATTTTCGTCGTACTTCCAGCCGGGTTCGGAGAAAACGGACTTCCAGTTGTTAGGCGGGAGCTTGCCGCCCAGTCTTCCTTTGCGCCAGAAGTAATAATCGTGATAGGGGTTATCCTCGCCCTTCTTGCTTTCAAGGAACCAGTAATGCTGGTCGGATGTGTGGTTTATGACAAGGTCCATAATGACCTTGATGCCCCTTTTGTGTGCCTCTTCCAAAACAAGCTTGAATTCCTCAAGAGTGCCGTATTCGGGGGCAATGTCCCTGTAGTCGGCGACATCATAGCCGTAGTCCTTTTGGGGAGACTTGTAAAGGGGTGAGAACCAAATGGCGTCAACGCCAAGGCTCTTTATGTAGTCCAGCTTTGAGAGAATTCCTTTAAGGTCGCCGATGCCGTCGCCGTTGCCGTCGCAAAAGCTCCTGGGCCAAATCTGATAGACGACCATCTCTTTGTACCAACTTTTCTTTATTTCAGCAGCCATACAAGAAGCAACACCTTTCGTAGTATAATGAGCAAGGCGTTATTGCCCTGACTGTTTTACATTGGACATCTGAAACATTTTAGCATTTTTATATAATTATGTAAAGGAATTAACAAAAAAAGGCTGAGAAATTATGCACTCTTACAAAATTTTTCAATATGTGAAAACTGAGGATTACAGAATTGGTTTTTAATTGAAAATAATAGCGGCTTATGATATTATTATTCGGTGTCGAAATGAATATAGAACGAAAGGAATACGGCTCCAGATGAAAAAGAAGCTTTATGATATAACCCCTATTCCGATGCTGCACCAGATAATCTGGTGGGTTGTCAGAGGACTTTTGCTCATCTTCGCGATTCACGGGCTTTTTACAAACTCTGTAACGGAGTTTTTGATGGGCATGTTCTCCATCGCCTTCTCGCATCTTTGGGATATGTTCCAGCTCTTTGGCGGAAGGTCTTTTATTTCAAGGGTTTCATATTCATCGCAGACACTATTGAACATCTTCATTTTCTTCGGCTGCGTTGTGGGTCCCTATCTTAATATTAAGACGCAGTTTCAGTATTCGGATATTATCCTCCACTTTACATCTGGCATTGTGGCGACATGGTTCGGCTATGACTTTGCCGAGACCATTCAGGGAAAGCACAAGCCCATAAGTCCCGCCCTTGCCGCTTTGTTCTGCCTCGGCTTTTCGATTTCCATCGCTGTCGGCTGGGAGTTTTATGAGTTTACGATGGACAGGCTCTACGGCTATACGCTCCAGACCTCGGATATTCTCAGCGAAAGAGGTCTTGTGGACACTATGGTAGACTTCATTATGGCTGCCGCCGGCTCGGTCGTCGGAATGTTCATAGTGAGCTTTACGAAAAACGGAATTATCGGTCCCAACCGCAAGGAGATAAGGGCAAGGGTCAAGGAAGAATACAAAAAGCATAAGGAGCTGGAGCTTAAGTTCCTGGAGGAGCAAAAGAAAGCAAAGAAACAATCAAAATAAAATTAGCGGCAATTTCTTTGCCGCTATTAATTTATCCGCCTTAATATTTTTTCTTACTCGGAAATTAACTTTGACTTCACAATTTATTCACAGTTTAGGGCATATTATTAAATATATTAAAATTGAGAAATATGGGCTGATTAGGTATAATATATTATACTGACAGCTCAGGAACCGGAGGAAGAGAAATGGAAAAGAAGGTTAAAATAACGACTGACAGCCCGGCAGATTTGCCGCCGGAGCTTGCCAAGAGATACGATATAAGCATTATTCCTCTGCACATCATTCTGGGCGGCGAAAGCTATGACGACGGAGTAAATATCACTCCCAGCGATATTTACAGGGTCTATGACGAGCGCAAGGAGCTGCCCAAAACGAGCGCCGTAACAATTGGCGAATATCAGGACTTTTTTAAGCAGTTTGCGGATGAAGGCTATGAGGTAGTACATCTCTCCCTTTCTTCCGGCATCTCATCCACCCACGCGAACGCAGTGCTCGCGGCAAAGGAATTTGATGGCGTTTATGTGGTTGACTCAAAGCTTTTGTCAGTAGGCATCGCCTTGCTGTGCATAAAGGCTGCCGAGATGAGAGACCAGGGAATAAGCGCGGCTGAGATTTATGAAAGAATCCACAATCTAAGAGAAAAAGTAGTCTGCGACTTTATTCTTGACAATCTGGAGTTTCTGCGCAAAGGCGGACGCTGCTCCGCTCTCCAGGCGTTCGGAGCGAATGTGCTCGGAATCAAGCCGTCTATAGTTATGCAGGACGGTACCCTTTCGGTCGGAAAAAAATACAGAGGCAAGACCGAAATCTGCTTTACGCAGTATGTAAACGACAAGCTCTCAGAGTACGAGGGCAAAATTGATACCGACAGGATTTTTGTCCACCATACCGAGGGCGTAAGCCAGCAGTTTATGGACAATGTAAAGAAAGAGCTTAAAAAGAGACTGAAACCCAAAGAGATTATCCAAAGCGAGGCGGGCTGCACCATTACAGCCCACTGCGGCAAGAGGACATTCTCGCTTATGTTCATGGCGAAATGAGTCTGTTTTCCGTTATCTTAATTACCGTAAATCCTCCAGACATTACGCTATTAAGATAGGAGTTAGTTTCTTCAAACCATACTGAAATCTTTGAGTTTACAAACATTTGCCAGCGTGCTATAATTTGTATATTACTCGACGACATGCAACTTTTTTTGGAGGATTTTAAAATGTCACTTAAAACGAGTTTGTCAGAATCCGCTTTAAACAAATTGGCGGACACTCTGCTGAACTATTTAAATAAAGACCCTGAAAAGAATATTCTCAAGGTTCTTGACAAGGTTAAGATAGTTTTCACCAGCGGAATGTTTCCCAAGGAAAACTACATGAAGATGAGGGAAGCAGCCAAGAATCCCAACAACACCTATGTCAAGCTCATTAAGAACATTCTAAGGGATGTTGACCAGAACATCATAAGGCAGCTTGTAATAGCTCTCGGCTATCACGCTGCTTATCTTGGAACAAAAACGGTCAGGGCAAACAGAGAAAAATACAACTGCAACATTCCGTGGGTTATTCTCCTTGACCCCACAAGCGCGTGCAACCTTAACTGCAAGGGCTGCTGGTCCGCGGAATACGGTCATAAAGAGAATCTGAGCCTTGAAGAAATGATGGACATTGTAAAGCAGGGCAAGGCTCTGGGTACCCATTTCTATATGTTCACGGGCGGCGAGCCGCTTATCAGAAAAAACGACATTATAAAGCTGTGCGAGCAGAATCCCGACTGCGCATTCTTAAGCTACACCAACGGCACCCTTGTTGACGACGCATTCTGCGCCGAAATGAGAAGGGTTGGCAATCTGGCTCTTGCTCTCAGCATTGAGGGCACCGAGGAATCCAACGACGCAAGGCGCGGCAAGGGTGTATATCAAAAGACCCTCCAGGCCATGGATATTCTCAAGAAAAACAGGTGCCTTTTCGGAATTTCCGTTTGCTACACACGCGACAATATCCCCTATGTAACAAGCGACGAGTTTCTTGACCTTATGATTGAAAAGGGCGTTAAGTTCGCTTGGTACTTTAACTTTATGCCGGTCGGCAGGACAGCGGACCCGGAACTTATCCCCACTCCCGAACAGCGTAAATTTATGTATTCATGGATTAGAAAGGTTCGCAGCTCCACTGAGGGCAAGCCGATGTTCGCTATTGACTTCCAGGATGACGGCGAGTTCGTGGGCGGCTGCATCGCAGGCGGCAGAAACTACTTCCACATTAACTCCGCCGGCGACATTGAGCCCTGCGTATTTATTCACTATTCAGACTCGAATATCAGAGAAAAGACGCTGCTTGAGGCTCTGCAGAGCCCGCTGTTCATGGCTTACAGAAAGAATCAGCCGTTTAACGACAACCATCTGCGCCCCTGCCCGATGCTTGAAAATCCCGACGCTTTGCGCAGAATCGTTCGTGAGACGGGCGCTAAGTCCACAAATCTCATGGAGCCTGAGGATGTGGAAACCCTTTGCGCAAAGTGCGACCGCTTCGCAAAAGAGTGGGCTCCCGTCGCGGAGGAGATTTGGAACTCCACAACCCATCCCAAGACCTTTACCCAGTATTACAGGGACAACGGCAAAGGCAAGAGGCAGTAAAACAAAAATTAAAGCCGCTTTTAAAGCGGCTTTTTTTATTAGACAACAACAGCGGTGCCCGACGCGGTAACCATCAGCATGCCCGTAATCTGTTCGTAGTCTATTTTCACTCCGATGACAGCGTTCGCACCCATGTTGAAGGCGTTTTGGCACATTTCGTTTATGGCGTTCTGCCGCGCCGCAATAATCTCCTGTTCATAAGCCTGAGAGCGGCCGCCGAAGAAATTTCTGATACCCGCGTCAATGCCTTTTACAAAATCAACGCCGAGAATTACCTCGCCGAACACAATGCCTTTATAGCCGGTAATTTTTCTGCCCTCTATGCTGCCTGTGGTGGTAACAATCATTTTTCTCTCCCCTTTTTGTCTTTTTCTCATTATAAACCCGTTTTAATCTCCGGGCAAGAAAATGACTTCATATTATTGAATAAATATAGGGTATATGCTAATATTTAGCAAAATATTATTGAAGGGAGTTTTCGTATGACCGCCTCTAAAAAGAATGCTCTTAAAATAGCCGCGCTTGTTATTGCGGGAATTCTTGTCGCGGGAGCTGCTTACGCTGTGGTCAGCACATATTTGTACGAAAGCAAAAAGAAGCCCATAGTTCCATCGGGCAAAACTTTGGACCTTACGGGATATGAGCTTGTTTTTGAGGATGATTTCGACGGCGACGAGCTGGACCTTGAAAAATGGCAATACAGAGCCAACGGCAAAAGGCGCGCAGGCTTTAACAGCCCGAATCAGGTAACGCTCAAAGACGGAAATCTGCATATAAAGGCGGAGTATAAAGAGGACGGCGAATACGGTCCCGGCTGGTACACGGGCATGATAAGAACCAATTCCGAGTACATAACCGGCTACTTTGAGGTGCGCTGCAAGGCAAACGAAGGCGGCGGCTTCTGGAGCGCCTTCTGGCTTAATTCTCAGGGCATGAACGCCCAGTCAAACGGCGGAATCAACGGCGCTGAGATAGACATTTTTGAGGCCTTCAATTACGACAAAAAGACATACTTCTTTGATATAAGGGACTCGGTTTCCCTCAACATCCATGTTGACGGCTACGGCGAGGAGCTGAAATCAAAGAATCTGGGCAACTTTTATGTAAAAGATCCCTACAATGAGTTTCATACCTACGGTCTTGAGTGGACCACAAGCGAGTACATATTCTATATCGACGGCGTGGAGGCTGTCCGCTCCTCCTTTGACAAGGGCGTTTCAAAGGCTCTTGAGTATGCGATTTTATCCCTTGAGCCGCCCAGTGAAGTAACGGCAAAGCCCGGCTTTGAAACCGAGTTTATTGTGGACTATGTAAAGATTTATCAGAAGAAATGAAAAAAGCCGCCTCTTTTGAGGCGGTTTTTTATTCATTCTCCAGACATTTCAGAGCTTTTCTGATTATCTCCAAATCCTGCTTGTATGTCAGCTTAATATTGTCGTGCTCACCTTTTATAATATATACCTTTTCATCGGGCAGGTATTTGAATATCACGCCCGTATCGTCGGTGGGGTTAAAGTCGGGGTCTTTTAGACCAATCTCATAAGCCTTTCTCAGAACATCGTATTTAAATCCCTGGGGCGTGTGGGCTCTGAATATTTCGTTCCTGTCAAGCCTTTGGGTCATAAGCATGGTTTCGGGGTTGACCCTCAGCACTGTGTCAATTTCGGGAACGGCTATGGTTGCGGCGTTATAGTGCTTTAAAGCCTCTATAACCTCGGTAATGTATCTCTGCCTTAAAACGGGTCTTGCGCTGTCGCACAAAAGGATATTTATATCGGGGGTATCCTCGTATGCTCTGACGGCGTTAAGGGAGGATTCATACCTTTCGCTGCCGCCTGCTATTGTTTTTCCGAACTTGGTGCAGCCATTTTTTTCGGCAAGGCTTTTTACCTTTTCAAAATACTCTCTCGAAACCACCACGGAGAATTCATCGATTTCGGGGTGACGCTGAAGCGCGAGCATTGAATACTCGAGTATGGTTTTGCCCTCTACCTCCAAAAACTGCTTTGGAATGCTCTCCCCGAATCTGTTGCCGCTGCCGCCTGCCAAAATGACCGCTACATTTTTAGACATATTATCCTCCGTTTCGGAACTCTTTTTATTAATTATAAGCCTTATGATTTTCGCAGTCAATCTCCACGATTCGAGCTTTTTCTGCCAATTTATCTATTAAGTAAAAATGCGGTGGAAATGTATAAAAATGAAGGCTCTAAGGGGCTTTTTTTCTGCGTTTTTACCGCTTTAAAGCATATATACATTATTACCTTAATAAGGTATAATCCTTATGTAGCTGAATACTCGGGAATATTTTTGTAGGAGGATGTTTATGCAAAAGGGCGCAATGCTTTACGAAGGAAAGGCAAAGAAGGTTTTTGCCACAGATGAGCCTCAGCTTGTCATAGTGGAGTACAAGGACGACGCGACGGCTTTCAACGGACTGAAAAAGGGCAGCATTCAGGGAAAGGGAGCTATTAACAACCGCCTTTCGAACCACTTTTTCAGAATTCTTGAAACTGAGGGCGTTCCCACCCACTATGCAGAGGAACTCAGCGACAGGGAAACCCTTGTTAAAAAGGTTCAAATCGTTCCCCTTGAGGTTATTATCCGAAATATAACCGCAGGCAGCCTCAGCAAGCGTTTCGGCGTTGAGGAAGGTATTGTTCTCGACACTCCTATATTTGAATTGAGCTATAAGAACGACGACCTTGGCGACCCGATGATAAATCACAGCCAGGCAATAGCTTTAAAGTTTACCACAAAAGAAGAGCTGGAAAAAATCGAGTCCATGGCAATGAAGGTAAACGAGGTTTTAAAGAGAGAATTCCTTAAAGCAAACCTTATACTGGTTGACTTTAAACTGGAGTTCGGAAAGACGGAAGAGGGCGAAATTGTTCTTGCTGACGAGATTTCTCCCGATACATGCAGGCTTTGGGACACAGATACCAAGGAAAAGCTGGACAAGGACCGTTTCAGACGAGACCTCGGCGGCGTTGAAGAGGCATATATCGAGGTAGCAAGAAGGGTACTTGGAAATGAATAAGAGTAAGTATTCTTTGGGTGAGGAATGCGCCGTTTTCGGCTTTTTTAACCGCGGCGAAAAAGATGTGGGACAGCTTGCCTATCAGTCCCTTTTCTCCATGCAGCACAGGGGTCAGGACGGCGCGGGTCTTGCAGGCGCTGTGGGAAACGAGGTTCGTCACCATAAGAACATAGGACTTGTAAACGAGGTTTTTACAAAGCAGATTCTTGACGAATACGCAAATGACGAAATACTTATAGGACATGTCCGCTACGCCACAAGCTCAAGTGTGACCGTTCTTGACACTCAGCCCCTTGTAATGCATGGATACGAAGGTTTCATCGCTATGGCTCACAACGGCCACATTGTGAACGGCAACGAAATTAGGCGAGAGCTGCAAAAGAACGGCGTTCTGTTTCAGACAAATGTGGACAGCGAGGCTTTAATGCACATTATCGCGGGCAACCGTGACGGCATTGAGGAGGGCATAAAGGACCTTATAAAAAGGGTCAGAGGCTCATACGCTCTGACGCTTATGTGTCCCGGAAAGCTGATAGGAGTCAGGGACCCCTGGGGTATCCGCCCCTTGTGTCTCGGCAGACTTGGCGACTCTTATGTCCTCGCTTCGGAAAGCTGCGCCTTTAACGCTATAGGAGCAGTATTTGTAAGGGATATTAAGCCCGGTGAGATTGTTATAATCACCTCCTCGGGAATTTCCTCCATCGAAACTCCTCCTATGGAAAGAACCGCCCTTTGCGTTTTTGAGTATGTGTACTTTGCCCGCAACGACAGCGTTATTGACGGGGTAAATGTATATCAGTCAAGAATCCGCATGGGAAGGCATCTGTGCAAAACCGCTCCCGTAGAGGCGGATATTGTGTCGGGAGTTCCCGAATCCGCCATCCCCGCCGCTATCGGCTACGCTAACGAAAGCGGCATTACCTACGGTCAGTGCCTTATAAAGAACGCGTATTCGGGACGCACCTTTATTCAGGAGGGTCAGATGAACCGTGAGCAGAGCGTTAGAATGAAGCTCTGCGCAATACACGAAAATGTTGAGAATAAGAGAATAGTGCTGGTTGACGACTCCATAGTCAGAGGCACAAACAGCATGTATATAGTTAAGATGCTGAGAAACGCGGGAGCAAAAGAAATACATATGAGAATCGCCTCCCCGCCCGTTAAATTCGCCTGCCGCTTCGGCATTGATACTCCCTCAAGAAAGAACCTTGTGGGAGCATATCTTGACACAGAGGAAATCGCAAGCAGGATTGGCGCGGATTCTCTCGCTTATCTTGGCATTGAGGACCTTATCGCGGCGGTAGGCAACAAGAATTTGGGACTTTGCTGCGCCTGCTTTGACGGCAAGTACCCTATGCCCATTGATTAACAGCGACGAAAGGGTAAAACATGACCTTAATACAGTTTTTATTGATTGCCTTGTCGGTGGCATGCGGCGTACTGTTTTCGTCCACAAGAAGCAGGTTCAGCAAAAAGCATGTGACCGAGCTTTCGGACCTGATGATTTTCAACTCTCTCTGCGCGGTTGTAGCATCGGTACTTTTAGGCTTAGTTACGCTTATCACTAATAATGAGATAAACTCCTTTACTTTGGTTTTTGGCTTAATCTACGGCGTAATGATTACCGCCGGCTCGCTTACCGCCTTGATGGCGTTTAAGTTCGGCCCACTCTCCTACACCACGCTCATTACCGCCTTCGCTATGGTCATACCCTCCGTCGCGGGCGTGCTGTTCTGGAATGAGAGCATAAAGCCTATTAAGTACCTTGGCATGGCGATGATACTCGTCTCCGTATTTTTCGCAGTTGACCGCAAAAAGACGGATGAGAAAAAGACATCGCTCAAATGGCTCTTTTTCTGCATACTTACCCTTTTTATCAACGGCTCGTACGGCGTTATGCAGAAAAGGTTTTATATGCGGGAAAACGGCGGCGGAACATACGCTTTTTTAATGATTTCCTTTATAGTATCCGCCATCGCAACCTTTATCGCCTACGGGATTCTGTCAAGGCGCAAAAAGCAAAACCCGCCGGAGAAAAGACTGGGCAAATCCGATTTGTTCAAAAGGGTACTTATCATTTTCTCTTTAATCTGCGGCAGTACGACGGTTGTGAACAACATCATAAACACTTACCTTGCGGGCACTATGGACAGCGCGGTGTTCTTCCCCGTATTAAACGGCTGCTCGCTTTATACGACAATAATCGTATCCGTCGTCATTTTTAAAGAGAGACTTACAAAACGGCAGTGGTTCGGTCTGATTGTAGGCTTTGCGGCAATCATGCTTCTTGCCCTTTCGTAAATATTCACAAAATACATTTTGTATATTGTAATCATTTAATGGATGTGCTAATATGATTTTGGACTGTCAAAGATAAGGAGGGGTAGTATGTCACTTTACACAATTATTGCAATGCTGCAATGGGCTATCTCAATGATTGAAAAGTTTATGCTTCAATACCTTGGCTGGAGCGGCTGGGAGACCACAGCCCCCGAAAGCGAATCCGAATCCGAATAAAAAAGCCTAAATCTCCGGGACAAGCTCCCGGAGATTTTTTGCGTTAGAAACTCTAGCATGCCGACGCAAAGGAATGTCCGCATAAAAAAGAAGAAGGCCACAGCTTTTGCTGTGACCTTCTCGGGCTTAACTAATTAGTCTTCTTCTGCGGGGGCCTCGGTTGTGCCGAAGAAATCGGGCAGCTCAACGCCAATCAGCTGGAGGAACTCCCTTAAAATCTCGAAGAATCTCATGATGTACTCCATGATTTGCTCCATTATTAGCACCTCTCTTTCATAGCTTGTACTATTTTTGGTATCTTGATATTAACATTTAAGATATGTCATTACAAGGATTTTTATGTATTTTGATAAAAAATTATATTAATAACAAATTTTTGCAATATGCCTGCAATACCAAAAACAAAATTTCCATTTTTCCGTATCGAAAATATATATTCAAACACGAAATATTATGGATTCGCTCTAAATGTGCTTTCATCGCCCCAAATATTCTTTTAATTCTCCTTTTTTTGTTGAATGAAAAAAATCCCTGTGGTATAATTACAGCGACTTTAAACTCTGCGTGTTTAATTAAAAGCAAAGGGGATCTGATTATGTCAAGAAAAATAACTTTCGGCATTATCGGTGTGGGTAACATGGGTTCCTCGCACATGCGCTCATTTATGGAGGGAAAACTGCCCGAGCTTGAGCTCACAGCCGTTGCGGATATTAATCCCGAAAGGCTTGAATGGGCAAAAGAGCAGCTGCCGAACATCAGCGTTTTCAATACCGCTTCCGAGCTTATACACAGCGGCAAGTGTGAAGCTATAGTCATAGCAACTCCTCACTATGACCATCCGCCCATTGCCATTGAGGCACTCAAAGCAGGACTTCATGTCATGACAGAAAAGCCCGCGGGCGTTTACACAAAGCAGGTCAGAGAGATGATTGAGGTTGCCTCCCAGACCGACCGTACATTCGCAATCATGTTCAACCAGAGGACCAATGTGGTTTACAGAAAACTGCGCGAGTTGGTACAGAACGGCGAATACGGCGAGATTAGAAGAGTTAACTGGATAATCACCGACTGGTTCCGCACTCAGGCTTACTATGATTCCGGCGGATGGAGAGCCACATGGGCAGGCGAAGGCGGCGGCGTTCTTATCAACCAGTGCCCCCACAACCTTGACCTTTGGCAGTGGATTTGCGGTATGCCCAACAAGATTTGGGCTACATGCCATCAGGGCAAGTGGCACAACATTGAGGTTGAGGACGATGTAACCATCTACGCCGAGTATCCCAACGGAGCAACTGGCGTATTCATCGCTACAACAGGCGACTGCCCCGGCACCAACAGGCTTGAAATCACAATGGATAAGGCAAAAATCGTTTGCGAGAACAATGAGATTAAGCTCTATGTTCTTGACGAGAGCATTTCCAAGTTTACATATGAGGCAAAGCTGGGCTTTGCTAAACTTAAGGGTCAGTATGTTGATGTTGAAATCACAGGCGAGAGCACACATCATCCCGGCGTTCTCAACGCTTTCGCGGCAAACATCCTCCGCGGCGAGCCTCTTTACGCTCACGGTTCTGAGGGCATTAACAGCCTGATGATTTCAAACGCTGCTTACCTCTCCTCCTGGCTCGGCAGACCCGTTGAGCTGCCTCTTGACGAGGACCTCTTCTATGAGGAGCTGAAAAAGAGAATCGAAAGCTCCAACGCCAAGAAAGAGGTAAAGGCTCAGGTTCAGGAGGACATGAGCAGCACATACGGCTCATAATAATCAACAAATAAAAGGGCAGAAATCTCTGCCCTTTATTTTTTTGCGTTTATACAAGTTTTATTTCCATTTTTTCGGCGGCTTCAATTACTTTGGTATTGATATTCTGCCGAGCTCTTATCTCCCGCTCGAATTCGGGGTAGACCTCGTACACGATTGAAAGCTGCATAGCGGAGGCGGTGAATGAGTTAAAGTAGACGATGGGCTCGGTGTCTGTTGTGTCCTCGTCTTCTCTGATAATCCGCCTTATCTCGTCCATAAACTCGCTCAGCTTTTCGGTACTGGTGCTGAAAGCGACCGAGAGGCTCATCTCTATTTTGGAGCTTTGCTTTTTGGATGTGTCGGTGATAATTGCGGAGGCAAGGCTGGAGTTGGGGTATGTTATAATCGAGCCGTCGGGGGCTTCAAGCCTGCTGCTGCGAAGTCCGAGACTTACGACCTTGCCCTTAATGCCGCCGATTATAATTGTGTCGCCGATTTCAAAGGGCTTGTCCAGCATTATTGAGATGCTGCTGAAAAGGTTTGAGGCGGTATCCTTTGCGGCGAGCGCCATGGCAAGACCGCCGATGCCGAGACCCGCTATAAGTCCCGAAACATCCACTCCCCACTTTGTCAGCACGAAATACGCTCCGAAAACCGCTACAAGCACTTTAAGTCCGCTTGCGATATAGCTGGAGGCGTTGGCGTCTATCTTTCTGCCCTTTGACTCGCTGACGGAAAGCAGAGCCGCCATGCTGATGCCCACCACATTGTAAAGGAGCCAGAAGGCACTGATGAGAACTATGGTTGAGAGGATTCTGTAAATTGTCTGACCGTATAGGAAAACTAAAACCTTCGGCAGCTCGTCCTCGGGCAAAATACTGATTGTAACAGTATTTCCGAGGGAGTAGAAGGCGTAAATGAGCACTGCGGAGACAAAAAGGCTAAGGGGTCTTTTCGCCGCGGCTTTGACGGTTTTGTAGCGTTCGGGTTTCTTTTTTCTGAGCCCTCCGAGACCCACCCTTAAAAGCAGGTTTGCAACGGGCAGCCTTACAGCAAGGGCGAAGAGGGAGACAACCAAGGATACCAAGATAGGCAGATATACAAAAACCCCTTCGGTGTTTGTAAGATACTTCAAGGTCATTCCTCCTAAAAGATAATGAGGTACTGTATTCATCTTATAACGGCGGGGGAAATAATTCAACAACAAAAAAGCGCAGCTTAAGGCTGCGCTTTTATTTATTTCTTTATGAGCTTTATAAGACCTTCAAAGTCTGCGGGGAACTCGCCCTCAAATTTTGCCGAGGCGTCCTTAATGTGCCTGTAAATGGCCTCTTTTTGCTCTTTTGTGAGCTTGTCGAGATTTTCATATGCCGACAGAGGAACGAGGTATTTGCCCACATTGCAGGCTTTGGGCGGGACAAGGGGATTAGACTTTAAGATGCGGCTGCCGAAGTAATCTACGCTGAGAAGGCACTTCTTCTCGCAGTAGGGGCACTCCATGGTCTTTGTCTCGAACTGGAGCGCGGGGGTCTTTTCAAAGGGCAGCCTTGACTGGATGGCGCCGGTGGGGCATGCTCTGACGCAGGCTCCGCAGGTTATGCACTGGCTCTCGCCGAGTCCGATGCCGAAAGCGCACTCGGGCTCTGTTTCAAAGCCTCTGCCGTTGTAGCCGTAGACATTCTTGCCCACAAGCTCGGCGCAGGTCCTAATGCACAGACCGCAGAGTATGCACTTTTTGTTGTCCCTGTAGATGAAGGGGTGACTCTTGTCCACCTTGGAATCACGCATGGTACCCTTAATGCCGAGCCCTGCGGGGTCGTACTCCTGAAGGAGAGGCAGCAGGCGGCAGTCATAGAGATAGGAGCAGCCGCACTCAAGGCATCTTGACGCCTCTTTGATTGCCTCATCCTCTGTATAGCAGGGAGCAATTTCCTTGAAATTGTTTACCCTCTTTTCGGGCTCAGTGATGGTGACCTTTACTCTCGGCTCCTTTTCTATTTCGGGCAGGTCTTTTTCGGTGAAATCCCTGCGCTCAACATAGAAGGGTTTGCGTACGGGCTTGAGTTCGCCCTCAAGATAGCTGTTGATAGCGGCCGCGGCGTTTTTGCCGTGGGCTATCGCGGAGACCGCGATGTCGGGACCCCTGTTTACCGCGTCGCCGCCGGCGAACACGCCTTCAATATTGGTGGCGTAAGTTTCGGGGTCAACCTCGATTGTGCCGCGCTTTGTAAGCTCGATGTCGTCAAGACCGTCAAGAAGCACTCTCTGACCGATGGCGGCGATGACGGTATCGAAGCTCTCCACATCGACGGCGCCTTCAATCGGAACGGGGGCGCAGCGTCCTGTCGCGTCGGGCTCGCCAAGGGTCATCTGCTGGAGATTCAGCAGCACGCAGCTCTCGCCGTCGCAAACGGCTATGGGGACCGCAAGGAACTTGAAGTTCACGCCCTCCTCCTGAGCCTCTTCAATCTCTATCTTTTCGGCGGGCATTTCCGCTCTTGTTCTTCTGTAAATAAGGGTTACATCCTCTGCGCCAAGGCGGCGGGCTGTTCTTGCGGCGTCAATGGCGGTGTTGCCGCCGCCGACTACCGCTACCCTCTTGCCCAACTTTACTTCCTCGCCGTTTGCCGCTTTATAAAGGAAGTCTATGCCGCCGAGGACATTGGGATGGTCCTCGCCGTCGCAGCCGAGTGACGAGCTCTTCCATGCGCCCACAGCGAGGAATACGGCGTCATATTCCTTTTTAAGGGAGGAAAGACTTATATCTTTGCCGAGCTTTTGACCGTATTTAAACTCGGCGCCCATTTTTTCAATTCTTTCTATCTCTTTGTCGAGGACATCTTTTGGGAGTCTGTAAGCCGGAATGCCGTAGCGGAGCATGCCGCCCGCTTTTTCCTGAGCCTCAAAGACGGTGACCTTGTGACCCTTGAGCCTTAAGAAATATGCGGCGGAAAGACCCGCGGGACCGGCGCCCACAACGGCTACCCTCTTGCCTGTGTCCTCTGCGCATTCGGGAATATAGTCTGTGTTTTTGTCCGCTGCGTATCTTTTAAGATGGCAGATTGAAATAGGCTCGTCCGCCAGCTGTCTGCGGCATGCGGATTCGCAGGGGTGGGGGCATACTCTGCCTATGGACATGGGCAGGGGGTTATCCCTCATGATAAGGGCCATGGCGTCCCTGTCCTTGCCTGCGGAGATAAGACCGATATAGCCTTGAGCGTCCTGATTGGTGGGGCATGCCCTCTTGCAGGGGGCGATACAGTCCGCCTTGTGGTCGGAGAGAATAAGGGCAAGGGTGAACCTGCGGCTCTGCCTTATTCTGTCGGTGTCGGTTTCAATCTCCATACCCTCCGCGGGCATAGCGTTGCAGGCTCTGACGAGCTTGGGAGAGCCTTTGATTTCCACAAGGCAAAGTCCGCAGCCGCCGTAAGCCTCAAGCTCTTTTCTGTAGCAGAGATTGGGCACAAAGATGCCGTTGTTAAGAAGGTTTTGAAGCAGGTTGAGCGAGGGGTCAGCCGTCACTTCCCTGCCGTTGACTTTTATTTTAACCATATTACTCATACCTCACTGCCTCCCCGCTGACCTTGAATATCGCGCCGAATCTGCACGAGGCGGCGCATTCGCCGCAGGCAATGCACTTATCCTTGTCGATTACATGGGGATTCTTTACGCTGCCTGTGATTGCCTTTGTGGGGCATTTTCTGCCGCAAAGGGTGCAGCCTGTGCACTTTTCGGGATTAATCTCGTATTTAATGAGCGAAGCGCATTTGAAAGAGGGGCAGCATTTTTCCTCTATATGCGCTGTGTATTCGTCTTTAAAGTATCTCATTGTGGTGAGAACAGGATTGGGGGCGGAGTTGCCCAGTCCGCAAAGGGCGGAGTCTCTGATGCTGGAGCCAAGGCTCTGGAGCAGCTCCATATCGCCCTCTCTGCCCTCGCCTTTTACGATTCTGTTAAGAATCTCGAGCATCCTGGTGGTGCCTACTCTGCAGGGCACGCACTTGCCGCAGCTTTCCTTGCTGGTAAAGTCCATAAAGAACCTTGCCATATCCACCATGCAGGTGTCCTCATCCATAACGACAAGTCCGCCCGAGCCCATGATGGCGCCCGTTGCGCCTATGCTCTTATAGTCGATGGGGGTGTCAAGCAGCTCCTCTGGCAAACAGCCGCCTGAAGGACCGCCGATTTGAACTCCCTTGATTTTTTTGCCGTTCTTGATGCCGCCGCAGATGTCGAACACAATCTGCCTTATGGTCATGCCCATGGGGACTTCGACCAGTCCGCCGTACTTTACCTTGCCTGCGAGGGCAAAGACCTTTGTGCCCTTGCTGTCCTCGGTGCCCATGGCGGCGAAAGCCTCTCCGCCGTTCTCAATAATCCAAGGCACATTGGCAAAGGTTTCGACATTGTTTATGTTCGTGGGCTGCTTTCTGAAGCCCTTTTGAGCGGGGAAGGGAGGCTTGGGTGTGGGCATTCCCCTGTCGCCGCCGAGGGAGGCAAGCAGAGCCGTTTCCTCGCCGCAGACAAAGGCACCCGCGCCCTTCATTATCTTAAAGTCGAACTCGAAGTCCGATCCCTTTATGTTCTTGCCCAAAAGACCCTTTTCTCTGAGCTGATTTATGGCAATAGTCAATCGCTTGACCGCGAGGGGGTACTCGGCGCGGACATAGATGATGCCGCACTTTGCGCCTATTGCGTAGCCCGCGACCATCATGCCCTCAAGGACGCTGTGGGGGTCGCCTTCAAGAACGGACCTGTCCATGAATGCGCCGGGGTCGCCCTCGTCGGCGTTGCAGACGATGTACTTTTCCTCTGTGTTTTCTTTCCTCGCAGCCTCCCACTTAAACCATGTGGGGAAGCCTGCTCCGCCTCTGCCCCTGAGACCGGATATCTTAATCTGCTCGATAACCTCATCGGGGGTCATTTTAAGTATCTTGTCAAAGGCTGTGTATCCGCCAGCCTCTATATATGAATCAATGCTTTCGGGGTCAACAATTCCGCAGTGCCTCAGGGCGATTCTGGTCTGTCCTTTAAGGAACTTCAGCTCATCGCCTTCAATTTTGTTTTCTTCGGGAATTTCTCCGTTTAAGAAAGCGTCAACTATTTTTACAGCCTTCTCACCAGTGAGTCTGCCGTAGTAATAATCGTTGCCCTCATCATCCTTTACCTGCATTAAAGGCTCGGCAAAGCACATGCCGTTGCAGCCCACAAGGTCGACTGTAACCGAGTGTTCGGCGCTCAGCCTTTCACGAACGGATTTTGCTACTTCCTCGGCGCCGGCGGCTATGCCGCAGCTGCCGTAACCTATCATAAACCTCATTTATTGACCAGCCCTTTCAAGCTCTGCTTTGCGAATATCGTTAATAACCTGCTCCACCTTTTTGCCGTCCAGCTTGCCGTATACCTGACCGTTTATCATCATTACTGGTGAAAGGCTGCAGCAGCCAAGGCAGGCGACCTCTTCCCAGGAGAAAAGACCGTCGGCAGTGGTTTCGCCCTCTTTGACGCCAAGAGTCTTAGCGACGGCGTCCGCCACGCGCTCGCCGTTGTTTACATGGCAGGCTGTGCCCATGCAGACAAGCACTTTGTACTTGCCGGGGGCGTTCAGTTTAAACTGGGAGTAGAAGGTTGCAACGCCCATAAGGCGGCTGAGAGGTATACCAGCCTGCTCGCTGATTCTTACCATAACATCCGTGGGCAAATAGCCGTACTCCTCCTGAATGTCCTGAAGAAGAGAGATAAGGGATTCGGACGGGTTTTCGTACCTGCCGATTATCTCGTCTACAACAGAAAAATCTATTTGGGGTTTGATTTTCAAGAGTATCCCTCCAAAATCGCGGCGATGTATCACAAAAGGCAGACACCTGAGATGTATCTGCCCTAATATCCGCCGTATCAGAATTTCAATACAAGAAAGCCCTTTCGGGCTTAAACACTAATAAAGCTTGCGGATTTTAAGCTCAGGATTATAGATAGCGCTCATGCCGATTCTCTCTATGCCGTCCAGCCACTCGTCCCTTGCGTTGTAGTAAATTCTAACTTCTCCGTTATGTAAAGCCACATCAAGCTGATACACAAGGGCTTTTTTCCACCCGTCAGCGGCGGGAGAAATTATAGGGTTGAGGGGGTATTCCTCAAAATTTATGCCGTCGTCGGAAACAAGGGCCGCTATCGCGGAGCGGGGCAAACCTTCTTTATCCATGCAGATGGGGTTATAGAGGGCAAGGAATTTATCCTCCCAGCCGTAAACCTTAATGCCGCCGCATCCGAAATTGCGGTAGGGTATATTTTCGTCGGGAGTCAAAATGGGCTGTTCCCTCTTTACAAAGCCCGATAGCGGGGAATCGCTTTCGGCATAGCCTATTGCGTAGGGCTCGGGATAACCGCACACCGGCAGGCGAACGGAGCCGCCGCTGTAGTAAAGGCGGTATCTGCCGTCTTTGAGCCTTACCATGCAGGGGTTTCTGACGCAGGCTTCGGGTCCTGTCTTTTCCCAGTCAAACTCGGGAATAATTATGTCAATGGGTTCGGACCATTCCTCAAGGTCGGTGCTTGTCCTTGCCCTAATTATATAAGCGGTGCCTTTGCCGTAATAATCTTTTGGCAGACCCTCCGCCTTTACAGCTCTCCACGAAACCTCTGAGGAGTAGAGAATAAAGCGGTCATTGTCTTTAAACAGGCAGACGGGACCAACATTGATTTGCCAGCGTTTTTGGAATCTCCACTCGATGCCGTCATCGGATACCACATGATAAAGGTAGGGCAAATAGTCATCAAAAAAGCCGTGGTACAGCATGTGCCACTTGCCGTCAAACTCATCTGGCGTTAGAATCTGCGGGTCGCCGATGGCGTATCGGCTCTTTTCGCCATGGAAATAGCCGATGATGGGATTTTTTTCGCAGTCTATCCACCGCTCCGCCCGTAAATCGGGAAAGTTCATTTTTTTCTCCTAAAAACTCTTGCGCCAAAGAGCAGCATTAGAATTTTAACATACTCGCGCGCTTTGGAACAAGAAAGAGATTTTGGTATTTATATACCCTATAATTTTATGTGTATTTTGCTTTTCAGTCAAGAAACGATAATAAATTAACAACAAAAAACGCACCTGCCTTTGCAGATGCGCTTTAGTCTTATACTCTAAGCCGGAATTAAGCCTCTTTTGTAACTCTGTTGGGGTTAATCTTGATTCCGGGGCCCATTGTTGTAGCAACAACGCAGGAACGGATATACTGACCCTTTGCGGCTGCGGGCTTAGCCTTGATTATAGCGTCAAGGAGTGTATAGAAGTTCTCTGCCAACTTTTCCTTGCCGAAGGAAACCTTGCCGATGGGGCAGTGAATGATGTTGGTCTTGTCAAGACGGTACTCAATCTTACCTGCCTTAGCTTCGTTAACAGCTCTTGCGACATCGGGTGTAACGGTGCCTGCCTTGGGGCTGGGCATAAGTCCGCGGGGACCCAAAATCTTACCGAGACGGCCAACGAGACCCATCATATCGGGGGATGCGATTGCTATATCGAAATCCATAAAGCCTTCGTTCTGGATTTTTGCAACCAGGTCCTCAGCGCCTACATATTCTGCGCCTGCTGCTTCTGCGGCCTTGGCGGCGTCGCCCTTTGCGAATACGGCTACGCGAACCTTTTTACCTGTTCCGTTGGGAAGAACAACGGCGCCTCTGACCTGCTGGTCTGCGTGTCTGGAGTCAACGCCGAGCCTTACATGAACCTCAACGGTTTCGTCAAACTTTGCCTTTGATGTCTTTATAGCGAGTTCGAGAGCTTCCTCCGAATCGTAAAGACGGCTTTTATCAATGAGCTTTGCAGCTTCTACATAATTTTTGCCATGTTTCATTTAATTTACCTCCCTTAAGTGGTTAAATCGGATTTGTCCTCCCACATGGGAGCATCAGTCGACAACTTCGATGCCCATGCTGCGTGCCGTTCCGGCAATCATACTCATAGCCGCTTCGATTGTTGCGGCGTTAAGGTCGGGCATCTTGTACTCGGCGATCTTCCTGATCTGCTCTTTTGTTATCTTAGCTACCTTGGTCTTGTTCGGAACGCCAGATGCCTTTTCGATACCGCATTCCTTTTTAATAAGAACTGCTGCAGGCGGAGTCTTTGTGATGAATGAGAAGGAGTGGTCTGCATAAACAGTGATGACAACGGGAACGATAAGTCCCATGTCGTTCTTTGTACGCTCGTTAAACTCTTTTGTAAACGCCATGATGTTTACGCCGTGCTGACCGAGCGCAGGGCCTACCGGCGGTGCGGGTGTTGCTTTGCCGGCGGGGATTTGAAGTTTGATATAACCGATAACTTTTTGTGCCATATTCTGCACCTCCAAAAAATGTGGTAGTGGCGGAGTCTATAAAACTCCTCCCACGCACGAACCGTGCGTACGACATCGTGCTATAAAAAGCGAAAGCCGCTTTTATACTGATATTCTTTACAAATCTTTGAGCATTATTGCTCTACACGACTCTTTCAACCTGATCGAGACCCAGCTCTATGGGCGTTTCTCTGCCCATCATTGAAATAATGACTCTTACCAGGTCTTTTTCGGGCTCAATCTTTTCAACCGTGCCCATAAATCCGTCAAAGGAGCCGCCGATAATGCGGACAAAATCGCCGACCGCGTAGTCAACCTCAACCGTGCGGACCTCAACGCCCAGCTCCTGCACTTCCTTTTCACTTAAAGGAATGGGCTTGCTTTCGGGACCTACAAAGCCTGTAACGCCTCTTGTGTTGCGGATAAGATACCATGCTTCGTCGGTCATTTTAAGCTCTCTTGTAACATTGTCGTAAAAGACCGCCAATTTTACAAGAACATAGCCGGGATAGCGCTTGCGCTCCACAACGCGTTTTTTGTCGTCCTTTATTTCGGTAACGGTCTCGGTGGGAACCCTGACCTCGACTATCTGATCGCGCATTTTACGGTTGTCGACTATCTTTTCAATATTTGCGGCAACCTTGTTCTCATAGCCTGAATAGGTATGAATTACGAACCACTTATAATCATCAGCCATCCCTTAACTTGCCCCCTTTCGTCTTTGCAGCAGCTGCGCCGTAATGCAGGGCATTAAGCCGTTGTACCTTCGGTAGTGCCTGTTTCGTCAGCTGCGGATGTTGTTGTTTCGGCTTCGGTCTGGGACTTTGTTGTAGTTTCTGCCTTGGTTGTTTCCTCTTCGGTTTCCTCGCGGTCCTGCTGGATAGCTTCAGCTGCGCGGCCAACCAGCTTTACGCTTTCGGACAGAGCAAAGTCAACAACCCAAACTCCTATGCCGACAACAATCATAACTGCGAAAACTACAAGGGTATTCTTAATAACACTCTTGCGGTCCGGCCAGATTATTTTCTTTACGGTTCCTCTGAAATCCTTAAAGAATTTTGCGATTGCCTTGGCGGCGCGCTGAAGGACATTGCCTTCCTTGCCTTCCTTGGGAGCCTTTTTGAGCTCCTTGCGCTTTTCTTTAATTAAAGCTTCGGCCGCCTTCTTTTTAGCCTTGGCAGCTTCCTTTTCAGAAGTCTTATCGACCTTCTTTTTCTCGTCAGCCATTAAACTTCCCTCCCGGTTTATTTGGTTTCCCTGTGGAGAGTGTGCTTTCTGCAGAATCTGCAGTACTTATTCATTTCAAGCCTGTCAGGTGTGTTCTTCTTATTCTTCATTGTGTTGTAATTGCGCTGCTTGCACTCTGTGCAGGCAAGAGTAATCTTTACTCTCATGACGGCACCTCCATTAAAAGTTCGGAACCGCTTCGATTAATGCTCGAAGGGTTGTTAGCCTCCCTCTGCTTAAAAATGAACGCAAAAAAATAAACCTCGCAGAGGTATAGTTACTATAACACAGTATTGCCCATTCAGTCAAGCACTTTTTTAATATAGTATATACCGAAAAAATCAAAAGTTTTTCTTTCACGGAATATTTTTTAAGGGGCATCCTGAGATGCCCCTTTTTTATTATCTGCCGAGATATGGCAAGGGATTTACTCTTGCGCCGTTTCTCCAGACCTCGAAGTGCAGGTGGTATCCGCTGGAGTTGCCCGTGCTGCCGACTCTTGCGATTGCCTGACCCGCGCTGACCCTTTGTCCGGGTCTTACCATGAGCGAACCCTTGAGGCAGTGGGCGTACAGAGTTTGCAGGCCGTTGCCGTGGTCAATCATCACATAGTAGCCCCAGCTTGAATGGTAGGTTGCCTTTGTGACGGTTCCGGAGGCTGCCGCAACGACGACCTTGCCCTTTGAGGAACCGCCGGAGGCAACGATGTCAACGCCTCTGTGCATTGCGCGGTTTCTGTAGCCGTAGCCGGAGCTTATGGAGTAGGCGCCGATTACGGGCCATGTAAGTTTTGCTCCCGTATACTTTGTGGGCTTGCCGCCGCCCGATGACGGCGATGAGCCGCTGTACTTCTTGGTGCCTACCTGAACCCTCTTGTCAACGGGCTCTTTTATGGTGACTCTCGAGATTTCCTCGGTGGAGTACTCGGTTCCGTTTATATAGGTTACAAGGCTTGTGACCTGCTGAGTGCCGTTAACGCCCTCTCTGATGGTCTTTTTGGTGCCCTGATAGTAGGCGTCTGTAAGAACCTCAACGGTCTTATAGGGCAGAACCTCGGTTGTGACCTTGATTTTCGCGGTCTTTACCCTGATGAACGGGACTTCCTCGGACACAAGGATTTCCTGACCTATTCTCAGGCGCTTTTCGTCAAGGTTGGGATTGAGCCTTCTTATCTGAGAGGAGGTTACGCCGAACTTTGAGGCGATTGTGGAAACTAAATCTCCCTCCTCGATTTTGTAGTAAAGGCTCTCCTGCTTTTTGGACTGGAGCTTCTCTTTAAGCCTTGCGGCGTCCCACATTATATCTTCTGTATCGGGATAGAGTCCCTGCACATAGTCGATTTTCTCCACAAAGCTGACCACATCGTACTCGCCCGATTCCTCATAGGGGGCAAGCAGGCTGTCAAATACCCGCTTTGCGTCGGTTTCGTTTTTGACCGCGCACAGGAATTCATCGTTAATATAGATTCCGCAGGCGTTTGTGATATTGCTTGCGGAGCGCTCAATAAGCTTGTCCGCTATTGTGTCTGCGTCGGTCAGCTGATTAATCTTTATTAAGGAAAGCGAATAAACGGGCGCGTCAAGGAGCTGCGTGGTGGACATGGCGGAGAAACCGCTGCTGATGCCCAGCCTGTCCTTCGCTATGTCCCTTGCCTCGACAAAGACGCTCTCCGCCGATACATAGCCTATGGTTTCGCCATTTATGTTTATCTCAAGGGCAAAAATTGACCTGTTCCAGTGGTTTATGGTGTAAATGAGAAGAAGGAGACCGAGAATGGGGAGAATAAGGTTCAGGAAATATTTGAATACGACCCTGTGCCTTATTATCGCCTTCAGTATGTAGCCCCAGATGATTGATGGTGCTTTTTTGGGATTTGCTATAATATCATTCTTTATTCTCTCGGAAGTATCCTTTACCTCTTTTACAAAGAGCTTAGTTTCCGACAGTACCGCTTTGAAGGTACGAAAAACAAGGCCTGCAGTGCCCCTGTAAAGAGAGGCAAAGGCTGCAAACATAAATACTATGGGCTTTTTTATAATAGTAAATAAGCCTTTAAAGAGCAGATATGTATATCTTCCGCAATACTGCCCAAGAGAGGCTAAATAGTCGTAAAAACTTGTTAATACGCCGCTCAAGAGTCTATTCTCCTTGTAAAAATGAAAAGGTTACAAAAGAGTTACAAACAGATTATACTATATAACTTCCTCTTTAGCAAGTCCATCTTTTTGCCAGCAAATCGGGCGATTAACTGAGAATAACAAAAATCAGGGCTTATTTGCCCTGATTTTCTTTCATATTCATTTATATTAGAGTTACCCCGCCTGTTCGGTCTGAGGCACTGAGAGCTTAATATCCTTAGCCTGAACAATACCCGCATCGGACATGGGAACCGTAATTGTTACATAGTCGCCCACATTGAGGATTACGGGGAGAGAGCCGAAATCCGCGGCTGAGGCTGTGTAGTAGGTCTTTGAATTCTGCAGCCTGATAAAGTATACGGTGTTGCCGCTTATGACAGCGGGTCTGATTTCAGCTATGCTGCCCGAAACTTCCTTGGTTTCCTGAGTGGGGGTGTCGCCGCCGGATGAGCCGCCGGGCGCTGTGCCGGTAAGGTCAATATTAAGATGCACTCCCCTGGCTGCCAGCTTGCTTACATATGCGGTAATGCAGGCTTTAAGGTCCGGGTTGTCGTCACTGGGGCTTCTTACGGCGTCGGAATACTGGCTGACATTAACCATGGCGTAGCTCTTGATAACATTGTTGTTGTCTTTAAGGGACATGAAGTAGGTTGCCTCGCCGTCAAGGTTCAGAAGAAGCGGGAATGTTGCCTTCCAGCCCTTGTCGGAAACGATGCCTTCAGCGGACTCCATAGCTGCCTTTTCGGTAGCGCCTGAGGTCTGGTAGAAGAATGCCTCTTTGGTTCTCTGGTTGATAAGGGCAAAGCCGATTATCGACTGGTCGGAGGAAGCGGAGGTTACGCCCGTATACATATAGACATCGTCATGGAGCGCCAGATAGTTGTAGCCGTCGGTTGTGAGCTTAACGCCGCTCTGACCGATGATGGAGTTAAAGAAGCCGTTTGAGAACTTGCCGAAGAAGTTGTACTGCTTCATAAGCAGGTCGGCGGGGTAAATCTGGTCAACCCATGAAAGGTTTTCGCCGTCCTTTGAGACGCCGCTCTTGATTTCCTCAATGTCGTAATACTTGTGCTCGCCGTTTATGGCGTCAACAAATACCGCTCCGACTACATCATCGCCGCCGAGGAGACCGACCTTTTTGTCCATTCTCTCGCAAATCCAGTAGGGTCTGCCGTCCTCGTTAATCTCAAGGGCGGGCTGACCGAAAATGTAGGTGGGATAAGAGAATCTGAGATGACGCTTTAAGAGTCTTCCGAAATGCTCCGAAGGGGAATACTTGATTCCGCCCTCAGTCATAACCATATCGGCCTTTTGGGTATTCATGTTCACAATGATATAGCCGGGAAGACCCTCTGCCCTGTTGGACAGCCATTTGAATATGTCGCCGTATCTTAAGGGGAATACCCTGACGGGGCTCTGCTTGTAGTTAATCTGGGTGGAATAGTCGTAGTCAACCTCAAACTGGGACTCAAGGGACTCAAGATAAAGGTCGCCCAGTGTCTTGTCAGCGAGTTTGCCCGCCGCGGCGGCGTCAATCATGGGGACATTCTTAAAGCCGCTGAGGCTGTCTATAACTGTAACGCTCTTTGAAAAGTCGGTTTCTTCTATCTTGAGTATCCTGCTGTACGCCTTTGCCCTGAAAAGGGTGGCGGAGGAGATATATCCGCCTGCGAATATGACGCCCACAACAACAATCAGGATAATGGGCACAAGCGAATTGCGCTTAACATAGGGCATATATTCGGGTCTTACAATCGCCTTTGAAGTAATAGCGGAGCTTGCGATATAAGAGCCAAAGACAATAAGCAGATAGAGGTAAAACTCGGGAGCCTTGAAGTTTACGGGCGGGAGCATGAAGTAGAAAGCGATAACCGCCGTAAGAATTGTCACAAGGATATTTATAAATGTCTTAAGTCCTGCTCTTTCGGGCGGAATGACGGTTTCTTTAACCACATTCTTCTTGCCGCCGCCAGTGAAATCAACATCTATGCTTGCCATCAGGTCAACTCCTTTTAAATTAGCAACACCTATGTGCCGTTTGTGTTAAATTACAGTATACAGTAAAAGCAAACTTATTGCAAGAAACTAATAATGAATATTCTCTTAACTAATTATTGGTGCCTTTTTAAAGCCGTAAACCAAACTTTAGGCGGTTTGCTCCTTTAATACATCTTCGCTGAGGCTTTTATTCATGGGGTCGAAGATTTTTTTCATATCGTCCATCCTGCCGCAGGTGAGCGTCCCCTCGGTGCATTTTGAAACAAAGCAGCTGGGACCGAAACGGTTGAAGATGCCGGGGGAGACTTCTCTGAGTATCCTCAGCATCTCAATGGCGTGACCGCGGATTTCCCACTGTGCTCTTGTGCAGGTTCTGAGTCTGAAGAACAGCAGCAGCTCCCTTGCGTTCATGGTGACCATTATGTCCAGCTTGCTTCCCGAAAGTCTGAGGTAAACAAGCTCCTCCTCGGGCATACCCGCGTTCTTTAGCTTTTTATGCACCTCGTCCATTCTTTCAAAGGCGTTTATATAAATCTCAAGGGCTACGGGGTCCTTCTTTACGGTTTCGGGGATTACATAGCGTTTGCCGTCAATTAAGGTGTAGGAGGGAATCTCGATTGACTGCATTCTGTGACGGGCAAAGTGGGTAATCTCAGAGAGGGAAACGCCGTTTATTCTGAAGGTGTAGACCGCGGCCTCAAGGGAGCGGGGGCGGGAGCATGCGATAACCTTGTCCAGCACTGTGGTAAGGTTGCCATCGTCCTCAAGGAGCTTTTCTATTTCGCTTAAAGGATATTGGGTAGATGCTGTGAGAGCTGCCTTAGCGACGGTTTTTTCCGCGTCGCTCGTGTATGAGATAAGCTCCACGCTTTTTTCGTTGGCGTTTTTAGGTCTTTCGTTTGCGCCCTCTTTTGCTTTAAACAGGTAGCTGAGGCTGAGCCTGTCGCTGAGTTCGGGTCTAGAGTCGGAAAGGGACGCTGCGATACCGGGGGTCATTTGGGCGATTTGTGCCATCAGCTGCTCGCCGAGGCTCTTAATTTCTGGATAGAGCCTTCCTCTGCCGTAAAGGGCGCTTCTGATGATATTCAAAAGCTCTCTTGCGTTTACTGTGCAGTAGAAGTTGCTGAAAACGCAGTAGGGCAAAATGAACCTTGCGTCCTCTTTGGGGATGCCCCTGTCTAAGAGAGCGTTGTAATCCTCAAGGCAGGCTCTGACACTCTTTTTGAACTCATCCTGACAGATGTCGCCGTCTAGCTCGGGAACATAAAAGCCCATGGAGCCGAAATTTACATACCTTCTTGACTTTACCGTAAAGGAGGCAAGGCGGAACTCTATCATAAACTGCTCCGCCAGGATGGACACATTTCTGAAGGCAATGTTATACACTGTGTGCTCAAGTATTGAGGTGTGGTTAGAACGGGTAACCTTCTTTATTAGATTTGCGTTCTTTTCCGCGTCCTGGGATTTTTCGAGTATTTCGTGGGTATCCCCCTCAAGAGTGGAGATTCTGCCGGCGGCGGCGGGGATTTTCTCACCCATGCTGCTGATGCCCACTATTTCCGCTACGGAGTATATCCTGTCTTTAAAGTCCATTAAAACACCCCTTAACCTGAGCTTTTATTACTGCATTTGAGTTTATCATAAATTTTTCTTTGTGTAAATCACTAAAGCAAAAAGGGAGCCGGTAGGCTCCCTTGATTATTTAATTTATGCCACGCTTTCCTCTGCCATGGCGGGGGTAAGATACTTATCCACAAACGAGAATACGGTTTTCCAGTACAGCTCGGGGTTTACCTCATCGGAGTTTGCGTGTACCGCTCCCTCTACTACCAACCTTTCCTTTTCGCAGACGGCGTTGTCGTAGAGGACATCCAGCATCCAGAAGGGCACGAACTCATCCTTGTCGCCGTGGATAAAGAGGGTGGGTGTTTTTGACCTCTGAACGCAGTCAAGGGGCGAGCATTTTCTCGGGTCGAAGCCGTCCCTGATAATTGCGTATCTGCGAAGGGCGTAGAGGAAGGGGAAGGGCGGGAGATGCACGACATTCTTGCATTGCACCATAAACTCCTCCCACGCTGTGGTAAATCCGCAGTCGGAAATGGCGCACTTTACATTGTCGGGCAAATCCTCTCCCGTGGTCATAAGGGTTGTGGCGGCGCCCATGGATACGCCGTACAATACTATCTCAGCATCCTCATCAAAGGTGACGAGATAGTTTATCCAGTCGACAATGTCAAGTCTGTCGTGATAGCCCATTGAAACGGTTTTCCTGTCACTCAGTCCATGTCCGCCAAGATAGGGCATCAGAACATTAAATCCCCTCTTGTAAAACTCATACGCGGGACCTGCCATGCGGTAGGGCGAGCTTGTGTAGCCGTGAATGCAGATTAAATATTTGTGCCGGTTTACTTCAGCGGGTATGTACCTTGCGCGGATTGTTTCGCCCCTTAAAGATATAAGCTCCAAATCGTTGTCGTCCTGGGCGGCGTACCACTCGGAAGCGTTTTCATACTTTTCGAGGGCTCTGCACCTTTCTTTTTCCGCCTCGGGGGGCAAATGGGGTTTGTTCTTTTTATGTACCGCTTTGCTTGTCAGGAATGCTTCGTAGAATCCGGCTCCCGCGGCAAAATAGAAAAGACCTGCTCCCGCAGCGCCGGCAAGGGCGATTTTTGCGCCCTTACTCAGTTTCTTACCCATAATACAACTCCTTGCGTCAGCTTAAGAATTTATTGCACAAAACGCCTTTCGGCGCGACCTTTCAAAGCAAAGAATATCGATTAAAAAATATCGATACAATTATACCCTTGTTTTTAAATTAATGCAATGTTGAAAGGGAAATTACTGAAGTTCTATTACAGAATATACTCTGTCGCCGCGTTCCTTAAATTTGGCTCCGCACTTCTCGAAAACTCTTTTTGAGGCAATATTGCTCTTGGGCATGTTACCCGTGATGTATTTAAAGCCCTTTTCTTTAAGAGTGTTTTTAAGCTCGTTTAAAAGCTCGGTGCCGTATCCCTTGCCCCAGTATTTGCTGGAAATATAAAAGCCCACTCCGGCTGTTTCGCCGCCCCTTATCGGGACATATGACGCGGTTCCGATTGCGACGCCGTCAAGCAAAACGGCATAGCAGAATCCGCCGTTTTTGTGCTCCCATCTTTTGCACTGCTCAAAGAACTCATATTCGGATGTGGGGGCGGGAGCTTTGCCCTGCCCGTAAAGATGTCTCGCAAGCTCGGTATCCGTGGAAACTATTAAGCTTAAAGCTTCGCAGTGCTTTCTGTCAATTACTTCTATACTAATCAATTCATCGCCTCCTACATTTAGTTTACTTTAAATACAAAATTAAAGCAAGTCGCCAATTCTTTCTGCGGTTATATAAGGAAATCGGCGTATTGAAGTAAAGTTCTTATTGTGGTATACTTTTTTAGAATTTTATGTTTCTTTGGGGGAATAGTTTTGCTCGGAATGCGTATAGGCATTGACCTGGGCACAGACTCAATAATAGCTTATGCTGAGGGCAAGGGCATTGTACTGTCAGAGCCCTCTGTCGTTGTTTGCGACGCGTTCACGGGCAAGCCCGTCGCCATGGGCGGCGCGGCTCTCAAAATGACGGGCAGGGTCCCCGGTTCTCTTAATGTGGTAAGACCTTTAAAGGACGGAATCGTCTCAGACTTCCGGCTGACTGAGCTGATGCTCAGGTACTATATACAAAAAATCTGCAAGAGCGCGGTTTTAAGACCCTTTGTTGCCGTTTGCGTTCCCAGCACGGTCACAAGGTTTGAGAAAAAAACCATCCTCAATGTAATTATGGCGGCGGGCGCCGGCAATGCCTGCCTTATTGAAGAGCCCCTTGCCGCGGCATTGGGCGCGGGAATCGGCACAAAAAAGCCGAGAGGCAGCGTTGTTGTGGACATCGGCGGCGGAACCACCGACACGGCGGTAATTACCATGGGCAGTATTGCGGTTTCAAGCTCCGTTAAGGCGGCGGGAGGCAGCATTACCAACGCTATAATAAGGTACCTAAGCCGTGAAAGGGATATTGAGGTGGGCTACCTTACCGCTGAGGAGATTAAATGCACTATCGGCAGCGCGGTTCTCAGAGAGGAAGAAACCGCAATGGTCGCGAACGGCAAGAGCATTGTGTCGGGAATGCCGCTCAGCTTTGAAATAAACTCTACCGAGGTTTATTACGCAATAAAGGATGAGCTTGACCATATTCTTCAGGGCACCCTTCAGGTGCTGGAGCGCACTCCCCCCGAGCTTATGAGCGACATTATGGATACGGGTCTGACTTTAACGGGCGGGGGTTCCCTGCTTTACGGCATGGCGGAGATGTTCAAGCGTCATACGGGAATAGATACGGATATCGCTGGCGAGCCCCAGTACTGCGTAGCAAGGGGTATAGGCGCCGCTCTCAGAAATGCCGATATTCTCAGAACCAGCAGTTTTGCTTTAAGTCAGGACGAGCTTTTGGCAGCGTCAAACATTTAGGGTGTTTATGTATAGCCAGGACTATAAAGAAAAAATCAGCGGCATAGTGGACAGGGTTGTTTTCCGTAATGAGGAAAACAGCTTTACTGTTATTGAGCTAAACTGCGGCGGTGAGCTTGTAACCGCCGTCGGTTCCCTGCCCGAGCTTTCTTCAGGCGAGGAAATCAGCCTTTACGGCACCTGGGACAGCCATACCCTTTTCGGAAGGCAGTTTAAGGCGAGTCAAATCGAAAGGAAGATGCCCGAAACCGCCTCTCAGCTTTTACGGTATCTTTCGGCGGGCACAATCAAGGGCATCGGAGCCAAAACCGCACTTAAAATAATTGAGCAGTTCGGAGAAAACAGCTTTAAGGTACTCTCAGAAGAGCCTGAGAGGCTGACTCAGATAAGGGGCATTTCCCTTGAGAAGGCCAGAAGAATTTCGGACGAATACAACAGCCAGATGGCAATCAGAACGGTTATGATTGCCCTTGAAGGCTACGGGATTAAAGCTCATGAGTGCATAGAGATTTTCAAGATTCTCGGCCCCTCCGCTGTGGCGGCGGTGGAAAATAATCCATATATATTATGCTCTATACTCAGCGGTTTTACTTTTGAAAGAGCGGAAGAAATAGCAGCGAAACTGCCCGAAAAGCCCGACAACAAGCACAGGCTCAGAGCGGGTATTGAGTTTATACTGAGGCATAATTTGGGCAACGGGCATACATGCGTGCCCTATGATAAAATAGTTTCCCTTTCCGCCACTTACCTTAATGAGGGAACCGACGCTATAGAAATCGCCATAGACGAAATGCTGGAAAATCAGCTTCTCTACTCCGCCGAGATTGACGGCAGACTCTTTATATTCCTCCCTGAAATGTATAGGGCGGAAAGGAAGGCGGCGGAGCGTCTGTTGGCTTTAATGAAATTCTCCCCCGGCTCCGTGGGCGCTTTGCGTGAGGAAATAGAAAGCATTGAAACCGCCGTCGGCATCAGCTACGGGGAGCTGCAGAAAAAGGCTCTTGAAACCGCGGCGATGAAAGGCGTTATGATTCTGACGGGCGGACCCGGAACGGGAAAGACCACGACGCTGAAAGGCATTATCAGCCTATTTAAAAAGAGGGGTCTTCACATAGCCCTTGCCGCTCCCACGGGAAGGGCGGCAAAGCGCATGACCGAGGTTACGGGCATGGAGGCAAAGACCATTCACAGGCTCCTTGAAGTGGAATGGGGCGACGGGGAAAGACCGGTTTTCAGAAGGGATTTGCAGAACCCCATAGACGCCGACGCGATTATAGTCGACGAGCTTTCAATGGTTGACATTAGCCTCTTTTCAAATCTTTTGGAGGCGGTTCCCTTTGGCTGCAGGCTCATCTTGGTGGGCGACTCCGACCAGCTCCCGCCGGTCGGGGCGGGAAATGTCCTGCACGACCTAATAGATTCCGGGCTGATACCCGTTATAAAGCTCAATCAAGTCTTCAGGCAGGCGGAGAAAAGCCGCATTGTCACCAACGCCCACAGAATTATTAGAGGAGAGATGCCCGAAATAAGCAATGAGGGAGATTTTTTCTTCCTTGAAAGAAAAAGCGCCGACCTTGCGGCAAGAACGGTAAGGGAGCTTTGCTGCGAAAGACTGCCGGATGCGTACGGCATTTCTCCCATAGAGGATTTGCAGGTTCTCTGCCCGTCAAGAAACGGGGTCTGCGGCACGGCGAACCTAAACAGACTCCTTCAGGAAAGGCTGAATCCGAGGGATTTAAGCAAAGCCGAAATAAAATCCGGCGGCTTTGTGTTCCGCGAGGGCGACAAGGTTATGCAGACGAAAAACAACTATAACCTTGAGTGGACAAGCGGATTCTCCGAGGGTACGGGCGTTTTCAACGGCGACCTGGGCGTTATTAAGAAAATAAAACCCTCCGAAGGGGTTTTGGTAATCGACTTTGACGGCAAAGAGGTTTTATATCCTGCCGAAAAGCTTTCCGACCTTGAGCTTGCCTATGCGATAACCGTACACAAAAGTCAGGGCAGCGAGTACGATACGGTCATTCTGCCCATTATAGATTCATCGGCAAAGCTTTTATACCGCAATCTTTTATATACCGCGGTGACAAGGGCGAAAAGAATGATTGTGATAGTGGGACTGAAATCTAAACTTGAGGCTATGGTCAACAACGACAAGCAGAGCAAAAGATATTCGGCTCTGAAATCTTTCATTGAAAACGGAGTTTTAATATAAAAAGCCGCTGAGGGTTCAGCGGCTTTTAATATTCCAGCATTTCAACTATTGCTCTTGCTGCGGACTTAACAGTGCCCACATTGTAAAGAATCATGTCTGCCGCGGCTTTGTAAAGCGGCAGTCGCTCAATATACATCTGCTTTAAGGTTGCCAGGTCCTTTGAAAGCGGTCTGCCGACGAGACTAAGTTTTTCAATTTCCCTGTCAATGAAAATCAGCTTTCCGTTTTGCCTTAAATGCTTTACATTTTGAGGATTCTTAACTATGCCGCCGCCGGTTGAGATAACGGCGCCGCTCTTTTTGCCCACTTCCTCAGCGATTTTCGCCTCCTTTTCTCTGAAGGCTGCCTCGCCGTATTTGTGTAAGAAGTCCTGATTGCTCATGCCGGTGATTTCCTCAACTATGGCGTCGGTATCGTAAAACTCCCTGCCCGCTATCTCCGCAACCGCTTTGCCAATGCTGCTTTTGCCGCAGCCGGGCATTCCGATAAATATGATGTTTGTGCAAAGCTTTTCAATCTCTTTAATAATACTTTCCTCCAATGGTTCCTTTTCAGAAAAGGTTAGTTTCGGGCGGATTTCGGGGCATACCTCAAAGAAGTGGTCCGCGGCGTAAACCGCCTGAGCGCAAAGCATGGGCAAACCGTTTGTGAACTTTATTCCCTTTTCTTCTGCCTGCAGTAAAAGCTCGGTTTTAAGGGGGTTGTAGATTACATCAACCACGCCTTGGAGCTTTGTGAAAATGTCGAGACTAACGGGGCTTTTTCCGTTGTGGGGGTACATGCCCACGGGGGTTGTGTTGATTATCACATCGGCGTCGGCGTGTCTTTCTATATTCTCATAATTATTCTCGCCGCTTCTGGATATTATAATGATTTCTTTAGCTTTTAAGTCATTACACACTGCCAAAGCGGCTTTTGAGGTGCCGCCGCTGCCGAGGATAAGCACCTTTTTGCCCGTGACGGAGATTCCGGCTCTGTTCAGCATATACACAAAGCCGTCATAGTCCGTATTGTAGCCTACGAGTCTGCCCCCGCTTTTTTTGACTATAGTGTTTACGCTGCCGATTTTCTGAGCTTTTTCGGATATCTCATGGAGATAGGGCATTACATCTGTTTTGTAAGGTATGGTTACATTAATCGCATCAAAATCTTTTGCCGCAAAAAACTCCTTAAGCTCAGATTCTTCAAGCTCAATCAAATCGTAGGGGTAGCCCATAAGCTCATGAATTATTTTCGAATAGCTGTGGGCAAGCTTTTTGCCGATTAGTCCGTACTTCATTAGTATCAATCCTTATGACATTTCAGAGTACGCACCGAGGAAGGAGAAGGTTTCGGGAGCGTTTGACAGCTCTCCCAAAAGGTCAAGAACATCGTCATTATAAACCGACGCCTCCATATCGAAATAGAACTTGAATTCAAAGTCCTTGCCGGGGATGGGGCGGCTTTCAAGCTTTGTAAGGTTTATGCCCATAACGGCGAACTTTGAAATAAGCCTGTAAAGCGAACCCGGTCGGTGCGCGGTTGTAGCCATTAGACTAATTTTATCAGCACCGGGCAGAACTTGCAAGTCTTTTGATATGCAAATAAAACGGGTGTAGTTGCTGTTGCTGTTTTGAATGTCGCTGCTGAGGACTTCAAGACCGTAAATATCAGCGCAGTTTTCGGAGGAAATCGCGGCTATATCGGTCCTTCCCGACTCGGCAACATATTTTGCGGCCATCGCTGTATTGGCTGAATAGTTTACCTTTACATCCTTTAAGGATGCTATAAAGTCGCTGCACTGACCGATTGCCTGCTCGTGGGAGTAAATTTCCTTAATATCTTCGAGTTTCGCTCCCTTGTTTACAAGCAGGGTATGATGAATTTTTTGCTTTACGCTCTTTACTATATGGAAATTGTACTTGTGCATAAGGTCATAGACCTGAGTTACGGAGCCGTGGATGCTGTTTTCTATGGGGAGAATTCCGTACTGGCAGAGATTTTGCTCTACGGCTCTGAAAACGCTTTCAAAGCTGGTGAAGTACATAATTGAGGGCAGGGCAAACAGCCTGTCGCAAACCTGCTGTGAGTATGAGCCCTCAACTCCCTGGCAGGCGACTATTGCCTTTTTGGGCAGCTCCTTAGGACCTTCCTCAACAGCCTTTTTGATTTGCTCCTTTAAGGTGGACTTTGTGCCGATGAGCCTTGACTGATAGGATGAGCTTACATCAAAAAGGGTGGTGAAAAAGCTTTTTGCGTAGATTGCTATATTGTCGGGCATCTGGCTTGTGACTTTTGATAGTATTTCCCTTTCACGCTTGGGGCTGTAAACGGGGAGCCCGCTCTTTTTCTTCTCCTCGGCTACCTCTGCCGCGAGATTCATTCTCTCCACGAAAAGAGCCGTCAATTGGTCGTCGATTTTGTCTATCCTCTCTCTTATTTCACTCAAACTCATTTTTACCCTCTCCTTACTCTCTTACTTTGTCGCCTATGCTTCTGCAGCCGTATTCATTTATCATTAAATCAAGAATTGCCAATGCTGTGACCGCCTCAAAAACTGGGACGGCTCTGGGGACTATGCAGGGGTCGTGCCTGCCTTTAATTGCCAGCTTTTTATTCTCCATCTCGCTGATTGAAACGGTGTCCTGCTCCTTTGAGATTGACGGCGTGGGCTTTATCGCCGCTCTGAAAACAAGGGGCATGCCCGTTGTGATGCCGCCGATTGCGCCGCCGTGGTTGTTTGTCTTGGTGGCGATTTTGCCGTCCTTTATAAAATAGGGGTCGTTGTGCTCGCTGCCCCGCATTTTTGAGGCTTTAAATCCCGCTCCGAATTCGATTCCCCTGACTGCGGGGATTCCGAAAACGGCTGCGGCGATTTTGTTTTCAACTCCGTCGAACATCGGGCTGCCGAGACCCGCCGGGAGGTTTACCGCGGCGCACTCTATAATTCCGCCGATTGAGTCAAGCTCCAGCCTTGCTTTTTCAATCTCCACGCGCATAAGTTTACCTGCGTCGTCGCTAATGGTGGGGAAATCCTTTTCTTTGACTTTCGCAAGAAGCTCAGGCGATATATCCGTCATGTCAAAGGGTGTGTCCTCAGCGCCGCCTATGGAATAAATGTGCGCGCCAACTTCGATGCCGAATTTTTTTAATATCTGCAGGGCGATGGCTCCCGCAAAGCACAAGGGGGCTGTGAGCCTGCCCGAGGAGTGCCCGCCTCCTCTTATGTCGTTATAGCCGCCCGTTTTTACAAACAGGGGGTAATCCGAATGGGAGGGTCTTGGGGTATCCTTAAACCCTGTGTAGTCGGAGCTTATGGTGTTCGTGTTTTTAATGACTACGCACAAGGGGTCGCCCGTTGTATAGCCGCCCGCAAGACCGCTGACAACGCTCGGCTTGTCGGGCTCTTTTCTTTGTGTGGAGTAAATATTTCTGCCCGGCGCCCGCCTTTTCATAAAGCTGTCGATATAGTCCGTATCCAGCTTTAGTCCCGCCGGCAGACCGGTAATCACAGCGCCTATCGCCTGAGAGTGTGACTGCCCGAATATGCTGACCTTTATTCTTTCACCGAATTCGGAATTCATATTTACCTCCGAAATTAAAGAATTTCTGTTTTTCCGCCGAGCTTATTAAAGTCGTCAAAGAAGGAAAGATATGATTTTGCGCAGCACTCCGCGCCGAGGATAATTACGGGGTTTTCGCAAATAACCGACGCTACCGCCGCCGACATGGCGATTCTGTGGTCGTTAAAGCTGTCCACAGTTCCGCCGCTGAGAGTCTTTTTGCCGATTATGCGTATGCTGTCATTGTCGGAAGTGACCTCAGCTCCGAGACTTTTCAGCATCGTGCAAGTGCTTTCGATTCTGTCGCTCTCTTTAAGTCTTAGCCTGCCCGCGTTGAAGATAACGCTTTCGCCCTCAGCGGCGGCGCAGACTACGGACAAAACTGGCACAAGGTCGGGGATTTCCGAGGCGTCAATTTCCGTACCTTTAAGGCTATTCGCGCTTATAGTAAACTCCCCGTCTGTTTGGCTGCACTTTGCTCCCATGCGGCTTAATATGTCAAAGACATATTTATCCTTTTGAGCCGATTCTGCGTCAAGACCCGTTACGGTGATACTGCCGTTTAACGCGGCGGCGCAAAGCCAGAACGCGGCCGATGACCAGTCGCCCTCCGCATAGGCTTTTTGGGGAGAGATATAACGCTGACCGCCTTTTACGGTGATACGGTTATCGTTTCTTTCAACCTTAACGCCGAAAAGGGAAAGGGTTTTGACGGTCATATCCACATAGCCCGCTGACTGAAGGGGCGGGTCAATTTCTATAATGCCGCCGTCAGGCAGAAGGGGCAGGAGAAACAAAAGACCCGAAATAAACTGTGAGCTTATATTGCCCGCAATTTTGAAAACGCCGCCCGCCGGGGTGTTTTTGACCTCTAAGGGGATGGATTTTGAAGTAAACTCGCAGCCCTTTTTTATAAGCTCATCTATAAGCGGGGTCATGGGACGCTCGGGGAGTCTGCCTCTGCCCGTCATCTTAAAGCCCTTGGGAGAAATGTAAGTGGCAAGGGGCAACAGCATCCTCGCGGTGGAGCCGCTCTCGCCGCAGTCAAGGGTAGGGAGAATATCGCTTTCGACTCTGCCTGCGGGAATGACGGTGTACTCGGTTTCATCCGCATCCGTTTTGCGCTCGTGTATTTCAGCCCCCAAGGCTTTAAGGCAGTTTATCGTGGCTAAAATATCCTCGCCAGCCTTGCCGTTTATAACAATGCTAGTTTCTTCTTCCGCCGCCGCAGCCGCAAAGAACAGGCGGTGGGCGTCGGACTTTGAGGATATTGCCTTAACCTTGCCCGTAAGAGCGCGGGGAATGATTTTTATATCCATCTTAACCTGCCTTTCTCAGCCGCCAAAGGCAATATAAAAAATATCTTTCAGTTCTTTAATTGAAACATTGTAAATAAAGCTGTCGCCGATTTTTCTTATAAGTATAAGGCTGATTTTATCCGACTCCACTTTTTTGTCGGAAAGAGCCGCCTCGTAAAGCTCCTCATAAGAATAGGGGCATTCTGTGGGGAGGTTCAGCTTTTCGAGAAGCGATTTGATTCTGTCATGCGGCTTTTCTTCAGAGAGGTTTAGTTTCTCTGAAACCTTTGCCGCGGCGGTCATTCCGATTGCCACCGCCGCGCCGTGCTGGATTTCAAAGTTTGAGCACTTTTCTATTGCGTGACCGAAGGTGTGACCGAGATTTAAAAGCTTTCTTTTTCCCTTGTCAAACTCGTCGGACTCCACAATGTCACGCTTAATCGAAACGCAGCGCTCTATTTTCTTTTCTATCTCGGTAAAGCCGTTTGTTTCAATATCCTCATAAAGCTGTCTGTCGCAGATAATACCGTATTTTACGCTCTCGCTGATTCCGTTTGCCAGCTCCGAGGGGCTCAAGGTATTAAAGGTTTCCGGGTCGCAGATTACAAGGGAGGGCTGCCAGAAGGCTCCCGCAAGGTTTTTTCCCGCTTTGAGATTTACAGCTGTCTTGCCGCCCACGGACGAGTCAACCGCGGCAAGGAGGGTGGTGGGAATTTGAACAAACTCGATGCCTCTGAGATAGCACGATGCCGCAAAGCCCGTAAGGTCGCCTATAACTCCCCCGCCCAGCGCCAAAAGTACGCTTTTCTTGTCCACTTTGTTCTCGGCAAGGAATTCGAGGAGCTGAGAAAGAACCGTTATATCCTTGCTTTTCTCACCGTGGGGAACCACAAATTCGAGAGCGCGGATTTCGTTTTCGTTTAGTGTCTTCTTAACCGCCTCCCCGTATAGGGGGAATACATTGTCGTCGGAAACAATTACCGCATTCTTAAGGCTCGGGAATACCTTTTTTATATACTCCCCCGCCTTATTTATACTGCCCTTTGAGATTATTACATCATAGCTTTTTGAAGCGTTTACTCTGACTACTCTTTCTGCCAAATCTTTCTCCCCTTTAAAGCCTTCCCGTCTTTCGCATTTCTTCAAGCCGATTCAGTCGAACTTTTATTTCCGTGCCCTCTTTTATAAGCCGCATGATTTCCTTTTCGTCCCGCCTTTCAAGGGCGTCGGAGTATTTTTTAAGCTCGTTTACAAGGCTGTCAATCTCCAGTTTCAGCATATCGGCATTGTTTAAAAAAAGCTCTGTCCAGACCTTCTCGTTCATGTAGGCGACCCTTGTCATGTCCTTAAAGCTGCCCGCGGAAAAACCGTAAAAATCAGGAGCAACGGGGGTCTTTACATAGGCGCTTGACACCACATGGGCAAGCTGTGATGTGCAGGCGATTACCTCGTCATGGTGCTCAGGAGTTGAAATCTGAATATGGGTAAAACCAACTGACAGGAAAAACTCCTTAATAAAGTCGGGAACAGTCCGCTCGGGCTCGGGCACAAGTATCATGGAGGCTCCGTCAAAAAGGTTCTCTATTGCGGCTGAGTAGCCGAAAACCTCCCTGCCCGCCATGGGATGACCGCCGATAAAGTTAAAGCCGTGCTCTTTAGCGAGCATTTGCCCTTTTTTACAAATATGCCTTTTTACTCCGCAAAGGTCAATAACAAATCCTTTTTTGCTGAAAAGGCGCGCCTTTTCCTCAAGGTAGGAAATGATGGCCGCGGGGTAAAGGGCTATAAGGAGCAAATCGCAGTCCTTTAAGTCGCCGTCTTTTAGCTCAAAGTCCACCGCCCCGTCATCCATAGCCTTTGACAGGATTTCTTTATCAATATCCGCTCCGAGAACGGTATGCTCGGTGCGGGCTTTTATCGCTTTGGCAAAGGAGCCTCCGATAAGCCCCAGCCCGACTATTCCTATCTTCAAAATATCACCTCGGGTCAGTCTTTCTTTTCGTTTACAACTCCGTAGCAGAAGCTCCAGATTTTCTTGACCGCGTCGACCGTATCTTTAAACTCATCGGGAGTGATGGACTGCTGTCCGTCCGACCATGCGTTCGGCGGGTCGTTGTGGACCTCTATCATAATTCCGTCGGCGCCCGCTGCGGCTGCCGCAAGTGACATGGACTTTACAAGTGAGGACTTGCCCGTTGCGTGGCTGGGGTCGACTATGACAGGCAGGTGGGACAGTTTTTTGAGAAGGGGCACGGCGGAGATGTCAAGGGTGTTTCTTGTTGCCGGCTCAAAGGTTCTAATGCCTCTTTCGCAGAGGATAATCTGGGTATTGCCGCCGGCGGAGATGTATTCAGCGCTCATGAGCAGTTCCTCAAAGGTTGCGGACATACCTCTTTTAAGGACTATGGGCTTTCTGATTTTGCCCAGCTCTTTCAGAAGCTCGAAGTTCTGCATATTTCTCGTGCCGACCTGAATTACATCTATTTCCTCAAAGTGCTCAAGCTGTGAGATGTCCATAATCTCTGTTACAATGGGCAGACCCGTCTCCTTCTTTGCTTCAAGCAGCATCTTAATGCCCTTGTCACGGAGACCCTGGAAGGAGTAGGGTGAGGACCTGGGCTTGTATGCTCCGCCTCTGAGGAAGTTGGCGCCCGCGGCCTTTACTTTCTTTGCAATCTCCACAATCTGCTCGGTGGACTCAACGGAGCAGGGACCTGCGATAAGACCTAAGTTTCCGCCGCCGATTTTGGTGCCGCCCACCTCTATGACAGTGTCGTCGGGGTGGAATCTGCGGTTTACATTCTTGTAGGGCTCGATAATTCTCTTTACATCCTCAACAATGTCCATAGCCTTGAGCAAATCAATGTCCAGAGTGGATGTGTCGCCGATGAGTCCCAGAATTGTCTTGCTTGTGCCCTCGCTTAAATGACATTCGAAGTTCTTAGATTTAAGCCAAGCGATGAGCGAGTCAAGCTGGGCTTTATCGTAGGATTTTTTAAGCAGAATAACCATAGCAAATCTCCTTTTCTGAAAATAGTTATAAAAAATCGGCTTCGCAGCTTGTTTTACTGCGAAGCCGTTGATATAAGGCGATTACTTTACGCGCTCAACGGAAAACTTTTCACAGCAAAACAAGCCCTGCTCCAAAAGTAAGCAAAGCCGTAAAAGTAATATGCGTATGCTGTGAAAATGTTTTTGTTCACGCTATATACCTCTCCTGTAAATTTGTAATAACTTTAGCACTTAAAATCGCTAAAGTCAATACATTTTTGCAAAAATTGCAAATTAGTGAATTTAGCACAGAGAGCCGTTGTTTTAATGCCTCTAAGCTGTGCAAACTGAGAAAATATATCTTACGGACTGTCTTTGTTAAATATAATATACAATGTTTCGGAATTTGTCCATATATATTTCGTTGCCGCAAAAAGAAGCCGCTGATTCTATTTTGCCCACTTTATGCTTTAAACCCGAATAATAATCGACAAAAAACGACTAATTTCTTTGCGGAAGTATTGAATTGGCAGAATTTATGTGATAAAATATCTAAAAATTTTCAGCTTGGTATCACTTTTATTGGTTAAATTAAAGAGCAAGTACATAAAGTACTTACTCTGAATTAAGCTTATTATTTAAGGACGACTTCCCTGCCCTTTTCGGCGGACTCATAAATGGCGGTGAGAATCTTTATCATGTCCACGCCCTGCTGGGGAACGAATACTGGCTCTGCCTGACCCAGCACTACATCAACAAAGTTCTCGATATTGCCCGCGTGACCGTCCTTGCCTTTGCCTATGACCTTTTTGAAGGTCTTGTTTATCAGCTTGCCGTCCTTCTCATAGAAGAGCCTGAGCTTTTCGGGGTCAAGGCTGAGTCCCGCCTCAGTGCCGCGCAGCTCCACAAAACGGGTCTCCTTTTCGATATTGGATGCCCAGCTGAACTCAATCTGGAGCACGGCGCCGTTGTCGAACCTTATAAAGCCCATGGCGAGGTCCTCAACATCGAAGGTGCCGCCCTCCTTGGTTTCTCCGAACTTGGAGTTGGGGCTGTCGCTTATATCGCTGTCGGCAAACTTTCTGTATGTAGCGCCCGAAACGGCAACGGGAGTGGGATTGCCCATGAGCCAGATTGCAAGGTCAATCATGTGAACTCCGAGGTCGATTAAAGGACCGCCGCCGGACATTTCCTTAGTGGTGAACCATCCGCCCTTGCCTGGAATTCCTCTGCGTCTTATCCAGCCGCAGCGGCCGGCGTAGATTTCGCCCATCCTGCCCTCTTCAACGAACTGCTTGGCGAGCTTTGAGATGTGCATAAAGCGGTTGTTCCTCATTACCATGAGCACCTTGCCGCTCTTTTCCGCGGCTGCCTTCATTCTTTGAACCTCGCCGACGCTCACAGCGTCGGGCTTTTCGCAAAAGACATGCTTGCCCCTCTCAAGAGCCTCAACGGCGATAATCGAATGGAGGTAGTTGGGGGTGCAGATGTCAACGGCGTCGATGCTGTCGTCCTTCAAAAGCTCTCTGAAGTCGGTATATTCCTTTGCGTTGGGGAAGAATTCCTTTTTAGCCTTGGCTGTTTTCTCGGGCACTATGTCGCAGAGAGCGACAACCTCTGTTCTTTCGTCCTGTAAATATGCAGGAATGTGTACTCCGTTGCATATTCCGCCGATACCGATAAGTCCGATTTTTAGCTTTTTCATTTTCTTAACCTCTTTATTCACAAATTTTTTGATTCGCAGTCTTTTCATCTGTCGCATGAGCCTTGATTTACACAGTCTATTTTATAAAAACAGGGAAATTTTTCAATTCTTTTACTTAAAAATTATCGACCCGCAGCCCCAAAATCCTTTATTTTCCGACAGCTTGAAAAATTTAATCGAAAAATGTTTTTTGGTGTATAGCGTATTTTGTCGGCGTATTTGGGTGGAAAATCGTGTTTAACAAGGCGATTTAGGGGCGAAAAAAACAACATCTTGCGGAAATTGTAAATTTAGACAACTATATGTAGATTGACGAAAAATCGTGAATTTTACAGAAAAATAATGGTAAATTTTTACAAAAAATAGGCTGTCAGCTATTGCCATATGCCGTAACCTATGGTAATATATGGGAGAAATGAGCACAGGCAGATAGCAAAATTCTACAATTGTCTATTCGAAACTGCTGAAGGCTGGTTAATAGAGAAAGGATGAGAAACTGATGTCAAAACAGATTAAGGTTTTGCTCGCGGACGATTCCGCGGAATTCGGACAGGCTTGTTGCAGCGTGCTTAGATCACACGGTTTTGATGTATTTTTATCCGCAAAGAACGGCAATGAGGTGCTGGCCTCGATCAAGAGCACACAGCCAGATGTGGTTCTAATGGATACTTTTATGCCTCATCTTGATGCTCTTGGCGTCATGAAGCAAATGAACAACATGCGCCTCGCAAAGAGACCTCTTATCTTCCTTATGTCCAGCGTTGACAACGCTACATTTGAAAAAGAGGTTCTGGCAGCCGGCGCCGACTATTACTTCCTCAAACCCTTTGATATCGATATGGTTGCCGAAAGAATCACTCAGCTTACCGGCTGGCAGAAAAACGGCATAGCAACCACACGCACGAACGGCAGAAACCTTGAGCATGACATGGATGTTATAGTTTCCGACATAATGCATCAAATCGGCGTTCCCGCCCACATTAAGGGCTACCATTACTTAAGAGAGGCAATCAAGCTCTCCATTCAGGACACCGAAATAATGAACTCTGTTACCAAGCTGCTTTATCCCACTGTGGCAAAAATGTTCTCCACGACTTCTTCAAGAGTAGAAAGAGCTATCCGCCATGCCATTGAAGTTGCCTGGGACAGAGGCGATGTCGATATTCTGAGCTCTTACTTTGGCTATACCATTCAGAACTCAAGGGGTAAGCCAACAAATTCAGAGTTTATCGCAATGATCAGCGATAAGCTCCGTCTGAGAATGAAGATTTCTTAAATTCGGGAAACCTTGTTTCTGAATTTAGATTAAATATTTAAAGCAGCAGGTTTGACTGCTGCTTTTTTATTTGCCTTTACTGCTCATTCTCCAAATCTTTGCTTAAAAGATTTGCCGCCGAAAAAATGGTCAGCTCAAAGTGGTCGGTTATCAGCGTTTTGGCTCTGATGGGCGTGAGTCTTTCCGATGGCGGGCAAAGCTCATACAAGGCGCCGAGGAAATCTATCATGGGTATGCCCTCATAAAAGGGCAGATTCAGGCTGTGTGTCAGCTCAATGCAGCCTATGCACAAAGCCTTCGGGGTGTTATTAAGGGGGTAGAAGGACAGAACTCTGCATTTTGAAAGGTTTTCGTCCTCTACCTCCTCGGCGGTCAGAATCAGGTTGCTGTTTTTGACCGCTGAGATATCGTCGGTTACAATGAGCCTTGCGCCCGTTTCATTATATAGATTGTCGGAGAAACAGTTGTACGCTTCAATATTGCTTTCGCGGGTTACAACCTTTACAATAGAGGCGTAGGGCAAAAGGGAGTAGATTCTCTCTGTGTCCAGCATATCGTAGTCGATGACCGATATGACCGTTTCGGAGGGTATAAGGTCGCTGAGGGCTAAAAGGCTTACCGCCGTATTGAAAAGGATGATTCTTTGAAATACCCTCGGCTTGAACCTTACAATACCTGAATCTTCGGGAACTTCCACGCCATGGGGGATGAGCATTCTTTTTTTATGTCCTCCTGCCGCCTCCCCTATGCCTTTCCAGTCGATTTCCCCGTCGATTATGGGCGCTCTGATTATGTAATAGTGCATTCCGTCGTATATGGACAGCCTGTCTACGCTGATTGAAGGTTTTAAGAAGCGTTTTCTCAGCTTTTCTTTAAAGCTGTTCCCCACTTTGTACAATTCCAGTACCGCAAACATATATTTCCCCCCAAATTCGCTGTTTTAATATGTATATGAGCTTTGGGGCTAAAACTCTACAAAGTATTTACAAAGCAAAGGTATTTTCAAAAGGAGAAGGTATGAAAAATCTAAGGAAACATCTATTTTCTCTTGCGGATGAAGATTACAAAAACTTTTCTATAAAGCTGCTGCCGGAAAACACGAATATGATAGGCGTCAGGCTCCCGCAGCTTAGAAAAACGGCTAAGACCATGGTTAAAAACGGTCTTGGCTCTGAGCTTTTGTCCTTTATTTACGACTATGAGTGCGAATATTTTGAGGAGACAATGCTGAAGGGCATGGCAATAGGCGCGGTAAAATGCGGTCTGGAGGAAAAGCTAAAACTTATTCGCCATTTCGTGCCCTATATAGACAACTGGTCAGTGTGCGACAGCTTTTGCAGTTCATTAAAATTTGACAAGGCAGAGCTGCCCAAAGTGTGGGACTTAATTAAAGAGTACACTGAAAGCTCTGAGGAATTTTTTGCCCGCTTTGGCTATGTTTCTATTATCCGCTTTTTCATAAACGAGGAGTATATAGACAGAGTTTTTGAGCGTTTTGAGGCTCTAAAGAGCCCAGAGCTTTATGCCCGCCTTGCCGTGGCGTGGGCAATCTCTATGTGTTTTCCCGATTTTGAGGAAAGGACTTTGGAGTATATCCGCGCTTCAACGCTTGATGATTTCACCTTAAAGAAGGCGGTCGGCAAGATTAAGGAATCATACAGGGTTTCATCTGAGGGAAAGCAAAGGGCAGTTAAGGCTTTGGCTGAAAGAAAAAAATAAAAAACGGCAGAGCTAATTGCTTCTGCCGTTTTTCTTTATTATTGCACAGGCGCAAATCTGAGGTGCTAATATAACGGAACCATCCCCAAATAAACTTCCCAAAGCAGCGCTCCGTCAGATTTCGCCTTATGCATTATTTACTGGGCTTTAGGCATTGTTTCTGTAAGGCTCATGAAGTCAATCTTCTTCATGTGTGTTCTGGGCAGCTCTTTCATAACGACTATTTCACGCGGGCGGGAGTACGCGGGCAGAGTCTTTTCGCACTTTTCGAAAATCTGGCGCTTGTACTCTTCCTCGTCATAGTTGTCGCCCTTGAAGGATACATACAGTCTGATTATCGGCTTGCAGTCTACGATGCCCTGTACGGCGCAGACCTCTTTGATAAAGGGCAGCTCTTCAACCTTCTGCTCAATATCGGTCGGGTAGACATTGTAGCCGGAGATGATGATGATTCTCTTCTTTCTGCCGGAGAAGAAGATAAATCCGTCGTCGTCCATGTATCCCAGGTCGCCTGAGCGTACCCATCTGGTGCCGTTTTCGTCGATGTATACGCCTAAGTTCTCTGTTCTGTCCTTATCAAGATAGCCGTCCATTACGGTTGAGCCGGAGATGACGATTTCGCCGATAGTGCCGTTGGGAACCTTCTTGCATTCGTCGTCCCAAATCTCAACGGTGATGCCCTCAAGAGGCTTGCCGATTGAATGACGGCGAAAATTCTCGAATGTGTTGGTGGTGCATACGGAAGCAACCTCTGTAAGGCCGTAGCCTCTGAACAGTCTGCCCCTTGCGCCCCACTTTTCAAGATAGGCGTTGAACTGGTCGAGATACATCTCGTTAACATCGTCGCCGCCGCAGAACAGGAATCTTAAATTCTTGAGATGCGGACCGTCGAAGTTCTTTTCAGCCATAAGCTTTCTGAACATGACGGGGATGCCTACTATGAAGATGACGCGGTTCTTGCGCATCATGCTGTTGAATCTCTTGGGATTGAAGTCCATCATGGTGAGCATTCTGCCGCCCTGGCAAATGGGCATGTGAACCGCAACAGCCAAACCGAAGGCGTGGAAGAGAGGCAGAACGACAATTGTGGACTCAATGCCGGGGGCTTCGATTGAATATCTGCCGCCGTCGATTCTTACAACCTTGTCGACTATCTCATTGATGGCATAGGATGAGAGCTTGATTGTCTTGCTCTTGCCGGTTGTGCCGCCGCCGTTGAGATAGAATGCGACATCGGTGCCGTTGTCAAGCTTTGTCTTCGACGGGGGATATTTGGAAATAGCGTTCTTATATGTATCCCATTTTTTAAGCTTTCTTACATGCCTGCCCATGATGGCGTCGGCAACCTTAAGACCTGCTTTTCTTAAAGGAGCCGCATAGTCGGACAGACCGCATACGAGAGCGGGAACGCCAAGCTCATTTATAACGGGGACATACTTTTTGGCGAGAATGTCAAAGAGGATAATTCCCTTTGAGCCGCTTTCAATCATGAGCTCTTTCAAGGTTTCGGGGGGTGAAAGGGGGTGAACAAAGCTGATGATTACGCCGATTTTGTTCAGAGCGTAGAAGGCAACAAAGCTCTGGGGAATGGTGGGCAGGAAGATGGTGTAAACATCTCCGCGCTTTAAGCCCAGCTCGTTCTCAAAATAAGCTGCCATTCTGTTGATTTGATCAAGGAACTCCGAACGATAAACTTCCTGTCCGAATCTTTCGATGACGCAGTATTCACCGAATGTTTCGGTCCATTTTTCCATGTACTCGTAACAGTTGTACTCGGGTTTGTTTTGGGTCATATACTCGATAACCAAGAAACTCCGCCTCCCAAACGATAGTCGTTTTTTCATTTTTTTTCTCTTCGGAAGATTCCCGAATCACCAAATTATAACCTTTAGGGAATTACCTTCCTAAGCAAATGCAAAATTATTGTAACAATATCGCAATATATTGTCAACACAATTTATCATAATTGCATAATTAAATTATGTCAATTTCAAGATTTATGTAATAATTAGTCAAGTTTCAATAATTTTCTAAAAAATATGCCACTTTATGCCAATTTTATATTCGACTGTGCTCGACATTTTTCAACATTTACATAATCGGCAATCCCGCGCTGTAATTTGCGCTTTTTCGATTTTTATATAGACTTAGAAGCCGCAAAAGAATTATAGCCGGTTTATAGAAAAAAAATGTATAGATTCCGGACTCAAGCTTAAGCTGATAACATTTTGTTCAAACAATGTCCACAAAAGAGGAAAACACAGTATTTTGAAAATAGTGTTAACAATATGTTAATTTTTGGGACAGGGTAGAAATTTTACCGCACTCGCTTTTGTTAAGTTTAAATTTCGGAGGCTTTTCCATTATTTGAAATATTTTGCGCACATAAAAAATAAACAGTTGAAATCTGAAGGGCGCTGATATATAATGTAAACAATAAAATGAGGAGGAATATGTGCATGAAAAAGAACCTCTTATATAAATCAATTGCCGTACTGCTTTGCATATTGATGCTGTCAATTATTCCTCTATCCGCGTATGCGGCGTCTGACAGCAGCAAGACACCCGTTATTTTGGTAACGGATATTATCGCTAACGAAATTGTTGCTGATGTCAGCAATTCACAGTCTGAAATACTGTATCCCAAAGAGAATAACGATATAAACGAGCTCATTTGGAGATTTATAGGTTCATATTTCATGTCCTCCGAGGGCGATCACGACACGGCGGTCGACAACTTTATGTCAGAGCTGAATGCCGCCATGAGTCCGCTTGCCTTAAACCCCGACGGCTCGCTCGCCTTTGAATTGTCAACCGTTCGTTCTTACAGCTACAGGCTGGACAAGCCCACCACTCCCGCGTCCATGTACTTCTACAGGAATAAGGCTGAGGTGCTGGACAAAGTCTACGGCGGAATCGGCAGAAAGATTGCCGACAGAATCGGCGACGAGAATGTATTCGCGTTCAACTACGACTGGAGACTTGACCCCGCCGAGAACGCTGAGAAGCTGAACCAGTACATACAGGATGTTAAGTTCCTCAAGGGCGTCAACAAGGTAACACTTGTCGCGGAGGGCTTCGGCGGCATAGTTTCAAGCGTATATCTGCACAATTACGCGGAAGCAAACAACTTTGCCGACATAAAGAACTATGTTCTGGTAAACTCCTACTTCCAGGGTCTCGGTCTTGTGGGCGATGTTTTTACGGGCAATATTATGGTCCATGACAGCGCTTTGGTAAGATATGTTAACGACCAGCCCGAGAATTACATAGCTCAGTTTGCAATGTGGCTTACACAGTACATACTCAATACCGAGTGGGAGCTTTCACACTTTACAGCCACCATCACCTCCACGCTCCTGCAGAGGAAAGCCAAAGTGTATTCTTATGTAAAGGATATATTCAAGACTGTTCCCGGTCTTTGGGCAATGGTTCCCGCAGCCCAGTTCGAGGACGCAAAGCAGTTCATGCAGTTTGACCCCACTATAAATGCACAGCTCTCCCCCATGAATCCCAAGCTCCTTCAGAAAATCGACGCATACCATGAGGTTCAGGTTGCCGCTCCCGAAACGCTCAAGAAGCTCCAGCAATCCGGCGCGGGCGTGGCTATCGTGGCAGGATACAATCTGCAGAACTTCCCGATTACAAAGAACTCCGCAATCAATCAGAGCGACGGCATGGTTGACACCGTTTACGCCAGCGCAGGCGCAGATTGCCTTAAGCTGAACGCAGCTTACCTTAACATCTTCGATTTCCTCGGCAAGCGCAATGCTCAAATTGTGGATACCAGATACGACAATGTATCGGGCGACCGCCTGATTGACGCATCCACATGCGCTCTGCCTCAGAACACATGGTTTATCAAGAATCTCAAGCACAACGGCTTCAGATACGACAGCAACAGCAGCGACTTTATCGCATGGCTTGCCACAGTTGAGAGTCCGAATGTATGGCGCTCCGTAAAATATCCTCAGTTTATGTCATACAACAAGTTTACCCAGAAACTGAACACTCCCTCATCAAACAGCAGACCGGAAGGCTATCTCCTCGGCGATGTAAACCTTGACGGCAAGGTCACAGCAGCGGACGCAAGAATAGTACTGAGAGTTGCCGCTAAACTTGAAAAAGAGAGCAAGCTCTCCGCTCTGGCAAAGCAGAATGCCGATGTAAACCTTGACGGAAAGATTGATATTAAGGACGCAAGGCTCATACTCAGGCTCGCTGCAAATCTGGATTTGGACCAATAAATTAAAGCCCCCTTAAACGGGGGCTTTTTTTGCTTCCGTTTTAAAAAGCAGAAAGAACGGCGGCAGTGAAATGCCGCTTTTTTTGCGCCTTATTTTGAGGGGTATTAATTAGTCCTTTTGATACTTTTTCATCACGATGATAATGGAAATCGAAAGAATAACCAGAGTTGCCATTCCGCAAATGTTTGCGGCTGTGTCCTTATTTTTCTTTCCCAGCATTTTCATTATCCTTTCCTTTAATTTCTGTAAGCGCTATAATGCCGCCTATATCGCACAGAGCCTCGCGGCTTAAAGAAATAAGACTTACTCCGTAATTCGCCGCAAAGGCTTTTATTTCCTTGTATGAGGGGTGATTTTCGATGCCGCCGCAAAAAGCGAGGCAGTCTTTCGATATAAGACCCGACGCGCCGCCGATAAAGCCGCAGTCAAAGCCTGGGAGATTTACATAGCCTTTTTTTATAAGGAGGACATCCACATTGTTTTTAAGGCATGCCTTATATATGGATTCGTCCTCGGTTATTATGGCGTTTTCGGCGACGATAGATACGGAGCACTTTGAATAGCCCTGCTGGGTTTCAATGATTTTGACTCCAAGCTCCCGATAGTAATTTAGAAGTTCGGGCAAAACGGCTGAGGGTCTGCAAATCAGCGCGGAGCCTATGAATGCCGCGTTCAGCGGTACATCAAGGGGGTATTCTCTGCCGAGTTTCGCTTTTGCGAAGCTGATATTAAAGCCAAGGCCGCTCAGAGCCCTTTCAAGGCTCTCCTGCCCTTCCGACATAAATACTTTTCCGTCGAGTGCTATGTGGCAGAGCATATCAGCGTGCATCTTTAAAGGCTCTAAAACATCGCAGCACGGTTCGGGGCTGATTATCTCAATGCCAAAGAGTTTTAGTTCCCTTTCCGCCTCCGGGGGAATGCCGCCCGCCAAAACCTTTTTTACTTTACTCTCGGGCAGATTGGGCTTTAAGATTGGGACTTCCGAAAAGTATAGCATAGTTACGAAATCACTTTGATAGCGTCGGCTATTGTTTTTACAGGGATAATGTTAATCTGCCTTTTAAGCTCCGCGGGCAGGGAAACGGCGTTGTGATACGGCACGATGCAGTGCCTGAAGCCTAAACGCATTGCCTCAATTACCCGCTTTTCACAGAACTGCACCGAGCGCACCTCGCCCGCAAGACCTATTTCTCCAAAGGCGACAAGGTCATGATTTATAACCACATTTTTAAAGCCCGAAACAAGAGATAGGGCTACGGGCAAATCGGCGGAGGTGTCATATATTCTGATGCCGCCCGCCACATTTATGTAGCTGTCGCATTCGCCGAAATTCAGGCCTACCCTTTTTTCCATTACGGCGATTATCATTGACATTCGGTTGTAGTCAAAGCCTGTTGCCATCCTTCTGGGTGTGCCGTAGGCGGATTTTGCTATAAGCCCCTGAACTTCGGCAAGTATTGGCCTTGTGCCTTCCATAATGCAGGCAATGCAGGTGCCCGACGCGTTTTCGGGTCTGCCTGAGAGAAAGAGAAGGGAGGGATTAACCACATCTTTAAGTCCCTCGTTTCCCATCTCAAAGACGCCTATTTCATTTGTGGAGCCGTAGCGGTTCTTTACGGCTCTGAGGATTCTGTATGACATATTCCGCTCGCCCTCAAAGAGCAAGACGGCGTCCACTATATGCTCTAAAACCTTGGGGCCCGCAATATTGCCGTCCTTGTTAACATGGCCCACAAGAATGACGGGGATATTCAAAGCCTTTGCGGTGCGCTGGATAAACGAAGCGGATTCTCTTACCTGCACGACGCTTCCCGGGGTTGAGGATATTTCGGGCAGGGACATGGTCTGAATTGAGTCGACTATGACCACATCCGGCTTTGCGCTTAGGATATATTCGCAAACCGACTGGGTATCGGTTTCGTTTATTATATAGAGCTTGTCCGCAAAGACTTTGAGCCTGTCGGCTCTGAGTTTTATCTGGCTGACGGACTCCTCGCCCGCAACATAAAGGACATTGAATCTGCTGCCCAAAAAGTCGCAGGTTTGAAGCAGGATTGTTGACTTGCCTATACCCGGCTCGCCGCACAAAAGCACAACTGAGCCCTTTACAAGCCCACCGCCGAGCACTCTGTCCAGCTCGGGTGAGCCTGTTTTGAACCTCTGCTCGGTGTCGGTGCGCACATCCATTAGATTAACCGCCTTAACGGCAGATGAAGCCTTGGGGGCGGCGGATGCGCTTTTTACGCTCGCCACTACTTCCTCCGTCATGGTGTTCCACGCGCCGCAGCTTGGGCACTGACCGTACCATTTGGAGGATTCGTAAGCGCACTCTGAGCAAATATAAACCGTTTTGCTTTTTGGGCTCATTTCAAAATCCTTTCGATTTATGGGGAATTAAAATATTCGTTGATTCCGCAGAAGATTGCGAAGGCTAATTTCTTTTGGTAATCTTCGTTTTTAAGCTTTGCAAGCTCCGGACCGTTTGACATAAAGCCGCACTCAATCAAAATAGCGGGCTTTTCGGCGTAGTAAAGAAGATAAATAGACTTGCCCGACTTTTTAATCTCCCGTTTGTTGTTTGGCTGCAAAAGCTCTCTGATGCTTTGCTGGACATTTTTTGCGAGGATTTCGCTTTCGGGGTTATTGCCCGAATAGAAAACCTGAGAACCCCAGTAGGAGGACACGCCGAACATATTTTGGTGTATGCTTACAAAATACGCGTTGGGCGTTTCCTCTATAAGCTTCATCCTGTTAACAAGGTCGGTATGCTTTTTCTCTCTTATGGTCTTTGCGTCGGGGTCGCTGGTGGGGGTATCGTCTGTGCGGGTGAGTATAGTCTTGTAGCCCGCCATTCTTAATATATCATTAAGTTTTAACGCTATTTGCAGATTAAGGTCCTTTTCCACGGTTCCGTCATCCGCAACGGCTCCCCCGTCAAAGCCGCCGTGCCCCGCGTCAACTATGATTATAGGCTCTGAGCCGTCCGCGCTTACGGGTATGCCCAGCTTGCCGCTCTGATAGTAGATAAATACCGACAGGGCGAAAAAGGCTGCCAAGGCGGCGAGAGAAAAGAGTATTATAACAATCCTGCGCTTCAAAAACATCACCTCAAAAAATTATATGCGGAAAAGCCTTCCTTATGTTTGAGGCGCATTTGAAGCGCAAATTTTTGTATGTTTATTCTGCTGTGTTCTCCGCCGTTTCGGATTCCTCCGAGGTATCCTGAGCCTCGTTCTCGGGCGCCGATGCTTCTGTGGTGGTTACGGGCTGGGGTGCCTGAGTTTCGGTTCTGGAGGGCAAGGTCGCGGCGGTTTCGGGCGCGTTCTTTGCCTGAATAGCGCTGATATGATATTCCCCGTTTACCTCACGGAGAGTAATGCTCATATATTTGTCGGGTTCCGCGGGTATGAAATTGCCCTGTTTGTCCTGAGTCCAGCTCTCACCGCCGATATAAGCTACGGTGAGAATGACGGAGCTGCTCTTCTTTTCTATGTCGGTTACTCTGGGGCTGTAGATGGGCGACATGCCCGTGAGGGGGATTTTATAAACCGCGTCCGCCTTGTCGTAGACAAACTCGTAGCCGAAGTTTGTTATGGTCTGGTGAACGGGTTTTGCCTCGGTGCCGAAAAGGGCGGCAAAGCGCTTTTCCACATCGGCGGCGGGGATAATCATAAAGCCGTCCCTGTACTCATACTGGTCGGGGGTAAGGTCGCCTTTGAGAATAGCCCATAGGCTAATGTCAATAAGGTCGGCGCTGTTGGCCATCGCAATGTCGTCAAAGGGCTCTGGGTCGTTTGCCACGACGGGCACCAAAAACTCGTTATACATAGCGATTTTGTCGCTGTTGTCAAAGAGTGATACTATGCCGCCGACAGCGAGCTTAGCCGCGTTGTAAAAGCCGAACAGGGAGAAAAGGACTATAAGCACGCCGAAGAAAAACGCCACATTCCTGCGCATGGCGGCGGGCTCTTTTTTATCCTTTGCGGAGTGGAATTCCTGAACCTTCGGCTTTTGCTCATAGCGGCTCAAATCCTGTGCGGGCTTTTTCTCATCGGCTTTTTCCTTTTCAGGCTCCGCTGCCGCCGGTTCTTCCTTTATTTCTTCCTTTTTCTCCTCTACAGTAGGCTTTGCGGGCTCAGTCGGCTCCGCAGCTTTCTTTTCGGAAAAATAAGAGGGCTTGCCGTCGGTCGTTTTTCTTGACAGACCGAGGCTTTCCAGTATTTCCTCAAGAGGGTCTTTTTCCGTATTCGCGCTATTGTTTTCAGGGGTGATGTTCTTTTCTTTTTCGTCCATACTTAGACTTCCTGTCTTATCTTATTTGTCCCTCGCCTCTTACGACATACTTGTAAGAGGTAAGCTCAGGCAGACCCACGGGGCCTCTTGCGTGGAGCTTTTGGGTCGATATGCCGATTTCCGCTCCGAAACCGAACTCTCCGCCGTCGGTAAATCTTGTGCTGGCGTTTACATATACGGCGGCTGCGTCAACCTCGGCACAGAACTTTTCGGCCGCGGCAAAGCTCTCGGTCACAATCGCCTCGCTGTGCTTTGTGCCGTGAGTATTGATGTGCTTTATTGCCTCATCTATATCATTAACAGCTTTTACCGCAATTATATAATCAAGATACTCTGTGTCCCAATCTTCGTCAGTGGCGGGCTTTGCGTCGGGTATAAGTTTCAGCGCGCTCTCGTCCGCTCTGATTTCCACATTCTTTTCTTTGAGCTTTTCGCAGATTTTGGGGAGAGCGGTCTGGGCAATATCCTTATGAATCAGCAGCTTTTCAGCCGCGTTGCAGACTGAGGGTCTTGAGGTCTTTGCGTTAAAGACAATCTCTGTCGCCATGTCAATATCCGCGGATTTGTCCACATAGACATGGCAGTTGCCCGTTCCCGTTTCGATTACGGGGACAGTGGAGTTTTCTATGACGGATTTAATAAGACCCGCGCCGCCTCTGGGGATGAGGACATCCACATAGCCGTTAAGCCGCATTAAAGCTGTGGCGGATTCTCTGGAGGTATCCTCTATAAACTGAATGCAGTCGGGGGAGATGGAGGTTTGAGAGAGGGCTGAGCGCATTGAGTTTACTATCTCCATGTTGGAATTGAAAGCCTCTTTGCCGCCCCTGAGAATTACGGCGTTGCCAGATTTAAGGCAGAGGGCGGCGGCGTCTGCGGTGACATTGGGTCTTGCCTCGTAAATAACCGCAATAACGCCCAGCGGGACTGACACTTTAGTGATTCTAATGCCGTTTGGGCGGGTGGAGCCGGATACTACCCTGCCCACCGGGTCGGGCAGGCTGATAATCTCCAAAACCGCGTCGGCTATTGCTTTAATCCTATCTTTGGTGAGACTTAGCCTGTCTATTAAGGCGCTTGACATACCGTTTTCTTTCGCCGCGTTTACATCCTTTTCGTTCGCGGCAAGGATTTTGTCGGTGTCGCGTATCAAAGCCTCGGCAATAAGCCTTAAAGCCCTGTCCTTTTCGGCAGAGCCGGCGTTTGCTATGCTGCTTTTAGCCGCAGCGGCTTTTTTGCCAATTTCCAAAACAGCATTGCTCATTGTCAGTCACCTCATACTTTTATTTGCATCTGAAAAGGGTTCCGACGCTGTGTCCGTCTATAAGCTTATATATGTCGGTCGGGTCGTAGCCGTTCATTACAACGGTGGTGATTCCCGCCTCGGTAGCGGTCTTTGCCGCCTGTAGCTTGGTAATCATGCCGCCCGTTCCCCTGTTTGTGCCAGCTCCGCTCGCAAGGGAAAAGATTTCGTCGTCTATTTCGTCAACGCAGGGAATAAGCGTAGCGGAGGCGTCCTCCAAGGGGTTAGCGCTGAAAAGACCGTCGATATCGGAGAGGATTACAAGGGCGTCCGCCTTGATGAGTTTTGCGACGGTGGCGGAAAGATTGTCGTTGTCGCCGAAAACTATTTCGTCAACGGCGACCGAGTCGTTTTCGTTTACAATCGGAATTGCCCCGAACTCAAAGAGCTTTTCAAAGGTATTTATAAGATTGCTGCATCTTTCGGGGTCGTCCACATCGCTCTTGGTAATAAGGAGCTGTCCCACGGTGTGACCGAACTCCGAAAAGAGCTTATCATATATGAACATCAGCTCGCACTGGCCGACGCAGGCGGCTGCCTGACGGCCGGGGGTGTCGGACGGCTTGGATTTAAGACCCAATTTTCCGACGCCGATACCGATTGCGCCCGATGTGACAAGTACCACTTCTCTGCCCGAATTCTGAAGGTCCGACAGAACCTCCGCCAGCTTGCTCATTCTTCTGATATTGGCCTTTCCCGTATCATAAGTCAGAGTGGAGGTTCCAACCTTAAATACTATTCGCTTTGCCTCTTTTAATGTGGACATAAATCTATCTTTGCCTCTCTGTATATATTAAAGCATTTTGCTTTTTACGCTTTTAGCTATTATATCATCAGCGTCATTTATTGTCTATAATAAGAGGTTTAAACTTTAAGAAATGGGCGTTTAAAGGATTTATTAATTTTTAGTTACATGTATTAATTTAGACTTTTTGTTATTTTATGCACAAAACCAATGTTGACGATAACAGCGTATAATGATACACTATGTTTGTTGAATTTTTATATTTTTTGTCCTTCAAAATAGATTTCAACGGCAAAAAAGGGGTTGTGAAAATGAAGATTAAGATAGCGGCTGTTATAGGCATGGGCACTACCAGTCAGCGCAACTGTGACAGCTTTAACATAAACGGCAGAGTACCTTTAATGGCGGAGGCTGACGGCGGCTACAAGGCCGCCGGCGAAATATCCACTCCTTTTGTGATAGGAGCATTCAGCGGCAGCGCAGTGGGCAGCGCCTTCGCGGCGGCAAATATGCTCACCGAACACGCAGAAGCCATTAAACTCAGCGAGGAAGAGTATAAAAGCAGCTTTCTTGATTATCTTGAGCGCCTCAGAAACGAGGTTATTCGCAGAGAAGAGGGCATCATAGCCTTCTCGGTGGCGCTCCTTTACGCATACAATGACACAATAGCCGTTGCAAGGCTCGGCAAGAACAGAATATACCGCTTTTCGGGCATTGAGCTGATGAGCATCCCCGAGAACCGCCAGAGCGGCGGCAAGCAGATGAACGGCGGCATGGACCATTATGACGACATAAAGACGGAAGACAGATTCCTTATCTTAGGTCCCGGCGTGGTAAACGCTCTTACCGAAAGCGAAATCACCAACATAATGGCAACATCTTCAAGCGTTAAGGACGCGGCAAAGAGGCTATTTGACGAGGCGAGGGAAAAGAATTCTCAGGAGGACACAACCGTAATCGTGTTCTCGGTCGAAAGAGAGCTGCCGCCCCCTGTAATCCCTGAGGGAATGTACTCCGCTCCCCCGATCGCGGCACTGAAATCCGAGGCTCCTATTATTGACGGCGACGAGCCTGTTTACGCCTCCGACGATGAGAGCAAGTTTGACATTAGGCAGTTCGCTTCGGACAATAAGCTGCTGATTGGAGCGATTGCAGTACTGCTGGTTGTTCTGGTGCTCATGGTTGCCTTTATACTCAGCAGGCGCTCCGCTCAACCTGCGGAAACCACTGCGGAGACCACCACCGAGGAACCGACAACCGAAGAGGTTTCGGGCATAGTCAGCGAGCCCGCTCTTGACACCACCGTCGAAGAGACCGAGGAAACCACTGAGGAGCCAACCACAGAGGCCACTACCGAGAAGCAGACAACCACAACCCGCAGGTCAACTACCACGACAACTCAGAGGGAAACCACCACAAGTCGTCAGAGCACGACCACAACCGAGAGGGCAAGCGAGTCCACAACGGTCGGCTCCGTAACCGATATTACGGAGGCCCCCTCTGAAAGCAGCACAGCGGCGCCCGGCACAGAGGCACCCACAACCGCCGATGCAACAGCGAATACGGAAGAATAAAAGAAGAGCCGCGAACGCGGCTCTTTTTTTTGTGCTTTGAACGCCCGCAAAAAAGCGGTATCCCAAAGGATACCGCTTTTATTTTTACCAGTTAACTACCCACTTTTCGATGTAGGCAAGACCGACGCTGATGTCCTTAGCGTTTATTAAGGTAACCTTTACTTCACCGAAGTACATAACGCTGGGGAGATATGTTTCAAGCTCGGTGATATTGCCTGTTGCCTTATCAATCTTAGCCTTTACCCATGCGTCAAAATAGCGGTTCTCCAGATTCTTGAACTGAACCATGTTGCCTGCGGCGTCGGTAATCTGCTTTTCTTCAACAACATTTACAAACTGACCAACCTTGCCGCCGCCTGTGGGAGGATTGACATCGGGATTGGATTCACTGGAATTTGCCTTTAGATAAACCTCGTAATATGTACCCTTGTCATCGCATTTTGCCTCTGCGATTGTGGAGGGGTCAATCTTTACATTGCTTACCTTTCTGGGCGGGAAGTTTTCAACGATTGCGGCTGTACCAGCAAAATCATACCTTTTGTCGTCAGCCTTCATAAATGTGCCCATAAGGTTTGATGCAATGCTTTTTAATGCGGAGTAGTTTCCAAGCTCAAGTATGTTCTTGTAGTGCTCGGCGTTGGAATAGACCTTTGCCACGCTCTTTGCCTGAGACTTTACCTTGTTGACGGCTGTTTCATAGTATTTGACTATCTCCTCTTTTGTGGAGGGCTTGCCGCTGACGGGAGTCTCGGATGCGGGAGCTTTTGTTTCGCCGCTGCCGCCGGTGGTGGCTTCGGTTGCCTGAGTGCTTTCGTCTGCCGCTGATGTGTCCGCGGCGGTTTCGCCGTTTACGGGTTCGCTGGTCTCATCTGCGGACTCGCTTTCTGCCGCTGTGGTCTCTTCCGCAGTTGTGGTTTCGCCCTTATCCTTGCCGCATGCGGCAATTCCAAGGAGCATTGCAAGTACAAGAAGTAGGGCAAGCGTTCTCTTTACAGCATTCATCATTAGTTACCTCCGTAAATGAAGTTAAGAAGACTTGTTTTGATTTTACCTAGTGTATGAGTATTAGTCAATAGCGATGTTGTTTTTTACCAGTTTACGCATTATCTTCGCTTTCCACACTATTAATACTATCTTCGACATCATTATATACTTTGCCGGAGGGGACATGGTGCTTTAAAATGCCCTCTCTTGTGAGTATATACAGGCTGCTGCCGTTCTGCACGATTTTGATGCCGTCGCTGTCGGTAATTATATTTGCGACCTTTTCGCCCTTTTTGTTAAAGCTCTCCGCTCTGTCGGGCAGAAGAACGCTGACATAGTGTTCCGACGCGGAAAAATGCCTTACCTTTTCTTTAACGGTTGTATCATAAATAGCTCTGCCTTTTTTGTCAAAGACGGTGATTTCATTGTCGGAGGTGTTGCCGTACTTTGAAAGGCAAAGCGCGGAAATGCCCTTCTTTATCGGGGAATAGCCGCATAGTTCATAGGGCGAATAGGTTTTGACATCTTCTTTTTTATCGCCGTTTACAAAGCAAAGAAGGCTGTCGCCCGCCGCGGCAAAACGCTTGCCGCCTTTATACTCAACGGAGAAAAGGGACACGCCGTCAAACTCAAAAACTGCTATCGGGTCTTTGTATCTTATATCAAATACAAAGAGCTTTGAGTAGATTTCTCCGTCCTTGGCGCCCAAAACAGCGACCGCGACCCGCTTGCCGTTGTCGGAAAGGGCTATATCCACAATATGCTCTTTTTCGCAGCTCCATTTAAAGATAAGCTCATTTACCGAGTTGTATACGGACAAAACGCTGGTGGCATAGTCGCCTCTGTGGGCTATGGCGCAGCGGCCTCTTTTGCCTATCTCAGCGGTTATGATGGTGGACTCGGCGGAGGAATCAAATACTATTCCGCTGTCCTTTTCTATTCTGTAATCCTCGGACTGCCTGTCAAAAAGCAGAAGCCTTGCGCCCTCAATTTTCATGGCGGGAGCTTTGTAGTTGTGGCTGCGCCTGTCTTTTACATTTGAGGAGCTGTCTATGTAAATAACCTCGGTGTTTGTAAGTACCGCAAGCCCTGAGCCGTAGGGCTTCATATCTATAACATCTTCGTAATTTAAACCGTAGGGCTGATCCCAGTCTCTCGCGGAACCGAAAAAGGAGGAAATAGCGTCTCCCAAAACGGTGAAGGTATCGGCGCCAAAGCTCTTTGCGGCGACAAAAACAACAATCAGCAAAAGCCCCGAAATCATCAGGGTTTTTATAAGAGTATTGACCTTAAACGGTCTGCCGCTTGTCCTTTGATTCGTCTTTGGCACTCGGATTCCTCCCGTCAGTATTCTACCCTGTTAAGATACAGCCCGTGGGCGGGGGCGGTAAAGCCCGCTTTGAGTCTGTCTTTTGCCTCTATAATTTCTCCTAAGGTTTTTGCCTCTATTTTTCCGTTTTGTATATCAAGAAGTGAGCCGACCATAATTCTGACCATGTTGTATAAAAAGCCGTCGCCCGAAACCGTAAAGCGGACAAAGTCAGCGGCCCTTTCAACCTTTGCGGAGAATATGGTTCTTACCTTGTCTTCGACCTCGCTGCCCGATGCGCAGAAGGAGGTAAAGTCATGGGTTCCGACGGCGGATTCTGCCGCCTTGTTCATCTTATCAACATCTATGGGATAGGTGTAGTGATATGCCCTGTCCTTATAAAAGGGGTTGCGGTGACGGGCGTTCCAGATAAGGTACACATACTCCTTGGACTTGCAGCTAAATCTTGCGTGAAAGCTGTCGTCCACTTCCTCGCAGCTTTTTACCGCTATGGAATAAGGCAGATAATAGTTTAAAGCCGACACGAAGGAGTCTGTGGAGAGCTTGCTTTCGGTTTTAAAGTTTGCGCAGAACATATTGGCGTGGACCTTTGCGTCTGTTCTGCCGCAGCCGTGCAAGGTTACTCTCTCGCCGCATGCCTTGAAAATGGCGTCTCCCAGTACCTCCTGAACGGTCACGGCGTTTTTCTGCGTCTGCCAGCCGTGGAACTCCGTACCGTCAAAGGAGAGGGTGAGAAGTAAATTGCGCATTATATCACCGACTCGAAAATTATGTTAAGGGCTATGACTCCGCCGACAAAGATAAATTCCGCCGCCATAAGGACATAATCCCTTGCGGCAAGCTTTAACTGTTTCATTCTCGTTCTTCCCTCTCCGCCGTTGTAGCAGCGGGCGGACATGGCAAGGGACAGCTCAAAGGCGTGTCTGAAAGAGTTTACAAGGAGGGGTATGAAAATGGGCAGGAGCGCCTTAGCCCTTTGGACTATGCCGCCAGTTTCAAAATTCGCGCCCCTTGCTTTCTGGGCGTTTGTAATCTTATCTATTTCGTCAATGAGAGTCGGGATGAATCTGAGAGCAATTGTCATCATCATGGCAAGGGTGTGCACCCCGTTTTTAAGCCCGAAAACTTTTAGGGGAGATAACAGCCTTTCAATGCCGTCAGTGAGCTGAGTTGGTGAGGTGGTATAGGTTAATAGCGAACTTAAAAGCACAAGGCAGATGATTCTTACAACCATAAAAATGGTGGTGAAAATTCCGCCCGTGGTGATGGTGATAAAGCGGCTGACAAACAGCTCTGTGCCCTGCTTATTGTAAAAAAGCTGAAGCGCCGAGGTAAATATAAGCAGCAAAAGCATGGGTCTGAGGCCCTTGAGAATGACCTTTAAGCTGATGCGGGAGGAAAGTACCGCCACAACTGTAAAGGCTAAAACAAGGGCAAGGGAATAGAAATTATTGCATACGAATACAAAGACTATGGAAACAAAGGAGAGGACAAGCTTAAGTCTGGGGTCAGCGTTGTGGAGGACGGAATTGCCCGGAAAATACTGACCTATGGTAATGTCTCTTACCAAGCTATTCCCTCCTTTTGCAAGTATCTTAAAAGCTCCTTTTCGGCCTGGTCCTTGGTGTAGATATCGGTTCTGATATCAAGTCCCATTTCCTTCAGTTTCAGGAATATGTTCGTAACGGGAGGCACCTCAAGCCCCAGGGAGGCCAGCTCGCCGCTGTGGGCGAAAATCTCGTGAACATCGCCGTATTTGTAGACTTGACCCTTGTTCATGACAATGATTTTGTCTGCGATGGCGGCAACATCCTCCATACTGTGGGAGACGATGATGACCGTGCTGTCGGTTTTCTCCCTATACTCGCAAATCATGCTGAGAATCTTTTTTCTGCCGCTGGGGTCAAGACCCGCGGTGGGCTCGTCAAGAACCAGCACTTCGGGGCGCATGGCTATAATGCCCGCGATGGCCGCCCTTCTCTTTTCGCCGCCCGACAGCTCAAAGGGGGATTTATTCAAAAGCTCGTCCGTGAGACCTACAAACTCGGCGGCCTCAAGAACTCTTGCTTTTATTTCTTCTTCTGAAAGCCCCATGTTCGTGGGTCCGAAAGCTATGTCCTTATAGACGGTGGTTTCAAAAAGCTGATATTCGGGATACTGAAAGCACAGTCCCACCTTAAAGCGTGCCTCGTGGGCGGAATGCTTGCTTCTGTTTATGTCCTCGCCGTTTAAAAGCACCTGACCCTCGGTAGGCTTTAATAGGGCGTTGAAGTGCTGCACAAGAGTGCTTTTGCCAGAGCCTGTATGACCGATTATCCCCACGAAGGAGCCTTTCTCAATCGTGAGGTTGATGTTCTTTATCGCCGTTATCTCAAAGGGCGTTCCCGCCCCGTAGGTATATGACACATTTTTAAGTTCAAGCAAGCTCATCTGTTGTTCACCACAAACTGACTGAAGGCAGTCGCGAAATCTTCCGCAGTCAGTATACCTTTACCAAGATTTATTCCGCTCTTTTTAAGTCTTTCCGCCATATTGGCGCCGATGGGCAGCTCAAGTCCCGATTCTTTAATGGTCTTTACATCGCTGAAAACCTCGGCGGGGGTACCGTCCTTGACTATGGTACCATCGTTCATGACTATGATTCTGTCCGCAAGAACCGCCTCGTCCATAAAGTGGGTGACAAGCACAACGGTAATGCCAAGCTCTTTGTTGAGCCTCTTTATGGTGCCGATTACTTCCCTTCTGCCAACGGGGTCAAGCATAGCTGTGGGCTCGTCAAGGACAATGCAGTCGGTTTTCATGGCGAGTATGCCCGCAATCGCCACACGCTGCTTTTGTCCTCCCGACAGCTTATGAGGCTCGTGAAATCTGTACTCGAACATTCCGACGGTTTTTAAAGCCTCGTCCACCCTTTGCCTTATCTCGGCGGGAGGCACGCCCAGATTCTCGGGTCCGAACGCCACATCCTCCTCGACAATGGTTGAGACTATCTGATTGTCGGGGTTTTGGAAAACAAGACCTACAAGCTGCCTTATCTTTATTTCAAGCTCCTCGTCGGAGGTGTCCATGCCTTCAACAAAAACCTTGCCGCTTGTGGGGCGCAGTATCGCGTTTGTCATCTTCGCTATGGTGCTTTTGCCAGAGCCGTTGTGCCCCAAAACAGCAACAAATTCCCCGCGGTAAATGGTAAGGTTAATATCCTTTACCGCAGGCGAAAGCTCCGCTCCCATATCTTCCGAATCGTATGAAAAGCAGGCGTTCTTAAATTCAATTATGGGGATAAGGTTTTCTTTAGTGTCCGTTCCGCGCATTTTTATGTCCTTTCCGAGTTTGTATCACGAAAGAACATATCGACCGTAAGTAAGCTGCTAACAAACATTCAGTCTATGTCCTTTTAATCTTCCGCTGTCCAAATCGCGGTTGAGCCGCAAGGGAGATTGAGCCCCGTTGAGGATGCCTTGAGACCTATCTCATCGGAGCTGATTTTGCCGTAGGAGGTGCCCATGACGCAGCCCAAAATATAAGCCATAACCGCCGGGGAAAGCCCTGCGGTGTAGGAGCTGATCATAAACATAAGCGGGTCGCTGCTTAGCACGCCTTTTATTAGCTCTGTGAGGTTATAGACTTCCTCCTCCAGCTTCCAGACCTCGCCCCCGGGGCCTCTGCCGTAGGATGGCGGGTCCATAATTACTATATCGTATTTATTGCCGCGCCTTATCTCTCTTTGAACAAACTTAATGCAGTCGTCCACCAGCCATCTTACAGGCTTGTCCGCTACCCCGGAGGCTGCGGCGTTTTCCTTTGCCCAGGAGGTCATGCCCTTTGAGGCGTCAACATGGGTAACTGCGGCGCCCGCTTTCAATGCTGAAACGGTTGCCGCTCCCGTATAGGCAAAGAGATTTAAGACCTTGGGGGTTCTGCCCTGCTTTACGGCTTTTTCGATAATGCCCCTTGTAAGGTCCCAGTTGACCGCCTGCTCGGGGAATATGCCCGTATGCTTAAAGCCCATTGTTTTAATATTGAACTTTAAGTCTTTATATGAAATACTCCAAAAAGGCGGTAGGCTTTTATATACTTCCCACCTGCCGCCGCCTGTGTTTGAGCGTATATATCTTGCGTCAGCCTTGCCCCAAAGGCGGGCATTTTTAGGCGTTTTCCAGATAACCTGAGGGTCGGGGCGGATAAGTATAATATCCCCCCACCTTTCAAGCCTTTCGCCCTCGGTGCAGTCTATAAGCTCATAATCCAACCAGTCAGTCGCTATACGCATCAGATTAGCCTTTCTTTAATTACTTCTGCAATTTCCTGTCCCAGCTGATTAATCAGCTTTTCATCCCTGCCCTCAAGCATGACTCTGACAAGAGGCTCGGTGCCGGAGGCTCTGACAAGCACTCTGCCCGAATCGCCCAGGACTTTCCTTGCGTACTCGACGGCAAGGTTTATCTCCTTGTCAGTGTCAAGACGCAGCTTGCCGAGGGTGGAAACCTCCACATTGATGAGAACCTGCGGGAATACCTCCATAACGGTGGCCAGCTCTTTAAGGCTCTTGCCCGTTTCGCACATTACATTAAGGAGCTGAACGGCGGTGAGCTGTCCGTCTCCCGTTGAGGCGAAGTCATGGAAAATTATGTGACCCGACTGTTCTCCGCCAAAATTATAACCGTTTTGGAGCATATTTTCAAGAACATATCTATCGCCGACCTTGGTCTGAACGGTGTTTATGCCGTGCTTGCGGCACATCTCGAAAAAGCCCATGTTGCTCATTACGGTGGTGACGACGGTGTTGTTCTTGAGCATGTTTTTCTCTTTTAAGTGCTTAGCGATTATCGCCATCAGCTTGTCGCCGTCAACGATATTGCCGTCCTCGTCAACGCACAAAAGCCTGTCGGCGTCGCCGTCGAACGCGAAGCCCACATCGTAGTTGTTGTCCTTTACAACCTTTGAGATATACGCCATGTGGGTGGAGCCGCAATCCTTGTTGATATTGGTGCCGTTGGGGCTGCAGTTGTAAAAGTCGCAGTCGAGGTTGAGTTTGTGGAACAAATTCCTTGCCGTTGCGGAGGCTGAGCCGTTGGCGCAGTCGATGGCGACTTTGATGCCGTTCAGTTTGCATCTTGCGGATGAGGCGATGTGGTCCACATAGTTGTCGATTGCCTCATTTGAGATGCTTATGTCGCCTATATCTCCGCCGATTTTAAGGGGCGGAACTCCAATGTCGTCAAGGATGATTTCTTCGATTTTCTCCTCAAGCTCATCGGGGAGCTTGTAGCCGTCGGATTTGAATATCTTGATTCCGTTGTATTCACAGGGGTTGTGGGACGCGGAAATCATAATGCCCGCGTCGTAGCCGTAAGCCTTTACCAGATACGCGACGGCGGGAGTCGGCACAACGCCGACAAGGAGCACATCGCTGCCCACGGAGCAAAGTCCCGACGCTATTGAAGCTATAAGCATCTGCGTGGACCTTCTTGTGTCTCCCCCGATTAAAACCCTTGGTCTTTTTGAGCTGATGTCGGACAGGACCATCGCTACCGCCCTGCCGACCTTCATTCCAAGCTCGCATGTAATATCGCGATTGGCTATGCCTCTCGCGCCGTCTGTTCCGAATAGTCTGCCCATAATTCCTCCTCCAGTGCGGCAAATAAGCGCTTTACCGCAAAAGATAAAAGTTTAATTTGGCATAAAAGTATATGCCAAAATTCTCAAATATATTACAAAATCTATTTTTTTACGACTAAAAAAGCATTTGCTGACCGTTTGTGGGAATGCCGAGATGATTGTACGCGGCGCTGGTGACTACCCTGCCCCTGGGTGTTCGGCTTATAAAACCAAGCTGCATCAGATAGGGCTCGTAGACATCCTCTATTGTGATTGCCTCCTCGCCGATTAAAGCGGCGATGGTTTCAAGTCCCACGGGACCGCCGCCGTAGATTTCGATAATAGACCTTAGCATCCTTCTGTCTATGCTGTCGAGTCCCAGCTCGTCAATCTCCATTCTTTCAAGCGCCATTCTGGCGTCCTCAAGGGTGATGACGCCGCTGCCGACGACCTCGGCAAAGTCCCTTGTACGCTTTAAAAGGCGGTTGGCGATTCTGGGCGTACCTCTTGAACGGGAGGCGATTTCAAGGGCTCCCTCCTCGTCGATTTCAATACCAAGTATGCCTGCGCTGCGCATTACTATTCTGGCCAGCTCCTCGGGGGAATAAAGTTCAAGGCGCAGTATGACGCCGAACCTGTCCCTTAACGGAGCAGAAAGCTGACCCGCCCTTGTGGTGGCTCCCACGAGGGTGAATTTGGGCAAATCGAGCCTTATCGACCTTGCCGACGGGCCTTTGCCTATGATTATGTCAATGGCGTAGTCCTCCATGGCGGGATAGAGAACTTCCTCAACGCTTCTGTTGAGCCTGTGGATTTCGTCTATAAACAGGACATCGCCCTCGTTGAGGTTTGTAAGCAGAGCCGCAAGGTCCCCCGACTTTTCGATTGCGGGACCCGATGTGATTCTTATCTGAACATTCATCTCATTGGCGATAATGCTGGCGAGAGTGGTTTTGCCCAGTCCCGGAGGTCCGTAGAGCAGCACATGGTCAAGATTCTCTCCTCTGCTCTTTGCGGCCTCCATATAGATTCTCAGGTTCTCCTTGGGCTTGTCCTGACCGATATATTCATCGAGAGTCTTTGGTCTAAGGGTGGATTCCACATCCTCGTCCGCGGCGCCGTAGCCGGGAGCTACCATTCTTAAATCCTCAGCCAAATCATCCTACCCCCTTAGCCAAAATTCTTAGTGCCTGCTTAATAAGCTCCTGAGTGCTCAAATTCGGGTCAAGGGAGCAGACAGCCCTTGACGCTTCCGCCTGCATATAGCCCAGAGCCACCAGTGCGCTGACCGCGTTGGAGACATTTTCGTTGTCATTAACGCAGGATACAGCCGCAAGCTCCTGCGGGTCGCCGCCGAAAGAGAAACTTTGGGAGGTGACCTTGTCCTTCAGCTCCATGCAGATTCTTTGGGCGGTTTTCGCTCCCACGCCCTGAGCTCTTGTGATGGATTTATGGTCGCCCGATGCGATGCAGAGGGAAAGGGCGTCGGGAGTAAACTCCGAGAGAACCGAAACGGCGACCTTGGGACCTATGCCCGAAACGGAGATAAGGAGCTTGAACATCTCGAGCTCCTGAAGTGAGTGAAAGCCGTAAAGCTCCAAAGCGTCCTCTCTTACACTCAGATATGTATAAAGGGTGATTTTGTCCCCCTTTTTTCCTGTGCGTTTTAAAGTATTCATGCTGGTGTTGCACTTAAAGCCCACGCCCGAGCATTCTATGGCGATTGAGCTGTCGTCAAAGTCAATTACTTCACCTGTCAGGGAATAGAACATTTTACACTTCCTTTCCGAAAGGAATTAAAGACTCATTCTGCTTGCCCTTTGAATCAGCTGCGAGGCGGAGCTGGAATGGGCGTGGCAGATTGCGAGGGCAAGGGCGTCCGCTGTATCGTCGGGCTTTGGGACCTCGTTTAGCTTTAGGATTATCCTTGTCATTTCCTGAACCTGCTTTTTGTCCGCCCTGCCGTAGCCCACAACGCTTTGCTTTACCTGAAGCGGCGTGTATTCCACAATGTCAAGGCCCTTTACCTGAGCGGCAAGTATAATTACTCCCCTTGCCTGGCTGACATCCATAACCGTCTTGGCGTTTGTGTTGTGAAAGACCTTTTCTATCGCCATAACCTCGGGCTGCCACAAGTCTATAACCTTTATCAGGCTCTCAAAAATGTGCTGAAGGCGGCAGGGAAAAGACTCTCCCGCCTTTGTTTTTACAGCTCCGAAGTCAAGCACCTTAAATTTTGATGAATTGTAATCCAGTACACCGTAGCCCACTATGGCGTAGCCCGGGTCAATGCCAAGCACCCTCAAGCAAAGCACCTCTTATGTATCTGTTAATTTATGTATTATACCACACACTGTATCAAAACTCAATTATTCGCCGAAACGGCGCGGGCGCAAAACGACAAAGGAAAAAGGAGCAGCGGGTTCTGCTCCTTCTATTTAGAAAAGACCTGTGATTTTTCCGTCCTCTGTAATGTCCATATTCACCGCGGCGGGGGTCTTGGGCAGTCCCGGCATTGTCATAATGTCGCCGAGAAGCACCACCACAAAGCCGGCGCCCGCGGAGAGTCTTACATCCTTGACCTGAATTCTGAAGCCTTCGGGCTTGCCCAGTTTCTTCGGGTCGTCGGAAAGTGAATACTGGGTTTTAGCGACGCAGACGGGGAGACCGCCGAGTCCCAGCTTTTCAATATTATCAATAGCCTTGTTCGCGGCGGGGCTGTAGTCCACGCCGTCGGCTCTGTAAATTTCGGCTGCTATTCTTGAGAGCTTGTCCTTTATTGAAGCGTCAAGCTCATAGATGGGCTTAAAGTTTTCTGTATCCGCGCTGTCGGCAATTTCGCAAACGGCTTTAGCCAGCTCCGCGGCACCCTCGCCGCCCTTTGTAAAGCCCTCAGAAATAACCGCCTTTACGCCAAGCTCTTCGCAGTAGGAAATAAGCGTGCTCAGCTCTGCCTGAGTGTCTGTGCCGAAGCGGTTAATTGCCACAATGGGGGTTACGCCGAATTTGCGCACATTTTCAATATGAGTCTTAAGGTTCACAATGCCCTTCTTTAAAGCGTCGATGTTTTCGGCGCTAAGGTCTGCTTTCGGCACTCCGCCGTTGTATTTAAGCGCTCTGACGGTTGCCACGATAACGGCGCAGGAGGGTTTGAGACCTGCTATTCTGCACTTAATGTCAAAGAATTTCTCCGCGCCCAAATCAGCGCCGAAGCCCGCCTCGGTAATTGCGTAGTCACCGAGCTTGAGAGCGAGCTTAGTAGCCACAACGGAGTTGCAGCCGTGGGCTATATTGGCGAAGGGTCCGCCGTGCATGAGCACGGGTGAGCCTTCAAGAGTTTGAACAAGGTTTGGATTAATGGCGTCCTTTAAAAGCAGAGCCATTGCGCCCTCCGCTTTAAGCTGACGGGCAAATACCGGCTCGCCCGAATAAGTGTAGGCGACAAGCATGTTGGCGAGCCTGTTTTTAAGGTCGCATAAATCCGATGAGAGGCAAAGTATCGCCATAATCTCGCTGGCGACGGTGATTATGAAGCCGTCCTCTCTGGGTACGCCGTTAATCTGACCGCCGAGACCTATAACGATATTTCTCAGCGCTCTGTCGTTCATGTCAACGCAGCGTTTAATAAGAATCCTGCGGGGGTCTATTCCCAGCTCGTTGCCCTGCTGGAGATGGTTGTCCAGCATGGCGCAAAGCAGATTGTTGGCGCTGGTTATGGCATGCATATCGCCCGTAAAGTGAAGATTTATATCCTCCATGGGCAGAACCTGAGAGTAGCCGCCGCCCGCTGCTCCGCCCTTGATGCCGAAAACGGGACCGAGGGAGGGCTCACGCAGGGCTATGACAGCCTTTTTGCCTATGTGCTGCATGGCTTGTCCCAGGCTGACGGTAACCGTTGTCTTGCCTTCACCCGCGGGGGTGGGGTTAATGGCGGTTACAAGTATCAGCTTGCCGTCCTTTTTATCCTTTAAGGTGTTTAAATATTCAAGGTTGATTTTGGCCTTGTATTTTCCGTAGGGAATCAAATACTCCTCGTCAATGCCGATTTTTTCGGCTATTTCCGTGATTGGCCTTAATTTCGCGCTCTGGGCTATCTCAATATCCGTCAGCATTTCAGCACACCTTTCGAGTTAGACTTTTTCAAAATATCCGTTCATATTGACTATTATAACAAAGCTGCCGCTTTTTTCGCTTTTCTCGCCATGCTTGCCCGCCACAACAAAGCGTCCCATGGAATCGGGGGCAAAGCAGGTTATATTCCTTTCGGGCAGGGTGAACATGTAGGAAATCCTTTTTTCTCCGCTGAGATAGAAGCGAAGGGCGTTTTTCATAACCGCCACAAAGCGGTCAGCCGATGCCCTCATGACGCCTTGGAAAATCTCGGATTCCTCGTCGCTGTAATACTTTAGGGCATCGAGATTCAGAATCCTTGTGACCCATGCTCCGCGTTGGGGAGCTTTGGTTTCCTTCTCGTCGTCCCCTTCGATTTCTTCCTCGTTTTCCTCGTCGTTCTCCTTATTCTCCTCGTCGGTTTCGACTAATCTGTATCTGTCATACTCGGAGTAGATAAGGAATCTGCCGGTGAGCATGGCGTCCTTTATATTGTACGCGCCTGTGGGGATAATGGTCTTTTCGGCGTTGAGAATGTCGTAAATCACAAGAACGGGGGTGCCGGAGACCGTGTCGATAAAGAGTAGCCTGCCCTCGTTTATAGAAAGGCTGACATCGGCTCTGCGGCTGCTTAAAGAGAGAACCTCCGATTTTTCGCCGTTTGCGATATTGTAAGAGCAAAGAGCGGGCTGATTCTCGCCCCGTTTTTCAATCCAGTAAACCTTCTGATTGTAAAGCACGGGACAAACGGCGTCATCGGCTTTAGCACCGGAGTATATAAGCCTTGTGCTGCCTGTTTTGAGATTCCTTGCATAAACCCTTTGGCGCGAACCGTCCTGTCTTGAGGTCACATACAAAAGGCAGTCGTCATTTACGCTGAGCTTTGAAATGACGGTGCTTTTGTCGGGAAGGGTGTAGACGGTCCTTGTCTTTCCCGTTTCGAGATTATACTTTACAATGGCGTTTGCCTTGCGGGCACTTTTTGAAAGAGGGACCGCCATGTAAATGTCTTCGGAGTTTATCTCTGCAATCTCTATTGTAGAGTAGGAAAAATCTATTTGAGTCAAATAATCTTTGAAATTGGTAAAGGGCTTTGCCTCAACGGGAACGGCTGTCTGTGGCTCGGTGGCGGGCTCGTCTGTGGTGGTTTCATCGGCGGTGGTTTCGTTCTTGCCGTTTCCGACGCATGAGGTAATTAATAGGAGCGTGGCAACCATAAGCAGGATTGCAGATAAAACCTTTATATTTTTATCCATATTTATCTCCGTTAAGAAAACATATAGTTGATTATATTTTCAGAGCGGTATTTTGTCAACAAGGCACTATTTGAACTCCTCAAGGCTCTTGGTTAAAAGCCTTTCGCGGCGTATGTTTTTTACATAGAGCATATTGGAAAGCCCCTCGTTTTCATCTCCGAAAAGGGCGTCAATCAAAAGCAGGGGGCTGATATTGAAACTGCTGCCGGCGGGAAGGGTGATGCCGAGGATTATGTCGCCGTCTTGCTGAGTCAGCGAATAGTCCTTTACATATTCGGATATGTCGACTTCCTTTTCAACCTTTTTCCTGCCCGATTTAACCTTTTTATTTGCTCTTAAATCCCCGCTGAGCTTTTCCTTTAAATCGTCAAGGCTTACCTTTTCGCCGTCAAAGACAATGCTGTACTCTGCAAAGCTAATATCCCTTACGGACATGACAGCCTCAGCGCAGGATACTGTCTTTAAATCTTCGGGCAGAACTTCATTCAGCCTTTTAACTATTTCTTCAAGGGGGAAATCGCCCTCCATTTTTATGTCCATGCAGTCGTTTACGCTCTCGGCGCCGAGCGGCAGCGGCAGGGCGAAATTGATATAGGGGCGTGGATTAAAACCCTCAGTATACCAAAGGGGTATGCCCGCACGCCTGAAGGCTCTTGAAAAGGTGCGGTAAAGGTCCAGGTGGGAGATGTATTTTGCCTTTCCCACTTTATTGAATTTAAGCCTTATTAAGCGCATCGCATTTTCCTCCGTTGAGAGCATTGGCACCGCAGGCTGAGCATTTTTCTCTGCAGTGGGGGCTTGTGCTGCCTTTATGAGCAAGCTCATTTTCTCTTATAAGGAACTTCTTTGAAATGCCGTAGTCAAGGTGGTCCCAGGGGAGAACCTCGTCAAAATCCCTCTTTCGTAAGATGTAAAAATCGGGGTCAATGTTGCATTCTCCGAACGCACTTGTCCACTTGTCAAAATCAAAGCTGTCGTCCCACGCGTCAAAGGCGCAGCCCGATTTCCAGGCGGTGTAAAGCACGGAGCAAAGCCGCCTGTCGCCCCTTGCGAAAACAGCCTCAAGCATGCTCATTTTGGGATTGTGGAAGCTGAGACTTGCCTTTTTGGTTCTGACGGATTCCTTTAGAAGCTTTTGCTTTCTTTCGATTTCATCCAGTGAGCAGAAGGGCTCCCACTGGAAGGGGGTGAAGGGCTTGGGGACGAAGTTGGAAACGCCCACGCTGACGGTGACGCTTTTGCCCTTGGGCTTGTCGGGGTTATTGTAGAACTCGTTTACAACCTTTTGGGCAAGGTTCGCTATACCGACTATATCCTCATCGGTCTCCTCGGGCAGACCCAGCATAAAGTAGAGCTTGACCGCCGTCCAGCCGCCCTGGAACGCCTTTCTGGAGGTGCTGAGGATTTCCTCCTCGGTGATATTTTTGTTTATTACATCTCTGAGCCTTTGGGTGCCCGCCTCGGGAGCAAAGGTAAGTCCGCTGCGGCGGACTTCATTGAGCTTTTCCATAAGCTCTTTCGGGAAGTTGTCCGCCCTTAAAGACGGAAGGGACACATTAATCATATTGCTGCTTGCCCAATCCAGCATTTCGTCAAGGAGCTTTTGAATCTGGGTATAGTCGCTGGTGGAAAGGGAGCAAAGCGAAACCTCGTCATAGCCTGTGCTGTCGCAAAGCTTACGGCTTTGCTCATAGACCTTTTCGGCGCTCTTTTCCCTTATGGGTCTGTAAATGTAGCCGGCCTGGCAGAAACGGCAGCCCCTTATGCAGCCGCGGAAAATCTCCGCCACTGCCCTGTCGTGAACGGTGTCCACATAGGGAACTACAAATTTGTCGGGATAGTAAACTGAGTCAAGGTCAGAAATTATCCTCTTTTTAACCTTTTCTGGGGCTGTTTCTGTGGGTGTGACGGAGGCTATGGTGCCGTTCTCATTGTACTCTACCTTATAGAGCGACGGGACATACATACCCTCTATTTTAGCGGCTCTTCTTAAAAACTCCCGCTTTGATACGCCCTCTTTTTTGCACTCTTTTAATAGGTCAATAAGCTCATGGGTGACCTCCTCCCCCTCTCCGGGAAGGAAAATGTCTATAAAGTCAGCCAGAGGCTCGGGATTGCACACGCAGGGGCCGCCCGCTACCACGACGGGCAAAAGCTCCTCTCTGTCCTTTGAGTAAACGGGGAGACCCGCAAGGTCCAGCATATTCAGCACATTCGTGTAGCACAGCTCATACTGAAGGGTAAAGCCTATAAGGTCAAAATCCGAAATCGGGTCGCCGCTTTCAAGACCAAAGAGCTTTATGCCGTTTTGGCGCATAAGCTCCTCCATGTCCTTTGCGGGGGCAAAAACCCTCTCGCACCATGTGTCCTCCCTTGAGTTTGCAAGGTGGTAGAGAATCTTCATGCCAAGGTGGGACATGCCGATTTCATATAGGTCAGGAAAGCAAAAGGCGTAGCGGATTTGCACATCGTCTTTGCTTTTTACAACGGCGTTTACCTCGCCGCCCGTATATCTGGCAGGCTTTTGAACGAGCCTGAGTATTTCGTCTAATTTAAGCATTTTGGAATTCCTTTCGGTCCTTGTTTTCGCGAATAATTTTATCACAACGCGGGGCTGATTACAAATTTTATGTGCTCGGCTTATCTGAAAAAGCTGTCCATGCCCTTTTTGCCCTTTGGGGGCTTAATGCGGCTGCAGCGGTCCATCTTAACAAGTATCGTCTCATCGCCTATGACCACAATATCCTCCCAAGGGATTCTAAGGTCATCCTCCCTGCCTCCAAAGCCCCACATCTTGTATTTGCCGAAAAGTATTAAGGCGGTCAGTCTGCCGCTGCAGACATTTACCTCCACATCGCAGACGCATCCGTATTTTTTGCCCGAATCTATATCTATGACTTCTTTTCTGAACAAATCGTTTAAACAGCAGTTGTCCATATGTAAATCCTGACCTTTCGGATAAATTGAGGGAAATAACAATAACACCCCAATCTATTTTATTCCGCCGTCTTTGCGATATGATAAAGTTCGGACAACCGCTGACGAATAAAAAGAAAAAACCGCATTAACCGCGGTTTAAGCAAGGCTTTCAATTAAGGAGATAAGTTCTTTGTTTTTTAATTTGTACTCATATACCCCGTCTTTTGAAAGTTTTTCATATTCTGAGGAGAAATCGAATTCGCCGAATTTGAGATTTGCTTTTATATCCGACAAGGGGACAAGGACAAATGCCCTTTCCGCCATTCTGGGGTGAGGGATAGTCAGTTCCCTTGTGTTCATTCTCTCGTTTTCGTATATCAGAAGGTCCAAATCAAGGGTTCTGGGGCAGTTTGTATAAGGTCTTTCCCTGCCGTTCGCGGCTTCAATCCCTAAAAGGGCGCCAAGAAGGGCGAGGGGGGAAAGCTCGGTTTCAATTTCTGCGCACATATTAAGATAGGGCTCAGGGTCAACGCAGCCCACGGGCTCGGTTTCGTATACCTTTGAAACTTTTTTTAGATGAGTTCCGTTCAGTAAAGAAAGGGCTTTCAGCGCGCTGAACAGATAATGCTCCCTGTCGCCCAAATTGGAGCCCAGGGCGATGTATGCGGTTTTCACTCTCTCACCCCATAAAGCTCATCTCTGCTAAGATTTATTTCCACCGCCATATATTCAAAGTCCGCTTTTACGGGAGCTTCGGGCTTTTTAACCCTGACCGTAACGGCTTTGAGGGTCGGGAACTCTTTTAAAACTTCCCTTGCTATCTTCCCCGCCGCCTTTTCTATAAGGTCCCAGCTTCTCTCCAGAAAAATTTTGCGGACCGTTTTTGTTATCTTCGAATAGCTGACGGTGTCGGAAATATCGTCGGACATCGAAGCCCGCTTTAAGACGGTAAAAGCCTCGATATCAATAAAAAAGGGCTGACCCTGAGATTTCTCTTCAGGGTTCACTCCGTGATAAGCATAAAGCCTTAGGTTTTTGATTATGATTTTATCCATGCCCTTTACCCTTTTCTTAATAGAAAATCGGCTGCCTTAAAAAAGCGTTTGTGCTCCGCTATGTCATGCACTCTTACAATGTCGGCGCCAAGCTCCACAGCCCTGAAATTCGCGGCAAGAGTTCCCTCAAGCCTTTGCGTCGGGTCAACCTCCTCCATCATTGCGCCGATGAACCTCTTTCTCGAAACGCCCACAAGAAGGGCGATGTCTTCTTTTTTAAATGTGGCGAGGTTTTTCAGAAGCTGAAGGTTTTCCTCAACGCCTTTCGCAAAGCCAAAGCCGGGGTCAAGGCAGACGCGGCTTTTGTCAATGCCGAAGGCGGTGATTTTCTCAAGCATATCGTCAAAGAAGTCGGCAACCTCACGCACTACGCCTTTTTCATATATGGGGAATTCGCCGCTGGGCACTCCGCCCGAGTGCATTATAATCCAGCCGGCGTCAAAATCCTTAATAAGCTCAGCCAAAAGGTGCTTAAACTCGCCGCTGACATCGTTTATAATGTCCGCTCCCGCTCTGAGAGCCTTTTCCGCCACATTGATTCTGTATGTGTCGGCGGAGATTATTGCGTAGGGGTTTTCCGCCCTCACCTCTTTAATGACGGGGATGAGCCTTTTGATTTCCTCCTCCTCGCTTACCGGCTCGCTGAAGGGGCGGGTTGACATGCCGCCGATGTCGATAATGTCGGCGCCCTCGGCAAGCATTTGCCTTGCCCTGTTTACAGCCTCTTTTTGCTGATAGTAGAGACCGCCGTCGGAGAAGGAGTCGGGGGTGACATTGAGTATTCCCATTATGTATGTTCTCTCACCCAAGGTAAGAGATTTGTCTCTGAAACGAAACTTTTTTGTTTCCGCGGTCAGCATATAATCACCCCATCAGCTAATTTACTGAAATTATTTTCCGCCCTTTAAAAGGGTCATGACCTCCGCCCTTGACCTTGCGTCGCTGCGCATTATGCCTCTGAGCGCGCTTGTCTGTGTAAGACTTCCCGCGGCCTTTATGCCCCGCATTGTCATGCAAAGGTGCTCGGCCTCTATGACGACCGCCACGCCCTTGGGGCTCAGCTCCCTTTCAAGAAAGTCCGCTATGTCGGCTGTGAGCCTTTCCTGCAGCTGAGGTCTGCGGGCAAAGGTGTTTACTATCCTTGCAAGCTTTGAGAGCCCTATTACCTTGCCGTCGGCTATATAGGCTATATGAGCCTTACCAACAAAGGGCAAAAGGTGATGCTCGCACATTGAGTAAAGGGGTATGTCCCTGACGGTTACCATCTCGCTGTGCATGGGCTCGTCAAAGAGCTTTATGTGCATTTTCGGGTCCTCTCTGAGCCCCGAAAAAACCTCCTCATACATCCTTGCGACTCTGGCGGGGGTGTCAATTAGACCCTCTCTGTCAGGGTCCTCCCCTATCGCCTCAAGAATGTCCCTTACCGCCTTTTTTATCTTTTCGGTATCTATTTTCTGCTCCAAAGGATAGTTTTTTTGAGCGTCGTACAATTAAATCACTTGCCTTTCGATACGGGAAAGAGGTCAGCTCGCCTTGTCCTCTGCTATAATCACCATTATCATAAGCCTTTCGTTAAGGCTGTATTTGATTGCGTTTGTGCTGATATTTATGCCGTGCTCAGTATTCACGCTTCTTAAAATATCGTAAATCTCACCCTTGTTTAAAAGGGAGCTGACCGCCGCGGAGAATGCCTTTTCGTTTTCAAATCGCAGTTCGGTCTGCATTTTGCCCTGCTCGATGTTTTCTTTGAGTTTGAGCGTTATTCTCGCTCTTGTTCCGTCGTCGTAGCGGTCAAAGCTCTGACCCTGCCTTTTGTAGTAATTGTCGGCGATGTCGTTGCAGGGAATTGAGATATTGAAATCCGAGTGGGAGACCGCTATGTAGCTGTCGTTTACATTAAAGTACATATGCCTTACATTTCCCTTGGTGTCGGGAACGGGGTCGTTCCATGTGGCGTCAAGGTGATAGGGTCTGCCGTCTATGTAAACTATGTTCCACATATGGCTTTGGGGGTGGCCCTGGTCGTCGGTGGCGACGCCCGTAATTATTGTGCTTTTTATGCCCGCTTTGCTGAGGAGAAGCTGCATGGCGTTCGCGTAGCCTGAGCAGATCGCCTCGCCTTTTATTAAAGCTGAATAAGCGGTGTCCGCCCCCTCTTTGTCCACATAGGTGCAGTTCGCGACAAGATAGTCGTGGAGATAAAGCTCCTTTGAGTATTCGTCAAGACCCTCGGGCATTGAGGAGACAACAGACTCTATTTTGGCTTTAAGCTCTTGGAGTTTCGCTTTTGCCTCATCCTTGCCCATGGAATAAAGGGGGATAAAGTAGTACCTGCCCGAAACCGCAAGCATTTGACAGGTGTTGCCTATGTAGATAAGGTCGGGGTTGTCGTAGCGTATGGCTTTGAAAACCCTGTCAAGCTCCGCTTCGGAAAGCTGAGGGATTTCTATTCTTTCGGGGAAATTGCCTATTTTATTGTAGATGTTTATATACGCCAGTTTTTCGTTCTCGTTAAGTTCATTGAAATAGTGTCTGTAAAAGACATAGGGGTTTTCATTTAACTCCCTGTCAAAGCGGTCGGACATAATTGAGCTCAAAAAACTGCGGGCATCCGTAAAAAAGAAAAGGGATGCCAAAACAGCTGTGATTAACAATATGGAAATAAGGGCGTAAGTCTTTCTGCTCATTTTTACTCCAAACTATGAACTGAGGTTAGCGTATTGGACGGATTCTCTTGAGAAAAGCTCGAAAACCGGCTTGTTCTCGTTAAAATCCATTACGGAAATATTGGTTTCAACAAGGTTAATGGTGTCCGAGAAAATGCGGTCAATTTTAGCGGCGCTCTGGGGAGTCAGCAGAGATTTTACAATATAGCTGATTACTTTTTCCTGCAAAGGAATGAGGGCGTTTCCCTTTTCGCCGTACTTTATATACTTTAGCAGCGTGTCGGGGGAGAGCTTTTGCTCCCCTGCTTTAAGCTCCAAAATGACATCTGAGCCGGAAAGGTAAATATCCCTGTGGACATTTACCGTAATATCGCCGATGGCGCGGAGAATCCTTTTGAAATTAGCCTCCGTGAAAGAAATATATCTGTCAGCCTTAAAGCCTGTAATGCTTTCGGCGGCAAGGGTCAGCTGCCTTATGCCCGCCCGCTGGTAGTGCTCCGTAAGCTTTCCCTCAAAGCCGTTTGCGTCGGCGGCTGATGCGGGGTCAAGGGCGGTGACGGTGATTTTTCTGTTTTCAAAATCCGCTTTAATAAAGGCGGCGAAGGTAATCTCCCCCGAGGTGCCCGTGCAGGAGACAAAAAAAGTCTTGGTTCCATGTAAAGCGTCTGTAATCGAGGTGGTTTCCTCCTGCTCCTCGGTGGTGTTCGTGATGTCCCCGCCTCCGACCAGATTCGACAAATCGTAGTCAAGGGAGTGAAGGAGCATCAGGAAGGATACGGAGCCGAAAAGCAGAACAAAACAGACAAAGCTGATTACAAACGCCTTGACCCGCTTTGCCTTTAAGTTCTTTTCGGTTGTGAATTTCAGCTTCCTTCGCCTTCTCAAGATACGCACCGCCATCACTTTGACTTCTTAAAACTATTATACCCCAAGCAAAAAGGGAAAAACAATAGTCACAGGCTAAATAAAGATTTATTTATTCACCTGAGGAAATATGCAAAACATACAATCGCTGTATGCAAAACCGCCATAAGCGGCAGGAGAATCATAAACTTTTTGTGCCTTGTCTTGTGTCTTATAACTATCATTACAAGGTACATGGGAAGAGCGCCGCCTAAAAGAGCAATCCATAAAAGGCTGCTTTCGGGGATTCTTCTTTTCCTTCCGATAGCGGCTATTTTATCATACAGCGTTAAAATGGCGGAAATTGTCCCTATTAAGGCGATGTAATAAAAAAATGGCTTCATATTCTCTCCTCTAAAAAAGACGCACCTTTTTCAAGGTGCGTCTGATGCGCTTTCATTTAAGATTTATGCCGCTGCATCAATGGTTCTGGGGAATGCTGACTCAGCAAAGCCGAGTGCCTTAGCGACGCGAACGGGAATTTCCCTGTTCTTTATTGCCTGACCGGGCTTAATGAAGTCGTTGCATCCGTAAACTCTGAGCGGGACATTTGCGCCGGAGTGCGAGCCGGAAGTGAACTCATATGCGCCGTTCTTGTACTTAATAGCGCCTGTCTCGTGGTCGGCGGTTACAACAATAAGGGTGTTGCCTTCTGCCATAGCAAACTCGGTTGCTATCTGGATTGCCTTGTCAAACTCAAGGAGAGCTTCCTTCATTTCCTCAGCCTTGTTGCTGTGGGAGTGCTTGTCGATGTGAGCGCCTTCAACCATGAGGAAGAAGCCGTTCTCGTTCTTAAGAAGGTCGATAGCAGCCTCTGTGAGCTGTGAAAGTGTGGGATAGCTGCTGCCGCCTGCCAGTCTCCAAAGCTCGTTTGTGAACTGACCGAAGCTCTTATCGCCGTCTTCGAGCGCGAGAATGTCTTCCATGGATTCAACATACTTATAGCCCGTTTCGGCTACGATTTCGGGAGTTACAAGACCTGTTGAAAGGCCCCAAATAAGGTCAATTCCGCTTGCAAGCTGCTGCTTGGTAATATCTTCTGTGTACTTTCTCTGGAATACATGAGCGGAGAAGCCTGCGGGGGTTGCGCCTGCTGTTGAGTCAGAGGTAACTATACCTGTCTTCATTCCTCTTTCCATGCAGAGCTCTGTAAGGTTCATGGGGTAGCTTGCATAGGCAAAGGGGTCGGTAATATATACACCGACTCTGCCGTTAGCTGTGCGGATACCGCATGCAAGTGCTGTTGCGCCTGCTGCGCTGTCGGTTACGCCGCCTGTGTAGTTGGATGTTTTTGAGAAGCCCTGAACCGGCAGTGTATCCATGAACAGTTCTTCGCCTGTTTCTGCCTTTGTCTTTTCAAGGTGGTTCGGGCCCATGCCGTCACCGATGAAGAAAATGACATTCTTAATTTCGGTTTCGGTGGTCTCGGTACCTGTTCCGCCAATGCCGGCAAAGAGCAGGCTGAGAACGGTGAGCATTGCGAAAAACTTCTTTAGCAATGTGGGAAGCAGATTAATGTCCATAACGCATCTCCTTGTATTTATATTGCAGCCTGTGGCCGCTGTTTTCCGTAGTTTGTTTTTTTTGAAATCCGCAGCCTAATTTTCTAAATAATTATAGCACAAATTATAAAAAAATCACTCGAAAAATTCATTATATTCATATAATTTATAACGGTAAAATCTGAGCTTTCCCTTTTTTTCGGCGTCTTTGAACTCGCCCTTCATTTTTATGACCTTACAGGATGTGTAAAGCTCAAAATCAAGCTCGTCGTAGTGCAGAGCCTCGGTTACCTCGGGAACGGTGATTTCCAGCACCGCAATGTCATCCTCGGGGAAAACTCGGCAGTTGAGAGCCTTAATCTCCACCCCGCCCGCAACGAGCTTTTGAAAGCGGTCAATTTGCTTTTTATCTTTTTTCCTCTTTTTAAACAGCATTTTGACCTCCCTTTTATTACGGCTTTTCAGCCGTGATTATATAGCAGCCCGTATTGTCGGGGGATACTCTGACGGATTTCATATTCTGGGGGATTTTCAGACTCTCGCCCGACTGCCGGCTGATGATATAGCCGTTTGCCTCGTAGAATACGCCGACTTTTAAAGACTCTATGTATTCCTCAAGACAAAGGTCGTTTCTATACATGATTTCCGCGTGGGGAACGCCCACATACCTTAAATGCCACGGCTCGAACTTAATGCCGGTGATTTCGGTTTTGTTCTCGGGATAGCGGATAATCAGCCCGTATTTGTAGGCGTTAAGGTTTACATAAACACCCTCGCGGGATTTTATAAACGCCTCGCCCGCGTAATTATTGACATACACATCAAGGGCAAGACCCGTTCTGTGCTCGCTGGCGTCCGGAGCGGCGGCTGTATCCTTACTTTTCGACGCCGCCAGTTCCTCCTGCTTTTCTCTGGTTCTGTAAGCTGAAGATATGTAGAGCTTTTTGCCGTACTTTTTATTTATGTACTCCGCCAGCTCCTCATAGGGCTTCATTATAGCCTTGTGCATAAAGACATTTTTGTCCTTATACTCTCCCACATACTCGTCCGCGCCTTCGTAAACCTTATGCTCGGAGTTAATAAGGATAAGGCTGTTATCGTAGTGGATGTTCGGGTCTTTCTTGATCTCGCTGAGCGTGTATTCCTTTAAGGTATAGCGGGACTCGTCCCTTTCTTTAAGGCGAACTTCGGTAAATATCCTGTCGAGATTCAGCCTTAACTGATAATAGTATTCGTGCTTTCTGTTTGAAATGGCGTCTTTGTTCTTATAGACAAAAACGCCCGTAACAAGAGTCAAGGCGACAAGACATAAGGCGAAGATGGCAAGACACAGCCTTTTGTTTTTGCCGCCGTTTTTCTTTTTTGAGCCTTGCTTCAAGCCCTCAGCTCCTTATTTTTAAGGATTTAGCATTTTTCGGACAAAAGCTTTGTCAGCTCCTCCATAAAGGTGTTAATGTCCTTAAACTGGCGGTAGACCGACGCAAAGCGCACATAGGCAACCTCGTCGATGTCCTTGAGTTTGCACATTGCAAGCTCGCCTATGCGTCTTGAGGTTATCTCTCTGTCAAGAGAGTTGTGGATTTCGGCAACGATTTCGTCCACAGCCTGCTCAAGCCTTGAGATGGAGACAGGGCGTTTCTCGCAAGCTTTCAGCATGCCGTTTAAAAGCTTGTCCCTGTCAAAAACCTCTCTGGATTTGTCCTTTTTAATGACAACAATGGGTACGCTTTCAATAATCTCGTAGGTGGTAAACCTTTTGGCGCATTTCATGCACTCCCTGCGGCGCCTTATGCGCTCGCCATCGTCTGTCGGGCGGGAATCTATAACCTTGCTCTCTTCAAAGGAACAATAAGGACACTTCATCAGTTTACACCCCTTATATCCATTTGAAAAATAATACAATATTTTGCCACAATATACAAGTCGGAAAGGCAAATTTCACGAATTTTATCGCTTTGCGCCCGCTCTTGCTATAAGACTTATACCAAGGTATATGCTGATGCACAAAAGTGTTATATTATAGCCGCTTTTTACGAGTATTATGAACGACAGAATAAAAAGGGGCATAAGAAAGGCAAGCCCTACCTTGTCGGTGATTCTCCCCGCATGAGCCTCGGTTCTTTTTTGACAAAGCCAAAAATATAGCGCTCTGCCGCCGTCTAGAGGCTCTATGGGGAGGAGATTTACAACGCCGAGACCGATATTCGCGTAAATGGGCATTAAGAGTCTGTTGTCGCCGCCCGCAAAGCAATAAAAAATACTGAGAAGGGAGGCTATGAGGAAATTCACAAAGACGCCCGCAAGGGAAACCACCGTCTCCTGACGGTAGGATAGGATTTTGCCGCTCATTTTCATTTTAAAGCCCGCTGCCCCTATTATTATTTCTGATGGCGGGGCGTCGTATGAAATCAGACATAAAAGATGGCCCGCTTCGTGAAGCAGCGCCGAAACGACAGTTATCATAAAGCTTTCTCCCGCTCCCGAGCCTATAAGAAAGGCTGCCATCAGAGCAAAAAGAAAGCTGAGTCTAATCTTTATTCCTTTTATTCTCATACCTATTTCAAGGCGTACTTGGGGTCTCTTACTATTCCGTCTATCTGAACCTCAAAATGCACATGGTTGCCCGTGGAGAGACCCGTGCTGCCCACAAGAGCGATGGCCTCTCCCTTTTTAACCTTGTCGCCCTCGGATTTCAGCAGCTCAAGGCAGTGGGCGTAGAGGGTTTTTATCCCCCCGCCGTGGTCCACGACTATATAGTTTCCCCTGCCCTTTGTGGAGCCTGTTTCGCATACGGTGCCGTCATATGCGGACTTAATTTCGGTGCCCTCCATAGCGCCGATGTCAATACCCGTATGAAAGCCCCATTCCTTTGTGATGGGGTGCTCTCTGAATCCGAAACCCGATGTTATGTAGCCGTCAACGGGGTAAATGAGCTTTATTCCCAAAGTATAGGGCTTGAAAACCACGCTTACAATCTCGCCGTCGACTTCCTTCATATCTTCCCCGCCGCCTATGGGCTCATCGTCATCCGGGGCAGTTTCCGCGCCGGGCTTTGTTACCCACTCATCCTCGGAGATGATATTGCCCGCCTCGTCGGTTTCGTAAGCGTCACGGTAAACATCCTTTTCGTCGACGACTTCGTCGCTTTCGTCTGCTTCTGCGGTCTCCTCCTCAGCGGGCGGTTCCTTGCCCGCAAGACGGGCGACAGCGGATTTTATGGAGTTTGCGTACTCCTCTCCCATATCCTCCTTCATAAGACGGGAGTATTCGCCGCTCATGCCCCCGAAGATATTCTTATTGAGCTTAAAAGCGCCGAGAAAGACAAGCATTATTACCGCCGCGACGATTATTTGAACCAAGGTAAGTCTTACAAAAAAGTCCGTACCTTTATTCTTTGGTTTTAGCTTTCTGTTTTTTAACCTGTTCATAAACCTTATCCTTTCATAAATTTCCTCAAAAAATTATATGCGGACGACTTTGTGCCTAAAACCAAAAGCTTTCCGGCAGGACTTGTCAGACAAAAACCTCAAGTTTATAATTGTTCATAGCAAATTAAGGAGAGTTTGTTATGAGCATTAAAAAAAGGCTGTTTGGAAAAACTCCTCAGGGCGAAGAGGTTTTTGAGTTTGTGCTTGCAAATGACAATGCTGAGGTTTCGCTAATCAGCAGGGGCGCGGCTTTGCGCAGACTTCTGGTCGCCGATAAAGACGGCGAAAAAAGAGATGTGCTTTTGGGCTTTGATGATTTGGAAGGCTATATCGAGAGGTCCGATTATCAGGGAGTAGCCGTAGGTCCCTTCGCCAACAGAATTGAGGGCGGAAGTCTCAAAATAGGCGGAAAGGAAATAATAGTCCCCCCCAATGAAAAGGGCAGGAATCTCCTTCACAGCGGCGGGCTTTACTCTAATGCCGTGTGGAGCGGTGAAGTTTCGCGCGACAACAAGGTAGTTTTCAAAAAGAGATTTAAGGATATGGAAGGAGGCTTCCCCGGAAATACCGATGCCGAAATAAGCTATACTCTGGAGAGCGACGGCACCGTTCTTATGGAGTATAAGGCAGTGTCCGACAGCGATATGTACTTCAATCTCACCAACCACGCTTATTTCAATCTGGCAGGCTATGACGGCGGGGATATACTGTCCCACAAGCTGAAAATAAACGCCGACAGCTTTTTGCCCGTTGACGAGAACAGCATCCCGACGGGTGAATCAAGAAAAGTTGAAGGCACTCCATTTGATTTCAGAGAATTCAAGGAGATTGGCAGAGACATTGAGGCGGATTATGAGCAGCTAAAACTTACCGGCGGATATGACCACTGCTTCTGCCTGAATGATTTCGGCAAGGGCTGCAGACTCGCCGCCTCGGTAAAGTGCGAAAAGAGCGGTCTTTGCCTTGATGTGTTCACAGACCTCCCCGGAGTGCAGCTTTATACGGGCAATTTCCTCAGCGGCACTGTCGGAAAGGGCGGAAAGCCGATGAACCACCGCTCGGGCTTCTGCCTTGAAACTCAGTACTATCCCGACAGCCCCAATAAACCGCAGTTCCCTTCCTGCTATGTAAAGGCGGGAGAAGTCTTCTTCACAAAAACTTCATACAGAGTTTACAGGTACTAAACAAAGCCAAGGGGCGACCCTTGGCTTTTGCGTTTTTCCGCAGAAATTTTGTCTAATTTTTAAATATGATATTTTCTTAACTTATCTTTTAACAATTGACACAAAAAAATGGCTGTGATATTATAATTTTGTGTCATAAGCGATTAATTTTTACAGAAAATAGTGTTTTTGCAACTCATTTGCACTATACATTATTGAAATTTTTAATCGGAGGTGGGTTTAGTTTAATTTAAGTCTTTAAGGACTTAAGCAAAACTGCCAAAACCCTCAAAACGATTTTGGGAATTGGAGGAAAGCAAATGAAAATCGAGATCAATTCGAATCTGTGCAAGGGCTGCGAGTTCTGCATAGCATTCTGCCCGAAAAAGGTCTTGAAAATGCAAAGCGAAAGAGGACCAAAGGGCTATTTTATCCCTTATTTGACCGACAATGACGGATGCACTTCCTGCGGAATCTGCGCAACCATGTGCCCCGACGGAGCAATTGAGGTCTTTAAGGAGGTAGAAACTGATGGCTAAGGTGCTTATGAAAGGCTGCGAAGCCGTTGCCGAAGCTGCAGTCAGAGCAGGCTGCCGTTTCTTTGCGGGATACCCCATCACACCGCAAAACGAGATTCCCGAATATCTTTCACGCAGACTTCCCGAAGTCGGCGGCGTATTTATACAGGGCGAAAGCGAAGTAGCATCCGTAAACATGGTTTACGGCGCAGCAACAATGGGCGTAAGAGCTATGACAAGCTCATCCGGCCCCGGTATCAGCCTTAAGGCTGAGGGTATTTCATACCTTGCAAGCTGCAAGCTGCCCGCGCTCATAGTCAATGTAAGCCGCGGAGGTCCCGGACTCGGCTCCATTCAGCCCGCTCAGTCGGACTATCTGCAGGCGACAAAGGCACTCGGACACGGCGGATTCAGAGTAATGGTCTTTGCTCCCTACACACTCCAGGAGGCTGTTGACCTTACATATCAGGCATTCGACTATGCCGAGCGCGACAGGAACCCCGTATTCCTTCTTATGGACGGATGTCTGGGCGCCATCATGGAGCTTGTTGAGCTGCCCGAAATGAAAGAGCCGTCCGATGAAAACACAAAGAAGTGGAACCTCAGAAAGAGGCCCGATGAAAAAAGGCCCGCAAGAGCATTGACTCCGATTTATCCCGAGATAATCCTCGAGATGGAAAACAAGACCCGCGGCGAGCTTTATAAGAAGTGGGAGCGAGAGGATGTCAAGGTCGAGGAGTTCATGATTGACGACGCCGAGTATGTGGTAGTGGCATACGGCATTGCGGCAAGAGTCGCGAAAGAGGCGGTCATAACTCTCAGAGAGCAGGGCTACAAAATCGGCATGATAAGGCCCATTACCCTTTATCCCTTCCCCAAGCAGTCTTTCCACAAGCTGAACTACGACAAGGTAAAGGCAATAATCGATATAGAGCTCACAATTCCCGCTCAGATGCGTGACGACATAGCCCTTGAGGTTATGGGCAGAGCTCCCATATTCGAGTACGGCCGTTCAGGCGGAAATCTGCTTGACGATGACGGCACATACGACGCGATTATGAAGGTCATCAAGGAGGTGGGATAATGGCTAAGGAGTATAAGAAGATTTATTCAAGACCCTACGCTATAATGCCCGTTATGAGCGGCTACTGCCCCGGCTGCCTGCACTCTCTGGCAACAAAGATTATCGCTGAGGCTGTTGAGGAGCTTGGTCAGCAGGAGAACGCAATGCATATTCTCCCCGTCGGCTGCTCCGCTCTGGGACTTCTCTACTGGAGAGGCGACATGGTTGGCGCCGCACACGGCAGAGCTCCCGCTGTGGCAACGGGAATCAAGCGCTGCTGCCCGGACAGGCTTGTATTCGCGTATCAGGGCGACGGCGACCTTGCGGCAATCGGTCTTGCTGAAATTATTTCCGCCGCTAACAGGGGCGAAAACTTTACAGTAATATTCGCTAACAACTCTACATACGGCATGACGGGCGGTCAGATGGCTCCCACAACCCTTATAGGACAAAAGTCCACCACCACATCAGAGGGCAGAAGGGTCGAGGACGCAGGTTATCCCATCAAGATGGCAGAGATAATCGCTCAGCTTGAGGCTCCCGCATATGTCGCAAGATTTGCCCTTAACACTCCCAAGGGAGTAAACGAGGCAAGGAAAGGCATAAAGAAGGCATTCCGCATGCAGCTTGAGGGCAAGGGCTTTACCTTTATAGAGCTTCTTACAAACTGCCCGACAAACTGGGGAATGTCACCTCTTAAGAGCCTCCAGTACATGACCGAGAATACAATGAAGTATTTCGTACCCGGCGTATATAAGGATGTGGAGGTGGGAGCATGAAACAGAGCATATTAATTTCAGGTTCAGGCGGACAAGGCGTTCTCAGCGCAGGCATGCTGCTTGCCCAGAGCGCGGCTGACTCCGGCAAATACGCCAGCTTCCTTCCCGAATACGGTCCCGAGCAGAGAGGCGGCAGCGCAAAGTGCACCGTCCTCACAAGCGACAAGGAAATAATCTCTCCCCTGCCGAAAAAGTGCATGTACTGGATTTGCATGAACGAGCAGTCCTTTAAGAAATTCGGCACTCAATTAAAAGAGGGCGGCGTCCTTGTTTACAACTCCAACAGAGTTACATCTCCCATTACAAGGACAGACATCACCGCCATTCCCGTTCCGTCGGACCAGCTTGCCGACCAGCTCGGCAACCCCAAGGCCGCGAACATTATTCTCATAGGCGCTCTGCTTGCCGCAAGAAAGGCAATAGTTGACCCCGAGCACTTCCTTAAAAGCCTTGAAGAGAAATTCGCCAGCAAGTCCGACGAAATCAGGGAGCTTAACGCAAAGGCCTTCAAAATCGGCGCCGACATCGGCAAAGATTATGCGGAATAAGTAAAATTTAAAATAAAGGAGACATTGCTATGCCCAAGTATTCATTCGAAAACACAATCGGCGAACTTCTTGATACCCCCGAAACCAGAGCTCTCATCGACGAGCTTTGCCCCGAGCTTCTTGAGCATCCGATGCTCGAGGTCGGCAGACCCTTCAAGGTAAATCAGGCTCTTCCCTTCATCGAGGGTCTTGCAGACAAGGAGAGAATCGAGAACTTCAGAAGAAGGCTTGAGGCTATCGAATAATCAAACGCCAAAAGCACAAAGCACAGCTTAACGCTGTGCTTTGTTTTTTTATGGGCCGCGGCAGGGCGCTTCCGTCAGCGGCGAACCAATAAAAGAATAAAACCGCCCATGGGAGGCGGTTTTTTGAAAGGAGGTATGGTGCCCGTTTCATTGGGCTATGGTATGAAGAAAATGTGCGCCAATGTGGCATTGGGAGGAAATATATTACATCTACCGTGTTGTCTGAACTATGAGAAAAGAGGTGTGGAGAGGTATCTGTCGCCTGTGTCGGGGAGGATGACGACGATATTCTTGCCCTCGTTTTCGGGACGCTTGGAGAGCTGTACGGCTGCCCATGCTGCGGCACCCGATGAAATGCCAACGAGAATGCCCTCGGTTAACGCTATTTCCTTGCCTGTAGCAAAGGCGTCCTCGTTGTCAACCTTTATGACCTCGTCATAAACGGATGTATTAAGAGTATTGGGCACAAAGCCAGCGCCGATGCCCTGAATCTTGTGGGGACCTGCCTTGCCCTCCGAGAGAACGGGCGATGCGGAGGGCTCTACCGCTACAACCTTAATGTTGGGGTTTTTCTCCTTTAAGAATTCGCCCACGCCAGTAATAGTTCCGCCTGTGCCGACGCCGGCTACGAAAATATCCACTTTTCCGTCGGTCTGGTTCCAGATTTCAACTGCTGTCGTAGCCTTGTGGATTGCGGGGTTTGCTGGGTTGTCGAACTGACAGGGGATAAATGAGCCGGGGATTTCTTTTGCCAGCTCCTCAGCCTTTGCGATTGCGCCCTTCATGCCGAGAGCGCCGTCGGTGAGCACCAGCTCCGCGCCGTATGCTTTAAGCAGATTTCTGCGTTCTATGCTCATGGTGTCGGGCATGGTGAGTATGATTCTGTATCCCTTTGACGCTGCGACCGCTGCAAGACCTATGCCCGTATTGCCGCTGGTCGGCTCAATTATGACCGCGCCGGGTTTTAATACTCCCCTTTGCTCCGCGTCCTCAATCATTGCCTTTGCTATTCTATCCTTTACGCTTCCCGCGGGGTTAAAGTACTCAAGTTTTGCGAGTATCCTTGCCTTTGCCCCCAGCTTTTCAGCGAATTTGCTAAGCTCTGCTATGGGGGTATTGCCCACCAAATCTAAAAAACCCTTCTTAATGTCTGCCATAATGTCACTGCCCTTCATATAATAGTAGCTGTTTGTATTATAACCGTTTGTAATCTCCGTCCCCATTTTAACATCGTTTTGTAAGGTTGAATTTCATCTTATCACCTAAACCTAATAAACATATATATTTTCTATGCATTTCCTTGTTATTAGTATATAGAGGTGGAAATAAAATGTCAATAGTTTTTTTGAATAATTTTTAATTAAGGGCAAAAAAAGAGCCGCAGAGTGCCTGCGGCTTTGCGTTTTAAGGATTAAGGGCTCTTTCAAGCCAAATGGAGGCTATGTCCATTGCCTCGTAAAGACCTTTTTTCTCGCTCTTTTTGACTATTCTGTCCTTGGGTCTGACCTCGGGGTCGGTATTGAGAAGCTGTACGCTTACTTTGTCGGCAAGCTCAAGGTCGCCCATCTGTTTTGTTTCAAGGATTTGCAGCATTATAACAAAGGGGTCTTCGGGATTGCCGTAATAAAGCGTTCTGCCGCATCTTACAAGGGGTTTGCCTTTATATGTCAAAAGCTTCTCCTTCTTCTTTTCTGCCATTAGCATCACCTTTCCCATTTTTAGCAAACTCTTAGGGTTTGCCTTTTACAATGCCCAGATAATCTTTAATCATAGCCTGAAGGATTTCGTCCCTGTCAAGCCTTCTGATAAGGTTGCGGGCATTGTTGTGCGTGGTAATATAAGTCGGGTCTTCGGAAAGCAGATAACCGACAAGCTGACTGATGGGATTATAACCCTTCTCCTCCAAGGCTCTGTAAACCTGCGCAAGGATTTTTTTCATCTCCATATCATATTCGTCTCGGATTGAGAATGTAATGGTTTTGTCAGTCATGCTGCCACCTCCAAATCGAATGCTTTGAGACCCTTTACTTATTCGTCCCTAATTATATTATACAATTATTATATAACAGGTATATTTTTTTTACAAGGATTTTTCCCGTAAAATTCCCTTTTGACGTCAGAATACAAGTTTTTCCGCGATGTAATCCTTAAGGGAGGCGATGGGAATTCTGACCTGCTCCATGGAATCCCTGTCACGAACGGTTACGCAGCCGTCGTTTTCGCTGTCGAAGTCGTAGGTAATGCAGAAGGGTGTGCCGATTTCGTCCTGTCTTCTGTATCTCTTGCCGATGGAGCCGGCGTCGTCGTACTCAACATTGAAGCTCTTTGAAAGCTCATTATAAATCTTCTCTGCCTGCTCGCCCAGCTTTTTGGAGAGGGGCAGAACGGCTGCCTTGACGGGAGCGAGGGCGGGATGGAGTCTGAGAACAACTCTTACATCGCCCTTTTCAGCGTCCACGACCTCCTCGTCGTATGCCTCGCAAAGGAATGCGAGGACGACTCTGTCAACGCCGAGGGAAGGCTCAACAACATAGGGCAGGTACTTCTCGTTGGTCTCCTGGTCGAAATACTCAAGGCTCTTGCCCGAGGTGTTCTGGTGCTGGGTAAGGTCGAAGTCTGTGCGGCTTGCGATGCCCCAAAGCTCGCCCCAGCCGAAGGGGAACATAAACTCAATGTCGGTTGTGGCGTTGGAGTAGTGGGAGAGCTCTTCCTTCTCGTGGTCGCGGAGTTTCAGGTTCTCGTCCTTAATTCCGAGGGATTTAAGCCAGTTTACGCAGTAGTCTTTCCAATAGGAGAACCACTCAAGCTCCGTGCCGGGTTTGCAGAAGAACTCAAGCTCCATCTGCTCGAACTCTCTTGTTCTGAATATGAAGTTGCCGGGGGTGATTTCGTTTCTGAAGGATTTGCCTATCTGGCATACGCCGAAGGGAACCTTTTTCCTTGCTGTTCTTTGAACATTAAGGAAGTTTACGAAAATGCCCTGAGCGGTTTCGGGGCGGAGATAAATCTCGTTCTTTGAATCCTCTGTAACGCCCTGGAAGGTCTTGAACATGAGATTGAACTTTCTGATTTCGGTAAAGTTAAGGGCGCCGCAGTTGGGGCAGACGATATTGTGCTCCACGATGTACTTGGACATCTCCTCAAAGCTCCATCCTGCGGGGTTTGCGCCGCTGTCCTCTATGAGCTTGTCGGCTCTGTGGCGGGTTTTGCACTCCTTGCAGTCCATAAGGGGGTCGGAGAAACCGCCCACATGACCAGAGGCTACCCAGACGGTGGGGTTCATAAGGATTGCGGTGTCAAGTCCCACATTGTAGGGGCACTCGCGGACAAACTTTTGCCACCATGCGCTCTTTACATTGTTCTTAAACTCTACGCCCAGCGGGCCGTAATCCCATGTGTTTGAAAGGCCGCCGTATATTTCGCTGCCTGCATATACAAAGCCTCTGCCCTTGCAGAGAGCGACGATTTTCTCCATGCTTTTCTCGCTGTTAAGCATCAATTTACCTCCGAACAAACTTAATATGTTAAACTTTAGAATTACACTAAAAAATATCAAGCCTTGCCGCCAAGGCTTTTGCCTTAAACGCTTATTTGAGATTTTATCATATATTATGACCGCTTAAAAGTCAAGAATAGCGAAAATTCGTTGAAATTCTTAACTTTTCCTTAATTGCTTATTAACTGCTCAGCTCGGCGATTATAGTGTTGGACACAAGAAAGCCCTGTTTGGTAAGTGAGATTGAGTCCTCACTAATGTTCAATAGATTTGTGCCCTTGTATTTTTTTGCTTTATCTAAAACCTTTTCAAAACAGCCTTTGCCGAAACGCCGCTCTGTGTCATGACGGATTAGACCTTCCGCAAGTCTGAGGCGGAGCATAAGGTATTCCTCAAAGTCGCCTCCGCTGCCGTCGGGAATAGGTTTGCTGCCTTTAATATATTCATCAATATCCCTTGTGTTGAAAAATCTCTTTCCCTCAAAGAAGGAATGGGCGGAGACGCCGAGACCTATATACTCGTCCAAGTTCCAGTATTTGTAATTGTGCCTTGAAATATGACCCTTTTTACAAAAGTTTGAGATTTCGTACTGCTCAAAACCCTTTTCCTGAAGATACTCCGCGGCGAAAAGGTACAAATCGCAGACGGCGTCCTCATCGGGGAGGTTCATTTTCTTTGCTCCCTCGATACTCAGCTTTTCATAAAATGGAGTGCCCTCCTCAGCTTTGAGGATATACGCGCTTACATGGGTCACTCCCGCGTCGGCGCAGAAATCAATGCTGTTTTTAAGGCTTTCGGTATTCTGAAAGGGAAGCCCCAGCATTAAATCAAGGGAGATATTATTAAAGCCCGCTTTTTTTGCATTTAGCGCCGCTTGCTTTGCGGCGTCGGCGTCGGTGAGCCTTCCGATTGCCTTTCTTTCCCTCGGGTCTGCGCTTTGAAGCCCCAGGGAGATGCGGTTAAAACCGCTGTCAATAAGGCGGCTGAAGAAATCGCCGCCGCAGGAGGAGGGATTGCACTCGGCGGTAATCTCCGCGTCGGGGCTTATATCAAATACTTTTCTGAGATGCAAAAGGATATCGGACAGTCTTTCGGCACCAATGAATGACGGAGTGCCGCCGCCGAAATAGACTGTATCCGCTTTTATTTTGTTTTTCCTTTTATATCCCTCCGCCTCCCGCTTTAAGGCGTCTACATACCTATCTATTATATCGCCGGAGGGCACTACGGAGCAGAAGTCGCAGTAGTGGCATTTGGACTTGCAAAAGGGGATATGAACATATATCCCCTTTTTGTCTTTACTGTTCATCGAGCTTGAGCACCGCAAGGAATGCCTCTTGAGGCACTTCCACAGAGCCGAACTGGCGCATTCTCTTTTTGCCCTCTTTCTGCTTTTCAAGCAGCTTTTTCTTTCTTGTAATGTCGCCGCCGTAGCACTTCGCGAGGACATCCTTTCTGAGAGCCTTTACGGTCTCCCTTGCTATGACCTTGCCGCCGATTGCTACTTGAATCGGCACTTCGAACATATGCCTCGGGATGTTTTCTTTCAGCTTCTCCGCGATTCTTCTTGCCCTCTGGTATGCCTTTTCCTCATGAACCATGAATGAGAGGGCGTCTATAACCTCGCCGTTAAGAAGCACATCCAGCTTTACTATCTTAGACTGCTGATAGCCCGCCAGCTCGTAGTCAAGGGAGGCGTAGCCCTTTGTGCGGGATTTGAGAGCGTCGAAAAAGTCGTAGATAATCTCGTTAAGGGGCAGAATATAACTAATATCCACACGCTCGGGGGTGATGTAAACCATGTCCAGGTACACTCCCCTGCGGTTTTGGCAAAGCTCCATAATCGCGCCAACATAGTCGGGCGGGGAGAAAATATGCGCCCTTGCGATAGGCTCCTCTATAAAGTCAATGTCCGCGGGGTCGGGGAAGTGGGTCGGGTTGTCGACCTCTATTACCCTGCCGTCTCTTAGATGCACCTTGTAAATAACCGCGGGAACGGTGGAGATAAGGTCAAGGTCGTATTCTCTTTCAAGACGCTCCTGAACGATTTCAAGATGGAGAAGTCCCAGGAAGCCGCATCTGAAGCCAAAGCCCAAAGCTCCCGAGGTTTCGGGCTCGAAAGATAAAGCGGCGTCGTTGAGCCTTAGTTTCTCCAAAGCCTCTTTAAGGCTTTCGTAATCGGCGCCGTCGGCAGGGTAAATGCCGCAGAAAACCATGGGGTTTGCCTTGCGGTAGCCTGCCAAAGGCTCCTTTGCGGGGTTGTTTACTAAGGTAATGGTATCGCCCACGCTTGCCTGACTTACGGTTTTAATGGAGGCGGTTATATAGCCTACCTCACCCGCGGAAAGTCCCTTGCAGGGCTGCAGGCTGGTGGGGCGCATATAACCTGTTTCAACAACGGTAAAAGTAGCTCCCGTGGACATCATTTTCATGGTGTCGCCAGGCTTTATTGAGCCGTCCATTATCCTTACATATACGACGACTCCCTTGTAGCTGTCGTAATAGGAGTCAAATATAAGAGCCTTTAAAGGAGCGTTTTCGTCGCCCTTTGGCGGTGGAACCAGCTTTACAATGTTCTCCAGAACCGCCTCCACATTCTCGCCCGTTTTGGCTGAGATTCTGGGAGCCTCGGAGCAGTCAAGACCTATAAACTCCTCAATATCCCTTGCCACCCTGTCAGGGTCGGCGGCGGGGAGGTCGATTTTGTTTATAACGGGCACTAATTCAAGGTTATTGTCAAGGGCAAGATATGTATTTGCCATTGTCTGCGCCTCTATGCCCTGGGTTGCGTCAACGATGAGCACCGCTCCCTCGCATGCGGCAAGGGAGCGTGAGACCTCATAGTTAAAGTCCACATGACCGGGTGTGTCTATAAGATTCAAAACATAATCATTGCCGTCCTTTGCCTTGTACTCAAGGCGGACAGCGTGCGCTTTAATTGTAATTCCTCTTTCTCTCTCCAGGTCCATGGAGTCAAGCAGCTGCTGGGTCATCTCCCTTGACTGCACGGAATTTGTAAGCTCAAGGAGCCTGTCCGCAAGGGTTGACTTGCCATGGTCAATATGGGCAATAATCGAGAAATTCCTTATAAATTCCTTGTTGCTCATATATCGTACCTTTCATTTTAATTCTCAGATTACATCGCCCCGGTGGGGTTTAAAGCCGAGTCCGAAAACATCGCCCGCCTGGGATACTATGATAAACGGGTTTTCGTCTATGCTGCGGGCTATTCTCATTATAAGGGCGACCTCGTTTGCCCTTGTTACGCAAAGGAGCATGCTCCTCTCTTTGCCGGTATAGCCGCCCGTGACGGGGAGAATGGTAACGCCTCGGCTGGTTTCGTTTGTGATTGCCTTCGCAATCTCCCGACCCTTGTCGGTCACAATCTGAATCATCTTGTTGTTTGTGGTGCCGTACAATAGGTAGTCGATTGCCTTGCTGCTGATGTAAAACGCGATTATGGCGTAGAGCACGCTTTCAATGCTCTTGTAAGCTATGCCTGCCACAATGACCACCATCATATCAAGGACCAGCATAAAGCTGCCCATTGATATGTGGGGGAACTTTAGTTTCATAAGTTTACCGATTATATCCACGCCGCCGGTTGTGGCGCCTCGGATAAAAACAAGTCCCAGACCCGCTCCCGAGAAAACTCCGCCAAAGAGGGCGGCAAGGAGCTTGTCGCCCGAATAGACGGGGAGAAAGCCCGCCGTAATGTCTATCACTACCGACGCCAAAACCGTCGCGACAACGGTTCTGAACAAAAACTTTTTGCCAAAGAAGATTAAAGACAAAATGAAAAGAGGGATATTAAGGAGAATGACCGTTGTGCCTATGGGCAAACCAAAGAGGTAGTTACCGACGGTCGCTAGACCCGTTACTCCCCCGGGAGCAATGTGGTTTGGAGCGGTAAAGCAGTTGACCGAAATCGCGTAAAGCGCGCTTCCCACAATAAAGAAAAACGCGTCCGCCACAAGCTGCCTCATAGGGTCCTTGGGAGTGCTATTCGTTCTCTTTTTTATTGTCTTTTCGCTCATTTATATCCCTCATAATAATATCGAATAATATGTAGAGCCTATCGGTCTTTCCGCTGAGGTACAGATAGCCGAACAATGCCTCTAAGGCGGTGGCGTAGCGGTACTCCTCCGCCGATTTATTCTTGGGGATATGCGCGTTATGAGCGTTGCGTCCACGCAGGAAAATTTGACGCTCATCTTCTGTCAGATAATCAAAAATCACTTTTGCCGCCCTGAACTGGGCTGAGGCGTTGACAATCTCCAGTTTGTCAAGATGCAGCCTGCCGACGGTCGACTGGCTGTTTGCCACAATATAAGAGCGGGCAAGAGCCTCGTAAACCGCGTCGCCCATAAAGGCAAGGGAATAGGTGGACATCTCCCTCGGGGATTTTTTTAGTTTAAAGGCGTCTGGGTTAAGACTGAGCTCGGGGAGATTTATGCTTTTATCCTCAGCCTTTTCGGGCTCTAATGCGTTTGTTTTTTTATTCTTTCTATTAAGGAACATAATCGAACTCAAGGTCGTAGATTTTGACCGTATCCCCTTCCTGAATTCCCATTCTTTCAAGCTCTGCGATTATGCCGCTGGACTGGAGCACCCTTTGGAAATACTGAAGGGACTCGTAGTCGTCAAGGTTTGTTTTGTTAAGGATTTTAAGCAGCCACTCCGCCTCGATGATATAAATGCCGTTCTGCTGCCTGATGTTAAAGCCCTCGGACTCGCCCTTTTTGCGAAGAGCTTCAAGGGGAACCTCCTCAGATTCGTAAATCTTGATGGGCGGGAGTTTGTCAAGCATTGCCGCAATGCAGTTAATAAGCTCCTGAGTGCCGTGGGCGATGGCGGCTGACATTGTAAAGAAGGGATAGCCGCACTCCTCGGCCTTTTTTCTAAGCCTCTCTATTTGCTCGTCCTCGGCAAGGTCTATTTTGTTGCCCACAACAATCTGGGGCTTGTTTAACAGCTCTTTGTTAAAGGTGGCAAGCTCGGCGTTTATTGTATCAAAATCCTCAACGGGGTCTCTGCCCTCGCTGCCGGAAACATCCACAATGTGAACCAGCAGCCTGCAGCGCTCAATGTGCCTTAAAAATGTGTGACCGAGACCTACGCCCTCGCCCGCGCCTTCAATAAGACCGGGGATATCCGCCATGACAAAGCTCTTGTCGCCGACGGACACGACGCCGAGAACGGGGGTTATGGTGGTGAAATGATAGTCGGCGATAACCGGCTTTGCGGCGCTGACCACAGACAAGAGAGTGGATTTGCCAACATTGGGGAAGCCTATGAGACCCACATCGGCAAGAAGTTTAAGCTCCAAAATAAGCTCCCACTCCTCGCCGGGAGTGCCCTCACGGGCAAAGCGGGGAGCCTGCCTTGTGGAGGTGGCAAAACGGGCGTTGCCAAAGCCTCCTCTGCCGCCCTTCGCGGCCACAAACCTTTCGATTTTGGACATATCTGCGATAAGCGCGCCCGTCTCCGCCTCTTTGATTATGGTGCCTCGCGGAACCTTAATAATAAGGTCGGGAGCGCTTTTGCCGTTGCGCTTGTTGCCCGAGCCGTTTTCACCGCTCTGGGCTATGAACTTCTTTTTATGCCTGAAATCATAAAGAGTGGAGAGATTGTCATCCACAACAAAAACCACATCGCCGCCCTTGCCGCCGTCACCGCCGTCGGGACCGCCGGCAGGGACATACTTTTCCCTATGAAAAGCAACGGCACCGTTACCGCCGTTTCCTGCCTTAACTTTGATTTTTGCGGAATCTATAAACATGCTTCTCTCCTGCTTACAGTAAAATTTGCGCTTTCAGATTATTGTATCATGAGAGGAAGTCTTTGGCAACCGAAAATTATCTCTGCCCTTGATTTATATAGGGAAAGAGCTTTATGAAAACTTCTTTTTATATAAGGAATTGAGATATTCGTCCCCGTAATAGTCGGATAAATCATCTTCATCGGAATCTATATCTGAAACTGCGTCAACAATATGAGCGTAGCTTTCCTCTTCAAATCTGTTTTTAGGAGGCGTTTGATAAAGACCCGTAGCGTCAAAGAACGAAACGGCACCCATTCTGCTTATATCGGGGTTTTTAAGTTTTTTAATCCTTTTATACATGGTTTTTCCTCCTTTTATATTTTGTTTAACTTAGTATTTGCACTAAAGGTCCGATTATAAATAGGGCTTATAGTTTCATAAGTTTGCCTTAAGATTAGCGTTTAAATTTTATAATGGATTTAAAGAGGAAAAACCGAAAATGTTTCTGCGTGACTTTGCCCCAAAAAAATTTATCTATATGCGGCTTGTCCTGTTTTTATGAAAAGAGGACATATATAAAGCTTTGATTATTAAATACAGTGTTTACTTTTTGTTGCATTTAAATGCATGAGATAATGAACGGTATATACCGTTGAATATTTTCCCTAAAAATTACATTCAGAGGGTGTAGAAATTCGTGTAAAGTTTTTTTCTTTACAATTTTTCGGGCTATTTTTCCTAATTGGAAAAACAACGCTGAAATTTTGAACATTTTCAACAGAGTTTTGAACATACGCAAGTAAATAGCTTTACATTAAAATTTTTGCCCTTATCGCATACGAAAGCAGAGAAGCGCATAATATTTAATTGATTTCGCAAGTTTTTGTATAAATATACCGAATATTTTCTAATATTTTCCGTATGATTTCTAAATTTTTTAAAACGAATCTTGTCGCAAATTGCGTTTTATTTTTGGACAAGATTTCCCCGGAAAAGCATTATTAGAAGATGACGCAACCGAGGAAAACTTGCCGCTAAGAATCGCGCAATAGAAATGATTTTAAATTTAAACGCAAAAAAAGCGGCGCCCGAAAGAGCGCCGCCGTCAATTTTTTAAGTTTGGTTTACTTCTTCAGTACAGCCTTGTGGAATACCTTTTTGCCCTTCTTTATAATTACATGACCCTTTTCAAAGTCGGAGGCTGAGAGGCTTGCGAAGGTGTCGGAGATTTTTTCGTCGTCAACCGTGATGCCGCCCTGCTGAATAAGTCTCCTTGCCTCGCCTTTGGAGGGCGCAAGCTTTGTGGCGACAAGCAGGTCGGCGACGGAAATTTTGCCGTCAACGAACAAATCCTCAGTCAGCTCGGTGGTGGGCATGTTAGCGTCGGAAACGCCCTTTTGGAACAGAGCTCTTGATGCCTCAAGCGCCTTCTGAGCCTCATCCTTGCCGTGGACAAGGGCGGTTACCTCGTAGGCGAGCACCTCCTTGACTTTATTCAGCTCGCTGCCCTCGTACTTTTCGTACTCGGCTATCTGCTCCACGGGCACAAAGGTTAGCATCTTAAGGCAGTTGATGACATCGCTGTCGTCCACATTGCGCCAGTACTGGAAGAACTCATAGGGCGAGGTCTTTTCGGGGTCAAGCCACAGGGCGCCCTTTTCGGTCTTGCCCATCTTTCTGCCGTCGGAGGTAAGCAAAAGCTTAAAGGTCATGCCGTAAACCTCAGCGCCGTCCGCCCTTCTGTTAAGCTCAACGCCGCCTATGATGTTGCTCCACTGGTCGTCTCCGCCAAGCTGCATAATGCAGTTGTAATGCCTTCTGAGATGCAGGAAGTCGTAGCTTTGCATTATCATGTAATTCAGCTCAAAGAAGGAAAGTCCTCTTTCAAGCCTTTGTTTGTAGCACTCTGCGGCAAGCATTCTGTTGACGGAGAAGTGAACGCCCACATCTCTAAGCATATCGACATAGTTAAGTTTCAGCAGCCAGTCGGCGTTGTTGACTAAAATAGCCTTTCCGTCGGAAAAGTCAACGAGTCTTGACATCTGAGTCTTAAAGCACTCGATATTATGCTGGATTTCTTCTTTTGAAAGCATTTTGCGCATTTCCGTCTTGCCCGACGGGTCGCCGATAAGACCCGTGCCGCCGCCGAAAAGGATAATGGGGGTGTGACCGGCTTTTTGCAGATGGGAGATAACCATAATCTGCACAAAGTGTCCCACATGAAGGCTGTCTGCGGTGGGGTCAAAACCGATATAGAACCTGATTTTATCTTTTGTCAGAAGCTCTTTGATTTTTTCTTCATCGGTCATTTGAGCTATAATGCCTCTTGCCATCAGCTCGTCAAAAACATTCATGATATTGTCCTCCCGTATATTAAAAGCTTATGGTCTATCAAAAAAGCCCCCTGCAAAAGCAGAGGGCGAATAACCGCGGTACCACCTCAATTTGATGCGCAAGGCATCCTCTCTGACGGCGTCGAAAAACCGATTACCGTCGCAGCCTTTAACGGGGCTAATTCGTCTGCTCCTACTGAAACTCTGAGTTTGTTCAGAGCAGCGGCTCGGAAATGTATTTCGCAGCCGGCTCACGCTTTCTTCCACCAACCGAAAGCTCTCTATGCATCACCCATGCTGTTACTTCTTTTCGTCATCGCCTTTTGCTGTTTAGTTGTAATAATATTATAGCCATGGATTTCCTTTTGTCAATATTGTTATAGCCGTTTGGCTCAATGAAGCTTTGCAAATCAGTCATTGAAATAGCTTTTGATTTTTTCGTAGATTTCGACTATTTTAAAGCGCACCTCGAATTTGGGGTTTTTCTCTATGAGTCTGGCTCCCCCGCTTGTGAGAATCGCGTCGATTTTCACATCTTTGTCGTCATGCTCCTCGGCGGCGGGGAGACACAGAGGCGGGAACATTACGCACCACCAGTTTTTTCCCTCGCCGGAGCCTATTATAACTTTGACAGCTCTGTATTTTCCCGCGGGCAGAGTTTTGTCCTCATAGCTTCTGGTGTCAAAATACTCTTCGGTAAGTTCTACCTTAACATCATAATTATAGCCCATTTCCCTTGCGGTATCCTCGGCAAGGGTCTCAAGGCGCTCGGCGGCGGCTGCGATTTTCTCCGCTGCGCTGTCAGCGTCTTCCGCGCCCGCAAAGATGTCCGCTCCCTCGGTTAAGAGCTTATCGCGGATTTTGAGTTTAAGAGCCTGGTCCTCCTCGCTGTCGGAGTTGGCAAGGATATGCAGCCTCAACACATTATCCCTTACCTCTTTGCAGTTTGTGCTGAACGCCGCCGTGCTGATTATGCAGGAAATAAGTATAAGTACAATGACCGCAGCCTGAACAAAGCCGTTTTTGGAAAGCTTTGAGGCGCTTTTATTAAATGCCGACAAAACCTTATTTTTCATAATATCCTCCGATTTTAAACAATATGTACACTGAGAGTATTAACAGAAATAGGTAATTTATTCCTGCATTAGCAAAAATTATGCATAAAGACGCTCCTTAAAAAGAGGGAGCATAATTTTTATTACTGAGGAAAATATAAAAACAGAAAATCAGACTAATTTCGGCAAAGCAATATTTGGAGTCTGACCTTCTAAAAAAGGCGCAGGGAGAAGATTTGCCAAATTTTAATTCAAGCAAAATTTGCATTATAGGACCTTCGCGGCAAAAAATATCAAGGATAATACTCGAAAGGAGTCTTGAAAGTGAAACACGGTTTGTCAAGACGAGGCAAAATCAGAATCATCTCATTTTTGTCAATACTGGTGCTCGTTCTGTCCATTTGGGGCGGCATTGAGACATATAAAAGGCGCACATATCAGCAGCTTGTAAAAATATCTCAGGAGCGCGCTCTGGCAGAGCTGGGCAACTATGTTACCAATATAAGCGTTGCGCTTCAAAAGGGCAGGTATGCCAATACCCCGCCGATGATAGCGAATCTTGCCTCCTCGCTTTGGAGAGAGGCTACGGGAGCTAAGACTTGTCTTTCTCAGCTTGAAAGCGGCGGAACTCAGCTTTACAACACCTACAAATTCCTTTCGCAGGTCGGCGAATTCACCATGGCGCTGAACAGAAAGGTGGCTGCCGATGAGCATATTACCGATGAGGAAAGAAAACAGCTGGACGAGCTGCTTAAATACGCTCAGTCGCTGGCCGACCAGATTAACTATATGCAGTCCATGTACGAAAACGACGCTTTGACATTTGACGCTAAAAAGCAGGGACTGCTCTTAAGCGACGCGGCGGATACCCAGAAACTGAGCTATGTTGAGGGTATCGCTAACGCGGAGCAGACAATGACCGACTATCCGACTCTGCTTTACGACGGTCCCTTCTCGGACAATATCGACCAGAAGGAATCCAAACTCTTAAAGGAATCCGACCCCGTTTCAAGGGAGGAGGCAAGAAAGATTGCGGCGTCCTTCCTGGGAGCTGACCCGTCGCAGGTTGCGGACGCGGGTGATGAGGAAGGCAAAATGGCCGCGTATCTGTTCTCCTATGAATCAAAGGTTATAAACATCACAAAGAAGGGCGGCTTTATCTCCTATATGCTTTGCAGCGATTTTGCGGGCGAGGAGAAGATTGACCAGCGTCAGGCGGTTGATATCGCAAAGAAATACCTTGAAAAACACGGCTACAAGAATATGAAGGAGAGCTATTTCTCCACCAACGACGGTATTTGCACCATCAACTTCGCCTATATGGAAGACGATGTGGTCTGCTACCCCGACCTTATCAAGGTAAATGTGGCTCTTGACACGGGCAATGTCTGCGGCATTGACGCAAGAGGCTATATAATGAATCACCACGAAAGAAAGATTCCTGAGAATATCGTAAGCTCCGACAAGGCTAAGCAGTCGCTGAGCAAGAACCTCACAGTTCAGGATGTTCAGCTTGCATTTATCCCCAAGGACAACGGCGATGAGGAGCTGACCTATGAGTTCCTTTGCAAGAGCAAGGATGACCAGGATGTTCTTGTTTATATAAATGTTGACTCTCTTGAGGAATCCGAGATTCTGATACTCCTCTACACCGACGGCGGCATGCTGACAAAATAACCGCAATTGGTGTCGAATTTTGAGAATAAAGAAAATTTAACAGGGCATACTTTGATGGGATATACCCACACACAGAAACGAAAGGAAGAATACAATGAAAAAGACTATTGTGCTTCTTTGCGCACTTTTAATAGCCTTTGCGGTGCTCTTTACTGCCTGCAACAAAGCCGGCGACAAGGATAAGATGACCATGGACAACCAGACAACCACACAGCCTGCCGGCAACATCACAACCGCAAACGAAACCACCTCCAAGGGCGCGGTAGAAAGCAAGGCAGAGGAAATCGGCACAACCATTAAGGATAACCTTGAAAGCATTGGCGAAGGCGTCTCCACAAACGCATAAAAAAGCCTCCCGTATAAAACGGGAGGTCATCAATTCTATCAGATAAGTCTATAATACTGAAATCTCACTAAATATAAACCTCCCTTTTCGGGAGGTTTTAATTTATGCGGTTAAAAACAGATATTTACTTTTGAGGCGAGGCGAAAATCTGAGTCCAGTATGTATCGTAAATTGTTGTGGTGTCATTCGTAAAGCCAACGCCGATTGCGGTAAACTCCGCCCGCAGTATGTTGGCACTGTGACTGGGGGAATTCATCCAGGCGTTTACCACATCCTGCGGAGTGTCGGGACCCGCCGCAATGTTCTCGCCCGCCCAGGCGTATTTAAGGTTTCTGTCCTTCATCATCTTCAGGGCGATTCCCTCTGATATGTAATTGCCCTTGTTGTCTAAATAATGACTGAACGGCCAGCCGTTTGCCATATCAACAGACCTTTGTCTTGCGATTTCGGAAAGCTCGAAGCTGACTTCAAGGGGCGGAAGATTTACCTTGGCCCTTTCCACATTTACAAGCCTTATGACCTCATATTCAAAATCGCTCAAATCCTCATACTTTTTGTTGGGGTTGTCAAAGGGAGCGTACAAGGGCGCTCTGAGGTGGGCGTTTATGTTACCCTCTTGTTTCGGTTCTCCCTCATCATCGCCTTCGGGGATTCTGGGAACGGCGCAGGCGGGGCGATCGGAGTCCAAGACGAAAACCGTTTTCTGCGGCAGTGTTTCAAGTCTTGCGCAGTGCCTTAAAATCAGCCTTGCGTCGGCGGCGTTGATTGTCGTATCCTTGTCGTTTACATTTATCACATCAAAGTACGAGCCGTGGTACTCCTCCAGCCTTGCGACGATTCTGAGAAGTATCCTTGCGTCCGCGGGCTGTACTTTTCCGTTAAGGTCCGCGTCACCCACGCTATAATAGCCTCCGCGGCTTTCGTTTGCCTTGCCGTATGCGCCGAGAACCTTGCCGTAAGGCATAAAAAGCTCCGAGACCTTAGCCTCAGAGCCATTTTCTTCCACGCTGTTTTGCTGCGGGACAGTTGGGACATATTTCTCCTTTATAAGCTGGAGCTTTGCGGCGTGTCTTAGGATTAATCTTGCGTCCTGAGCGTCAGTCTTGCCGTCGCCGTTTACATCTCCGCTCAAATAAATGCCTTCGTTAGACTTGTCCAGCATGGCATAAACTCTTAGAACCTGCCTTGCGTCCTGAGCGTTGATTTTGTCGTCGCTGTTGACATCGCCCACAAGAATCGGGTTCCAGTTAAAGTCCTTATACTCCTGCTCAACTATATAAAGTGACTTGTCAAAAATCTCGGCGTTGCTGAGGTCAAGGAAATCAAAGGCCTCAGCCACAAGGTCCTTAAGACCCAGGTTAATCTCATAATGGGTTTTGTAGTATGTAAGCTGACCGTTTCCGTTTACAGTGCACTCTGCATAGGCATTCTGATATTTGAACTTTGCGTCTTTCGGGTCAAAGTCGGAAACTACGGTCTTTACCACGTTTGCCAGCTTCTGAGTGTCAATCAAATCGAAAACTCTGCCCATGGGGCTGTTTTCGGTGGGGTTAATTTCATCGGCAAACTTAATCTTAATTGTATATCCGCCGTTAAACTCGGGATAAAACTCATACTGATAAATATCTTCTTTCGTAAGCGCGGAAACATAGGGCTTGCCCGTTACCGATACTGTGTTCTCGGCGGGTATGCCTTTAATTACGAATTTTGCGTTGTCGGTGAGAGAATTGTTAAGGATAAAGGGCCCTGTGATTTTGTTTACCAAATCATCGATTTGAGACGCGTTGTCGCTGCCGAAAAAATCCTTCAGCTCTTTGCCGAGGAGGTTAAAGAAAAACTCGCCCAAGATGCCGCCGAGGAAATTGTCAAAAATGCCGCTGTCCAAAACCTTGCCTACCAAATCATAGTAGACTCTGACCTTTTGGAAATGATAGGCTATATCGTTATTGTCGGTGCCTGCTATGCCCTGCCTTTTTATTACATTGTAGGCGGGTCTTTTTTCTTTAATTGTGTTTACGCTGCTGTTGAAAAGCTCCGCAATACCCTCCATTCCGGGGTCTTCTATGTACGCAGCGGAGGCGCAGGTGCTAAAAATCATGCCGAAAGCAAGAATTAAAGCTATAACGCCCGTTGTGATTTTATGTATCCTTTTCATTTCACACCTCAAAGCTCTGAGCAGTTTTCTTCATATTCTCCCTTGTACTAACAAAATATCATATTATGCAAAAAAAATCAAAGAAAAGTTTTGTTAAGTCCCTTCCCTCGATAATTTTCGCAAATCTTCCAAAAGCAATAAAAACCTTGTTAAATCTCTATTCCTATGATAAAATGAATTAAGTCTAAAACTTTACATATGGAGATTCTATGAAACTTGAATATAGAGGAATTATAAAAAGTGTTGAAACCCTGCCTAAAACCGACCTGCCCGAAAACGCGGTGAAATTCAAAGAGCCCGAAACTCTTGCCGCCGTAAACAAGGCCGCGCTTTTTTATATGGTTCCTCTGGCAGCGTTTATTTGTCTTTGCGTCTATTTGGGAGTAAAGTTCGGGGGCAAAACGAATCCCCTTGATACGCCTTTGTATCCGGGAGCGATTCTCGCTCTTTTGTCGGTGCTCCCCCATGAGCTGCTGCACGCGGTATGCTTCGGCAAGGACGCTGTGGTAGGTCTTTACTTTGCTCCAAAGGAGCTTATGGCTTTTGTTTTCTGCTCAAAGCCTATATCCAAGGCAAGGTTTATATTTTTAAGCCTTTGCCCCAATTTGGTTCTCGGCTGGCTGCCCTTTATGCTCTGGCTCATATTGCCCGACTTAGGAAAAACGGGCAGCAATCTTCTTATATTCTCCGTCTATTCAATTCTGATGGGCGCGGGAGATTTTATGAACGCGGTGAACGCGATAAGGCAGATGCCCAAAGGCAGCTACCAGCAGCTGTCGGGCATGCATTCATACTGGTTCATGCCGTAAATCAGGCAATTATGTGCGCGGCGAATGCCCCGCATTTTTGACATAAACCTTATGGAGGTAAAAACAATGGCAGACAATATTCTTGACCGCTTTGACAAAGTGTTCACGGAAGAAAAGGAAGTTGACGCTTCCAAAAAGATTAAGGTCGGCATCATCGGCTGCGGCTGGATTGCAGAGGCTCATGTAAAGAGCTATCTTAAATGCCCCGATGTTGAGATAGTTGCGGGCGCAGACCTTATCCCCGGCAAGGCAGAGAAATTCTTTAAGGACCAAGGCATTGAAAATGTACGCTGCTACAACAGCCACAAAGAGCTTATCGACAACGAGGAGCTTGACGCTGTAAGCGTTTGCACATACAACGCCACCCACGCTGAGTGTACGATTTATGCCCTTGAGCACGGTGTTCATGTTCTTCTTGAGAAGCCCATGTGCGTAACACTCGAGGAGGCTGTCGAAATCCGCAGGGCTGAGAAAAAGTCCGGCAAGGTGCTTTCAATAGGCTTCCAGCCCCGCTTTGACGAGAACATGAAGATGGTTAAGAGAATCGTTCAGTCCGGCGAGCTGGGCGAGGTTTACTACATACAGACAGGCGGCGGACGCAGAAGGGGCATCCCCACTCCCTACGGCACAACCTTTATTGAGAAGGAGACCGCAGGCATCGGCGCTATCGGCGACATCGGATGCTACTCCCTCGACATGGTTCTTAACGCTGTGGGCTATCCGAAGCCGCTCACCGTTACAGGCTATATTTCCGACTTCTTCGGCAAGAATCCCAAGTACATGGCTAAGCCCGAATACGCAGATGTTTTCGGAGTTGATGACTTCGCTGCAGGCTTTATCCGTCTTGAGGGCGGCATAATCCTCGACTTCCGTATTTCCTGGGCTATGCATCTTGACACCCCCGGCGATACAATCATCCTCGGCAAGGACGCAGGCCTCAGAATTCCGTCAACCGACTGCTGGAACGGCAGCATCGGCGGTCCCTTGAAGGTTTATCATGATGTCGCCGGCGAATGCGTTGTTACAGAGTTGCCCATGGCAAAGAACAAAGGCGACAACTTTGACAAGAAGATTCGTTCATTTGTTGACGCTGTCAAGTACAATCTGCCCGCTCCCGTACCCTCTGAGCAGATTATCATTAACCAGGCCATCATTGACGGCATTGTTAAGTCCGCGCAGCTCGGCCGCGAAATCGCAATCGAGATTCCCGAAATATAATGTCATTGCGCCGCTTCATGTGAGGCGGCGCGTTTCTTTCGCTGCCGGAGGGGTTTTCCTCTAAGGGAAGCTCCCCTCCCGGCGGACGGCGTTCGGGAGTCAGCGGGCAGTTCTTCGCTTGCGTCAGAGGAGGGATTATCTCGTTGGGCGTAACTCATCTCTGCGTGAGCAGACGGGCGCACCGGGGCGGTCGTCGTGGTCGACCGCAGTATTCGACAGGTTTCTCCCTCTGCGGGCGGCAGAGAGAATGAAAACCTTAATTTAGGATTTTTAAAAGCAAAGGAAAAGCATTTTTCGAATCGCTGACTTCGGATTGCCATAATATTATCAAAATTTACTTTATGTTCGCATATTGACTGAATAAAAAAACATGTTTATAATTGTATTAGGAAACCAATTTTTGGCGTGCTCTTTTCTTTGCCGCGGCCTTATGCGGGAATACTAAAAAAAACTATTTGTTTTGGAGTGTTTAAATTGTCAAATATCAAAAAGTTTTCGAGGGAACAAATAGCGGAAATTGAATGCGCAATGCGAAGTACAAGGTCAAAGAACGAGTACCGACGCCTACTATGCCTTCTTTTAAGAATCGAGCACAAAATGCCTTTGGATCAGGTTTCTGAAATCGTCGGCTTTAACAAATGCTACATAAGCAAACTGGTTTCCCAGTACTTAAAGCATGGGCTTGACGCCATTTCCGACAAGCCTATGGGCGGCAACAGGCGCAATATGACCTATGAGGAAGAAGAAGAGTTTTTAAGACCGTTTTTTGAAAGGCGCAGCAAGGGCGAAATCGTCACTGCAGCCGAAATTCTCAAGAAATATCGGGAGGTTACCGGAACCAATGCTGCCTCATCAACAATTTACAGGCTGCTTGACAGACACAACTGGAAAAGATAAAAAACAAACAGAATTTCTTTAAGCCGTACTCGAGGGGTGAATCGAGTACGGCTTATGTTTTGCCATGGATTCTGATAATTCTGCTCAAAATTATTGCCAATATTTACAAAATTTATGTTGAAATCAGTTAATTTTATCGATATAATATTATCGAATGTCAAAAAAATAACAAAACCTGCAACTCAAACAATGAAAAACCAGAGGAGGAGCCAGCATGAAGTATGAAGAACTGCTGAAACGGCTGTCGGAGGATTTCGGCGACTGGTGGAAAAAGGGCTATGAGATTCCCGAAATGACAAACAATCTCTACCCTTACGAAAAGCTGTTTTCGCCTATCAGGGTCAACAGCATTACCATCAAGAACAGGCTTGTAATGGGTCCCATGGGCAACATCAGCATGTGCGAGGAAACCGGCCGTCCGAACGACAAGATGCTCAAGTACTTTGAGGAAAGAGCAAGGGGCGGAGTGGGCCTTATCACAACAGGTCTTATTCCCGTATCCTTCGGAATTGACAAGTCGCTAATTGAGCTTGGCGAGCTTTCCTACTTCCCCCGCATTGACCGTTCAAGGACAGTATTCGCCGGCTGGAGGGACCTTGCCGCCATGTGCCATTCCCACGGCAGCAAGATATTTATTCAGCTCACTCCGGGTCTTGGCAGAGTGGGCAATCCCCAGTGCCTTGTCAATCAGAAGAAATTCCCCCGCAGCGCCTCTTTCAATCCCAACTGGTATATGAAGGAGGTACCCTGCCTCAGACTTTCCGACAGGAGCCTGAGGGCAATCATTAAGCGCATTGGTCAAGGCTCGGCGGACGCAAAGGCTGCCAACATCGACGGCGTATATCTGCACGGTCATGAGGGCTATCTCCTTGAGCAGTGCACCAACCCCGCCTTTAACCGCAGAAAGTTCGGCAGGTACGCGAACTACCAGAACTTCGGTCTTGATATGATAAGAGAAATCAGGCGCAGGGTCGGCGACGACTACCCGATTATGTACCGCATAGACCTCAGTCTTATGCTGAACGCTACATACGGGGACAAGATGAACACCGTATCCCCCTTAAAGAAATTCAAGAACGAGAGAACGGTCGCCCAGACACTTGAATATATGAAGAACCTTGTAAAAGCCGGCGTAGATATGTTCGATGTGGATTTAGGCTGCTACGACAACTGGTGGCTGCCCCACCCGCCGGGCTCCATGCCGTCGGGCTGCTATCTTGACATTGCAAAGCTGGTTAAAGACTACTTTAAGGAGAACAATATCCTCTCCAACAAGGGACTTGAGGTTCCCGTCGTGGCTGTGGGCAAACTGGGCTATCCCGACCTTGCGGAAAAGGCTCTCAGAGAAGAAAAGTGCGACATGATTATGCTTGCCCGCCCGCTGCTTGCCGACCCTGAATGGTGCAACAAAGCCTTCGCGGGCAGGACAAAGGATATTATCCCCTGCATAGGCTGTCAGGAGGGCTGCATCAACGAGTTTGTTGAGGGCGGTCATCCCCAGTGCGCGGTAAATCCCAGAACCGCCTTTGAGGATGAGTTCTCAAGGGAGATTCCCAAAGCGGAAATCCAGAAGAATGTCGCCGTTGTTGGCGCAGGTCCGGCGGGCATTACCGCGGCCGGAGTGCTCCTTGAGAGAGGCCACAAGGTCACTCTGTTTGAAAAGGAAAGCGTTGTGGGCGGCAACATCGTACCCGGCAGTTACCCCAAGATTAAATACGAGATAAAGAACTACCTTGCATACCTTACTCACTGCGTTGAAAAGTATCAGGAGAACCCGAATTTCACGCTGAAGCTGAATACCGCTCCCACTGCTTCTGAGCTTAAAGAGGCAGGCTTTGATGTCATCATCATAGCATGCGGCGGCACTCAGACTCGCCCGCCCGTAAAGGGCATCGACAAGCCCAATGTCTACTCGGCAATTGATATTCTGATGAAACCCGAGCTGATTAAGGACGCCAAGAAGGTTGTCGTAATCGGCGGCGGCGTTGTGGGCGCGGAGACTGCATACTTCCTTAAATACGAGCACAACAAGGATGATGTCAAGGTCGTGGAGATGGAAAAGTACATAATGAACCACACCTGCACAGCGAACAGGGGTCATATTATTTACTATCTTGAAAAGGCTGGCGTGGAGCTGCTTAACTGCACGACTCTTACAGAGGTAACCGACAAGGGCGTAAAGGTACGCCAGAACACACATAAGAATGTGCCGAACCCCTATGTAACATGGTCGCCCATTCTGCCCGAGAATGTGGAAAATCCCATGGACAGATTCAGCAAGATAAAAGACGAGCACAAGGAGAGATTCATTGAGTGCGACGCGGTTGTGGTCGCGACGGGCGTAAAGAGCGCGGATTCCTTGTTCTATGAGTGCCAGAAAGTCTTTGCAGCTCCCGAAATCTACAATGTGGGCGACAGCTTTAAGACCGCAAAGATATTTGAGGCGACAAGGAGCGCGTACAGAAAGGCCCGCTCAATCTAAGCTCTCAATAAGGAAAGGTGGTTTGCATTATGAGTACTGTGGAAACCCGCGCCGGCGAGTATAAAATGGAGCTGACTCAGGAGCAGCTTGACATACTCGAAGGCAAAAAGGGCGAAACCATGGCAAAGGTTATTAAAACCGTTGTCATGTTCGGCGAAATCTTCGGCGCAAAGCGTCTTGTGCCCATCACCCACAACAGCGGACACCTTGTAACCAGCTTCGGCATAGGCATTCTGGCTCCCCTTTACAGAACAATGGATGAGCTGATAAACGCGGGAATTAAGGTCAAGGGCGACTTTACCGTTGACCCAAGACCCCTCGACTACAAGAATGTCAAATGCACGATGCTTGAGAAACTGCTTTTCAACAAGATTCTTTATTCCAAGCAGGAGCAGTACGAATCCCAGCTCAAAAAGGTAGGCTTAAAGGACGAGGACGGCTTTACATGCACCTGCTATCTGCCCGAGGTGGGCAACACCCCTAAGGAGGGGGATATTCTCGCATGGGCGGAGTCCAGCGCGGTTGTATACGCCAACTCCGTTCTCGGCGCCCGCTGCAACAGAAACAGCGGTATGCTGGATTTGTTCAGCTCAATAGTCGGCTATGTTCCCGAATTTGGTCTTCTTACCGATGAGGGCAGAAAGGCAAGCTGGAAGGTATATGTAAACACCACCAAAAAGCCCGAGGCTCAGGTTCTGGGCAGCGCCATCGGCATGAAGGTCATGGAGGATGTGCCGTATGTCTATGGGCTTGACAAATTCCTCGGCACTGAGCTGAATGACGAGAACAAGTCATACCTTAAAGACTTCGGAGCCGCGACCGCAAGCAACGGCGCTGTGGGTCTGTATCATATTGACAATCTCACTCCCGAGGCAAAACGCTGCGGAGAGGAGCTTATAAAACCCGACGCTAAAGAATACATAATCGACGACGCGGAGCTGGAGCGCATTAAAAACTCCTACCCGATAATGTGGAAGGACCCGAACAAAAAGGCGGACAAATGCTTTATCGGCTGCCCGCATCTGACCTTGCAGCAGCTTAAAGACTGGACGGATAAGATTGAGAAAGGTCTTAAAGAAACGGGCAGGAAAAAGGTAGCTTTGACCACCGTTTTCACCGCCGCTCCCGGCGTGGTTAAGGAGTTTCAAAAGAGCGAGCATTACCCGAGGCTAATGGCTGCGGGCGCAAAGCTTTCAAGCATATGCCCCCTTATGTATACCAACAATCCTCTTACAAAGAAGTACAATATCGCCACCAACAGCAACAAGCTGAGGACCTACTCGGCGGCAAGATTCTATGAGGATGATGAAATGCTGGCAATAATCGTAGGAAAGGAGGGCCACTGATGAAAAGCTTTAAAGGCAGAGTTATCGCGGGAGGAAATTTCAAGGGCGAGGCGGTTGTTTCAAGGCAGGGACTTAACACTCTCGCCACCTTCCAAAAAAGCGCGCTCACAAGGTCTAAGGAGGTTATAGGCTCCGACCAGAACAACCCCGATGTATTCGGCAAAAAGCTGACGGGCAAGGTTCTGTGCCTGCCCCAGACAATAGGCTCCACAACTGGCGGACTTGTGATTCAGACCGTATGCAGCCTTAAAGCAAACCCCGCGGCCTTCCTGTTCTCCGAGCACATAGACTCCCTTGCCGCAAGCGGCATTGTGCTGGCTAAGGTATGGGAAAACAGCGATGTTATTGCCATTGACCTTCTCGGACAGGAGTTCCTCGATACCGTTAAAACAGGCGATACGGTAGAGATTAAAGAGGACGGAACGGTGACTATACTCTAAACAAAAGCGGAGGTTCGCCTCCGCTTTTGTTTGCCCCCGTTTTCGGGGGCTTTTTATTTCATAAGACCTCCTTAAAACTCATATATTTAAAGGTAAAGCTTTAAGGAGGTGGGGCTGTGATAAAAGAGGACATCCTGAAAAATATGTATCTTGCCGGCTCTGCCTACTCTCAGACCCAGGCCGATGTTTTCGGCGGCGGGGTGAGAGTTATAGACGACGCGGAAAGCGGGATTCAGTGCTTTTTAAGAAGGGACGGCGGAACGCTCTACATTACCTTCAGAGGCTCCGACTCCCCCAAAGACTGGCAGACCAATCTTTATTTCAGAAGGCTGGTTATCCCTTACGGCAACACAAAGTCAAAAATCAGAATGCACGCTGGCTTTATCTACGCCTACAATAACGACAGGGTAAGACCCCAGCTTCATAGTGCCGCAAAGAACACCGACAAGATAGTGATTTCGGGTCACTCTTTGGGCGCGGCGCTGTCAATAGTCTGCGCGGTTGACATTCAGTACAACTTCCCCGAAAAGGATATTGAGGTTTACGCTTACGGGGGTCCCAGAGTCGGCAACCTCGCCTTTATCCGCTCGTACAACAAGAGGGTTTTCAAAACCTTCAGAGTGGAAAACGGCAACGATATTGTGACAAAGCTCCCCCCTGCGATTTTCGGCTACCGCCACGCGGGCATAAAGGTGCATGTGGGGCAAATGAGGCTGCCGCTTGTATTCTCCTTTAATCAGCACAGACCCGAAAACTACGCAAAGAACATCATCAGGGATTTTTACAACACAAGTTAATTCCTTATTGAACAGTCGACCAAAAAAGAGTATAATTTAACAAATCGAAGGAGTGGCTTCGTTATAAATTGGAGGCAGTGACAATGAAACATACATATATATCTAAATCGGCTCTGAGGGTTATTTCCTTGATCCTTTTACTCTCCATAGCATTCATCCCCGTTTTGTTTACTGGCTGCTCCAAAAAGGATGAGGACCTTACAACTCTGCCCGAAACTGAGCCGCAGGCGGACCCCGAAAAAATAAACCCCTTTACGGGCTTGAAATATGAAAAGTCCAAGGTCAGCTCCAGACCCGTTTTCGTGTCCATAAACAACGCCCCCGCCGCAAGACCACAGTGGGGACTTACAAGCCCCGACATGATTATGGAGTTTGAGGTCGAGGGTGGCGCAACTAGAATGGTTTGGGTGTATGCCAGGGCTGAGGATGTTCCCGAAAAAATCGGCTCCGTCAGAAGCGCAAGGCATTATTTTGTTGAGATGGCAGAGGGCTTTGACGCCATATTCATTCACTGGGGCGGCAGTCCTTACGCCTACGACAGAATGAAGGAGCTTAAGACCGACCACATCGACGGAATGTCCTACTCCACAAAGTACTTTGCCCGTGATGAGTCAAGGAAAGTGGGACTTGAGCATACTGGCTACACGACAGGCTCGAATATCATAAGCGCCATAAAGGATTTGAAGGTCAGAACCGAAATTAAGGATACATACAAAAATCCGTTTAATTTCGCTCCCGAGAATTCTCCAAGAGAGCTAAGCGGTCAGAGCTGCAGCGAGATTAACGCCGTATTCTCCTCAATTGTAAAGTACAATTTCAAGTACAAAGCCGCCGACAACCGTTATTACAGCTATCTTAATCAGAACAAGACGGTTGACGACAAGGGCCAGCAGGTAGCGGTTGAAAATGTGTTTGTCCTCTTTGCCGATGTGGAGAGCATGAACACGGCAAAAGGTCATGTGACCTACGACCTGTCCGTTGGCGAGGGCTATTACGCTTACGGCGGAAAGGCTGAGAGAATCAAGTGGGTCAAGGGCTCCGACAGGGATACGCTGAAACTCTATGATTTAAACGGCGAGGAGCTAATTATAAACCCAGGCAAGAGCTGGATGGGATTTGTTAAGACCGCCAACGAAAAGCAGAGCACAATAGTTGCATAAAAAAGCCGGCATAAAGCCGGCTTTTAATTTTTCCTTATTCAAGCAGCTCTTTAAGGCTTTCCATAGCCTCCTCAATCTGATAAAGAATCTCCTCAAGCTGGGTTACGGCGTTTTCCATTTCTTCATACTCGTCGGTATCGTAAAACTCCTCGGGGGTGTCTATATAGGCGCTCTCCTCATCGCTAAAAACAGCTTCGATAATATCGTACGCATCCTTTAAAATCGGCAGGGCTTCTTTCAGCTCTTCCTTCCTTTTTTGAGTCATAAGCTTTCAGCTCCTTTTAGCTGTTTATTTCGGCAAAAGAAAACTCTGCGGCAAAAACCGCAGAGTTATTTTATCCAAATTATTTGTAAAGGGGACCGTAGGTATGGCATGCGCGATAGTCGGCGCTCTCAAGGTCTGCTGTGCCGAATGCGCTCCAAGCATGGGGACGGAAAATCTTTTCCTCAGGCACATTGTGCATGCATACGGGGATTCTGAGCATGCTTGCCAGAGTAATCAGGTCTGCGCCGATATGTCCGTAGGACAGAGCGCCGTGGTTTGCGCCCCAGTTTGCCATTACCGAGTACACATCCCTGAATGCGCCCTTGCCTGTAAGGTTCGGGACGAACCAAGTTGTGGGCCATGTGGGGTCTGTGCGCTTGTCAAGAGCTTCATGGACATCGTCGGGCAGAACAACGGTGTAGCCCTCAGCAATCTGGAGTACGGGGCCCAGACCGTCTATAAGGTTTACCCTTATCATTGTCATGGGCATTTCTGCTCTTGTTCTGAAGTGGGATGAGTAGCCGCCGCCTCTGAAGTAGCCTGTGTCAGCGGGGCACCAGTCGGTGACTGAGAGCATATTCTTAATGTCCTCGTCGGTGACTTCCCACCACTTCTTGATTACGGGGTTGCCGTTCTCGTCCTTGCACATACCTGTTGCGTCAAGGGCTGCGGAACCTGAGTTGATAAGGTGGATAAAGCCGTTTGCGGCTCTGCCTGTGAGCTTCTTGCCGGTTACTCTCTCAACAGCCTCGGGGCTCCAGTAGGTTCTCACATCGGCGAAAAGGCTTGCGGTGTTGGTAACCAGCTTGCCGAAGAGCATTGCGACGCCGTTAAGACCGTCGTTCTCGGTTGCGAAGATAAGGGGCTCCTTCTTGCCGTTCCAGTCAAAGCTGGAGTTGAGGATAGCCTCTGAGAAGTCGCCGTTGGGGAGATAGTCGTTCCAATGACGCTGACCCTGGAAACCGCTGAGGATGGCGTTCTTGCCGAGAGCCTCCTCATGCCAGCCGGAGTCAAGCGCGCCGGGCATCTTTGCTTCTTCGCCAACGGGAACGATGTTGGCAAGCTTCGGGTTGCCAAGCATAATGTCACGGAAGATGAGAGTCATCTTAACAACGAACTCCCACTCCTTGTCCTTCTGCTCTCTTGTATGGGGCTTGGGGTTCTTGTCAAAGCCCTCGGGGCAGTTCTCCTTAACCCATTTAAGAGCCCTTTCGAACTCCTCATGGTCGTAAATGCCGAGGTCAATGCGGCGCTTGATTTCGGTCATGTCTATCCACTCGGGACGGATGCCGAGGTAATTCTGGAAGAACATCGGGTCCATGGCGGAGCCTGCGATACCCATTGAAACGGAGCCGATTCCCGCATATGACTTGCCTCTCATCTGACCGACAGCGACGGCGCAGCGGGCAAAGCGGAGAAGTTTTTCGGCTACATCCTCGGGGATGCTGGTATCGGTGGCGTCCTGAACATCCTTGCCGTAGATTGCGAAGGCGGGCAGACCTCTCTGAGCGTGAGCTGCCATAACTGCCGCGAGATAAACCGCGCCGGGACGCTCTGTGCCGTTAAAGCCCCAAACTGCCTTAATGGTCAGGGGGTCAAGGTCCATGGTTTCGCTGCCGTAGCACCAGCAGCGGGTAACGGACAGAGTCGCAACAACATTCTGAGTCGCGAAATACTCGGCGCACTTGGCTGCCTCAGCGCCTCCGCCTATTGTGCAGGGGGAAATGACGCACTGAACGGGTGTGCCGTCGGAATAGTATACATTGCTTTCGATAAACTCCTTTGCAGCCTTAGCCATTGCCATTGTGGCGTCCTCAAGACTCTCTCTGACTCCGCCCCAGCGGCCATCTATAATAGGTCTTATGCCTATTTTGGGGTAACTCATATTTTGTTCTCCTTTCAATTTATCTGAATTTCCCTTACAGAAATTATTTACCGACAATGCCGCAGAATCTGTCGTATGCCGCGTCAAAAGCGGCAGGATTCTTCGGCTCATAGACCTTTATGTCCTCGCAGCGGGAGATAATCTCCCTTGCTTTTTCGATGCTCTCTATGCTGCCGTCGGCAAGGAGCTGAACGGCGATATTGCCGAGAACAGCCGCTTCAATGGGTCCCGCGTGGACGGGTCTTGCGCAGGAGTCGGCGGTCATGCTTGAAAGCAAACCGTCTTTGACGCCGCCGCCCACTATGTGTATCTTATCATAAACCTTTTTGGTGCATTTTTCAATTCCCAATAGGGTATATTTGTATTTCATGGCAAGGCTTTCATAAATACACCTTACGATTTCGCCCTTAGACTCAGGAACATACTGACCCGTGCGGCGGCAGAACTCCCTTATTCTGTTCGGCAAATCGCCGGGAGAAAGGAAATCCTTAGCGTCGGGGTCGATAAAGCACTTAACGGGCTCGCTTTGGAGGGCAAACTTTTCAAGCTCAGCGTAGGAATGCTCCTCACCCTCTCTTATCCACTGCCTTCTGCTCTCCTGAATGAGCCAAAGTCCGCAGATGTTTTTAAGGAAGGCGATTGAGCGGTTATAGCCGCCCTCGTTGGTGATGTTGAACTCCATTGCCTCTTTGGTAAGTATGGGAGAATCGGTTTCGGTGCCGAGCAGGGACCATGTGCCGCTGCTGATAAAGGCAAAGTCTTTATTCAGCGACGGAACGGCGGTGACGGCGCTTTGGGTGTCGTGACCCGCAACGGCAATGACTCTGACTCTGTCAATGCCAAGCTCCTCGGCAATATCCGCTCTGAGCCTGCCGATTTCCGTTCCCGTTTTTATAATGGGGGCAAAAATTTCCCTCGGGAAGCCCATTCTGTCGATTAGGCTGTAAGACCACTCGCCTGTTTTAAGGTCCACAAGCTGGGAGGTGGTGGCGATGGAGTACTCGGAGAAAATCTCGCCCGTCAGCATATAGCTCATAAGATCGGGCATAAAAAGGAGCTTTTTTGCCCTCTCCAAGATATGGGGGCGTTTGAGTTTTAGGGACAAAAGCTGATAGAGGGTGTTGAACTGTATGAACTGTATGCCCGTGAGGGAATAAAGCTCCTCGCGGGATATGATTTTGTCCGCCTCCTCTATCATGCCGTTGTTTCTCTCGTCCCTGTAATGAACCGGGTTTTCAAGGAGAGCTCCGTCGCAGCCTAAAAGCCCGAAATCAACACCCCAGGTGTCAATTCCTATGCTGTCAAAGCCGCCTAAATGCTTTGCCTTTAAAATGCCCTGCTTTATCTCGTGGAAAAGCCTTAAAATATCCCAGTAAAGGGTATCTCCCACCTTGACGGGCTCGTTGAGGAATCTGTGAATCTCGTTTAAACTTATTCTCTCTCCGTCAAAGGTGCCGAGAATAGCTCTGCCGCTTGAGGCTCCGAAGTCAAAAGCCAAAACTCTTTTTTCGCTCATTTCATGGCCTCCTAAGCTATCTTACAACCACGCCTTTTTTGATGATTACATTGGCGTAAAGGGCGGTTTCGCTTGTGGCGACAATGGCGTAAGCCTGCCTTGCCCTTTCGTAAAACGCAAACCTGTCGATTTCGCTGATTTTAAAGTCGCCCGATTTCGCGACTATTTCCGCATAGGTTTTTTTGACATTGGGGTCAACAGTATCCCCCGGCATGGGAGCCATAAGGATTACGGGGCTTTCTACCGCGGTGTCAAGGGGGAACAGTTGGAGAATCGCGTCAAGCAGAGGCGGTACGGTGTGACCGTCACAGCGGACAAGACGCTTTGCGTTGGAGGCGGCGGGGAAATTGCCGTCGCCGATAACCAGCTCGTCGCCGTGTCCCATTTCGTGCAGAATCTTTAAAAGCTCGGGGGAAATAATGTCCGGAATACCTTTAAGCATAATTTTTCACCTTTCAGATTATTCTCTAAAGCGGACTTGCCGCCGATTGCGTTTCTTACTCGTCGCCGTTGTTGAGAGCCGCTATCCTCTCGGCTCTCATTCCAGCCAGCTCTTGAAGCATTCTCTCTTTGAATGAGCCGTGGACATTGAAGAACCTGAGAGCTCCGGCCTCAAGGAATCTGCTGATAGCTGGAACAAGAGAGAAGACGGTCCAAATGGCTCTGAGCATTCTGGGGTCGGTCTGGGGCACAACCTTGCCAGCGGCGTTGATAAGGGGCTTATACTTAATAGCCTTGATTACCGCGCCTGTAATGAGCTTACCGAGTGTGTTTGTGGCAAGACCCATGTATCCCATCGCGGCGGAGAGCATACCCTCGTTTCTAAAGCCTGTTTTCCACTCCACATAGTCGTACATATCGCCCTGCAGAGCGGTGTTGCAATATCTTTGCACGCTGTTGAAGGCTCCCGCGAAGGTAAGACCGAGAACCACCCACGCCATATTTAAAAACGAGCTGCTTGTGGGTTTGTAGCCTACAAGATACAAAATCAGATATGACATTCCGCTGAATGTAAAGCAGAATGTGCCGAGATTTCTAAGACCCATTTTTTCGGTAAGTTTTGTGGCGAAGGGCAGCACAAAATAGCTCGGTATGCCCGTAAAGAGACCTGCGAAGAACTGGTTTGACAGCTTGCCCGTGCAGTTAAGCCAGAAATAGCTTTCAACATTGACGCCGATTCCTTTGCCCACTCCGAAAAAGCCCTTTATAAGCAGCACCCAGACGGGTCTGCAGTTGGCGACCATTTTTACCGAGTCGAAAACGGAATACTGCTGCATGGTCTGTCTTGAGGCAAGGGGGATTCTCTCCCTCAAAGTCAAAAAGCCGTAAATTCTGAAAACGGCGACAATCATTATGAAGAACATAGCTCCGCCTATATAAATATACCTTGTTGGTATATTGCCGGGCAGGTAGTCGATAAAGAACGGGAAAAGCGATGGAATCCAAACGCCGAAAAGGTCCACATAAGTATCGGCGGCTATGAGTCTGTCCCTCTCATCCACATTGGGGGTAAGGTTATAAAGAATAGCCGCGTAAGCGGGACCGTAAAAGGAGTTTGCTATTGAGCCTAAATACTGGAGTATCAAGAGAATGAAAAAGAGCGCGGTTTGTGATAGGTTCGTCGGCAAAAGCCACGGCATCGCCGCGGACAGCATCCAGAGAGGCAGAGTCGCAACAAGATAAGGGCGAACTCTGCCCCAGCGGGTTCTTGTTCTGTCGATGATGGGACCCGAAATCGCGTTATCAAGAGCGTCGGCAATGCCGCAAAGCGAGTCCACCAGCGCAAGGGTCGTGGGCGAGGCTCTTAAAAAGGTTGTATTGAAGAAGTATGTATTCTGGGAGCTGAACGACTCCCAATTTTTGTCTCCGATGCCTGAAATTATGTAGGCGGCCATAGCCTTGGGGGAAAGGTATTCCCTCATTTTCTTTTCAGGCTCGGCAGAAGGAGCTGATATAATCTCCGCAGTGTTGAGTCTGGCGTTTTCTTCTGCCGATGTCATAACAAACCTCCGAATTGAGATTTTTGCAAAGCGACTAAAAATGCCCCAAATCTACTTCAATTTTTATACTATTTCAACGGTAATAATAGCATATTAAAATTGTCAATGTCAATCAGAGCGCCCTTTTATGATTTGGGTGGAATAAAAAAAACCGCCCTCGTAAATCGAAGGCAGTTTTGTGTTTTTATCAGCGGTGCTTTATTTCAAGATTTAAGAGGAATTTCTTCATATTTAATCCCCCGCCGTAGCCTCCCGGTGTTCCGTCAGCGGCTATTACTCTGTGGCAGGGAATAATGATGGGCAGTCTGTTTTTGCCGTTTGCGCAGCCTACCGCCCGTGAACCGCTGGGATTGCCGACTCTTACGGCTATGTCCTTGTAGCTTCTTGTCTCTCCGTAGGGAATTTCCATAAGGGCGTTCCAGACTTTTGTCTGAAAGGGCGGTCCGTCAATGCGTAAAGGCAAATCAAATTTTTTTCTTTCTCCATTGAAATATTCGCTTAGCTGTTTGTGAGCTTCTTTTATGAGAGGAGTTTCTTTATATGTATAATCAAAATCAGGATTCTCCCCGGGATACAGAATGTCCGTAAGCTCACCGTTTTCTTCAGCTATTCCTATTTTCCCGATTGCGGTATCGCAAAACCACAAGCTTTTCAAAACATTCCCCCGCTTTAAAATCAATATTTATATATCGTTTGCGATGAGGTCATCATATGATTCTCTTTTTATGATGAGCCTCGGTTTTCCGTCAGTAATCATGACGACAGCGGGTCTCGGCACTCTGTTGTAGTTTGACGCCATGGAATAGTTGTAGGCGCCCGTTGAGAGCACGGCGATAATGTCGCCCTCCTGTGTCTTTTGAATCATGGCGTCCTTTTGGATAAGGTCGCCGCTCTCGCAGCACCTGCCCGCGATTGTAGCCATGTAATCCCTCGGCTCGTTCATTTTGTTCGCGCAGTGGATATCGTACTTTGAGCCGTAGAGAATGTATCTCGGGTTGTCGGTCATGCCGCCGTCGATGGACACATAGTTCCTGATGTTCGGTATTTCTTTTACACTGCCGACGGTGTAGAGTGTGACCGCCTCCGCTCCCACTATTGAGCGGCCGGGTTCTATCATTACAAAGGGTGTTTTGATGCCGTATTTTTCTGCGGTCGCTTTAAGGCTGAGAGCTACCTTTTTCATATATTCGCTGAAGCTCTCTGGATTGTCGTCGCCGGTGTATTTGATGCCGAAGCCGCCGCCCAGATTCAGCTCGGTAAGCTCCGTGCCCGTTTCTTTCTTAATTTCCGCGATGAAGGCTATCATTACCTCCGCGGCGAGAATGAAGGGGTCTATGTCGAAAATCTGCGAGCCGATATGGCAGTGAAGTCCCATAAGTTCTATGTTCTCTTCCGCCAAAGCGAGTTTGACAGCCTCCATAGCCTCGCCCGTTTCAAGGGCAAAGCCGAACTTGGAGTCGATTTGACCCGTCTTTATAAACTCATGGGTATGGGCGTCAATGCCGGGCTTGATTCTTAAAAGAACTTTTGCGGTCTTGTTCTTTTCGGCAGCCGTTCTTCCAATCTTTCTTAGCTCCTCGATATTGTCCACGATGATTCTGCCCACGCCCGCGTCGAGAGCCTCGCAAATCTCGCTGTCTGTCTTGTTGTTGCCGTGGAAGCAGATTTTCTCGGGCGGGAAATCTGCCTTTAAAGCGGTGTAAAGCTCGCCGCCTGAAACCACATCCAGACCCAGCCCCTCGGATTTGCATATTCTGCACATTTCAAGGCAGGAGAACGCCTTGCTTGCGTAATAAACAAGTCCTTTTCCCTCGTAATGCTCGTTTATTGAGGAAACAAACTCCCTGCAGTTTTTTCTTATGGTCTCCTCGTTGTAGACAATAAGAGGCGTGCCGAACTGATTTGCCAGCTCCACCGTATCGCAGCCGCCGATTGTGAGGTGACCCTTTTCATTTACATTCAAACACTCTGATACAAACATCCGTCTCTTTCCTTCCGCATTAGCCTATTACTTCTGCTCCAAAACATCGTCTATATAAGACCTTAATTCCTTAAGTCCCACACCCGTCTGAGCAGAAAACTCGATTACTTCAACTTCCCTGTCGCCGAGGAACGCAAGTTCTTCATTCAAAGCCTCGAGGCGTTTCTGCCTCTCTGTGGGCTTTAGTTTGTCGCTCTTGGTCAGCACTATTACAAACGGGAGGTCTTTTGCTATCATAAAGTTTATCATGTCAATGTCGTCGCTTGTGGGGCTGTGGCGCATATCGATAAGCTGGACAATGAGTTTTATATTCCTGCCCGAATTGAAATAGCCCTCCATAAGCTCGCCGAAACGGCGTATCTCCGCCGCGGAGCGTTTCGCGTAGCCGTAGCCGGGAAGGTCCACGAATCTGACGCCCCCGAGCCTGTAAAAGTTTATGGTGATGGTTTTGCCGGGAACGCTGCTGACTTTAGCGAGCTGCTTTCTGTTAAAGAGCTTATTTATCATTGAGGACTTGCCCACATTGGAGCGTCCCGCAAAAACTATTTCGGGTATATTGGATTTTGGAAGCTGGGAGGATAGTCCGAATGATGCTTCAAACTCTACAATGTTAAAGTTCATTTGGTCCCTCCTGAAAAATAAACTAGTTAATATTATACCATTGCCGACTGCCCTTTAGCAACAGTCAGCAATGGTAAAAATGAATTTTTATTCAGAAATACTGTATATCAGGTTGTCCAGACCTGCGCGCCGTCGCTGACTTTGGGAGGGGTGAGGATATGTATCTCTCCTTTTGCCGACTCCGGCTTTTCGTTGAGAATAGCGCAGTCAAAGACCTCGTCAAGGGTGCGTACGGGCACGAATTTGAGCGCCTTTTCCACAGCCTTGTCAATCTCTTTAAGGTCGGAGAGATTGCCGTAAGGAATCAGAACCGTCGTCATACCCGTGCGGTATGCCGCCATGGTCTTTTCTTTAAGACCGCCTATGGGCAGTACCCTGCCGCGTAGTGTAATCTCGCCCGTCATTGCAACCTTGCCGTTGACCTTTTTGCCGGTTAAAGCCGAGTAAAGGGCTGTGGCTATGGTAACGCCCGCTGAGGGGCCGTCCTTCGGGACCGCTCCCTCGGGAACATGGATGTGTATATCCTTATTCTTATAAAACTCGCTGTCTATGCCAAGCTGACTTGCCTTTGAGCGCAGATAGCTCACCGCGGTCCTTGCGGATTCCTTCATGACATCGCCCAGCTGACCCGTAAGCTCGATTTTGCCCGTGCCTTCCATGATGGCTACCTCGATTTGCAGCATCTCGCCGCCGACGGAGGTCCAAGCAAGTCCGTTTGCGATGCCAGTCTGGTCGGCATAGAGGGAGGGGTCCTCCTTATACTTTACGGGACCTAAGAACTCGGAGAGGTTCTTGTCCGTTATTACAAGGGGCTCCTTAATGCCGTCTGCGAGTCTTACGGCCTCCTTGCGGCAGAGCTTGGAGATAAGCTGCTCAAGGCGTCTGACGCCCGCCTCTCTGGTGTAGCCCTCAATAATGAGCCTTAAAGCCTTGTCCGATATGCGAATCTGCTTTCTGGAAAGTCCGTGCTGCTTAATTTGTTTGGGCACCAGATGGCGTTTTGCTATATGGAATTTTTCCTCCGCCGTGTAGCTTGAAAGCTCAATTATCTCCATTCTGTCCCTTAACGGGCCGGGGATTGCGGAGGTATCGTTCGCGGTTGTGATGAAAAGGACCTGACTTAAATCAAAGGGGATTTCAAGATAGTGGTCCACAAAGGCAAAGTTCTGCTCGGAGTCAAGCACTTCCAGAAGCGCGGACGATGGGTCGCCCCTGAAATCTCCGCTCAGTTTATCAATCTCGTCAAGGAGAATAAGCGGGTTCGATGTGCCCGCCTGAGTTATGGCGGTAATAATCCTGCCGGGGATTGCGCCAACATAGGTTCTGCGGTGTCCTCTTATTTCCGCCTCGTCACGCACACCGCCCAAAGACAGCCTTGCGTATTTGCGGCCGAGCGCAGTGGCTATTGACTTTGCTATTGAGGTTTTACCCACGCCGGGAGGTCCCGCAAGACAGATAATTTGACCCTTGAGCTCCTTTGAGAGGAACCTTGCCGCAAGCATTTCGGTGATTCTCTCTTTAACCTTTTCCAGTCCGTAGTGCTCCTTTTCCAGAACTCTGCGGACGGAGGCAAGGGAGTTCTTGTCCTTGGAATAGACGCCCCAGGGCAGAGCAAGGCAGCGGTCGAGATAGGTTCTTATAACCGCGCTGTCGGGAGAAGCGGGGGACATTCTGCGGAGTCTGCCCGCCTCCTCAAGGAGCTTTTTCTTTGACTCCTCGGGCATCTTGCTTTCTTTAATCTTTGCTATGTAATTATCCGCGTCGGACGCGGGAGAGTCGCCCTCCTGCAGCTCCTCGCTTATGACTTTAAGCTGCTCTCTGAGGTAGTACTCCCTTTGATTCAGGTCAATCTGCTCCTGAACACGGTCCTGAATATCCTCTTCCAGCCTTAATATATCAATTTCCTTAGTGAGGATAACGCAGAGCTGCTCGATTCTCCTTAAAGGATTTTTCTGAGAGAGCAGGTTCTGCTTGTCCTGCATGGGCAGCGGGATAGCGGCGGCTATGAGGTCCGAGAGTATGCCGGGGCGCTCCTCCTGCTCCACGCTTGCGATAACATCGGGAGCGATTTTTGGGGAAAGCTCGGAATACTCCTCAAACAAATTCTTAGCGCGGCGGACCAAAGCCAGTGCCAGTTCTTTGTCCACGCTCTTAATGGGCGGGTCGTACTTAGGTTTAATTGAAGCAATCATATAGGGTTTTTCTTGAACTAGGCTGTCGATTGAGGCTCTGTGCTTGCCCTCGACTATTACCCTGTATGTACTGCCCTCATGTATGCGGAAAACCTGCCTTATCTCCGATATTACTCCCATCGGATAAAGGCCGTTAAGGTCCGGTTCTTCTTCGTTAATATCCCTTTGGGTAACTAAGAACAAATCCTGATTGCCCTCAAGGGCTGCTCTCAAGGCTGCCGTGGACGCCTTGCGCCCCACATCGAAATGTAGCGTCATGCCGGGGAAAATCACCAGGCCTCTTAAGGCCACCAGCGGCATTTGTAAAGACTTTGCACCTTCCATCATATTATCAACTCCGTACGGTCCAAACACTGCTCCGCCTTGGGGCAGACGCAAACCAACAAATCTGCGGTGCCTTCGACCAAATCTATGTAAATTACAGGAAATCAGCAATATTACATCGGTATCATTATATAGTTAAAGCCCCTATTTTTCAATACCTGCGGAGCTTTTTTGGAGATAGATACTATAATATCTAGAATTTTTCCATTTTGTTGTCTATTTCCATGAAAATGGAAAAATTTTTCTTTTTTGTTGCAAAGCGACAACATTTTAGAGTGTCATCAGGCTGGCGCATTGTCGCATTAAAGAACAAAACACAAGAGAGCAAAAACCCTCCTGTGTTTTTTGAAGTTTACGAAATTTGTTTAGTAGATTCAGTGTGTCATCCGTGTAACAGCTCTTCGAAAAATGTCGGAGCGTCGGCTTTATTAATAAGCTCCATGTTTTTGTTGGTAAGACACATTCTTTCTATGTATTTAAATGTTTCAAAAGACAGTCCCATATCCACGGCGATGATTTTGCAGTGGGTTTCGCCCAGGAGGTTTCTTTTCTCAATCGCCGCGCAGATTTTTGTTATGGATTCTTCTTCATTGTCAAGCGGCAGAACAAGATAGTACTCCTTGTTCTTTTTGGGACTTAAGAGCTTCAGCGTACCCGCATAGATAATGGCCAAAAGACCGATTAAAGCGAAAATCAAGGTTAAACCGGCGACCAGACTTTCGAGCATAAAAAAATCACCCCATAACATATTATGGGGTTTGTGATTATATGTGCGAGCAAATCTGTAAGCCGCGTTCTGTCATTTAAGGCAATTATCTATCTTGGCCCGATGTTGCCATCGGGCTCACGCCACCTGTTGGGGATATGGCCGAGCAGGCCCCCCGGTCGGTGTTGCTTCGGATAGGGTTTGCAGGGCCGTGCGGTCTCCCGCACGCCGGTGAGCTCTTACCTCGCCTTTCCACCCTTACCGTTCAAAATGAACGGCGGTATATCTCTGTTGCACTTTCCCTAAGGTCACCCTCGGCGGCCGTTAGCCGCTATCCTGCTCTGTGAAGCCCGGACTTTCCTCATGCAGTTTCCTGCACGCAATTGCCCAATTTGCTCGCACTTCGTAAAATTATATTATCTCAAAACCGAAATAAAGTCAATCCGCGGGCGTCATTTGGCTCAATTTACATGATATTTTGAAAAAATATCCAATATTATAATACGCCGAAAAAGTGGGCAATGTTAAGGTCATAAGGCTCGTCGGTGCCGTGGGAGCCCCTGCCGTTGGGCTCGTTATGGACTCCATGGTCGGTTGAGAATGTGATGAGGGTTTTGCCGTCTCTTTCGGTCTCTTTTATGGCGTTTGCCAGCTCGTCAAAAATTCTTATTTGATTTTTTAAGGCGTTTATAGCCTCGGGGGAGAGCACTCCCCTCGCGTGCATTACATCGTCGTATTCCTGAGTGTAGACGCTGAGGAGATTGTATTTGTTTTCTTTTATGAGCCTTATCGCCGTTTCCTTTACCTTTTCGTCGTCTTCTTCTATAAAGTAATCCATATCCCTTTCGAGGAAAATCTTTGACATGCTGCTCTCTCTGACAGCGACTATCGCGGCTTTTTTGCCCGCTCCGATAAAGGCGTCGTAAACAGAATCTATCTTAATTACAGGTTTTGTGTAGAACTGAATCCCGTGAACTTCGGGGAGAGCGCCCGTATACATGGTGCCGAAGCAAACGGGAGTTACCGACGGGAAAACGGTTTTGAAGGGCAGGCATACGGGGGCATGGCGCAGAACCTTTTCGAAAAGCTCAAAATTCTGCTGATAAAGCCACATTGCCACAGCGTCGGGATTATGTATAACAATTCTGTCAAAGGGAGCGTCATTAAAAAGTTTTAAAATACTTTCGACGGGCTCGTCGGCTTTTTCGGGTTTTTCAATTCCCGCAAGAGCGCAAATTGTTGAGGCAAAACGGGTTAAACTAATACTGTTGAATCTATAGTCCATAACGCATCTCCAGACTTTTAAAAGATTTGTTCCAGTATAGCACAAAAGATTTGTCAATGTGTGAATTTTTATCAAGCGGGCGGCTTTTCACTTTAATTTAATTGACTTGAACCCTTTAAAAAGTATAATGAGTTTAAAGGTTAAATCGGCTGCGACGCGCGCCCGAAATTCAGGAGGTCAGTATGGACAAAATATTATCTGCGTCATTTTTAAAGGCTCCCAAATACAAGGAGGGGGCGGCTTTTGTTTTCAGCAAAGAGTTCGAGTCAGACAAGCCAATTAAATCCGCAACGCTTCAAATCAGCAGCCTTGGCGTTTATGTGGCATACCTCAACGGGCAAAGGGTGGGAGACTTTATACTTGCCCCCGGCTGGACAGTGTATGAAAAGCGCCTTCAGTATCAGACATACGATGTAACCGATTTAATTAAAGACGGCAAAAACATAATAACCGCAGAAGTGGGCAGGGGCTGGCGTTTTCACAAAAGACCCCAGCATGCAACCAAACACATCAAGGCGGACGAACCCGCGTTAATTGCCTCCCTTTGCCTTACATACAATGACGGCTCCGAGGCAATAATAAATACGGACAGCACTTGGAAATCCTCAGAGAGCAAAACCGTCTACAACGATATGTACGGCGGCGAAACCTACGACGACAATTTCGTATCTGAGGAAAAAAGCGCTGTCGCCTTCCCCCATCCGAAGGAAATTCTGATTCCGCAGGAAGGAGAGAAGGTGGCGGAGAAGGAAAGACTCAAGCCCCAAAGGCTCATTACCACTCCCGAATGCGATACGGTTATTGACTTCGGTCAGAACCTGACAGGCTATGTGGAGTTTAAGGCTAAGGGCAATAAAAACGATGAGCTTGTAATCACCCATTTTGAGGTCCTTGACAAGAACGGCAATGTATATACGGAAAACCTTAGAAAAGCAAAGCAGCAGGTAAGGTATATCTGCTCGGGCGAGGAGAAGCTTTATAAGCCTTCCTTTACCTTCTACGGCTTCAGATTCATAAAGCTGGAGGGCTTTAAGGATGTAAACCCCGACGACTTTACAGCCATAGCCGTATACTCGGATATGAAGAGAATCGGTCATTTTGAAAGCTCGGATCCGCTTCTCAACAGGCTGTACGAAAACATCATCTGGGGTCAGAGGGGCAACTTCCTGGATGTTCCCACCGACTGCCCGCAGAGGGATGAGCGACTCGGCTGGACGGGCGACGCTCAGGTATTTATAAGGGTCGCGTCCATGAACTATGATGTCAGCACCTTCTTCAGAAAGTGGCTCAATGACATGGCAGCCGAGCAGGGCGAGGACGGCAGGATTACCCATGTTATCCCCGCGACCTTTGACGGCGGCGGCTCTGCGGCTTGGGGCGACGCGGCTACAATCTGCCCGTGGCAGCTTTACCTCTCATACGGCAACAAAGAGGACCTTGAGCACAACTTCCCGATGATGAAGAAGTGGGTGGATTATATCAGAAAGAGCGCCGCTCACAAGTCCCTCATACAGTGCTTCAAAGGCTCCAGAAATCCCTATCTTTGGAACACGGGCAAACACTTCGGCGACTGGCTCGCCCTTGACATTGAGGGTGATGACGAGGACGCAAGGGGCGCTACGGACCACGACTACATCGCAACAGCCTTCTTTGCGTACTCAACCGAACTGCTTATCAAGGCAGGCGAGGTTCTGGGCAAGGATATGAGCGAGTACAAGGCTCTGCACGAGAACATCGTAAAGGCATACAGAGAAGAATATGTAAACCCCGACGGCACAATCAAAATAAACACCCAGACAGCCTGCGTACTGGCTCTTAAATTCGGTCTTACGCCTGACAGAGAGGCAACCGCAAACCAGCTTGTGTCCCTTATAAGAAAATACGGTCACCTTACAACAGGCTTTGTTGGAACGCCTTATCTCCTTCATGTGCTTACAGACATCGGCGAGGTAGAGCTGGCATACGACCTGCTTTTACGCAAAGAGTATCCGTCATGGCTCTATCCCGTAACTCAGGGAGCCACCACCATGTGGGAGCGCTGGAACGGTCAAAGGCCCGACGGCAGCTTCGCCACTCCCGGCATGAATTCCTTTAACCACTACGCATACGGCGCTGTCGGCGACTGGCTGTACTCAACCGCAGCGGGCATCACAATGAGGGACGGCACCGTCGCATACGAGGATTTAATCTTTAAACCCCAGACCGACAAGAGACTGACATTCGTTAAGGCATCGATAGAAACCGCCCGCGGCACCGTCGCTTCCGAATGGAGAAGGGAAACCGACAAGACGGTTTATACCTTCACTGTACCCGCAGGCTCAAAGGCGGAGGCGGTTCTTGAGGGCAAGACATATAAGCTGAACGAAGGCGTAAACACAATCACACTTTAATACTTAAACGGTTCTTCCCTGCAGATTTTTTCTGCAGGGAAGAACAGCGAAAGACAAATCCCGATTTATTTTTAAAACAGCAAAGGCGTTAAATCCGCTTTTTTGAATATAAAATCGCCAATCTCTCAATAATTACTTTGCAAACGCTTTACAACTTCATCGCATTATGGGCTTTAAGTCATTAATCATCAAGGTTTTGCGGAAATTTTCGAGAACATTAAAATTGCCGTCAAGCCGATTTTGTTAAAAAAACAAATAATTCGTTTTTTATTGACAAATTGTACAAAAAACAGTATTTAGTTGTTTTTTACAGAAAAAGACTTTAAATTTACAATATCTGATGATATAATATCCGGCGGACACAATATTTTCTATTTTAGCAATGCACTTAAAGTCGGTTTTATATATTTCTTTCCTATAAGCTTATATTAAAAAAAGGGAAGTGCCGTATTTGGAAAAGTTCGTAATAAACGGCGGGAAAAGGCTCTGCGGCGAGGTTGAAATCAGCGGAGCGAAGAACGCCGCCGTTGCCATCATCTCCGCAACGGTTCTTGCAGATGGTGTTTGCAGGCTTGAAAACATTCCTAATGTCCGTGATGTCCGCATTCTTATGCAGATATTGGACAGCATGGGCGCAAAGGTTCGCAATATAAACAACAACACTTGGGAGATTGACTCCTCCACTATCAATACCACCGTCGTTTCAAATGAAATGACGAGGCATTTAAGGGCATCTTATTACTTCCTCGGCGCTCTGCTTGGCAGATACAAGCAGGCTAAAGTGGGTATGCCCGGCGGCTGCAATTTCGGAGTCCGCCCCATCGACCAGCACATCAAGGGCTTTGAGGCTCTGGGCGCCACCGTTACCACAGGCAACGCCATGGTGGAGGTAAAGGCAAGGGAGCTCATCGGAAACTCCGTTTACTTCGATATGGTTTCCGTCGGAGCTACCGTTAATGTAATGCTTGCCGCCGTAAAGGCAAAGGGCCTTACGGTTATCGAAAACGCCGCAAAGGAGCCCCATATTGTTGACCTTGCCAACTTCCTTAACCTCATGGGCGCGGATGTAAGGGGCGCGGGTACGGATATTATTAAAATCCGCGGCGTGGAGAAGCTTCGCGGCTGTCAGTACTCCATAATCCCCGACCAGATTGAGGCTGGCACCTACATGGTTGCCGCCGCTGCCACAAGGGGTAATGTGCTTATAAAGAATGTTATCCCCAAACACCTTGATTCCATTTCCGCAAAGCTGATTGAATGCGGCGCGGAGATTGAAGAATTCGACGACTGCATAAGAGTTTCAAGCAACGGCAGACTAAACCGCTGCCATGTAAAGACCATGCCCCACCCCGGTTTCCCCACAGATATGCAGCCCCAGATGGCGGTTCTTCTCTCCGTAGCAGAGGGCACAAGCATTATCTCTGAGAGCGTATGGGACAACCGTTTCAGATATGTGGACCAGCTTATCAGAATGGGCGCGGTTATTCAGGTTGAAGGTAAGGCTGCTATTATTGAAGGCGTGCCCTTCCTTAAAGGAGCGCCCATAAGGGCTGACGATTTAAGAGCGGGCGCCGCGATGGTTATAGCGGGCCTTATAGCCCAGGGTCAGACCACCATTGAGGACATTCACCACATAGACAGAGGCTATGAGAATGTGCTCGGCAAACTGCAGGCTCTCGGCGCCGACATTAAGAGGGTTGAGTTCAACACCCCCGTCACAAAGCCCGTAAGCATTGTAGGCTAATTTAACAGATTAAAAGAAAAGCCCTGAGGGCTTTTTCTTTATTACACCAAAACGGAGAACAACATGGCGAGATTCACAACACTCTTTTCTTCAAGCTCGGGGAATTCCACCTATTTGGGAACCTCCTCGGGCGGTATTCTTGTTGACGCGGGCAAAAACGCAAAGCAGCTTGAGGCTGCTCTTTCCGCGATAAATGTAAGCCCGACTGAAATCAAGGGTATTTTCATCACCCATGAGCATACCGACCATATAAGCGCTGTGCGGGTTTTCGCCTCCCGCTACGGCATTGATATTTACGCATCCAAAGGCACTCTTGCGGAACTTAGAATGCAGGGACATTTAAACGGCAAATTCAACGCCATTCCAATAGACGAAAAGGGCGCCGTGGTGGCGGGAATACATATAGCGCCGTTCAGAACCTCCCACGACAGCAGGGAGAGCACCGGCTACACCGCCGTATTTGAGGACGGCAGAAGAATAGGAATCGCCACCGACACGGGAGTCATGACTCAGGAGATTCTCACCGCCCTTTCGGGCTGCGACGCCGTGCTGCTTGAGTCAAACCACGATGTATGGATGCTTGAAAACGGCTCTTACCCCTATTATTTAAAGAGAAGAATCCGCTCCAATTTGGGACACCTTTCAAACGACGACTGCGCCTCTGCTCTGTGCAGACTTATACAAACGGGCACAACAAGAATAATTCTGGGCCATTTGAGCAAGGAGAACAACAGGGCAGAAATCGCAAGGCAGACCTCAGTTTCGGCTCTGAGCACCATCGGAGCTGTGGAAAACAGGGATTATATCCTGAGGGTCGCTTCCCACGACAGACCCGACAAAATGCTGATATTTTAAGCTGATGGAATAGCCTCGCATTCGGGAGGGCAAAACTTGATAAAGGTAAACATTATTTGCGTAGGGAGATTAAAGGACGCATTTTTTGAAGAAGCCGCAAAAGAATATATAAAGATGCTGGGCTCCTTTTGCCAAATTAAGATAACCGAGATAAACGCAGCAAATCTCCCCCAGGAGCCATCAAGAGCTGAGATTGAAAAGGCGCTGATGGCGGAAGCAAAGGAGATACTGAGGAAAATCCCCGAAAGGTCAAAGACAATAGCCCTTTGCATTGAGGGGAAACAGCTTTCATCCGAGGAATTTGCCGATTTGCTTGAAGGCTGCAAAAGCTCGGGCGCGGGTGAAATCTCTTTTATAATAGGCGGCTCATACGGTCTTGCAGACGATATTAAGAAGCGGGCGGACTTTAGGCTCTCCTTTTCAAAAATGACCTTCCCTCACCGTCTTTTCAGGGTTATGCTCCTTGAGCAGATATACAGAGCTTTTTCCATTTCGGCAGGCGGCAAATATCACAAATAGTATAAACTTGCATTTTTGGACAGGTTTTTTACTCGCAAATATTGAAATGGCTGTTAAATCTGCTGTAAAATAACTTCAAAATTGTATATATTTAGGTTTAATTCAAAGAAATGCGGATATTCTAAAATAATATGGAAATATAGGAAAATATCTGTTATAATGTCTTTCGGTCAACCCTGCCCTTTTTGGGGCAAGCACGAATGTGAAATATTTAAATTTAAATATGGAGGAATTATTGAATGAGTCACAAGTATGTTTATTTGTTCTCAGAAGGCGACGGAAGCATGCGCGAGCTTCTGGGCGGCAAAGGCGCAAACCTTGCTGAAATGACTAAGCTCGGTATGCCTGTTCCCCAGGGCTTTACCGTTACCACAGAGGCATGCACCCGTTACTATGAAGACGGAAAGGTAATAGCTCAGGAAATACAGGACCAGATTTACGAGTACCTTGCCAAGATTGAAGAAATCAACGGCAAGAAGTTCGGTGACCCCGAAAAGCCCCTCCTGGTATCCGTTCGTTCCGGCGCTCGTGCATCAATGCCCGGCATGATGGACACAATCCTCAACCTCGGCATTAACGACGAAGTTGCCGAAGGTCTTATCAAGGGCAATCCGGACCCGTCATTCGCACGCTTTGTTTATGACTCCTATCGCCGCTTTATCCAGATGTTCTCCGATGTCGTTATGGAAGTTCCGAAGCACAACTTCGAGGTCATCATCGACGAGCTTAAGGCTAAGAAGGGCGTTAAGGACGACATCGAGCTTGATGTTGAAGACATGAAGGAGCTTGTAAGGCTCTTTAAGGCATATTATAAGGAGCAGAAGGGCGAGGACTTCCCCTCCGACCCGAGAGCTCAGCTCATGGCTGCCGTTCAGGCTGTTTTCCGTTCATGGGACAACCCCCGCGCAAATGTATATCGCCGCATGCACGACATCCCCTATTCATGGGGCACCGCAGTTAATGTTCAGCCCATGGTATTCGGCAACCTTAACTCCAACTCCGGTACAGGCGTTGCGTTCTCCCGCGACCCCGCAACAGGCGAGAATGTTCTCTTCGGCGAGTACCTCATCAACGCTCAGGGCGAAGATGTCGTTGCAGGTATCCGCACACCCAGCCATATTTCCAAGCTCAAGGAAGAAATGCCTGAGGTTTACGAGCAGTTTGTTACAATAGCCAAGAAGCTTGAGAATCACTATAAAGATATGCAGGATATGGAGTTTACCATTGAAAACGGCAAGCTCTATATGCTCCAGACAAGAAACGGCAAGCGTACAGCTACAGCAGCTCTCAAGATAGCTGTTGACCTTGTTGACGAGGGTCTCATCGACGAGGAAACCGCAGTTCTGAGAGTTGACCCCAAGCAGCTTGACGCGCTTCTCCATCCCCAGTTTGACGCCGCCGCTCTTAAGGCCGCTAAGGTTATCGGCACAGGTCTTGCGGCATCCCCCGGCGCAGCAACCGGTAAGGTTGTATTCACAGCCGACAGAGCTAAAGAGCTCGCTGAGAAGGGCGAAAAGGTTATCCTTGTTCGTCTTGAAACATCACCCGAGGACATCGAGGGTATGGCAGCAGCTCAGGGCATCCTCACCGTCAGAGGCGGCATGACCTCCCACGCAGCAGTTGTCGCAAGAGGCATGGGAACCTGCTGCGTATCCGGCTGCGGCGAAATCAAGATGCACGCAGAGGAAGGCTACTTCGAACTCGGCGGCAAGAAGTACTATGAAGGCGACTATATCTCCCTTGACGGTTCAACCGGCAAGATTTACGACGGCGAAATCAAGACAGTTGAGGCTTCAATCTCCGGCGACTTCGGCAGATTCATGGCTTGGGCTGACAAGTATCGCACACTGAAGGTAAGAACAAACGCCGACACTCCGACGGACGCTGCTACAGCAGTTCACTTCGGCGCTGAGGGCATTGGTCTCTGCCGTACAGAGCACATGTTCTTTGAGGGCGACAGAATCAAGGCTATCCGCGAGATGATCGTCGCTAAGACAGCAGAGGCTCGCGCTAAGGCTCTTGAGAAGATTCTGCCCTTACAGCAGAAGGACTTTGAGGAGATGTACAGGGTTCTTGAGGGCAGACCCATGACAATCCGCTTCCTTGACCCGCCGCTCCACGAGTTCCTGCCCCAGAAGGAAAACGAGATTAAGGAGCTTGCAGACGACCTTGGCATCTCTGTTGATGAGCTCAAGGCTGTTATCGACAGCCTGCACGAGGCTAACCCGATGATGGGTCACAGAGGCTGCCGTCTTGCAGTAACCTATCCCGAAATCGCAAGAATGCAGACCACAGCAGTTATCTCCGCCGCTATCAATGTAAACAAAGAGCATCCTGAGTACAACATCGTTCCCGAGATTATGATTCCTCTGGTAGGCGAGGTTAAGGAGCTCAAGTTCGTTAAGGATGTAGTTGTTGAGACAGCTGACAAGCTCATCGCCGAGGCAGGCGTAAAGCTCGAGTACAAGGTCGGCACAATGATTGAGATTCCGAGAGCAGCTCTCACAGCAGACGAAATCGCAAAAGAGGCTGAGTTCTTCTCATTCGGCACAAACGACCTGACTCAGATGACCTTCGGTTTCAGCCGTGACGACGCCGGCAAGTTCCTTGACGCTTACTATGACACAAAGATTTACGAGTTTGACCCGTTCGCAAAGCTCGACCAGACAGGCGTTGGCAAGCTGGTTGAAATGGCTGTTAAGCTCGGCAAGGCTACAAGGCCCGACATTAAGCTCGGCATCTGCGGCGAGCACGGCGGCGACCCGTCATCCGTTGAGTTCTGCCACAATGTAGGACTTGACTATGTATCCTGCTCACCCTACAGAGTACCGCTTGCACGCCTTGCAGCAGCTCAGGCAGCTATCAAAGCTAAGAAGGCATAAAAAAGCTATAAAAATAAGGGGACAGCTACCTGTCCCCTTTATTTTTTTATCTGTGATTTTCTATGTATCTGATTAGGGCTCTTGCGAAGGCTTTGCCGAGTTCTATGAGCCCTTCCTGACTTACTTTATTTTCTTCAGTGCCGAAATAGGCTGTTTCGAGGGTAAAGGAAAGCTCGGTGGTCGGAAGGGATGAGAAAAACTTTGTGGAGGTCGGGTTAGTTAAGGTATTCCATGAGGTATTGGGCATAATGTCGCTGCCGACAAAGTACCTGAAACTCAGATTCGCCGACTCCTCATGGAAAAGAGAGGCGAACTCATCCTGCCCTTTTGTGTTTAAGAGGTTCCTGACAAGGAATACCTTGTCATCTCCGCCGCCTATATGGTATGGCGAATGAAAGTCAAATTGGAACTTTACATTGTGCTCTTTTGCGTATGCCATAAGCTCTCTGACCGAGGGATAGACGGGGTTTTCTATATAATCCCTGTTGTGGTCGTGGGGATGGCGGTTCTTGCCCTGGTCGCCGAATATCACGCCGTCAATGTCCATAAAGGGCACGGCGGCGACTCTGTATCCGTCGGGGAGATTTTTTAATAGATGCTCCAGAACCCCCTCCAGCACATAGGTGCCGGTTGATTCGCAGCAGTGGTGCCTTGAAGTGAGCACTATGGTTTTATCCCCGCCGCCGAACTCCAGTATTTTGACTTCGTTCCCCTTGTCGGTTACCGCAAAGGTGAGGGCGTTGAGATTGTGCTTCTTCAAAAACTCCTCAAAGCGTTCGGGGCTGTATATCATATCGTGGGCGAAATATGTGGGGCTGTCGTCGTCAAAAGTGTAGGTAAAGCTGAATCTGTTGTCGCCAAGGGTCTCCTCCCCTGCCCAGTTCCAAGTTTTAAGGTCTTTGCTGACGGCGGGGCCGAAATAACCCAGTCTGTCCCTGCCGAAATCGAAGGTTATTGTCCTGCCGCTTGCGCCTTTTACGCAAAACGCCCAGTAGAACCAGTCGGTGGTGGTATCCCGAAGGTCGCACTCCACCTTAACATAATCACCCTCGACGCTTAACACTTTAATATTTCCGCCTGTGAAATCGGTAGTAATCCGCATAAAAATCTCCTTACAATTTATCGCCCCGCTCCCAAGGAGCGAGGCGTTTTTTTAATAGCCCTTTTTATTCTGCGCTTTTGCCTTTTTCCTGAGGAAGAATATCGGTATGCCTATGAGTACCGAGAAGATTGCCGCGGCGAGGAAAATCTCCGGCACGGGGACATAGACAGCCTCTCCGAAGTCGTTGTAGTAAGTTCCAAGCTGATGGAGAGGAGCGAAACGCTCAATGACCGCGTTGCCAAGCGGCGGACCTATTACCATGGGCAGAAGCACCATGAAAATCATACGCACGCCCTGGAACAAGCCTGTTTTATCCTCCGGCGTAAAGTCCCTTACAGAGGCGTTGAGGATAATCATAAGAAGTCCGTAGCCCGCAAAGACCATTACGACGGTTGCCGCGAACGCGCCCAGCTTTTTAGCCTGAGATGTGGCAATAAGTCCTATTATAAACAGCGCGATTGACGGGTAGATGAATTTGTCCTTGCCGAATTTGTCTACCATCAGACCGAGGCAGTAAACCACGGCTATAAAGAGCACGATGGCGACAACGGCGATGCCGATAACCTTTGGGGTAATATTCAGGTTTTCAAAGTCAAAGCCCATGTAGTGCTGCAGATAAATAAAGAGATAGGGCAGGAAAATCTGAACCGCGATGTTAAAGAAGGATACGGCAAGGAGGGCAAGATACAACAGGGCGTTTTCCTTAATTACCGAGGGTCTGAAGCCGTAAATCAAATCGGTGATGTATCTGCCCTGACGGCGAGGTTTACCCTCCCTTGAATCCTTTAATGTAAAGGCGCCTATAAGGCCGCAGAGCGAAACTCCGATGCCGAGTCCCAGGAAGCAAGCGGGATAGCCCGCCGCGGCGACTCCCGCGCCGAAAGCTACGGTGACGAGAAGCGTGGCGAGAATCGGGAAGGACGCGAGTATGCCCTCCGCCTTGCCTCTGTTTTCGGGAACGGTGATGTCGGTAATCCATGCGTTAAAGGCGGCGTCGTTGCTGGTGGAGCCTATAAAAGTCATGACGCAGTCCATAATGATGACAACGGATACCGATGCGGCGAGGATTTTCACTTCGTCCGCAAGACCAAAGAGCTTTGCCACATTGTCCCTTGAAATGAAGGCAAAGACCATGACCGAAAATCCCCACAGGATGTAGCCTAAAGAAAGGAAAACCTTTCTGCGGTCCAGCCTGTCGCTCAAATTGCCCATTAGGAAGGTGGCGATAACGGCGGTTGCCGCGGTCAACGCTACCATGGTGGAAATGTCCTTTGTTGTGCCGCCGATGTAGTTGAAGAGAAATGTGTTGAAGTAGATGTTTTCAACAGCCCAGGCGACCTGACCCATAAAGCCGAAAACAATAATGTTAAACCATGTTCTGCCTGAAATTCGGGCGTCTTTCATAGACAAAACTCCTAACTATTTAGTTTGGCTTAGTAACACGCTAATTTAATTATACCGAAGCTGCCGTTTTTTACAAGAAGCAATTGTCATTAGCCGGCAAAGAATTAAACTTTGCTTTCAATAAAATCCAGGAATTTATTCCAGTCATAGCGGCTGAGGAAGTGGGAGCCGGGGCGGAGGTAATAGCCTATGCTGCCGACTTGATATGCGCCCTCTTCGGGCGGAAAGGTGTCGGGGGCAATAAGACCCTCTTTTCCGTAAAGGGAGTAAACGGGGGACGCGGCGGCGCATGCGAGAAATTCGGAAGCGGGGTCAGCCCATAAATCCTCCGCCGCGCTGCCGACGGAAACGAATCTGGGGGCTGAGAGGGCAAGAAGCAAGTGCTGGTCAAATGGCAGGGCGCTTTCGTTCTTTCTGTAAGTTTTGTAGTTTTCGCAGAACCAGAAGGGGAAGTTGCGGCAGATGTCGTCTATCTGCTCGCCTGTCTTGCCCCTTATAATGGCGGCACCGCTGCAGCCAGAGTTGTTGGAGTGGACAAAGCGGAACCTCTCATCAAATGCGGCGGCGACAAGGGCGGTTTTGCCAAGCCTTGAATGACCTATTACCGCTAAACTCTCAAGGTCTGCTGAGTCAAGAGTCTGGAGATAGTCCGCGGCGCGCATGGCAGCCCATGCCCACATCATGATTTTGCCGGGGTCGTGCTCGTTCCTCTCCTTGCCGCCGAACAGCACACCCGCAAGACCGTTTGTAAAATCACCGTCGTCGCCGGTTACATCCTTATAGTAAATTGTGGCGACGGCAAAGCCCCTGTCGCAAATCTCCTCGGCGGGATAGTATTTGTCGGGAACGCCGTCTCTGAAGTTTAAAAAGACTATGGTTTTGTGCCTGCCCTCTTTTTTGGGGCGGACAAACTGAACGGGAAATGAAAATTCCCCGTTTTCAAGGCTGGCGGTTATCAGAATTTTTTGATAAATAGCGGTGTTGGCGAAAAAACGCTCGTCGCTCCGGAGAATTTCAAATTTTAAGTCCTTCGGTTCAGGGGGCAAAAAGCCGTATTCATGAAGGCACAAAAGCTCCTTCAGCTTCTCTCGGTTTTCCTCCCAAGTTTTTTTGTCGGTTATTCGCTCCCCGTCGGTGCCTCTTAGAATATCGGGCACTCCCCGTAATTTCAGCTCCTTATCAATCATTTTCCTCACCCTTCGGCTTTTTGTTTTATCTTATCAGATTTCATATTAATAAGAAAAGAGCTCATAAAAACAAAAAACAACTTTGCTTGAAGTCGGTGCGTTTAAGCTATATAATAAAAAGGAAAATGACGGGTATTGGAGATTCTCCGCTCGGAAAAAGCTTTGTAAATTTCAAGGGGTGTTATTTTGTGAGATGTGAATACTGCGGGTCTGAGGTTCAGGGAAATTTCTGCGGCAACTGCGGAGCTCCCGTACCACAAGAAAGCCGTATTGAGAACGACAGCTACAAGTCAAATCCATACTCTAACTCATGGGATACCGATTACAACAAGTTCAGCAACGATTCGGGCAGTACTTACTACAATAATTATTCATACACAACCACATACTCAGTCGCGTCAAACAAGAGCAAAATAGTGGCACTTGTTTTGTGCTTTCTTTTCGGCATTTTCGGTATTCACAGGTTTTATGTTGGCAAGGTCGGCACGGGACTTATTTGGCTCTTTACCGGCGCGATTGGAGGTCTCGGCTGGATTGTGGATTTGATTCTCATTTTAACCGGCAATTTTAAGGACAGCGCAGGTTTGCCTCTAAAATAAAAGCCGTATAAAGTTTTAGCGGAAAAAACACAGGGTGGAGAAATCCACCCTGCTGTATTTTGATATTATAAATTCAAAAATATGCTCACTGCGGTCTCGGGGTCGTCAATATAGAGAACTTTCTTTTCCATAGGGCAGGTGTCGTCGCCTGCCCTGTTTTTTATAAAGGGCACCTTTTTATTGTAATGATACTGTATGCCCGCGCGCTCAAGAACGGGAACGGCGAAGTCGCTTAAAATCTCCGCGTACACTTCCCTGACGCCCGAATGCACAAGGAGGAGGGCGGCTGCCTTGCCGACTATTTTATCGGCGACCGCCGCGCCGCGGAGAATTTCGGGGCTTGTTTTAACTATTTCTATAAGCGGTTTAAGACTGGTCTCAGCGGAGGCAATTACCTTTTCGCCGTTTGCGACGACAATAGCGCAGCCGCTGTCGTGAAGTTTACTTACCGCCTTTTGGAGTTCATCTGTCATATGTAAATCTTCTTTCTTTAAGCTTTGGGTGTCAGCCCGCTGTTTGGTTTCTCTTTTTCTGCGTATCTGCGGGGTCAATTACCCGTATCTTTCGCAGCAGGTAGATTATAGTCGGCACGAGGATAATCTGAATTACTATTCCGATTAATCCCGCAGTGACCGCTTCCCGCGCCGCGATGGGTCCAATTTGAGAAATCCCCAGAAGGTCTGAGGCGACAAATAGAGAAAGAGCGTACAAAAGCCTTCCGAATATCATGGCGCCCGCAAGGGAAAGGGCTGTGCCGTAACGGGTTTTATAGAGCTTAAGGGTTCTGAATAAAAGTCCGCTCATAAAGCCGTAGCCCGCCAGCTCAATGACCATAAAAGCCAGCCTTGACACGGGCGGCATATTGGTGAGCAAACAGCTCAATATGGGGGAAATCGCTCCCACCGTAAGCCCGAAAACGGGACCCAGCACAAAGCCGCTGAGCAGAACGGGTATGTGCATGGGCAGCAGCATTCTGCCCAAATCAGCCGCTCCGATAAGGTGGATAACCTGCGGGAGCAGTACGGACAAAGCTATGAACAAGCCTCCCAGAGCTGTTTTTCTGCTTAAACTCATCTTCTCTCCCCTTTAACGCTTTAGGGATTCTACCACGCTGTCCAGTTCCTTCTGCAGGCGGCTTAAATCCTCAATAATGCGGATATGCTGAGGGCATGCCTCCTCGCACTGACCGCAGGCAACGCAGTTGGAAGCCTTTTCGTCCTCGTCAATCTCGTTTTCCCACTGCCACGCTATGGCCTGCTTGTTCCTGAACATACCGTACTCATTCCAGACGCGGAAGTTCTTAGGAATGTCCACGCCCGAAGGACAGGGCATGCAGTATTTGCAGTTGGTGCACTCGTTGTTGACCTTGCGCTTTATCTTCTCGGGCAGCGAGGCAACAATCTGCTGTTCTTCCTCAGTCAGAGGCTTAAAGCCGCTGAAGGTTTTAAGGTTGTCCTCCAGCTGTTCCATTGTAGTCATGCCGCTGAGAACCACCTTAACATTGGGCAGACCCGCTACCCACCTAAAGCCCCATGAGGCTACGGAGGCGTCGGGATTGTGCTTTTTAAGCTCTTCGGTTAAATCCTCGGGCAAGGTTGCCAGCTTGCCGCCCTTTAAAGGCTCCATTATTATAACGGGGATTCCCATTTTTTCCGCAAGCTCATAGCCCTTCATTCCTGCCTGATGCTCTGTGTCCATGTAGTTCAGCTGAATCTGGCAGAAGTCCCAAGCCCTGCTTGTCAGGATTTCTTCAAAGACCTCGTAGTCATCATGGAAAGAAAAGCCGAAGTATTTGATTTTGCCCTCTGCTTTAAGGCTCTCGCAATACTCAGGAACACCAAGCTCTGAAAGTCTTTTCCACGCGGCTTTGTCCAATGAATGGAGAAGATAAAAATCTATATAATCCGTCTGCAGCCTTTCAAGCTGCTTATTAAAAATTCTCTTTGCGTTGTCAAGGGTTTTAACAGGCCAGTGAGGGAGCTTGTCGGCAATATAGCAGCTGCCTCGGTCATATTTGGACAGCACCTTTCCCACAAAGGGCTCGCTTTTGCCTGAGTGATAGTAGTACGCTGTATCAAAATAGTTAACTCCGTTTTCATATGCGGTATCAAGGAGCTTCTCCGCCTTAACTTCGTCTATTTCACCGTCCGCGGTTGTAGGGAATCTCATGCATCCGTAGCCGAGAAGAGAAGCAGACACATTGGTTTTTCCGACTATTCTGTAATCCAAATTTAGCCCTCCTTATGTAAGCCCTATTGTCTAATGTAAATTATAATATAAGGCATTAAAATATAAAATCCCCAAAATAATAAGCCCGATGTCGATTTTTATTTCTCTTGCAAAAAAATTGAAAAACCCGCTCGAACGCGGGTTTTTCTTTTTGCACTTTTGGTCGGGATGACAGGATTCGAACCTGCGGCATCTTGGTCCCAAACCAAGCGCTCTACCAAGCTGAGCCACATCCCGTTTTTCGCCTTAAATTTGCTATGACATTATACACAAAGACAAGGCGGTTTGTCAACCACAGCGCGGCTGCCAAAGGGAGGAAAGACAGCGGGGCGCGGCTCAAAAGCAAAAAAATGAGGCTGTGTTTTTCACAGCCTCTTTAAGCTTAATATCTTCCGATTTCGCTTAGCGGCAAGATTTCAAAATCGTCAGAAAGCTGGTACAGGAAAGCGGAATTTGCGTTCATCGTGTAGTCGCCCTTTGCTATGCCGGGGAATACCGAATGGATGGCGCCGAAATTTATAACCGAGTTATGCTCAACGGCACTGTATTTTGTTACAAAGGGGCTTATGGTGCCGATACTCGGCACGGGGGACTTGGAGATTACTATATTGTCCGAAACTACACTGAACGCGGGATTGGGACCGAAGTAGGGATTCTCCGCATCGTCGAAGTCATCCGAGATTTTGCTCATCTGCGGGAATGCCTCTTTCCAGATGTCGGTCTGCCACGGGGAGTTATAAAGCCCCGTCCATAAAACCTGACCTTTCCGTCCGTGTTTGAACCAGAAATTCTCGTCAAGAACACCCTCGATTACTCGGGCGTCGTAGTATATGCCCTTCTGGGAGCCTATTACGATATTGTTCTTGACGCTCAGGTCACGGCCGCCGCCCAGCATTAATCCGTAGCCGGGGACATTGATAAGCAGATTGCCGTATACGCTCTGACCCGAAAGTCCGTCGTCCAAATAAATGCCGTTGGGCGAGTAGCCGCCGGAACCCAAATTGTAAATGCAGTTATATCTTATGACCGTTCCGTAATCCGTCCATGACCTGCCTGCGTATATGGCTCCGGCGTCTTCGGACCGGAGTACAACCTCGTATATCTCGTTATACTCGATTATGTGGTTGTTGCCCGAATATGTGATTGCCTCATGGGGCGAGCGGCACATCTCGTTATGGGAGCAGATATTGCCGACGCCGTTAAGCCTTACTCCCGGCTGATATGTAAGGTAAATCTCGGACCAGTCGTGTATGTAGTTGTTGTCCGCTTTGTTGTTTCCGGGAATAAGCCTTTCCCTGTCGCCGCCGTAAAGGTATATGCCGCCGCGGCCTGTGTGATAGACCTCACATTCCGTAATCAAATTGTTGCAGCCGTTTGCCACAACCGCGGTGCCGCCTATGTTCTTTACAGTGCATCCCTTTACGATATTGTTGTTGGCGGTGATTGATACGCTGTCGCCTCGGGTGCCCTGTATGGTCAGGTTCTCAAATATTAGATAGTCGGCGTTTGATTTGATTACGGGGTTTTGTGTAATGGTAAGGAATATTTCGCCTTGGCTTAAATCCTTGTCGGGATAGAAATAAAGGATTCCTGCCTCGCGGTCGATGTAGTATTCGCCGGGGCTGTCAAGCTCCTCAAGCACATTGAAGAAATAATAGGGAGCGTCCTTTCTTATGCCGTAATTGGAGGCATAAGCGGTTTCGATTGTACCTCCCGAAACGGACTTTACGGGGGTGGAGCCGTCCGCCCAGTCATAGCGCCAGTAGCCCATCATCCAGACATCATTCAGAGTGCTCCAAGAGGCCGCGCGGGAGGCTGTATTCTCATCCATTTTGAATTTGTCGCCGGATGGATTTGTATAGCCGCTCCAGCCCTGGGGCGCGTTGTTTTCTTCGAGGCTGTTGTAGACTACATCGCCGGTTTTAAGGAACTCTCCGCTATTGGGATAGCGGGCAAGTGTCATTCTTCTGTCGGCAAAGAACAGCTCGCAGTATACTCCTGAGCCCTTTCCGTAAAGGTGAGCCGTGTTATAAGTGCCTATGGCTTTCATCTCTCCGATTTCCTCGGCGGTAAGGCCCAGTTCGAAAAGGTTGGCCTTTAAGACCTTATCTCTTACAGAGCTTTTCAGCCTCTCTGCCGCTTCGCCGCTGACGGGAGAAAAATCGTCCGCAGTCAGACTAAAACCGCCGTTTATCACTGCTTCCCCGTCACCAAAGGCGCAGTAATTTATGGGGCAGCTTTCGGTTCCGCCGTCAGCAGCGGTGAACACAAGACCGTTTGTTCTGTACTCGCCCGCCATAATGCAGACGGTGACTGAGTCTTTGCCAGTTTTGTCAAGGCTGCGTACGGCTTCAATTGCCCTTTCGATAGTCTTAAAGGGACTTGAAAGTGAGCCGTCTCCCTCATCGCTGCCGTTCGGTGAGACATAAAAGTCGCCTACAACAGTTTCAGTCGGTTTTTCGGTGTACTCGCTCAAAACCGCTGGAACGGGAGCGGGGGTGCAAAACCACGGGAACAATAAAATGGAGCTAAAAAATAACAGTACCGACATTATAAAAGAGGTTATTTTATTTACGGCCATAAATTTTGCACCTCCGCTTTCAACATACCATTTTCAATGCATTATGGCAATAATAACCTTGTAAAGTTTTGTTGCGGAATTGAAAAAAACAGCGTGGTTAGGAGGCCATATAGAGCGAACTTGACGGAAAGTTCTTCTAGTCGTATTATAGATTTGAGTACTAATTTTTAGGGGGTTATTATGCTGCTGAGCATTGCTCTTTCTTCGGATATGATTCTGAGGATATTCCTGCTTATATGCTTTCTTTGCCCCCTTTTGTTCGCCTTTACCTTAATGCTTTGGGAAAGAAGCGGCAGCCCAGTAATCGCGACTTTAACCGACAAAGCGACGGGCAAGGTTTATGAAATCAGCTCGTGGGAAACATCCATCGGCAGGGCGAAACTCTGCGATGTGGTGCTCTCTTACGCCACGGTGTCGAGGCTGCACGCCGTTATCACAAGGCGAAAGAAAAGCTGGATTATCTTTGACACAAATTCCAGCCTCGGCATTAAGGTCAATGGGCTTATAGTCAAAAACAAGGCAAGTCTTTACGACGGCGATACCATTTCTCTGGGCGGCGCTGAGTTTATCTTCCGCGCGCTTGAGCTGCCTGAGAGAAAGAAAAAGACAAGAAAAAAGTAGGCTTTTGTTAGGCGTCTTAACGCCGGAAAGGTGATGAAGGCTTGAAATACGGAGTGCTTTCCAAAATAGCCGACAGCCGCTTTTTATGGCTGCTTATATATGTGCCCGCCCTTGCCTTTGAGGTAATATACGCAGGCAAGGTTATATCAAATGCGGGCGATGCGGCAGCGTCGCTGACCACATATTTTACTTTGTTCCTTCTTATCCAGACAGGATGCTTTGTATTCTTCAAACTCATTCTGGGCAAAAGGTTTGAGCTTGAAATAGCCGCCTTTATGCTCTCGTTTTTGAGTATAGCGATAACGGCAAGCGTTTACCCCAAAAGAACGCTGGTGCAGTTTTTGACCTTCGCGCTTGGCGTTGTTCTATACTACACCATGCTGTGGATTTTGCAGAACACCCGCTGGATTACAAGCCTCAGAGTTCCCGCGGCGCTGGGCGCTGTTGGTCTGCTTGCCGCGACCATAGTATTCGGAACCACCTACAGGGGAGCGAGAAACTGGATATTCATAGGGGATTTTTCAATACAGCCCTCGGAGCTCGCTAAGATACTCTTTATCTTTGTGGGCGCCGTAACCCTTGATAAGCTCCAGTCTATCCGCTCCCTTTCAAAATATATACTCTTTGCCGCCTGCTGCATTGGAATCATCTTTGTTATGAAGGACTTCGGCACGGCGCTGATTTTCTTTGCTACCTTCCTTATAATCTCTTTTATGCGCTCGGGCGATATTAAGAAAATACTGCTCATTTGCGCAGCGGCGGCCGTGGGCGCCGTGGCTATTGTGATATTCAAGCCATATGTGGCGAACAGATTTATGACCTACAGGCATATTTGGGAGTACATGGACAGCGGTGGCTATCAGCAGACAAGGGTGCTGATTTACTCCGCGAGCGGCGGACTTTTCGGCGTGGGTCTGGGCAACGGACAATTAAGAAATGTCTTTGCCGCGACTGAGGACCTGGTTTTCGGCGTTTTGTGCGAGGAATTCGGCATAATCCTTGCCTTTACAGTAGCGCTGACATATGTTGCCTTCGCTTTCTACAGCATCAAGATGGCAAAGACCGCCCGCTCCACATTCTACTCCATAGCCGCCTGCGCCGCGGCGGGGCTTATGCTCTTTCAAGCGGGGCTTAACATCTTCGGAGTCACCGACCTTTTGCCGCTGACGGGCGTTACTCTGCCTTTTGTCAGCAGGGGCGGCTCAAGTATGCTCAGCTCATGGGGACTTCTCGCTTATCTCAAGGCGGTTGACCCGCTGACCTATCCCGTAAAGAAACTCAGTCCCCGTCCCGCACCCGTACCCACCGCGGCTAAGTCCGAGTACGCCGACTATCTGGGCGACGGCTATGACGATGTGTTTATTGAGAGAAAGAAGGCTCCCAGAACGGGAATATATATTTCCGCCGCGAAAAAGGAAAGGCAGGCGGCAAGACCCGCCCAGAGCAGACAGACGGCGGGAAAAAGCGTCTCGGGCAAGGGTCGGAATACCAATAAAGGTCGGAGGACGAAATGAGAATCACCATAAACAGGAGCAAAATGCTCTATCTGCTTGTAATCGCCTTTATGGGAGGACTTACTATCCTCCTTGTATCCCTTTTCGCAAACGGCAGGACATACGCCATGCATACTGCAAACAGGCATCTTTACGGCTCCTCCGCTGTGGAGAGCTTTGGTCTTATTGAGGACAGAAACGGCGTTATGCTCGCCGACACAAAGAACAAAAAGAGGGTTTACAGTTCCGACCAAGGCATCCGCAGGGCTCTTTTGCAGACCATAGGAGACACAAGTTTCTATATTTCTTCGGGCGTTCATAACACTTTCAAGTCCGAGCTTACGGGCTTTAACATGATTTGGGGCATAAACTCCGCGGCAAGCGGCTCAAAGAGCAATTTAAAGCTGACCCTTGACGCAAAGCTTTGCAAAACCGCTCTGAACGCCCTTGAAGGACAAAAAGGCACAGTGGGGGTTTACAACTACAAGACGGGTGAGGTTATTGTAATGGTCTCCTCCCCTACCTATGACATCTCAAACAAACCCTCGGACATCAATACCGACAAAAGCAGAAAATATGACGGAGTGTATCTTAATAAGCTCCTTTCGGGTGTTTATGTACCCGGCTCGGTTTTCAAGACAGTGACCGCCGCGGCGGCGATTGAGAATATCCCCGATGTTATGACAAGAAAGTTTAACTGCGCAGGTCAGTACAAAGCCCCCGACGGCGGCGTTATAAAGTGCATGGGCACCCACGGCACGATAAGCTTTGAGAAGGCTCTCAATGTATCCTGCAACTCAGCCTTCGCTCAGCTGGCGATTGAGATAGGCAAAGAAAAACTCCAAAAAACCGCTGAAAAGATGGGTCTTACCCAGTCTTTCGTATGCGACAGGGTCAATACGGCTAAGGGAAATGTGGACCTTTCGGAAGCGGGTCCCGCAAGTCTCGGCTGGGCGGGCATCGGTCAGCACACCATACTCGTCAGTCCCGTCGCTGTTATGAGGATGATGGGCGCGATTGCAAACGGCGGCAAGGCTGTAAATCCCTACTTTGTTGAGAGCGTAATTCAAAACGACGGCACAGTTTTATATAAAGGCGGCTCAAGGTCGGAAAAGCTCCTTAATGTCACCACCGCCAATACGCTTAAATCCCTTTTGCGCTCGAATGTAAAGAACTATTACGGCGACTCAAGATTTAAGGGTCTTGAGCTTTGCGCAAAGACGGGCACCGCAGAGGTGGGCGGCGAAAAGAGCCCCCACGCATGGTTCGCCGGTTTTTCCCAGAGGGAGGATTTCCCCTATGCCTTTGTGTGCATAGTGGAAAACGGCGGCTCCGGAAGCGGCACCGCCGCTCCCATAATATCAAGGGTTTTAAGAGAAATGGATAAAACATATTGATGCAGAGGTGTTAGAGAATGAGCGAAAAACTTCATCCGAGGCTGATTTACAAAACCGACCCGCAGCCCATTGACTCATGCGTCATTGAAAGGGGCAATGTGCGGATTACCGTGCTCACCGACAGGCTGTTCAGAATTGAAACAAAGCCGAAAAAGGGGAGCTTCATCGATGAGGCGACTCAGATTGTCTGGTTCAGAAAGCTGGATACCCCTGTATTTACCTTAAAAGAAAAAAAGAAAAAGCTGCAGATTTCCACAACCGCGCTGACCCTTTTTGTGAACACCAAAAACGGCAAGGCAAGCGTGGTTTTCAAGAACACCACTAAGAAAATCCCCTGCGAAAACAAGGATAACCTCATGGGCACCGCAAGGACCCTTGACATGAAAAACGGCAAAGTAAAGCTGGGCTACGGAATCATGAGCAAGACGGGCGTCAGCGTAATTGAGGACGACAGCCTTATCTTGAACGCTGAGGGAATGCCCCAACCCAGACCCCACAAGGGCACCGATAAATACATATTCGCATACGGCAAAGATTTCAGAGCCGCTCTGAGGGACTACTTCAGACTTACGGGCAGACCGCCGCTTATCCCCCGCTTTGCCTTCGGCAACTGGTGGAGCAGGTACTATGCCTACACTCAGGACGAATATCTTGAGCTTATGAACCGCTTTGAAAAGGAGAACATCCCCCTCGCTGTCGCCACCATAGACATGGACTGGCACTGGGTGGATGTTAAGAAAAGGTTCAAGGCTAAAAGAGAGAAGCTTTCCGTCTGGGGTCCCGGCTGGACGGGATACAGCTGGAACACGGAGCTTTTCCCCGACCATGTCGCAATGCTCAAAGAGCTGCATGACAAGGGTCTGAAAGTGACGATGAACCTTCATCCCGCCTTTGGAGTGCGCTTCTTTGAGGACAGATACGAGGACATGGCAAAGGCTCTGGACTTTGACACCTCGAAAAAGAAGACAATTAAGTTTGACATAACCTCGCCCAAATTCGTAAACGCCTACTTTGATGTGCTGCACAAGCCCTTGGAGGATGAAGGCGTCGACTTCTGGTGGATTGACTGGCAGCAGGGCAAAAAGTCCAAAATCAAGGGTCTTGACCCGCTGTGGGCTTTGAACCACTATCACTTTGCCGATAATGAAAAGAACGGCAAAAGACCGCTTATTCTTTCAAGATACGCCGGCACCGGCGCTCACCGCTATCCCCTGGGCTTCTCCGGCGACGCGATAGTAAGCTGGAAGTCCCTTAATTTCCAGCCCTACTTCACAGTAAACGCCTCCAACATAGGCTATACATGGTGGAGCCACGACATCGGCGGCTTCGCTCTGGGCAAAAGGAGCGGTGAGCTGTTCCTGAGATGGCTGCAGTTCGGCGTGTTCTCCCCCATTACCCGCCTGCACGCTCAAAAGAACGACCTTGCTGGCAAGGAGCCGTGGAAATTTGACGGTCTTACCAAACTTGCCGCTAAGGAGTATTTGCGTCTTAGGCACAAGCTGGTTCCCTACATATATACGATGAATTATCATACCCATATCGGCGGCAGGGCTTTGTGCGAGCCGATGTACTACGCCTATCCTGAGGAGAAGGAAGCATACAAGGTTCCGAATCAGTACATGTTCGGCACCGAGCTTATTGTCTGCCCCATAACGGAAAAGGCTAAGAAAAAGACAAAGCTGGCGTCTGCCACAGCATTTATTCCCGAAGGACGCTGGACGGATATTTTCACTGGCTATATCTATGAGGGCAAGAGCTTTAAAAAGCTCTACAGAGAAAAGACCGATATTCCCGTACTTATCAAAGCGGGCGGCATTGTGCCCATGTCCGCGGACGAGGGCAACGGCTGCAGACTGCCAAAGCACCTTGAAATCTTAGTCAGCCGCGGAAACGGCAGCTTTGAGATGTTTGAGGACGACGGCGAGAGCCTTGACTACAATCTGAAAAACGCCAAGACAAGGTTCATAATCTCTGAGGCCGACGAGGGCTATGACTTTGTAATCAAGGCTCCCATGGGCGACACATCGATACTTCCCGGCGGCAGAAAGTACAGCGTAAAGTTTATTGACATAAACGAAGGAAAGGTCAGCGTTGAAGCGGGCGGAAACGCCATTCAGTGCAAAGTTCATATGAATCCTCTCAGAGTCGAGCTGCCGAACCTTCCCTATGATGAGGACATCAGGATAAGCGTAACCCAGCCCGTCATAGCAAAGAATCCTGATATCAGGCAGCATGCCGCGGAGCTTCTGTCAAGGATTGAGGGCAACAACACAATAAAGGCCATTAAGAACAGAAAGCTCAAAAAGGCTAAGACGGAAAAGAAATTCCGAAAGAAGGTAAAGAAAGTCCGCTTCCCCCGCCAGGTCAGAAAGGCAATACTCGAGCTATATGAATAAAGAAAAATCCCTGAGTAAATCTCAGGGATTTTAATTTCTTACGGGAACTTTTATTCTTTGGATATACCTTTGCTCTCGTAAATCTCGCACATCATTTTTGCGGCTTTGTAGATATCGCCGCAGCCGAGGGTTATTATAAGGTCGCCCTCCTCTGCGCTGTCGGTAACATATTTTGCTACCTCCTCAAAGGTCTTAAACCACACGCTGCCCTCTATTTTCGCGGCAAGCTGGGAGGTTTCAACCCCGTAGGTGTTTATCTCCCTTGAGCCCATGATTTCGGTCATAACGACCTTGTCGGCTATTTTAAGAACATCCGCGAAATCGTCCATGAGCATATAGGTTCTGGAGTAGGTAAAGGGCTGGAAAACCGCCCATACCCTTTTGTAATCCATAGCCTTCGCAGCCTGGAGGGTTACTTTAAGCTCCTGGGGATGGTGGGCGTAGTCGTCGGCTATTGTGACGCCGCCGTATCTGCCCAATATTTCAAAGCGTCTGCCCGCGCCCATAAAGCTCTCAAGAGCCTTAATGCTGTCTTGGACGCTGACCCCGGCGTAATCGCAGACGGCAATCGCCGCAAGGGCGTTTAGCACATTGTGATAGCCGGGCACTGCAAGTTTTAAAGTGCCTTTTTTCTCGCCCTTAAAAATAATGTCAAATTCATGCCTTGCATTTGAAACCTTATTTATATTTGCGGCATACCATGTATTTGAGGGGCGTTCCCCGAAACTTATCATCAAAGGCTTTTTCAGCCCGTCAATAACTTCAAGCGTGTTTTTGTCATCACCGTTGTAGACAATGCACCTTGTTGCCTTGTCGGCAAATTTTCTGAAGGAGGCTTTAAGATTATCCATTGTTTTGAAGTAGTCTAAATGGTCCTCGTCGACATTGAGGATAATGCTGCAGGCGGGAGACAGGTGCAGGAAGGTATCGGCAAACTCGCATGCCTCTCCCACGAAAATATCGCTGCCGCCTATCCTGCCGTATGAATCTATGGTAGGCAGCTTGCCGCCGATAACCGCAGAGGGGTCCTTGCCTGTAAGGTAAAGGATATGGACTATCATTGAGGTTACGGTGGTTTTGCCGTGGGTACCCGCGACCGCTATGCAGTTATCAAAATGACGGGAAACGGCGCCGAAAAGCTCCGCCCTTGAAAATATGGGGATGCCGCGTTTTTTTGCCTCCTCGATTTCGGGGTTGTTGGGCAAAAGAGCCGCGGTCTGAACCACCATCTCGGCGTCCCCCAAATTCTCGGCGGCGTGACCTAAAAATACGGGAATCCCCAGCTTTCTGACTCTTTTTAAAATATCACTTTCGTTATTGTCGGAGCCGGAAAGCTTATATCCCTTAGCGTGAAGAATCTCGGCAAGGGGGAACATTCCCGAGCCGCCTATTCCCACCATGTGTATTCTTTTAACTTTTGAAAGAACATTATCTATATCGCTCAAAACTGACATCTCCTTAGGGCAGTAAACAATTCGCACAGTTATTATTATACGCTAATATTTTCCTTTTTAACAGAGAATATTGAATTTAATTTTATCTCTTTAACAATTAACCGCAACTTTTTCACACATATCTCGGACTAATCATAAAATGCAATCAGGAGGACTGCTTATGACTACAGAAAAAAGAATTCTCGTGCTCGGCGGCGACAGCCGTCAAATATATATGTCGCAATACTTACGAAAAAACGGCGCAAGGGCAGTGCTCTTTGGCTTTGACAATATAAAACAGGAAAAGCCCGAACTTGAATTCGACGACCTTGAGTTCGCCTCGGGCTCTCTTAAAGATGAGATTTCAAAGTCAGATATAATCATCTTGCCTTTGCCCGTTACCAGAGATAATTCTTATCTCAACTGCGCTTTTTCAAAGAAGAATGTTAAACTCTCGGAAATCGTAAGGCATATTACCAAAGACCACATTGTTTTTGGCGGAATGATAAAGGATGAACTGTTTGAGAAACTCTCTAAAAAAGCGGCGCAGGTTACCGACTACTTCCTGCGTGAGGATTTGTCTGTTCTGAATGCCATTCCTACTGCGGAGGGCGTGTTGGGAATTATTATTGATAAACTGCCCATCACCATTCACTCCAGTGAATGCGCCGTTACAGGCTTTGGCAGAACAGGAAAAGCAGTGGGCAGGAGTCTCAGAGCTCTTGGCGCAAAGGTAACGGTCTCGGCAAGAAGCACCGACGCTCTCGCAAACGCCATAAGCGAGGGCCATCAGGTATGTCCTCTTTCCGAGCTTTACAAACAAGCCCATAAGTTCGATGTCCTTATAAACACTATACCCTCTCTGGTTATAGACAAGAAGATACTTCAGAATCTGAGGCGAGATTGTCTTATAATAGAGATTGCCTCCGCGCCTTTCGGCGTTGATTTTGCCGAGGCAGACAGGCTGGGCATAAATGTTATTAAGGCAGGCTCTCTGCCCGGAAAGGTTGCTCCCAAAACGGCGGGAAAGATAATAAGCGATACCCTTATCAATATACTAAAGGAGGGTGAAAAATGAGCAACATAAGGGCCGGAGTTGCCATGTGCGGTTCGTTCTGCACCTTTGATGAAATTTTCCCCGTAATCGAGGATTTAAAGAACAAGGGTTTTGATATAGTGCCTATAATGAGCCAGAACGCCTATTCAACCGATACCAGATTCGGCACTGCCGAGGAGTTCCGCAAGAGATTCGTGGAAATCAGCGGAAAGGATATAATACACACCATCCCCCAGGCGGAGCCTATAGGTCCCAAAAAGCTCCTTGACATTCTGATTATAATCCCCTGCACAGGAAACACCCTTGCAAAACTGGCAAACGGAATTGCGGACACAGCCGTAACGATGGCAGCAAAATCGCACCTGAGAAATCAAAAACCCGTGCTGATCGGCATATCCACAAACGATGCCCTGGCTAACGCGGCAAAAAACATAGGAATGCTCCTCAATTACAAGAATGTTTACTTTATCCCATACAGGCAGGATGACTACAACGGAAAGCCCACCTCCATGATTGCGGATTTCAGCAAAACATACGACGCCGCTGTTGCCGCGCTGGCAGGAAAGCAGCTGCAGCCTATTATCACTTCCTAAAAAGCAGAAAATAAAAGCCCCTTTTATAAGGGGCTTTGTTTTTTACTCTAATTCTCCCTCACTTAAAACGCCCTTTGAGACAGGCTTTGTAAGGAATACCTGCCATGAGCTGTTTTTTAGCTGACTGAAACAGTCTTCGGCGTCCTTTTTATCCATGAATACTCCGAAAACCGCCGAGCCGCTGCCCGTCATTGAGGCATAAAGGCAGTTGTGGGCTCGCATTACGCTCTTTATCTCCACTCTTGCGCCCGCGTCTATGACCTGCTCGAAAACATTGGCGGAATATGAGAAGAATTCATGTATATCCCCGTCAACAAGCGCTTTGAGGGCAAGCTCCTTATTCGGGTGACGAATCCAATCCTTTTTGTCAATGGCGCCGTAAGCCTCTGCGGTGGAGACCCCTTCATTGGGTTTTACAAGCACAAGATGGTATTCGGGGAGCCTTGGGAGCGGGGCCAGAATCAGACCCGTATCAAGGGCAAGCATAAGCCCGCCTTTAAGGCAGAAGGGCACATCGGCGCCGACTCTGCCGGCAAGTTTAATAAGGGTTTCCTCGCTGAGATTTGTTTTATACAGGTCATTGAGAGCCAAAAGCACACCCGCAGCGTCCGCGCTGCCGCCGGCCAGACCCGCCATCTGGGGTATGTTCTTTTCTATTTCTATGTCGATTCCTCTGTCATCGGAGTGAATTTCGTCGAAAAAGAGCATGGCAGCCTTAAAAGCCGTATTTTTTTCATCCGTCGGGACAGACTTGTCTGAGCAGCTTAGTCTGATTTTACCCGCGTCGTTTTTTGTGACGGTGATTTTATCGTAAAGAGCTATGGACTGCATAACGGAAAAAATGCTGTGGTAGCCGTTTTTCAGCTTTTCGGTCACATCAAGAAGCAGATTAATCTTCGCGGCGGCGTATTTTACTGCCTTCATTCTGTTACTCTCCTTACACACCCAAAATCCATGTTGCGTTAGCTAATAAAACAATCGCAGGTTTATACATTTTTACCATAAAATTCGACATCAATTTGCATTTTGTCGTAAAACTCTGAGAACATTATATTTTAATTAATTTTTTGTGTCAATAAATCTGCGCTTATGCTATTATTTACGGTGAGGACAAAGAGGAGCAGCTTAGGTGATTATATGAATTGTAAAAACATTATGGACCTTCATGTGCACACAGATAACTCTTTTGACGGACACCACCCCGCCATGTTCATGTGCGAAACAGCGGTCAGCATGGGACTGAGAGCCGTCGCCTTTACCGACCACTGCGAAGTTGACGCGTATTACACCGACAGCTTTGACCGCTCGGTCAGGCAGTCATACCTTGAAAACGCAAAGGCAAGGTCAGCTTTTATGGGTCAGCTTTTGGTGCTGCAGGGCATTGAGCTTGCCCAGCCCCATTACGACAAGGAGCTTGCGGAAAAGATTGTTTCGTCTTATCAGTACGACATTGTAATCGGCTCGGTTCATAACCTCAGAGACCGCAGGGATTTTTATTATATGGAAAGCTTTAATCCCGATGAGATTGATTCCCTTGTCAACGAATATCTTGATGAGCTTATCGGTCTTGCCGAGTGGGGCGGATTTGACACTCTGGCGCATCTGACATATCCCTTCAGATATTTTTACGCCCGCTCCGGAATCACCGTTGATATAAACGAATACAAGGAAAAGGTTGACACAATACTTTCTCTGCTTGTGGAGAAGGAAAAGGCTCTCGAAATTAATACGGGAGGCTTAAGGCAGCCTTTAAACAAACTTTCCCCCGAATTCGAAACCATAAAGAGGTTCAAAGACATGGGCGGCAAATTCATAACCATAGGCTCCGACGCCCATTACGCGGAGCACCTTGCCTCCGGATTTGCTGAGGCTAAGGAGGCTGCTCTCGCCGCTGGCTTTAAGAGCGAAACATTTTTCCAGAGCCGCAGCCCATTTGAGATTCCGATTGAATAAAGACAAAACAATAAAGGGCGGAAAAAACCGCCCTCTATTTTTTTCAGTTTATGCCTCCTGAGGAGCATCCACAGGGCATACACCCGCACATGCACCGCAGTCAATACAGGTCTCAGGGTCGATTACATATATGCCATCGCCTTCGGAAATTGCATCAACAGGGCAGCTATCTACGCAAGCTCCACAGCTAATACACTCTTCTGAAATCTTATATGCCATCTCTGCACCCTCCTTTTCCGTTATTAAACTGAATATGTTAAATTAATTCAGACAGTGAAACAGGTGTTTTTTCACCAAACTTTATAATAACACGACTACTCGCAAAAAACAATGCTTTTTGTAAATATTAATCTCTGTAAAAGAATTCAATCTCCGCCATGGCGCAAAGGGCGTGATAGAGGGGCAGAGTAAGTTCCTGAACCTCATAAGGCGTGTTTTTGGGGAGCTTAATGCAGGCGTCGCAGTATTCTTTTAAAAGACCGCCGCTCTCCCCCGTTATGCCTATGCAGCGAATTCCCGCGGCCTTCGCCGTCTTTGCGGCGTTGACCACATTCTTCGAGTTGCCCGATGTGCTCATGGCAATAAGCACATCAAAGGGGGTTCTGGCGTAGGCGAAAACCTGCTGAGCAAAGACAAGGTCTGGTGAGCAGTCGTTGGCAAAGGCGGAAATTAAGGAGGTCTGGCTCACAAGTGAGATTGCGGGGAGCGCGCCCTGAAGGGAGTCGGCAATTTCCTTGCCGCCCTCAATGCCGCAGAACCTCGCTTTCTCCTCCTCTGAAAGCTCACGCTTTAAATTAAAGCCTTTCATCAGCTCGCCCACAATATGCTCGCTGTCGGCGGCTGAGCCGCCGTTGCCGCAGGTCATTACCAAACCGCCGTTTTTGTAGCAGTTTTCTATAAGCTCATAGGCTTTATGGATGTCTGCCGCAAGGGACTGCAAAGAGGGATAGTCGGAAAACAGCTTTTCTATTATTTTGTTTTTAAGGCTCTCTTTCATATTTCCTCCTTAAAAGCCTCCCGCGGCGACCGCTAGGGCGGCAATATCTCCTATAGAGTCGCCCAGTTCGGCGGGTTTTATACTGCAAACCTCGGCAGAGATTTTTAATGCCTCTTTCTCAATAACTTTCATGACTCTATTATGGAAAAACTCTGTGTTCCTCTCATAAATACTGCCGATGACAATGACCTCGGGGTTGAGAATGTCGATTATAATAGACAGCCCGAACCCCAGCTTTTCTGCGCATAGCTCATAGACGGAAAGGGCGAATTTATCTCCCGCCTTCATAGCCTCGGCCAGATTCTTCGCGCTGAGATTTCTCTCGTTAATATCCTCTTTAGATTTTAAGAGGCTGCTGACTTCTCCTTTTTCAAGAGCCTTCTGTGCCATTTCGCAGGCGGTGCGGGCTATTCCGCCGCCGCTGCAAAATCCCTCAAAGGAGCCCCTTTTGCCGTAGCCCTCGGCTCCGTCCTCGGCGAGTCTTATATGACCCACCTCGCCCGCCATGTCGTTGGTGCCGCTGTAGAGTCTGCCGTCAAGGATAAGCCCCGCTCCCATGCCTGTGCCGAAGGTCAGGAATACGGCGTTGCTGCTGCCCCTTGCCGCGCCGAAACGCCACTCTGCAAGGGCACAGGCGTTGGCGTCGTTCTGGAGCCTGACGGGTACGGGGTATTTGTCTGAGATAATCTTTACAATATTAATGTCGTCCCAGCCCTTTAAATTGGGCGGGGATTTTATTATGCCTTTTTTGCTGTCAAGGGGGCCGCCGCAGCTAATTCCGATGCCCTTTATATCTGAAACGGACACGCTGTTTCTATATAGGACAAGGTCAATCTTTTCGCATATCTCGTCGATAACCTTAAAGGGACCTCTTTCGTTCTCGGTGGGAAAGGCCTCTTTGTCCAGCACCTCGACAATTCCTTTGTCCATGTCCGCTGCGCCCAAAGAAACGGCGCACTTGGTTCCGCCTATGTCTATGCCTATAAGGAGCATATCAGATTCCTTTCGCTAATTTACAACTATCCAGTCTTTGATGTTTTCATAGGTTTTCTCGCCTATGCCTTTTACTTTCATTATGTCTTCCTTGCTCTCAAAGGGGCCGTATGTTTTTCTGTAGTCAATGATAGCCTGAGCCTTGACTTCGCCAATGCCTTTTAAGCGCATGAGCTCGCTTTTGCCCGCGGTGTTGATGTTGATGGGCTTGGTAAGCTTCCCTTTGGAGCCGCCGGAGCTTGACTTTTTTGTTGTTGAGGAACTTCCTGAGCTTGATTTCTCAATTGCTGATGAGCTGCTCTCATGCGTTTTGGCGGTGGTCTCGGTGCTTGCGGGTTTGCTTTCCGTTTCGGTTTCTTTAAGGGTTTCTTCGATTATCGGCTCTGTTTTGGTTTCGCCCCCGAAAAGCTCGCTTTGGAGGTCGTAAAGGTTCTCCGTGGCTGCTTTTGTGGTAACGCTGCCGTAAACGGCTTCCAGTTTGTCCTTTGACTTTTCGTAATCCAAAAAAAAGCTGAATGTCAATAGTGAGAGAAGACAGATTATCGATACCAGCAGCTTTTCCCGCCTGCTGAGACTATGGAGACTTAGCCGACTCAAGTCCTCACCCCATTTATTTCTTTAATCCGCCGCGGATGTCTCCTCCGCAGAGGATTCGCTGCCGTTGTCAATAACGCCGAGCTCTGTGAGCTTATACTTTGAAATGTCGGGGATTAGGTTTTCCGCGTCGGGGGCTTCCCGGCTGAACTCGGTCAGCTTCCAGCCAAATGCAAGTCCGCCGGTGCCGTCATAAACCTCGCAGCGGGAGGCAAAGCCGAATTCTGTGTCAATCCAAATATAGGCGATTCTCGTCAGGACGCTGTCCTGATATTCCATCTGGATATATTTCTTTGCGGGTCTGCCCGCTATCACATCTTCGGAGCTGTAAATCACATTCTCCTTTGAAATAAACGAGGGATCGCTGAGCGACAGCTGCATAAAGCCGGACACCAGCTTTTCAAGGCTCCTGCCCTTCAGCACAGCATGGGTGCCCTTTTTGGTGGAGGGGTTGAGAATGTACCTGTCTATGCCCTCGTCGCCCTGTTTGTAGTAGGTCATAACCTTGCTTTCGTTGTCAACGGCGCAGAAGAATCCGTCATCCCTGTATTCCGAAAGCACGGAAACGGTTTTGCCCTTTGTGTATTCGTATGTAAGGCTGTATTTATAGCGCCATTCGCTTGAGAAATTGGGGGCGCTCACGGTTTCGGTCTCGGTGGTCTCGGGGTCGGAGTAATCGGGAACATCTATGGTGGGATTTGAACGCCTGTTGCAGGCGGAGATTGCGAATAAACAGGAAATTACAGCGACGCTCGCGGTCAGCTTTTTGACAAAATTCATAATTCCTCCGTGTTTTAGGCAAAAGCCGAAATGGCTTAGACTTATTATTTTTTCTCTAACGGTTATTATGAAATACCCTGAGCCTTTTGTCAACATAAACGCCCTTTTTTCGCCATGTTATGGGGTTCCCGAAAGGATAATCCGCGGGCGGATTATCAGTTTTTTAATTCTCCCAGCGGAGTGCAAACAAACGGAAATTTAGGATATTGGTACAATAATTGGGACTGTCCGCCGCCAAAAGGTTGACTTATTTCCAAAAAGAATCTATAATTTACTTGTGAAAAATTTTGGAAAATATATACAAAAAGGAGGAACAGGAGTTGACTAAAAGGCTTAAGAAACAATTGACAGCCACCCTCGCATTGGTTTTAGCGCTTACATCTTTCGCATTTGCTTTGAATGCTGTTGCCGGTGACAGGCTGTATCTGCTGCCTGACAAGCCCGTTGTGGTAGATGAAGAAAACAAGGTAATTTACCTTTACCGAGAAAAAGTGGATGAAGAGACATTCAGGAGTTTCTTTGAGAATGCCTATGATGAGCTTGTGCTCTCGGGTCTGGTTCCTGCCACGATTGTAGTGGGCGAAGGCGATGAGGCAGAAGAAATTGAGACCGAACTCATTGCCACAGGTTCGACCCTTACAATTCTTAACGAAGTAGTGCCTTTAACCGCTATGTGCGATGCAGACGAGGACGAAACCGAGGAGCCCACTGAGGAGCCCACTGAGGAAACCACTGAGGAGCCCACTGAGGAGCCCACTGAGGAAACCACTGAGGAGCCCACTGAGGAGCCCGCACCCGAGGGAATTACATACACCATTGTTCTTATGGGCGATGTGGACGGCGACGGCAAGATTAGCGCCGCTGACGCAAGACTTGCTCTGCGCCATGCCGCGAAACTCGACTCCCTTGAGGGACCGTTTTTCCTCGCCGCCGACATGAACAGAGACGGAAAGGTCCTCCCCAATGACGCGAGGAAGATTTTAAGAATCGAGGCACAGCTTGACGAACTTACTGTTCCCGAAGAAGAGCCCACTGAGGAGCCTACTGAAGAAACCACTGAGGAAACCACTGAGGAGCCCACTGAGGAGCCTACTGAAGAATCCACAGAGGAAACCACTGAGGAGCCCACTGAGGAGCCCACTGAGGAGCCTACTGAAGAATCCACAGAGGAATCCACTGAGGAAACCACTGAGGAAACCACTGAGGAAACCACTGAGGAGCCCGCAGAGGCAAACTAATCCATAAAAGCATAAATTTAAGGGTTTGAGTCATGCTCAAACCCTTTTTTACATAAAAAAAGAGGCTTGAAAAACTCAAGCCTTTGGAGCTGTTAACCGGGATCGAACCGGTGACCTCATCCTTACCAAGGATGTGCTCTGCCTACTGAGCTATAACAGCAATATTCAATTGCCCAGCAAAAGATATTATACACATAAAAAATATTATGTCAATAAAAAATTATGCTTTTGAATTCGTTAATTTCTTACATTGATTTTTTCGCATCAAAAAACAAGGCGAAAAGAGCCCTTTGCGGTAATGGCTATATGCCGTTTTTGCTTTAAAGTTTTAATTCTTTCTAAAGACGCCGGCAGAGCATAAAAACCCCGCCGCTGATTTACAGCGGGGTTATAATTAGCCCAAAACATCATAGCCCTGGTCTTCTATCGCGGCTTTAATCGCGTCCGCATTCAGCTTTGCGGGGTCGAACTCAACCTCGACGGTTTTGCTTTTAAGGTCAACCTCAACTTTAGAAACTCCGTCAAGAGCTTTTACCGCCCTTGTAATTGCCGCTGAGCAGTGCTCGCAGGACATACCCTCTACCTTCATTATTACGCTGGTCATTTTTACGCCTCCAAGTTATATTTTTTACTATTTTAACATAGATTTTTAAGCGGAAATAAGACTTAGTCACCTTTTAAGCCTTATTTTTCCGTAAATATTGACATTTATTTTTTCGGGCATATAATTATATTAAAAATAAACATTATGCTTCGGGGCGGGGTGAAAGTCCCCACCGGCGGTGAACGGTCATTGAACCGACAAGTCCGCGAGCTTAGGCTGACAGGGTGAGATTCCCTGACCGACGGTATAGTCCGGATGGAAGAAGTGCAGTGTAATTGCGGCTCCGTTTTTGCGGAGCTTTTTTGCACCCCGGCGCAATTTCGGAGGTAGCAGAATGAAAAAACAACTCAAAATGGTCCATCTCTCAATGCTGGCAGCACTCGGCGTAGTGCTTATGCTTATCGTCAGATTCCCTCTTTTCCCCTCAGCGCCCTTCCTTGAGTACGACATGGGCGATGTAGCGGTAATCCTAACCGCCTTCCTTTACAGCCCGTGGGCATCTCTCTTAGTGCTGGTGATTGTGTCGCTGATACAGGCTCTTACCGTCAGCGCGTCCAGCGGATGGATAGGCTTTGTGATGCATGTTATTTCAACGGGCGCGTTCGTTCTGGTATGCGGGCTTATCTATAACAGAAAGAGAGGCGCAAAATCAAAGGTTTCAAAGCTCTATTTGCCCGCAGCCCTTGCCGCAGGAACCATAGCAATGGTGCTTGTGATGATTCCCTTGAACCTGATATTTACAGTGAGATTTATGCAGGTGCCGAGGGAAGCGGTACTTAATATGATGATACCCACAATAATACCCTTTAATGTACTCAAGGGCATAATTAACTCGGTTGTGGTATGCGTACTCTACCCTGCGGTAAAGAAAATACTTAAATCTTCAAAGTCATTGAATCCCGAGTTATAAACCTTTACCCCTCCTTTTCGGAGGGGTTTTTTATCTCTCCATTGAGCAGCAGATTTTTATATTGTTGTTTTTCATATACTCGGCGCCCCAGTCGTACATGGCGATGAGTATCGGCTCAAGGCTCCTGCCAAGCTCGGTTAAAGAGTATTCCACTTTGGGCGGCACTACGGGGTAAACCGTTCGGACAAGCAGCCCGTCGTTTTCAAGCTCTCTAAGCTGCTGGGTCAGCATTTTTGGCGTCGCCTCGGGAATGAGCCTTTGAATTTCGCCGTATCTCATAGTTCCACGCATCAGGTGCCATAATATAAGAGATTTGTATTTTCCGCCGATCAGCTTTAAAGTCGCGCTGACGGGACAGTTAATCTCGGTTTTCTTAGCCATGGAATCCCCTTTACTATTTTTTTTTATAGTATAGAACAAATATGTGCATACTTGCTGAAATTACTATATGTGTTATTATAATAACATAAGGAAAATATACCGTCAACTCTCCGACGGCGAAAAAGGAGATGCTGAATTTGACAAATAAGACTTTTAATATTAAGGGCATGACCTGCGCCGCTTGCGCTCAGAGGATAGAGAAGGTGGCGGGCAGGCTTGACGGCGTTGAAAGCGCGGCGGTGAACCTGACCGCCGAAAAGCTGTTTGTAAAGTACGATGAGGCTAAAGCGCGCCCCGAGGATATAATAGCCGCCGTTACAAAGATAGGATACGAGGCCGAGGAGGAGAAAACTTCAGCCGTTATCAGCCTTCCCATATCGGGCATGACCTGCGCCGCTTGCGCCCAGAGGATTGAAAAGGTTTTAAACAGGCTTGACGGTGTCTATAAGGCAAGCGTAAACCTTGCCGCAGAGAAGGCGACGGTGGAGTTTGACCCGTCCAAAATCAGAACGGGCGCAATAAAGGAAGCTATAGAGAAACTGGGCTATAAAGTCCTTGAGGTTAAAAAAGAAAGCAGGGTTGAGGAGGAAAGGGAGAGAAAAAGAAAGGAAATAAAAAGGCTTTGGACTAAGTTCATTGTGGCCGCCGTTTTTGCTTTTCCTCTTTTGTATATCGCCATGGGGCCGATGATAAGCCTTCCCGTTCCCTCCTTTTTAAATCCCGACATAAGTCCTTTAAACTATGCTTTGGTTCAGCTCATTCTCGTAATCCCCGTCATGGCGGTGGGTTACAGGTTCTATACAGTGGGCTTTAAGGCTCTTATAAACCGCTCGCCCAATATGGACTCGCTGATTGCCATCAGCACCCTTGCCGCCTTTGTGTTCAGTGTTTGGAACACTTATCAGATTATAAAAGGCAATCATCACGCCGCCCATTCGCTGTACTTTGAGACGGCGGGGGTTATCATTGCTCTGATACTCCTCGGCAAGTCCCTTGAGGCGGTTTCAAAGGGCAAGACAAGCGAGGCTGTAAGGAAGCTGATGGGTCTTGCCCCAAAGACGGCGACTGTTATACATGGGGGCGAAGAAACCGAAATCCCCATTGACGAGGTTATGATCGGCGACATTATTGCAGTAAAGCCCGGCGGCAAGATTCCCGTTGACGGTACTGTTGTTGAAGGACAGACCGCCATTGACGAGTCGATGCTGACGGGTGAGAGCATGCCAGTAAACAAGACAGTCGGCGATGAGGTTTATGCCGCCACGATTAACACAACGGGCAGCATAAAGTTCAGGGCTGAGAAGGTTGGCTCCGACACTGCTCTTGCCCAGATTATAAAACTGGTTGAGGACGCTCAGGGCACTAAGGCTCCGATTGCGAAGCTCGCCGATGTGGTTTCGGGATATTTTGTTCCGATTGTGATTCTTATTGCGGTGATTGCGGGCATCGGCTGGTTCGCCGCGGCAAAATTCGGCTGGGCTGACCTTCCACACGGCACATCGGGGCTTGAATTCGCCCTTACGATTTTTGTTTCCGTCCTTGTAATCGCCTGCCCATGCGCTTTGGGCCTTGCCACTCCCACGGCGATTATGGTGGGCACCGGCAAGGGCGCGGAGAACGGAATTCTAATTAAAAGCGGCGAGGCTCTGGAGATTGCCCACAAGATTGACACCATAGTCCTTGACAAGACCGGCACAATCACGGAAGGAAAACCGTCGGTTACGGATATTATCGCCTTTGAAGGTTTTGACAACGATACCGTTCTGAAGGCCGCAGCGTCGGCTGAGCAGGGTTCGGAGCACCCCTTGGCACAGGCTATTATTGACAGCGCGAAGGAAAAGGGCTTGCCGCTCTCCCCCGCCCTTGAATTCGAGGCTCTGACGGGAAGGGGCATCAGGGCTAAAATAGAAGACGCCGAAATCCTTGTGGGCAACAAGTCTCTGATGGAAGAAAACAATATAGGCACTGAGGCATTTTCAGGCTTTGCGGATAATCTCTCCGATGAGGGAAAGACGCCGATGTTTGCAGCGATAAACGGCAAGCCCGCAGGAATAATAGCGGTTGCGGACACTCTCAAGCCCACGAGCAAGGCGGCGATAAAAGCGCTGCACGATTTAGGTCTTGTGACGGTAATGATTACGGGCGACAACAAGAAAACCGCCGAGACAATCGCAAAACAGGTGGGCATTGACAAGGTTCTGCCCGAGGTGCTGCCCAAGGACAAGGCGGAAGAAGTGAAAAAGTTGCAATCTGAAGGCAGAAAGGTCGCCATGGTGGGCGACGGCATAAACGACGCTCCCGCTCTCGCTCAGGCGGATATAGGCATAGCCATCGGCTCGGGCACGGATGTGGCGATAGAATCGGCGGACATAGTTCTTATCCGCTCCGACCTAAAAGATGTCCCCACAGCTATAAATCTCAGCAGGCGGACGATTAGGAACATTAAGCAGAATCTTTTCTGGGCGTTTGCTTACAATACTATAGGCATACCAATTGCCGCGGGCGTTCTGTATATCTTCGGCGGGCCGCTCCTAAACCCCATGTTCGGCGCGGCGGCAATGAGTCTCAGCTCCGTTTCGGTGCTGACAAACGCCTTGAGACTTAAAAGGTTTAAAGCTAAAGAGTAAATAAAAAGATGGGCAGGCTTTTAGCCTGCCCTTTTTATTTTTCTTTAGAAGCCGCCGTTCTCAGCGGGGGTCGGGCTCATGGTGAATACCAGTTCTCCGCCCGCATCGAGCAAAGCGTGGGTGATATAAGGCTCTGTCAGCTTTTCGCCGTTGAAGGTTACTTCGCTTACATAAATATTGTCCTTTGACTGATTGACAGCCCTGACTTTGAGTATATTTCCGTTACCCAAATCGAGCTCCGCGCTGTCCACAATGGGCGCGCCGATATAATATTTGTCGGTTCCCGCCATCGGGTAAATGCCCACTGCGGAGAGGACATACCATGCGCTTAAGGTACCGCCGTCGTCGTTGCCGTCAAGTCCGTCGGCTCCCGTTCCGTAGCGGTCGGTCAGGACCCATCTTATCCACTTCTGGGCAAGGTCGGGTCTGCCCGCGTCAATAAAGAGGTAAACAGCATGCAAATCATGCTGGTTGCCGTGCCAGTAGCCCGAACCGGGGTCAATTGCTGCCCTTTTGGGCGTCGCGTCCTTCATAAACTGCTCAAGCTCGGAGATAAAGTAATCCCTGTCGCCAAAGAGCTCTATAAGACCCTGCGGGTCGTGCTGAACGCTCCATCTCCACTGTCTCGGGCTGCCCTCAACATAGGCGCTTGATACTTTTATAGGCAGAACCTCGTCATAGTAGGTGGTGATGTAGGGACTGAAGGGCTCAACAAAAGTGCCGTTTTTACTCTTTGCCTGGAAGTATTTTGTCTCGGGGTTGAAGATGTTTTTATACGACTTTGAGCGCTCTTTGAAGAACTCCGCGTCCTCAAACTTGCCCAGAGCCTCCGCAAGAAGGGCTATGCTGTAATCCTCCCAAGCGTATTCGAGAGCGTAGCTTACGGAGCGCTTGCCCGCCTGGGCGGGGATATAGCCGTACTGCAGGTACTCCTTGTTGTAATCCCTCTTTGCGGCGGGGGAATCGTCGTCGGTTTCGAGGGCGGTATTCTTCATAAAGTTATACGCCTTTTCTGCGTCAAAATCGGTTAGACCCTTGAGGTAGGTTTCGGCAATCAGAAGGTCCGCCGGGGTGCCGAACATAGAGCCGCTCTCTCCCGCGCCGGAGGGCCATCTGGGCAGCGCGCCCGACTCCTCCGCCATGGCGATAAGGCTCTTTACCGAGTCAAGCTGAATCTCCTTTTCGATAAGAGTATACAGCGGGTGGGTGGTTCTGACCGTATCCCAAAGGGAAAGGTCGGTTCTGTAGGTATAGCCCTCGGCGACTCCCACCTTTTCGTTAAAACCCAGATACTGACCGTTAACATCGGTAAAGTTGGTGGGCATTATCATTGAGTGATAAAGGGCGGTGTAAAAGATTTTCTTTATATCCTTGTCGTTTGTATCAATTTTGATTTTTGAGAGTCTGGCGTTCCACTCTGCAACAGCCTCGTCTCTTACCGTATCAAAGCTTTTGCCTTCGGTTTCGAATTCAAGGTTTTCCCTTGCGTTCTCTAAGCTTACAAAGCTTATTCCGACTTTCAGCTCAACCGACTTGCCTTTAAGGTTGCCGAAATTAAGGTCGGCGCCCGTGTCGTTTCCGAAGGCTTCGATTTTGCCTTCTGTTACGGCAGAACCTTCCCATGTGGCGAAGGATTTAAAGGGCGTGTCGAATTTTGCGACAAAGTAGCCTTTAAGACCGCCGTACCTGCCGGTAAAGCCTGTAAAGACTCTTGCCTCGCCCTCTACCTCATAGGTTTCGGGATTTACTTTTACTCTGCCCTCCTCTGCTCTGCCGCCTGCAAGGAAGCTGGTGGCGTCGATGAGGATTCGGGCGTCTTTGCTTGTGTCAAAGCTGTATCTGTGAACTCCCACATGCTGGGTTGCGGTAAGCTCCGCAAGGCAGCTGATTGAGGGGAGATAAACCGCGTAATATCCTGCCGTGGCGGTTTCCTTATCGTGGCTGAAGGGCAGTGAGCTTGAAAGCCTGTCGGCCGCGCTCATTTTGCCCGTAACGGGGGTTACTCTGAAGTGGCCCATGTCAACGGCTCCCGTACCCGAAAGCCTTGTGTGGCTGAAGCCCCAGATTGTGTTATGACCGTAATAGTAGCCCGCTGTGCCCATCTTAAAGGGGTTGAGCCCTGCGGGGAACGCGGTGTCGGGGCTGAGGCGCACAAGTCCGAATGGCGCTGTGGCTCCGGGGAAGAGCATTCCGCTTACCCACGGAAGACCGCCCGTACCGATAAATGGGTCGACATAACGGGCGTACTCGCCCATTTCCACTTCGGGCATTTGAGCGGGCCCCGTTATGTTTGGCACAAAAACGGACATAAACAAGAAAATAAGCGCCGTAAAAAAGCTCTTGAGTTTAACAAAGAACGATGCCATCTTACAACCTCCGTTTTATGTAAACTGCGGCTTGTCTATTTAAATCATACAGTTTCCGCATGGAAAAAACAAGCATTAATATGTAATTTCTCCAAATCTAATTCTCAGAAAAGAAAAAAACCGGCTAAGTGTTTAGCCGGTTGTTTCGTTCCGACGCCGCCCGAAATAAATTCGAGGCGGCAATGAAATGAGGTTAAAGGATTATGCAAATCAGTCCGCTGCAGCCCTCGTTGATGATTCTCTCCAGTGTTTCCTGCAGCTTCATTCTGGCGTCCGCGGGCATGTGGAAGAGCTTATTCTTCAGACCCTCGTTTACAAGCTCATGCAGCGACTTGCCGAAGATGTTGGACTCCCAAATCTTCTGCGGGTCCTCCTCAAAGCCTTGGAGCAGGTATTTTACAAGCTCCTCGGACTGGCTCTCGGAGCCCACTATCGGGGCGACCTCGGTTGTAATGTCGGCTCTGAGCATGTGTACCGACGGCGCGGATGCCTTGAGCCTTACTCCGTACTTGCCGCCCTGCTTCATAATCTCGGGCTCCTCGAGTTTAAGCTCATCTATGGTGGGCATTACTATGCCGTAGCCCGTAGCCTCAACCTCGTCAAGGGCGTCTTTAAGCCGCTCGTATTTGACCTTTACCATCGACAGGTCCGTAAGCGTCTTCATGAGGTCCTGCTCGTTCTCAATCTTAATCTTAGTCAGCTCCTCGATGACCTTGTAGAACAGGACATTGCTCATTGTGACCTTGATGTGGGCTCTGCCGGTGCCGAGGCTCATGGACTCGATATTGGCGCCGCTGATGTTCTCCATCTCGGCGATTTCTTCGCTCAGATATGTGACCGTGCGCATATTGGTGAGCTTAGAAGCGCTGGTCTTAATCTGACCGAATACCGAGCTCTTGAGCCAGTGGTCGGAGTTGAGGGACGAGAGCCATGCGGGCAGCTCCACTTCGATTTCCTTTACGGGGAACTCATAGAGAACCTGAGTCAGGACCGCCACGATTTCGTTCTCCGACAGCTCAATGCAGTTTACGGGCACTACGGGCACCTGATACTTTTCGGAGAGCTCGTCGGCAAGGCTCCTTGCGGAGGCTGACTGGGGATACATGCAGTTAAGGAGCACAATGAAGGGTTTGTTAATCTCCTGAAGCTCCTTGATTACCCTTTCCTCCGCCTCCTCGTACTCGTAGCGGGGAATGTCGCTGATGCTGCCGTCGGTGGTGACCACAAGACCTATGGTGGAGTGCTCGGCTATGACCTTATGGGTGCCCATCTCGGCTGCCACATTGAAGGGCAGTTCCTCGTCGCTCCACGGGGTCTTTACCATTCTGGGCTGCTCGCCCTCGATGTAGCCGAGAGAACTCGGAACTATATAGCCGACGCAGTCAATCATCCGTACTCTGAAGGCGGCGTTGTTGTCGAGTTTAATCTCGACTGCCTCCTCGGGGATGAACTTGGGCTCCGTGGTCATAATTGTTCTGCCGGCGGCGGACTGGGGCAGCTCGTCGATTGCCCGCTCTCTCTGATAACCCTCTTCAATATTAGGGATAACAAGTGTGTCCATGAACTTCTTTATGAAGGTGGATTTACCCGTTCTGACGGGTCCGACCACACCTATGTATATATCCCCTTGTGTGCGTGCAGCAATATCTTCGTATATGTTGCGGTCTTCCAATTATATCCTCTCCTTCGCATTCTCGGTATGCAGATGGCTTTAAATTAAATCTATGTTAAACGCAAGGGATAAGGAGCATTCGTCTTTCCCTTATCACATCGTCGGTAAGGTTGTTTTCGACAGCGATTTTCTCCACCGTGGTGTTGTACTTTCTGGCTATGTCCCAAACGGTTTCGCCCGGGTCGGAGAAGTAGATTACAAGGCTTGAGGGCTTTGCCTTAAATTCGCTGTCGCCTTTTTCCTCAATATCGGTCAGTACATCGACGCTTTCGATTTCGAATACGGTAAGGGATATTTTAAGCTCCGCCTTAATATCCAGCCTGTCTGTGGAGGCGTGGCTGTAGCTGAGTCCGCCGCACTCGCAGTTTGCCTCGCACTCAAACGCTCCTGCTTTAAGAGTTGTATCCTTCTCGTATTCGAAGCTGACGCTCTTTTCGGCGTAGCTTATTCTGCCGTCGTTGTAGGCGTAGAGCATACCGATTTCGACGCTGCCGTAGACATAAACCTTAGAGCCGTCGGTTCTGAGGTTCTTTTTAAGTCCCACGACGCTTATGTCGATTATCTTTCCTATCTCAAGGTCGGCTACATCAACCTGCGAATTGAACATATAGGGCTCTGTGGTTCTTGCCTTTATGACTTTAAGATTGCCCTGCAGCTTCTTTGTCTCCGTAGCCTTTGCCGTTGAGTAGGCGTCGCTGACCGCCTGAATGTTCTTGACCTCACCTATGCAGATAAGGGCGGTTGCCTTTATGTTGTAGACTATGGCGGCCGAGGTTTCGCTGCCCTGGAGCTGGGCGTCCACATGGTCAACCTTTACAGAAACATCGCAGATTGAGTTTTCGTCGACGCCGCTGATTTCGAATATCTGACTGAAGGGGATTATGCTTGTTACGGCTATGATGTCCGGCTCATCGCCGCCCGTTACGGCAAGGGATTTGACCTGCATTTCGCCGCTTATCATCATCTTGCCGTTTATGGTCTTGACATCGGTCAGATACGCGGTGGCGTCGCTCTTTACAATCCTCTTTACGGTACCGCTGAAGTTCTGAATCTCGCAGGTGTCGCTTACCGTAAAGCCCTTCTGCTCGACCTTTATAAATGAATAGGGGCTTATTTCCTTCTTTTTCATCTGAATGCCTTTAATCGAGCAGTCGGTGACAATCTCAAGGGTCTTTACCCTGTAAACCTTGATTGAGATTGAAACCGTGGCGTTGGCCGCAATCTGCCTCTTGCCGGAGGCTCTGCAGCTTACATAGTCGGTTCTTGCCTCGGCAATGACCGAATCCTGCTCGTCAAGGTCTTTAATCTCTGTGCTTTTCGAGAAGGGATAAGAGCTTTCGTAAGAGTACACCTGGTTGTCTTCTCCGAGGAACATAAAGCTGAACTTCGCGTTGCCCTCTATGACCACTCTGTTGCCCGAAATCTGGGTTGAGGCAACAACCGGGCATACCGTGCACTTGAGTACCTTGACAACATCGCAGTAATACTCAGGAAGGTTTACTTCGGTTTCTATCATTTGTTCAAGGGTACCCTCGTAAAAAAGCTCTTTGGCATTAACGGCATCCTTTTTTACCTCATACTTCATATCTGGCTGTCTCCTTTATTAAAAAGTCTCTATGCAATCTATATTCACATCCTGTCCCGAGTATGCCAAGCATTTGCATCTTGTCTTTATGTTTTTGGGCACTTTTTTACTTTTTTGTCCTTTAAAAGCGTTTTTTTAAATTATATGAATTTGTCCCGTATCATATATCAAATTTGTCTGGCATATCTATGTAACGATATGTTAAGCGGGAGGGTTTTTATTGAAGAATATAGTTGAGGAAAGAGCAGTAGAGCTTGGTGAATATATAGTTGAAAATAAAGCTACTGTGAGAGCAGCCGCTAAGGAATTCGGAATAAGCAAGTCCACGGTACATATGGATGTTGCGGAGCGGCTAAGAAAAATTAATCCCGTTCTTTATCAAGAAGTAAGAAGCGTGCTGGAGCTTAACAAGGCACAGCGCCATATCAGAGGCGGTCTTGCCACAAAGGAGAAATACAGAAAGCTAAGGGATTATTAATTCTGTTTCCCGCTGAATTTATTTGCTCCCAATTAAGTTTTTTCACTCTCAAAAGTATCGGCTCCCTTATGGGGAGCCGATGCTTTTTCTTTTGATATTCCGCTTTAATTTACATTGATGGGTAAAATATGTATAATAGGAATGTTATTATGCTTTGGGAGCTGATTTTTTGCGGCGTCTTTTGGTCTATTTAAAACCATACAGAACGGACTGCATAATAGGTCCCGTTTTTAAATTCCTTGAGGTGGTTTTCGAGCTGCTGCTGCCTACCATTATGGCATCTATAATAAACAACGGCATCGAAAACAGGGACAAGCAGTATGTGCTGAAAATGGGGCTTTTAATGGCGGTCATGGCGATTCTTGGCTATATGTCCGCTCTTATATGCCAGATTCTTGCCTCCAGAGCGTCTCAGGGATTTGGCACAGTGCTCAGAAACAAGGTTTTCGGGCATATAATGTCCTTTTCGGTCTCCGACGCCAACAATTTCGGAGCCTCCACCCTTACCACCAGACTTTCCAACGACATAAACCAGATTCAAAGCTTTGTGGCAATGACCATAAGGCTTTCCACCCGCGCGCCGTTTATATGCATAGGCGCGGTTATTATGGCGTTTATTCTTAACAGGAGGCTTGCTTTAATTCTCGCCGCTTCCATTCCCGTTTTTGCAGTTATTATCTTTGTAATTACAAAGCTGTCCGCTCCCCTTTACAAGGCTTTTCAAATGAGGCTCGACGATTTGAGCGGAACAATAAGAGAGAACATAGCGGGCGTCAGAGTCATCAGGGCGTTTTCAAGAAACGACGCGGAGAAAAAACATTTCTCAAAGGTAAATACGGATATAACGGAGACGGGTTTTGCAATAGGCAGGATTTCCGCCGTTTTCAATCCCCTGACCTCACTTATCGTAAATACCGTGGTCATTATCATTCTCTGGCAGGGAGCTATAAGCATTAATGCAGGCACTCTGTCGGGCGGAGAGATTATTGCCTTTATAAATTACACAAGCCAGATTTTGTCCTCGCTGCTTATTATCTCAAACCTTATTATTCTCTCAATCAAAGCCTTTGCGTCGGCGGGCAGGATTGCGGAGATACTTGAAACCGCTCCCGAAGATGAGGGCTCTCGGGAGATTCCCGAACTTGACATGAATGCCCCCGCCGTATCATTTCATAATGTGTCCTTTGTTCACAATAAGTCGGATGAGCTTGCTTTAAAGAATATAAACATGACAGCCTTTAAGGGCGAGACCATAGGAATAATAGGGGCGACAGGCTCGGGAAAGTCCACATTTATAAATATGATAGGAAGGTTTTATAAGCCCTCGGAAGGGGAAATCAGGATTTTCGGCGTTCCGATTGACGAATTCCCCGTATCAACCTTAAGAAAAATGATAGGCATCGCGCCGCAAAGGGCTGTGCTTTTCTCCGGCACTGTGGCGGACAATATCCGTTTCGGAAAGCCCGACGCCACCGATGAGGAGGTAATAAAGGCTGCCGAAGACGCTCAGGCAGACTCATTTATCAGGGAGATGCCCCAGGGTTATGATTCGAGAGTGTCGAGGGGCGGCAAAAACCTCTCGGGCGGTCAAAGGCAGAGGATTTCCGTAGCAAGGGCTATTATCGGAAACCCCGATATTCTGATACTTGACGACGCCACCAGCGCCCTTGACTTTTTAACCGACTCAAGGCTCAGGAAGGCGGTTAAAGAGCGTCGACCCGACCAAACCGTTTTTATAGTCTCCCAGCGTGTGGGCGTAATAAAGAACGCCGACCGCATACTTGTATTTGACGACGGCGAAATCGTCGCCAGCGGCAAGCATGAGGAGCTTATCCGCTCAAGCGACATATACAAAGAGATTTGCCTGTCGCAGCTTTCAAAGGAGGAGATAGCATGAAAAAAACCTTCTTTAGGCTGTACGGCTTTATGAGAAAGAGCAGGGGGCTTTTGGTTCTCTCTGTATTCAGCGCGCTGACTGTGGTTGCCTGTAATCTCCTTGCCCCCATAGCCCTCGGCAGGGCTGTGGACAGCATGGTGGGCAAGGGGCTTGTGGATTTCTCCTCGGCTTACAAATATATTGCCCTTCTCGCCTCTTTATATTTCGGCGTCTGCCTTTTCAGCTGGGTACTCAATCGCTCGGCTAACAAAATCGCATATACCACAGTGGGACTAATAAGAAAAAGTATGTTTGACAGGCTGCTGGTGCTGCCGTCCTCGTTTTTTGACAGGACATCCTACGGCGATACCGCCAGCCGCTTTGTGAACGACGCGGACATGGTATCAGACGGACTATTGCAGGGTCTTATGGCTCTTATTCAGGGCGTACTGACAATTGTGGGCGCGTCGGTAATAATGCTGATTCTCAATGTCCCCATGGCGCTGACCGTCATGCTCTCCGCACCAGCCTCCTTCTTTGTGGCGAGGTATATCACCCTTAAATCCCAAAAGAGGTTCGGTCAGCAGGCGGCTATCGTGGGTGAGCTTAACGGCTACGCTGAGGAGTATATTGACGGATTGCAGCTTATAAAGGCGTTCGGCAGGCGGGAAAAGGTTCTCTTTGAGTTCGGAGAAATAAACTCAAGGCTTTATAAGGCGGGCCTGAAGGCTCAGATTATCTCCGCTCTCTCAAACCCCACAACAAGGATAGTAAACAATATTGCCTATGCGGTGATAGGCGTTATAAGCGGCTATCTTGCAATAAACGGGCTTGTCACCGTGGGCACGGTTTCCGGCTTTTTGATTTTCGCCGTTATCTACGCAAGACCCTTTAATGAGATTACCTCGGTTCTGACGCAGATTCAGTCCGCCTTTGCGTCGGCTGAGAGGATATTCGCTTTGCTTGACGAAACGGCTGAGCCCTCCGATGAGAACGCTCCCGAACATATTGAGGAGTGCCGCGGAGAGGTGGAGTTTAAAAATGTATACTTTTCCTATGACCCGAAAAAGCCCTTGATTGAGGATTTGAATTTGCACATCCCCCAAGGCAGCAAAGTCGCCATTGTGGGTCCCACGGGCGCGGGCAAGACAACGCTTGTAAATCTCCTTATGCGTTTTTATGATGTTGACTCGGGCTCCATCACCGTTGACGGCATTGACATAAGAAACTTAAAGAGGAAAAACCTCAGAGAGCAGTTCGGAATGGTACTGCAGGACACATGGCTTTTCGGCGGCACCGTAAGGCAGAACATTGCCTACGGAAAGCCCGACGCAACATTTGAGGAAATAGTTGAGGCGGCGAAAAAAGCCGGCGCCGACAGCTTTATAAGAAGAATGGAAAAGGGCTACGACACCCGTATAAGAGCGGGCGGTGAAAATCTGTCGGCGGGTCAAAGGCAGCTTATCACAATAGCAAGGATAATGCTAATAAACCCGCCCATGCTTATACTTGACGAGGCTACAAGCAATATAGACACCCATACGGAACTGAAAATCCAAAGGGCGTTTGACACCCTCACAAAGGGCAGAACCACCTTCACAATTGCCCACAGGCTCTCCACAATTATAAACGCGGATACCATTCTCGTTATGGACAAGGGCAGGATTGCGGAGCAGGGCAACCATGAAACTCTGATGAAAAAGAACGGTCTTTACGCCGCTTTGTATAACAGTCAGTTCTCTTAAACTCATGGATTTTGTTAATCTTTCAACAATTATTTCTTTAATTCATCGGACAGTCTGTACTAAGCGACAAAAGAAGCCAATAGGAGCTTTTTTCTATTGACTTTTGTATCTTTATGAGTTTAATATTTATAGTTGGAATTGTTTTTTCGCATAAATATTAAACCGCAAAAACACCCTCACTTTTAGCTTGTCGTTCGGCTCGCTTTAAGACGAGAGGCTTTATAAGTTTTGGAGGAACAACAATGAAAACCATTGCAGTTTTGACAAGCGGCGGCGACGCGCCCGGCATGAATGCGGCTATCCGCGCTGTAGTACGCACGGCATGTGAAAACAACATGAGAGTTCTCGGCATTCGCAGGGGCTATAACGGTCTTATGGCAGGCGATATGTACGAGATGAACATAAGGAGCGTTTCGGACATTATTCACAGGGGCGGAACCATTCTTTATTCCGCAAGAAGCCCGAGATTCAACTCCGAGGAAGGTCTTAAAGAGGCAATTGAAGTCTGCAAGGCTAACTCCATTGAGGGCATTGTTGTTATCGGCGGCGACGGCTCCTTCAGAGGCGCCCGCGACCTTTCCATCAGAGGAATCCCCTGTGTAGGCGTTCCCGGAACCATTGACAACGACATAGCATGCACCGATTACACAATCGGCTATGATACGGCTCTTAATACAATAATGGATATGGTGGACAGAATCAGGGACACCACAGAGTCCCACGACCGCTGCTCCGTAATTGAGGTTATGGGCAGACACGCAGGCTATCTCGCCCTTAACAGCGGTCTTGCCGTTGGAGCTACATCCATTCTGCTGCCCGAGGTTGACTTTAATGTGGAGCGCGATGTCATTGAAAGAATGCGCCGCACTCAGAAGACCGGCAAAAAGCACTTTATCATAATGGTGGCAGAGGGCGTTGCCGAATCCATGAAGACTCAGGGCATTAACGGCGTCGGCGAGCTTGCGAAGCTCATTGAGCAGAGAACAGGCGTTGAGACAAGGGCTACCGTTCTCGGTCATGTTCAGAGAGGCGGCTCACCCTCCGTTAAGGACAGAGTCGTGGCAAGCCAGATGGGCGCTGCCGCAACACTTCTGCTTAAAGAAGGCAAGGGCAACAGAGTCATCGCCATGCGCAAAGAGGAGATTGTTGACTACGATATCTACGAGGCTCTTTCAATGAAGAAGAGCATTGACTTAAATCTTCTCAAAACCGCCCTTGAAATCTCCATTTAACCTTTATTTCTTGACATAATCTGAGGCTTTTCGTATAATAATAAAAGTGAATATTTAATACATCTTATCAAGAGTGGTGGAGGGAAAAGGCCCTGTGAAACCCGGCAACCTGTAAGCGATTACAAGGTGCCAATTCCTGCGGATTTGCCGCAAGATGAGATTTAAAGTCATCCCGGCATTTGCTATGCCGGGTATTTGTTTATGAGACATGACAAAAACGAAAGGAAACCTAAAATGAGAAAGCACACTTTTACATCCGAATCCGTAACAGAGGGACATCCCGACAAGGTTTGCGACCAGATTTCCGACGCAATACTTGACGCTATCCTTGAAAAGGATTCAAGGAGCAGGGTTGCCTGTGAGACGGTTACAAATACAGGCCTTGTTCTGGTAACGGGAGAGATTTCGACCTCAAGCTATGTGGACATCCCCGCTGTTGTCCGCTCCGTTCTGACAGACATAGGCTACAACAATCCCGAATACGGCATTGACGGCAAGCATGCCGCTGTTATTACTGCCATTGAGGAGCAGTCTCCCGACATAGCTCTGGGCGTTGACAAAGCTTTTGAGTTTAAGGACGGCACAATGACCGATTCGGAAATAGAGCATCTGGGCGCAGGCGACCAGGGCATGATGTTCGGCTTTGCCTGCGATGAAACCCCGGAGCTTATGCCTCTGCCCATATCCCTTGCCCACGCCCTTTCAAAGAGGCTGGCTGAGGTCAGAAAGAAGGGCATTGTACCCTATCTCAGACCCGACGGCAAGACTCAGGTAACCGTTGAATACGAAGACGACCGCCCCGTTAGAGTTGACACAATAGTCATATCCACTCAGCACGACCCCGACGCAACAAACGCTCAGATAAGAGAGGATATGATAGAGCATGTTGTAAAGGCGGTTATCCCCGCTCATCTCCTTGACGAAAAGACAAAGTACTATATTAACCCCACGGGACGCTTTGTTCTGGGCGGCCCCGCTGTTGACTCGGGTCTTACGGGAAGGAAAATCATCGTTGACACATACGGCGGCTACGCTAAGCACGGCGGCGGAGCCTTCTCGGGAAAAGACCCGACAAAGGTTGACCGCTCGGGCGCATACGCCGCAAGGTATATCGCAAAGAACATCGTCGCGGCGGGTCTCGCAAGAAAGTGCGAGGTTGAAATCGCATACGCCATCGGCATGGCGAACCCGATTTCGGTTTATGTTGACACCTTCGGCACAGGCACTGAGGATGAGCAGAAAATCGAGCGGGCTGTAATTGAAAGCATTGATTTAAGACCCGGCGCCATTATTAGGGACTTTGATTTAAGAAAGCCCATCTACAGAAACCTCGCCGCATACGGTCACATGGGACGCGAGGAGCTGGGACTGAAATTTGAAGAAAGAGATTTGGCGGCAAAGATACTCAGCCGTCTCTAAAGAAAAGAAAAAGAGGCTGCGTAAGCCTCTTTTTTTGTAACCCAGGTCACAGAACTTAAAGAGAAGTTACTATATATTTACCTAAGAGTCTTTTAGTGTATATAATATTAAAAGACTTTGGGCAAAGAAAAGAGAGATAGTGTGAAAAAGTTCATTGTTTGTCTTTTGAAGGTATTGGCAGTTTTTACAGGCTGGCTCGCGCTTTCCCATGTAGCCGATATGTATTTTGAGCACACCGCGGTATCAAGGCTTTTTGCCGACCTTATAGTTTTTGTGGGAGTTGTTCTCGTATCCTATGTATTTTGGCTTATTGACCATAAGAGCTTTAAGGTAGTCAATATTGAAGAGCCCTTTAAGAATATTTTCAAGGGAATTCTAATCGGCGCCGTATGGGTCGGCGTACCCCTTGTGATACTGTTTATTACGGGCAAGGCGAGAATAGTCAGCGTAAACCATGTGGATTACTTTATCCTCTGGATTATTTCCTGCTTCTTCAGCTCCGTAATGCAGGGACTTTTAATAAAGGGCTATATCTATCAGCTCATTGAGCACACTTACGGCTTTGCGGCCGCGGTCGTCGTTTCCACCGTACTCTTTACCGTCATGCACCACGGTGTTTTTGAGGCGGGCCCGATGACTATACTTAACATCGCGTCGTCAAGCGTGGCGTTCTCATTTATGCTCAGGTACTCGGAGACGATTATCCTGCCCATCACCGCACATTTTGTATGGAATCTGCTCGGCGGAATGGTTTTGGGAGCCGAGTCCATGGCTCACGGCTACCCCGCTCTTTTGAATATAGCCTTTAATGAAAGCGTGCTCTTTGACAACGCCCATAAACTCGAAGGCAGCGTTCTGGTGCTCCTTATAAACATTGTTTTCATTCTGACTCTCGCAATTTTGATTCATAAAAAGGAGCATAAGACCACCGCTAAGGCAAAAGTTTAAACTTTTGGCAAATTTATCCTCAGTTTCCTTGTGGTTTAGAATAAATTGATATATAATGTAAAAAAACAGAAAGAAAAGGGGATGTTTGTATGTATAGCAATAAAGTAATGGATATGCTTAAAGTCCAAGTCAACAAGGAGTTTTATGCCGCATATCTCTATCTTGACATGGCGAATTTCTACGCTGACAAAAACTTGGACGGCTTTGCAAACTGGTTCTATGTTCAGGCACAGGAAGAGCTTGACCACGCAATGCTCATTTCAAAATATCTGCTGAATAACGGCATTAGGCCTGAGCTGGAGGCTATCGCTAAGCCCGATAAGGAATTCAAAGAGCTCATCGATCCCCTTGAGGCTGCTCTGGAGCATGAAAAGTATGTAACAAAGTGCATCCACGAAATCTATGATGCGGCAATGGCAGAGAAGGATTACCGCTCCAAGCAGCTGCTTGACTGGTTCGTTCTGGAGCAGAATGAGGAGGAGGCAAACGCCGATTCCCTGCTGCAGAAGATGAAGATGATAGGCTCCGGCGGACTGGTATTCATGCTTGACGCACAGCTTGCTCAGAGAAAGCATGAGCCCCCTTCATTCGACTTTGATTAATTGAGCTTACATAAAAGACCCTGCCCAAAAGGGCAGGGTTTTTGTATTTATTCTGACGGGGGGGCGGTGCGGCGGGTTTAATTTCGAAAGGCGTTTGGCGGGTCACTCTATTCGGACTAAAACTTTAGGCGGGGGCTTTGAGCCCTTCAAAAAAAGTGAAGCCAAGGGGTTTCCTTGGCTTCATACTTTGTAGGCTGACTTTGATTTTGTTAAGGCTAATGCTGTTTGACTTGAGGTACTTTATTTCTTGCAGCCGCAGGGTTTGTCATCGCTCTCTCCTGCTACATCTCCGTCGCAGGGCGGGAAGAACTCCTCAATGGGGAATTTTATGCGGCGGAATGCGTCGCAGGCGTCTTCGTCAACGGCTGTGCAGTCTTTGGTCGGTATGCAGAAGTCATATGCCGGGATAAGGAGCTGAACATCTCTCTCAAGCTGAACGATTGTGAACAGACCGATGGTGACTCTTACTGCTCTTTCGGCGCTCGGGCTTACAAACTGGCCGGGGAAGCACTTCTTTATGCAGCCAGGTATGCCGTTTTGCACATCGGCGATGTTGTTGCAGCAGTCGCAGGGACGGCAGATTCTTGCGTCAAGCGCTACGGGCTCCGCGACCTGTACCACAACTCTCGGGCTGGTCTCTACTGCGGGCAGCTGCTCGTCGAAATCCTTCTTGGTGAACTCAGATGAGAATACCTTTACGCTGCCTTCGCCGCCGAAGAGGATGATCTTCTTGCTGTATACTGCAAGACCGTGAATCGTTGTGGGCGGATTCATCGGGGTGGTGTAGACATCAAGGGTTACCTTGAAGAAGAATGTCAGGTCAATTGAATAGTATCCGTTGTTGAAGGGAACCTTTTCAATATCGGTAAAGACATTCAGAACATCTACCTTGCGGACTCTTACGCTGGTTGCGTAGTCTACAACATCCTGAGCACAATCGGTAAAGTATACTCTGAGATCGGCCAGACAATCCTTATCAGCACATGAATCGTATACCTTGCTTGTGTTAATGCATACAGCATCTTTTATACGCCTTGAACTTACATCGGGATTTGCGCTGCATTTTAATTCAGACATACATTTTCCTCCTATTAATTAATAATTGAAATTTCGCAAACTTCAATATTAGTTTATGAGGAGGGCGAATTTTGGTTACTTAAATTTGCTTTCAACTTATTGGCTCAAAGATTTATTTAAAAGTTTTATTCTTTCATTTTTGCGAAAGCGTTAGTTCCGACATAAAAAATTGACTTTAAAGTGTATCGGTGATAAAATGACGGTGCGAAAAAAGAAAAAACAGAAAGCCCCGGGCTAATGCCCGGGACCCCTGTTTTACGGATGGTAATGTATAATTAAATAGGAGTAAGCGGTCAGTCTTTATCCTTGTTTTTTGCCTCGACATATTTCATTCCCGTAGCCGTGGCAATAATCTCAAAGAAAAGGGCGGATACGAATATCACGCTGAAAAAGTCTTTGCCCATGGTCAGAAGGTCTCTGCAAATCTGCATAGCAAAGAAATAGTCCACTACCCTGCCCGCGAATATGTACATAATTGCGGCAAGGGCGTATACTGCTATTACCGGTATTGAGCCGTACTTAATAACATTTTTTGAAAAGGAATTCATTGAATTTATTATTTTTTTCAGCTCGTTGAAGAGCTCTTTCATATGTATCACCTAATAAATTATACCTATAATAAAATATATTAACAAGCTTTAATTTATGGAAACTGAAGGCATTATATGCCGGCGAAAGGAAATTTATGCTGACTATTGGCGCGTCATCTGCCTGCTTTTACCCCGATGTTACCGAGGAGTCTTTTATAAGGCTCTGCAAAATGAATGTTAAGACGGCAGAGATTTTTTTCAATTCCCCCTCAGAGCTGGAAGATTCATTTACCTCTCTTTTAAAGTCATACGCTGAGGAGTACGGCGTGAGCATCACTGCCGTACATCCTTTTATGTCCTTTGCTGAGCATTATAACCTTTTCAGCAATTACGAGAGAAGATTTTACGACTATATGCCCCTTTACTTAAAGCTCTTTGAGGTTGCGGCAAAACTGGGGGCAAAGTATTTTGTTTTCCATGGGGCTAAGCCCTCAGCGTCTTCCAGCGATGAGCTGTATTTTGAGCGGTTTGCGATTCTCTCCGAAAAGGCGGCTCAAATGGGAGTTATCTGCGCTCAGGAGAATGTGGTGCATTACCGCTCCCAGTACCCCGATTTTATGCAAAGAATGAAAAAGGCTATTGGCGAAAACTTCAGGATGGTTCTTGACATTAAGCAGGCAAGGCGCACGGGGGTAGACCCATTCCTATTCTTTGACGCAGTGGGCGAAAGCATCGAGCATATTCACATAAGCGACTTTAATGACAAAAAGGACTGCATAACTCCCCTTAAAGGCAAGTTTGACTTTAAAGAATTTTTTATTGAAACAATAAAAAGGGGCTACAAGGGAGATTATATAATAGAGCTGTATAGGGACAGCTATAAAGACGCTGCGGAAATTGAAGAAGCGTTTTTAAAGCTTCAAAAAATCATGGGGGAAATTAAAGAAGGCTTATAACCCGCTCAGTCCCCCTCTAAATAAAAATACTTGCTTTATTTTCCTTTATGTGGTATGATAGCATAAATCAGCAGCGACTTTACTTTTGAGTGGGGCGACCCGCTCTTTATTTAGGCTTTTTTTAGAATATTAAGTTTTAAGTTCTCCATATAGTCTTGCCGTTCCTTTATATGGAAAGTTTGCGATTATTTAAACGGGCTTAAAAGGTTAAGACTATAAAAAAAGAATTAGAAATAAAGGAGAATTAAAGTGTCTGATAAATTAAAGGGACCCGCAAGGGTCGAGGCTATAAGAAACCTTGCCGCTCCCATAGCGGAAAGCCTTGGGCTAAAGCTGTGGGATGTAAAAATTTTTAAAGAAGGCGGCAGGCAGATATTAAGAATCGTCATCGATAAGGACGGCGGGGTGAGCATGGACGACTGTGTGGCAATGCACAGAGCTATCGACGCTCCCCTTGACGAACTTGACCCCATAGAAGAAAGCTACAACCTTCAGATTTCATCCCCCGGCCTTGAAAGGGAGATTGAGCGTCCAGAGCACTTTGAGGAGTATATCGGCGAGAATGTCAAATTCAAGCTCAGAGCCCCCATTGACGGCAAGAAGGAATTCTCGGGCGTTTTGAAGGACTACAACGAAGGCCTTGTTATTATTGAAGTAGACGGCGAGGACATGAGTCTTGAGAAAAAAGACTATGCCTGGATCAAACTTGACGATTTTCCCGAATTTTAGTTCCAATATATATGAAAGGGTTGACCGTAATAAATGAATAAGGATTTTTTCGACGCAGTGAGATTGCTGGTTAAGGAAAAAGGACTTCCCGCAGAGCATATTTATGAGAAAATTCGCAATGCCATCATTGTTGCCGCAAGCCATGACTACGGCAAGGACGCGGTTTTCTGCGATATAAATCCCGACGAAAACGAGATAAGAGTCTATGTCAGAAAGAATGTGGTTTCCGAGGTGGAGAACCCGCAAACCGAAATTCATGTTGATGAGGCTCAGAAGTACAAAAAGGGCGCTCTGCCCGGCGATATAGTCGAAATTCCCCTTGAAACAAAGGAGTTCGGCAGAATCGCCGCTCAAAAGGTTAAGCATGTTTTAAGGCAGGGCATAAAGGAAGTTGAGCAGGATAAGGTTTACGAGGAGTTCCAGAGCAAAAATCAGGAGATAGTAACCGCAAGGGTTCTTGTTGTGGACCCCCGCACCGGCAATGTCACCCTTGAGATAGGCAGAGCCGAGGCCATTCTGCCCAAAGGCGAGCAGGTCCCCGGCGAGGTATTCACCCCCGGACAGCTCACAAGGGTTTACATCGTCGATGTCCACAATACCGAAAGAGGCCCCAAGGCCATGATTTCCAGGACCCACCCCGGTCTTGTAAAGCGTCTTTTCGAGGCTGAGGTTCCCGAGATTTACGACGGCATAGTCGAGATTAAAGGAATCGCGAGAGAGGCGGGCTCCAGAACCAAAATCGCCGTTTACAGCAAGGACGAGAACGTTGACGCGTCCGGCGCGTGCATCGGCACAAGGGGCGCGAGAGTCGGCAAGATTGTTGAGCTTCTTGGCGGAGAAAAGATTGACATAGTAAAGTACAGCGACGACCCGAGGGAGTATATAGCAAACGCTCTCGCTCCCGCTGAGATTATAAATGTTGAAATTGAGGACGCTGACCAGAAGATTTGTCATGTAACCGTTCCCGACAATCAGCTGTCCCTCGCCATCGGCAACAAGGGTCAGAACGCCCGACTTGCCGCAAAGCTCACAGGCTGGAAGATTGACATAAAGCCCGAAAGCGGCTTTTATTCGCCTGTAATTCAACTGTAATTACCGTGATTGCATTTTTCTAAACGCGAAATAAATTATCCTGAAAGGAGTAGTCTCGTGCGGGTTAAAAAACAGCCTATCAGAAGATGTACGGGCTGCGGAGAGTCAAAGCCTAAAAGAGAGCTTGTCAGGGTGGTAAGGTCGCCCGAAGGCGAAATATCCATCGACAAGACGGGCAAAAAGAACGGCCGAGGCGCATACATCTGCCCCAATCCCGAGTGCCTGAAAAAAGCGAAAAAGGCAAAGCGGCTTGACAGGTCTTTTGAAATGCAGGTTCCCGATGAGATTTACGAGCAGCTTGAAAAGGAGCTGTCAACTGATGGAGACGCACAGCAGGGTTAAATCATTTTTGGGACTTTGCAGAAAGGCCGGCAAGCTCCAATCAGGGCACGATGCGGTAAAGGCATCAATAAAGCAGGGCAAAGCCCGTCTTATTATACTGTCCTGCGACGCATCCGAGAGACTCCAAAGAGAAATGGAAAGACTTGCGGGCGATATAAACATAATCAGAATTAAGCTGACAATGGATGACATCGCTTCTGCCACAGGCAAGCGCGCAGGAGTGATATCTATAAACGACGAGGGTTTTGCCTTGAAGTTATCCGACGAAACAACCAAGGAGGGCTTATTATATGACGACAAAATACAGAGTATATGAGGTTGCGAAGGATTTTGGACAAAAATCCAGCGATATTATAAAGCTGTTGGAGCAGTATTTCGAAGAGCCTAAGAAGCATCAGACTGCCCTTGAACCCGAGGAGCTTGATGTTATCTTCGATACGCTGACTCAGAAGTACGCGGTGGAGAGCTTTGACGAATACTTTGCCTCCGCTCAGAAGAAAAAGGCTGAAGCTGAGGAAAAGGCAGACAAAAAAGAGGCTCCCGAAAAGAAAGAAGCCGCAGCAGAGACCGAAAAGAAGTCCGAAGGGGAAAAGCCCTCAGCCCCGAAGGACGAGAAGGCTCACGAGCAAAAGGCTAAGGAGAAGAAGGATGACAAGGCCTTTGAGGCTCGCACAAAGGTTAAGCGTACGGTCGACACAAGAATTACCCATGTTCAGCTTGACAAATATAACGAAAAGTACGACAATCTCGCATCTTCAACCACTAATATAAGGGATACCGAGACAAACAAGCAGAAGATTAAGCAGAAGTCTCAGCAGTACCGCAAGAAGGTGGGTACCCGTCAGCACAGACGCGAGACCGAGCAGGAAAGACTCAAGAGAATCGCGGAGGAAAGAGCTAAGAAGCCCATTACAATTACCATACCCGACGAGCTTACCGTCGGCGAGCTTGCCATGAAACTGAAGATGACGGCTGCGGAGGTTATAAAGAAGCTCATGCAGCTGGGCATGATGGCAACCATAAACGAAACCATAGACTACGACACCGCGGAAATCGTAGCCACAGAGCTTGGCGCGAAGGTAGAAAGGGAAGTTGTGGTCACACTTGAGGAAAGAATCATAGACGACAGCGAAGACGACGAGAAGGACCTTGTTCCCAGAAGCCCCGTTGTCGTTGTCATGGGCCATGTCGACCACGGCAAGACCTCGCTGCTTGACGCCTTCAGAAACACCTCGGTAACCGCTACCGAGGCGGGCGGCATTACCCAGCACATAGGCGCGTACAGGGTAAATCTTAACGGTCAGGAAATTACCTTCCTTGACACGCCCGGTCACGCTGCGTTCACATCCATGCGCGCAAGAGGCGCAAAGGCTACGGATATCGCAATCCTTGTTATAGCCGCCGACGACGGCATTATGCCCCAGACGGTTGAGGCTATCAACCACGCTAAGGCCGCGGATGTCAGCATCATTGTAGCAATTAACAAGATGGATAAGCCGGACGCAAATCCGGAGAAGATAAAGCAGCAGCTTACCGAATACGACCTTGTCCCCGAGGAGTGGGGCGGAGATGTTATCTGCGTTCCCGTATCGGCTAAGACAAAGATGAATCTCGACAAACTCCTTGAGGCAATACTCCTTGTTGCCGAAATTAAGGAGCTTAAAGCCAACCCCAACAGACCCGCAAAGGGTATTGTTATCGAGGCAAAGCTGGATAAGGGCCGCGGTCCCGTCGCCACCTTGCTTGTTCAGAACGGTACACTGCATACGGGCGATGTTATCGTCGCCGGCACAGCGGTCGGCCGTGTAAGGCTTATGACCAACGACAAGGGTCAGGTCGTAACCGAGGCAGGCCCCTCCGTGCCCGTTGAGGTCATGGGTCTTGACGAAACCCCGAACGCCGGCGATACCTTTGACGCCGTATCCGACGAGCGTCTCGCGAGAGAGCTTGTCGAGCAGAGGAAGGAAGAGCAGAAGAACGCTCAGCTCAGCTGCGACAGAAGGGTAACTCTCGAGAACCTGTTCTCCACCTTTGAGGAAGGCAAGGTCAAGGACCTTAACATTATTGTAAAGGCCGATGTTCAGGGCTCCGTTGAGGCTCTAAGGCAGAACCTTGAAAAGCAGTCCAACGAAGAAGTCAGGGTCAGGGTCATTCACGGCGGCGTCGGCGCAATCACAGAGTCCGATGTCATGCTCGCCAACGCCTCCAACGCAATCATTATCGGCTTTAATGTCCGTCCCGACCCGATTGCTGCCTCCAACGCGGAGCGTGACTGCGTTGAAATCAGAACCTACAGAGTCATTTACGACTGCATTGAGGATGTGCAGGCTGCCATCAAGGGTATGCTGGCACCCAAATACAGAGATGTGGAGCTTGGAAGAGTCGAGGTCAGAGAGACCTTCAAAATCTCCAGCATCGGCACAATCGCAGGCTCCTATGTGCTCAGCGGCAAAGTCACAAGAAACAGCAAAATCCGTGTTGTGCGCGACGGCATCGTTATCGCAGAGGACACCATCGCCTCGCTCAAGAGATTCAAGGACGATGTCAAAGAAGTCAGCGCCGGATACGAGTGCGGCATAGGTCTTGACAAGTTCAACGACATCAAGGTCGGAGACATTCTTGAGGCTTATATTGTCGAGGAGTACAGGGACTAAGAAGTAAAAATCGAGGTGATATTATGCCTCCCAGAAAATCTGACCATATGGCGGAAGATATAAAAAGAGAGATTTCCGCAATCATCAGAGATTTAAAGGACCCCAGGGTCAGGGAATCCTTTTTGACAATAGTCAGAGTGGATTTTGCACATGATTTGTCCTTAGGAAGGATATATGTAAGCGCCATGGAAGGCTTGGAAAGCGCGAAAAGAGCCGTAGAGGGTCTTGAGAGCGCAAGCGGCTATATTAGGCGCGAACTGGGTCTTAGGCTGAAACTAAGGAAAGCTCCCGAGCTTAAATTCATAGCCGATGACTCGGTCAGGAGCGGAATAGAGCTTTTTAAAAAGCTTAATGAGGATAAAAAAGGTGAAGAGTAATCTTTACCGAAAGGGAAAAATATGCGTATTGAACTGAATCAGGCAATAGAAATGCTTAATAGCCATGACAATATTCTGATTCTTGCTCATCGCAACCCCGACGGGGACGCTTTGGGCAGCGGCTACGCATTGTGCAGAGCGCTCAGGTCCGTGGGCAAAAACGCGGAATTCAAGTATTTTGACAAAATCCCCAAGGTTTTTTTAGAGCTTGAGGCTTGCTGCGAAAATACGGACTTTGAGCCCTCCTTTGTCGTGGCTGTTGACTGCGCCGACAGCAAAATTCTGGGCGACTTTCCCGACGGCAGATACAAGGAAAAGGTGGATTTGTGCATAGACCACCACTCCTCAAACACGCTGTACGCCAAATACACCTATCTTGACGATAACGCCGCGGCGACATCGGAGATAATCCTTGATATTGCGAGGGCAATAGGCGCCGAAATCGACACCCTTACCGCTCAGGCGATTTATATAGGGCTTTCGACGGATACGGGCTGTTTCCGCTACTCCAACACCACCTCAAAGACAATGAGGATGGCGGCTGACATGATGGACGCGGGCATAAACGCTGGCAAGCTCAATAGGATACTCTTTGAGACCAAGTCCAAATCCTACGCCGCACTTGAGGCTATGGCGCTTGCCACGCTCACAAAGCATTTCTCAGAAAAGTGCGCCATTATGCACATCACCCTTGAGATGCACGAAAAGAGCGGCACCGATGAAACCGAGATTCATGCCCTTGCCTCACTCCCCCGCCAGATTGAGGGTGTGCTTGTGGGCGCCACAATTAAAGAGGCTGAGCCGGGAAGATATAAGGTGTCGATCAGAACAAATCCCCCCGTCAACGCTTCTGAAATATGCCAGATTTTCGGCGGCGGCGGACATAAGAGGGCCGCGGGCTGCGAGATTCACGGCACTCTGAGCGAAGTTAAAAAGCAGCTTTTAGACGCCATAGAGCCCTTTGTGAGGGATGTGGACCCCGAATGACGGGATTTTGTATAATCGACAAACCCGAGGGGCTTTCCTCTTTTCAGGTTTCAAGGGCTTTAAGGCGTATCTTCAACGAAAAAAAGACGGGGCATATAGGCACCCTTGACCCGATGGCTACGGGGGTTCTGCCCGTGGCTGTGGGCGGCGCCACAAGGTTCATTCCTTATATCCCCGATGAGGATAAAGAGTATATAGCAAGGTTCAGGCTCGGAATCAGAACCGACACCCTTGACATAACGGGCAAAGTCACGGATACATCTCCCGTAACGGCCACTGCCGATGAAGTGGAAAAGATTTTGGAAAGATTCAGGGGCAGGATTTCTCAGGTTCCGCCCATGTACTCCGCCCTGTCAAAGGACGGAGTAAAATTATATAAGCTGGCGCGGCAGGGCATAGAAACCGAACGGGAGGCAAGGGAAATAAGCGTTTATTCCCTTGAGCTGACCAATGTGTTGGATTATAATGAATATGAAATAAAGGTTTCTTGTTCTAAGGGCACATATATCAGGAGCCTTATTGACGACATAGGCACCGCCCTTGGGACACACGCGGTTATGACATATCTTCGCCGCACCGCCTCAAACGGCTTTAGTATAGACGAGGCGGTACCTCTTGACGCTCTGTCCGAAATGCCCTTTGACGCCGCCGCAAAGACGCTTATAAGCATTGACGCCGCTATGTCTTCTTACCCCGAAATCACCGTAACGGAGGCTCAGGCGAAACGATTCTTAAACGGCGGAGCTTTAAGTATTGACAGGCTAAAGAATATCAAAACAGACGGGCTTTTCAGGGTCTACTCCCCCGACAGGCGCTTTTTGGGGCTTGGAGAGGCAGGGGCAGAGCTACTGAATCCGAAGCGGGTGATTAACGCTGATGAATAGCGATATAAAAAAGACCGCCATTGCCCTGGGCTCCTTTGACGGGCTGCACAGGGGTCACATGGCGGTTATAGAAAAGGCCGTAAGGCAAAAAGAGAACGGTCTCCGGCCAATAGCCGTTACCTTTAAAGAGCACCCTCAAAAGTACTTAAACGGCAGCACTCCTCCCCTGATTTTCTCAGGGATTGTAAAGGAAAGAGCTTTTAAAGACGCCGGAATCAGCCTTTATGAGCTGGATTTCGCCGACATAATGCGACTTACTCCCGAGGAGTTTTTTGAAAAGATACTTATAAACAAGCTCCACGCCGCTTTTATTTCCTGCGGTTACAACTACCGTTTCGGGATAAACGGCACGGGCGACGCCGAGCTTCTGAAGGAGCTTTGCGAGAAAAAAGGCATTGAATTCTGCGTCGCCCCCAAAGTAGAGTTCGAAAACGAGCCTATAAGCTCCACAAGAATAAGGCAGGCAATACTCGCCGGCGACATTGAAAAAGCGAATATGATGCTGGGCAGACCCTTTTCCTACTGCGAAAAAGTGGTCAGCGGCGACCATATCGGAAGGAAGCTGGGCGCTCCGACAATAAATCAGTTCTTCCCCGAAAATCATATAATCCCAAAGTTCGGGGTTTATATTTCAAAGGTAGAGATAGACGGCAGGTTCTACAGGGCGGTGACCAATATCGGCATCAGGCCCACGCTGGAGCTTAAAGCCCCCCGCAGCGAAACCTGCATTATAGATTTCTCAGGCGACCTTTACGGCAGGCACATTGAGGTTTTTCTGCTGAAATACTTAAGACCCGAGTTGATTTTTGAAGGTCTTGACAGCCTTAAAGGTCAGATTATGAGTGATATTGAAAAGGCAAGGCTTTATGAGGAGCCTGAAATCTACGGGAGAGAGATATGAAGAAATTTGTTTCCTGGAATGTAAACGGGCTGAGGGCGGTAATGAACAAGGGCTTTCTTGATATTTTCAATGAGTTTGACGCGGACGCCTTCTGCCTTCAGGAGATTAAGCTGCAGGAAGGGCAGATTGAGCTGGACCTTCCCGGCTACTATCAGTTCTGGAACTACGCCGAGAAAAAGGGCTATTCGGGCACCGCGATTTTCACAAAGGACGAGCCCCTTTCCGTATTCTACGGCATAGGCATCCCCGAGCACGACACTGAAGGACGGGTCATAACCCTTGAATATCCCGAATACTATCTTGTAACGGTATATACGCCCAACGCCAGGGAGGACCTTTCCAGACTCGAATACAGGGTAAGGTGGGAGGACGCCTTCAGGGAGTACTTACTCGGACTCAGAGTCATAAAGCCAGTGATTTTCTGCGGCGACTTAAATGTTGCCCACAAGGAAATTGACCTTAAAAACCCCAAGGCAAACAGGGGCAAGGCGGGCTTTACCGATGAGGAAAGGGAGAAGTTTACGGAGCTCTTGGAGGCGGGCTTTACCGATACCTTCAGGTACTTTTATCCCGACCTTGAGGGGGTTTATTCCTGGTGGTCATACCGTTTTAACGCAAGAAAGAACAACGCGGGGTGGCGTATCGACTACTTTGTGACCTCTGAGGAGCTGAACGAAAGACTTCAGCACGCGGCAATACACATGGACATTTTCGGCTCCGACCACTGCCCCGTTTCCCTTATAATAAAAGACTAATTGCGGCGGAAGGATTGATTTTTGTGACTGTTATCTGGTTTGCTTACTTTGCTCTGTATCTTATAGCTCTGTCGCCCTCCCTTTTATACGCGAAGATTCTCACAAAGCAGGGCAAAATCGAAAAGAGAAACGCCCTTGTAAGAAAGCACGCAAAGAAACTTATAAGGCGCATTAGCCGTCTTGCGGGCGTGACATTCGATATTCAGGGTCTTGAGAATGTGCCGAAAGACAGAAATGTGGTTTATATTGCGAACCATCAGGGAATCTTTGATGTTATCGCCCTGATGATGGTGCCGCCCGAGATTTGCGGCTTTCTGGCAAAACAGGAGCTTTCTAAGATTCCCCTTGCCAGGACCTGGCTCGAATACATGGGCTGCATTTTCGTAAACAGGGAAAAGCCCAGAGAGGCGGTTGCCGCCCTTGACATGGCTGAGGAGAAGGTCAGAAACGGCGAAAGCTTCATTATTTTCCCCGAGGGCACAAGGTCAAAGAACGGCGAAGTGGGCGAGTTCAAGAACGGAGCCTTCAGAGTCGCGAAGAATACGGGCGTGCCTATAGTGCCCGTTGCCCTAGAGGGCACATACAAGGCATGGGAGGAGAAAAAAAGGATTTCTCCCGCTAAGGTAAAAGTCAGAGTGCTGCCTCCCATTGAAACAGAGGGCATGACAAGAGAGGAATACAAGGCCATAGGCGCAAAAGTCAGGGAACTGATTGTAAACGCCAAGCCACCGAGAGAAGACTAAAAATAGGCAGGGAAACCTGCCTTTTTTGTTTGGTTTTTTAGGGGGGCCTTAGTTTCAGACAAAAAGAAAAGGCAGGTCTAAGCCTGCCTAAATGAACAATATTAAGAGGTCGGCGGCAAAACCGCTGACCGATATTTTGCGTTTTTACCCGCTTTTTTCTATGCGATTACGCAGAGGGGCTGACCTGAGGATACGCTGGCGCCCTCGGATACAAGCACCTGAGCGACTGTGCCTGTCTTGGGGGATACTATCTCGTTCTCCATCTTCATAGCCTCAAGGATAAAGAGCACATCGCCCTCCTTAACAGCGGTGCCTGCGGGGGCAAGAACCTTTACAATGGTGCCCGGCATGGGGGCGGGCAGGGTCTCGCCTTCAGCGGTCGGCGCTGCGGCGACGGGAGCCGCGGGCGCTGCGGGAGCAGCGGGTGCGGGAGCTGCCGCCTGAGCGGGCGCTGCGGGAGCGTCGCTTACGCTTACTACCTCTGCGGTTTTTTCGGTTACTTCCACTTCGTATGTCTTCCCGTTAAGGGTTACTTTATATTTCATTGTATTAGTCCTTTCCGAAAAAATTTAATAGGCTCTTAGTCTATTTCCTTGATTGACTTAAACTCGAGTTTTTCCAGCGGAATTCCGCTTTCGTGGCTTACAATCGCCATAATAGCCGCTGCGGTTTCCTCATCTATGCCGTTCAGCACTACAGTATGAGATACTGCCCTTTGAGCGGGAGCTGCGGCGACTGCCGCGGGAGCTGCCGCATGAGCGGGCGCGGGAACCGTAGCTGAGGGAGAGGAAACAAGCTTTTCTATCGCCTCTGCCACTTTGCCGAGTTTGCTTGCTATAATTGCCGCGGCTATCAGCATAGCGGCGGCGATGATTGCCGCAAATTCAAGGGCGGAGTTGTCGGCAGAAAACTCTATTGCTGCCATAATAGTATTAAAAATTGTCACGCCGGCTCCTCCTTAATCTATCCTCTGAATTGAATATTCGAACACGCCTTTTTCCTTTGCCTCTCTCCTCTTAAAGAAGCTCTCGGCCTGCTGCGGGAAGGCTATGTATGATAGCACATCCTCGTCGGAGCGGGCAAGACTGCCAAGTTCTGCCTTTGTCTTTTCGAACATGGGCTCCAGGGTGTCGGCGTATCTGCCGGTGAACATGGGCTCGTCGCCCAGAACTTTCTTTATAAGCTCTTCGTTTATCTTGCCGGGGGCTTTGCCGTATTCGCCTCTGATGTATGCCTTAATTTCGTTAGAAATATTCTTGTATCTCTCGCCCACAAGCACATTGATTGCCGCCTGAACGCCGACCATCTGGCTCATGGGAGTTACAAGGGGCGGATAACCTAAATCCTCTCTGACTCTCGGAACCTCCTCAAGAACTTTGTCAAGGAGATGGAGAGAATTCTGAGCCTTGAGCTGTGCCACAAGGTTTGAAAGCATGCCGCCGGGTATCTGGTAAATCAGCGCGTCTGTTTCGGTGGAAAGGATAATGGGATTTAAAAGTCCGCTTTCAATATCCTTTGACCTAATATCCTTAAAGAAGTCGTTGATTTTCTTAAGTACAGCCGTGTCAAGACCTGTTTCGTAGCCCGCCGTTCTGAGGGCGTATTCCAAAGTTTCGGTGGGGGGCTGAGATGTGCCGCCCGCCATGCTGGAAATGGCTGTGTCTATAACATCGGCGCCTGCCTCTACTGCCTTAAGAGCGGAGATGGGGCCAAGACCCGTTGTGCTGTGGGTGTGGAATATAACGGGCAGCTTTACATTCTCCTTAATGGCCTTTACAAGGTCGTAGGCGTCCTGCGGGGCGATAATGCCCGCCATGTCTTTTATGCTGATGGTATTGACGCCCATGTTCTCAAGGTCTTTTGCCAGCTTCACATAAGCCTCGAGATTATGTATGGGGCTTGTGGTGTAGCAGATTGTGCCCGATGCTATGGCGCCGTTTTTAAGCGTTTCGTCAACGGCGGTCTCGATGTTTCTCAGGTCATTGAGAGCGTCAAAGATTCTAATTATATCAATACCGTTCTCGATTGACTTTTTGACAAACATCCTGACCACATCATCAGGATAATGCTTATAGCCCAAGAGGTTCTGACCTCTTAAAAGCATCTGCAGCTTTGTATTGGGGCAAGCCTTTCTGATTTTGCGCAGCCTCTCCCACGGGTCCTCGTTAAGGTACCTAAGACATGAGTCAAAGGTTGCGCCGCCCCAGCACTCCAATGAATAATAGCCCGCCTTATCAAGCTCGGGAAGTATGCCCTCGAATTCTTCAAAGGGCATACGGGTGGCAATCAAAGATTGCTGAGCATCTCTCAAGACGGTTTCCGTAAATCTGACTTTCATATCTATCTCCTGTAAGGATTGTTAAAAATGTTCTTAAAGTGAACCTTGGCGGATATTAGTTTATTTTGTCATTTTTGAACATTTAATAAATTAATCCACCAAATTCACCCATCATATCATACCCTAAAATTTAAAAAATTTCAAGATATTTGATAGTTTCTGATTAAATTTTTGAAATTCTTTTATTTTCTCTTTAATTCTCTTTTGTCAAATTGGTTAAATTAATAACAAATTAGAGGACAGAACCTGTCCTCCATGAGCTTTTCTTCAAAAGCTAAAGACCGCACCTTATGATGCGGCCTGAATGGTCTTTTTGTTTTTTTAAGTTTTAAGCGGGATAGACGCTGACCTTCTTGCGGGTCTTGTCAAGGCGCTCAAACTTTACCTTGCCGTCGATGAGGGCAAAGAGTGTGTCGTCAGAGCCTCTGCCAACATTGTTGCCGGGGTGAATCTTTGTGCCTCTCTGGCGAACGATGATTGTGCCGGCATGAACGGACTGACCGTCTCCGCGCTTAACGCCAAGGCGCTTTGACTCGGAGTCGCGGCCGTTTTTTGTGGAGCCGACGCCCTTTTTATGTGCAAACAGCTGAATATTTATCTTTAACATGATAAAACCTCCGTTGTAGTTTCAATATAAGTGGGGTACTGCTCTTTAAGGCCGTTTATGTGGAGCATAAGTCCCTTTAAGACATTGCAGCTTTCCTTTTCGGGGTTTTTTAGCTTCAGCTCAAAAAACCCTTCGTCTACTTTTATATCCGCCTCGGCGCCGAAAACCTCTGTCACGGTATTCGCTGCCATATACGCCGCGGAAGAAACAGCCGCGCAGACTATATCCTGCCCGTGCTCTGCGTAAAGGGCGTGACCTTTAATGGAAAAGCCTGTTACATAGTCTTCTTTAAGGGTAAAAACAGCCTTAATCATTATTTTACATTAATGGCATCGATTCTGACCTTTGTGTAGGGCTGCCTGTGACCCAGCTTACGCTTATAGCCCTTCTTGGGCTTGTAGGTGAAAACGGTAATCTTCTTTGCCTTGCCGTTCTTTAAAACGGTAGCCTTTACTTCCGCGCCTTCAACATAGGGAGCGCCGACATTCAGCTTGTCGCCGTCAACAACAGCTATAACCTTGTCAAATACTACTTCGTCTTCTGCTTCAACGCCAAGCTTTTCGATAAAAATTTCGTCATTTACGGCAACCTTGTACTGTTTGCCGCCTGTTTCAATTACTGCGTACATAATTACCTTCCTATTTTCCAGACTCGCTACGGCAGGTGGAGCAAAGCTCTCTTTAACATACCTGCAATATGCGGCAAAGCAGATTGTACCATTGAGATACCTTTTTGTCAAGCATTTTTTCCTTTTTGTCGCTCTTTGGAAAAAATTACTCAACCAGTTTAAAAAGCTCTTTTAAAAGCACGGTGGCTATGATTTCTTCATAGTCGTTTTCCGAACGCTTGAGGTCCAATAGCCTATGCTCCTTGTTCTTTTCCCTTTTGAGCTTTGAGAAGGCAGCTATGCCCTCAGGCAGACCCCTTTCCAGCTCTTCCTTTATGGGATAGGCGTCGAGCCTCAGCATTTGGAAAATAGACTCGAAGGAATAAAGAAGGTCGTCGGGGTATGCAAGCAGCCTTGCTGTGATTTCTATGGCGGAGATAAGAAAATCGAGCATAGTAGGGCTGTTTTTGCCCGAATAGTCGGCAAGGCGCCTTGTGCATGGAGCGTTTACCGCATTGCGCTGGAAGAGCCTTTGCTTTTCTTTTAAGGGGTAGGTTTCCGCCCTGGTTATCTCATAGGTAAAATCCTTTGAGAGTTTTTCAAGACGATTCATTGTTTCGTCGCTGCCCATGAAAGTGTAGAGCCTGCCGTGATATTTTCCGAATGCCTTCATGGTGTCGTTGTAGCCGAGCCTTATATTCCTGTCAAGGCTCGCCCTGTCAAAGTCCATAAAGGAACCCAAATCCCTTGCGGGCTTTATGAGCTTAACATAGGGATTTAAGGCGTATGCCTCATGGGCGCTGACGGGGTTTAAATCTATTGCAACGACCTCCTCCGCGCCGAGTCGAAATGCTGTGGCGATGGGGAGGTTATCGTAAAATCCGCCGTCAATATAGCTTTTGCCGTCTATCTCGCAGGTGGGGAATACGGGGAAGCAGGCGCAGGACGCCTGAATCCACTTTGCGAGATAGCCTCTTTCTATTTGGGATTTGGTAATCTCAACGGGTATGAGCGCCGGGAACGCGACGGTCATAAGGCCGTAGTCAACCTCGGAGGAGAAAAACTTTTCCTCATTGGCGTAGCTGTTGAGATTCTCGATAAAGGGGGTGACATCCGCGCCCTTTTTGTTTATGTAAGCCTTTAAGAAGGGACGGATAGTGTCCATCTGGTCGGCAAGGGCTGTTATGGAGCGCTCCAGCTTTACGGGATTGGCGAAAATCTTGTCAACGCTTAAGGTGCTCCACATCTCCTTTGCGGCCTCGTAGTCGTCCTGAACATAAAAGCCCGCGTTAATGGAGCCTATGGATGTTCCCGCAGCTATGTCAAAACTCTGTCCCAAATCACGAAGCGCCGACCATGCGCCGAACTCATAAGAGCCTTTTGAGCCGCCGCCGGCAAAAACAATAGCTCTTTTCATTTTCCTTCGCCTCTTAGACTTTATTTTGCGCTGCTTTCGGTTTCAGCCGCAGTGGTGCTGTCGGCAATCTTGCCGAGCTGACCGATTTTGCAGAGCCGAATTTCGTCAGTGCTAAGATCAGCCACGATTCCGCCCTCTTTATAAGTTTCATAAACCGAGCCGCCCGCCGCAAAACACAGCCTATACATTAGAGCGGGCCCGAATCTCAAGGGCTTGCCGCCAAAGACTATATAGTCGGGCTTGAGTTTCATAGCGACACTCAAGGGGAAATCCTTTTTTCCGCCGGCGAAGGGAGCTTTATATAGCGTTACCTCGCCGATTTTGTTTTTGAGCCTTTTCATATCTTTTGAGTTAATATTGCCCGCAATAAAAACGGACAAATCGCCTTTTTTGATAAGGAGATTAAGAGAGCTGTCGGAAATGTCGCCCGCGTCTATGATATGGAGCTTATAATCGCCCAAAGTCAGCATTTCCTCGCTGTCGGGGGCAATGGGCGTACCCTTTTCAAGTATTGCCTCATAGACCTTGTAATATGTTTCTTTCAGCTCGTCGTCCATTTTTACGGCGCTGAAATCCAGTCTTTTAAAGTATATGGTTTTGGCGTAAATGCCCTTATCTTTTATAAGGCTTTTAAGCCCCTCGATTTTTTCATAGGAGCTGTCGGCGCAGATAAGATAATCCAAAAGCACTCTGCCGCTTCCGTCCGCGGCTCTGAGCTTTAAATAATCCGCTATTGATATGCCTTCTGCCTTTTCTTTTTCGGCGCTTTCGAATGCTCCGCCGTAAAAGAGGGCAAAGCGGTTGTTGGACTCAATAAGCACGCAGTCGGTGTTTTCAAAACCGATAAAATGAATCCTGTCTGCCCTGCCCCTTTCTTCAAAGGAGCTTTCGGGCAGTTCGTTTCTTGTGCGGATGGCATTTACGCTGTACGGGAGAGCGGTCAAAAGCACTAAAGCGGCAATTATAAGCGCGCAAATCGGAGCCAATCTGCCCTTTAACGCCTTATTAAATTTCTCCTTGTTAATAGCTTTCATAGACCTTTACTCCCCATGTTTTGAGCACTCTGTAAAGCACGATTCCGACAATGGCGTAGAGAGCACAGCTTATAAGCAGAATAAGATTTGCTTCCGCATAGTCTGAAAGCAGCATGAACGCCAAAACGGGCAGGAGACATGCGCCGATTCCCGTAAAAATCGCGAGGAAGGTGCTGAGACTCTGCTTTACCACAAGGGTTTCGTTTATCCAGTCAAACTTGGGGAATCTAAGATTAATAAGAAGACCGCTGATGCCCAGCATAAAGTTTATTATTGCCGGGAACGCAAGGCTGAGAAGAAATTCGGTGAAACTCAGCTTAAATCCGAACGAGCAGACCAAAGCCGAAACGAATATAAAGGGCTGGCTTACGACCAGATGGAGCTTCAGCTTTGAAAGAAGCACATCCATGGAGCTTACGGGCAGGGATTTTATTATGTCCAAGAACTTGCTTTCAAGGGAAATAGACGGGGCGGTGACAATGTTCATCGCAGCGCAGAAGCCGATTCCCATGGCCGCTATCATTGAGAAATTATCGCCCAAAGCGGCAAACATTTCGTTCTTAAAGCTGTCGCCGCCGAAAACCGTAACGCCCGCGAAAAGGAGCATCAGCACAGAGCCGAGTCCCGCATTCGAAAGGTAGCCTATTGTGTTGGTAAAGTAGTCTAAATCCTTTTTGAAAAGGGCTGAGCTCTTGCCTCTTGCCTTTATCTCCTTTGCCTTGTACTTCTTTTTATACGCGTTCTGTTCCAAAGTGGTAATTTTGAGGAATCTTCTTGCAATAAGCGAGCTTACTATAAGAAATACCAGAACGCAGAAGGCGATAAAGATGAGAGCGTATAGGATATTGCCGGATGCGCTGGCCTCGGCGAAAAGATACATGGGGAAAAAGACTTTTTTAAGACCCTGTACTATCGTTTCACCCTTTTGGATAATCAGCTGCATATAGTAGTTCATTCTTGTGGAAATGAACATATATCCGCCGATGAACAAAAGAACCATAAGAACGCTGATTACCCTGCTGTTTTTCATCCTTGCGGAGGCGGCTGCCGCTGCCCATCCGCCAAGGGAGCTTATCGACACCGTAAACAATGGGAGAATAAAGCAAAGTATAAGGAATATCAGGCTGTTAACAATCTCCATACCCGCAACCTTAAAATAGACAAAGAGCGCGGGCACCACAAAAATGAGTTGATAGATATATACAAGGGTGATAATCATTGCGATTCGGCTTGCCAAAATAGTCTTAGGCTTTATGGGCATGGACAAAAGAAGGTCATTGTCCCTTGCCTGAAAGAGCTGGACCTGAGCTACGAAAATGCTGCCGAAAAAGCCCAGTCCCAAGAGCAAAAGACCTATTAAGGCAAAGTATGTGCTTGCCATGCCCGCCATTATAAGCTGTTCGCCTACGGCTGAGAACATGGCAATATTAGAGAACATCAGAGAGCCGAAAACATATATGACCAAAGCCGCGATGCCCACATAAGCCGCGGGGGACAGTTTCTTTTTAGACCTCGACACGCTGAACATCGCGGTAAACAGCGACTGCATTCTTGATTTATAAAGAACCCAGAACATTTAATTCAGTCCTTTCCCGTATTACTCTTTATTTGCCTCGGAAAGCTCAAGGAAAACGCTCTCCAAGGTGGACTGACCTATTACCTCCGCAGTTTCGCCCGCTACTACCAGCTTTCCTTCCTTGATTATGGCAACCTTGTCGCAGAGCTTCTCCGCAACCTCTAGAACATGGGTGGAGAAGAATATTGCCTTGCCCTCATCGCACTTTTCACGCATAAGAACTTTTAAGAGGTGGGAGGCTTTAGGGTCAAGTCCCACAAAGGGCTCGTCAAGGAACAGAAGTTTTGGGTCGTGAATAAGAGCGGAGATAAGGGCGAGCTTTTGCTTCATTCCGTGGGAATATGAGCTGATGGGGTTATGCAGCTCGTCTTTAAGCTCCAAAAGCTCGGCATACTTTTCGATTTCTCTGTTTCTTACATCTTTGGGAAGCTCGAAGATATCGGCGATGAAATTCAGATATTTAATGCCCGACATAAATTCGTACAGAACGGGATTGTCGGGAATGTAGGCTATTCTTTTTTTGACCTCAACGGGGTTTTCTTTGATTGAAAGCCCGTCGATGTAGATTTCGCCGGAATCAAAGGCCAGAATGCCGCAGCAGGCCTTGATTGTGGTCGTCTTGCCGGCTCCGTTGTGTCCTATAAAGCCGTAGATTTCGCCCGCGTTAATCTCAAGGCTCAGATTGTCCACGGCCACCTTGCTGCCGTAGGTTTTCGTGAGGTTCTGAATTTTAAGCAATAAAATCACCCTTTATATGTTTTTAAGCCTTCAGCTCCGCTGAGAGGACAGTGTTTTCTATTAGCTCCGCAATTGTCATGGGGCCTACACCGCCGGGAACGGGGGTGATGTAAGACGCCTTTTCTTTTACAGTGTCAAAGTCCACATCGCCGCAGAGCTTGCCGTTTTCGTCCCTGTTAATGCCCACATCAATAACGACGGCTCCGTCTTTGACCATGTCGGCTGTGACGAATCCGGGTCTGCCGACGGCGGCGATAAGGATATCAGCCTGTCTTGTAATTTCGCTGAGATTCTTTGTCTTTGAATTGCATACGGTCACGGTCGCGCCCGCGTTGATGAGCATAACAGCGGCGGGCTTGCCGACTATATTGCTCCTGCCTATAACGACGCAGTGCTTGCCTTCAACCTCGATTCCCTTGCTTTGAAGCATGCGCATGACTCCCGCGGGGGTGCACGGGCGCATTCCCTGCTTGTTAAGAGAGAGCCTGCCCACATTTACGGCGTGAAAGCCGTCCACATCCTTGTCGGGAGAAATGCTGTCAATAACCGCGTCCGCGTTTAAATGCTTCGGCAGCGGGAGCTGACAGAGTATGCCGTCAACCCTGTCGTCATGGTTCAGCTTTTCTATGAGCGCCAAAAGTTCATCTTGAGTAGTGTCTTCGCTGAGCGCGTATTCAAAGGACTCTATGCCGACTTCGGCGCAAGCCTTCTTTTTGTTGTTCACATAGACTCTGGATGCGGGGTCGTTGCCCACTATTATGACCGCAAGACCCACAGTTTTGCCGCGCTCGTTTAGACTTTTTACTCTTAAAGCCGCCGCCTGTCTTATTTCGGCGGCAAGTGCCTTTCCGTCAATTAATTCCGCCATTTAAATGTTTTCTCCTTCTATATTTCTGCTTCGCTTTCCTTAGCGTCAGCATTTTCAGCGCCGCTGTCATCCGCTTTTTCGGCAGTTTCAGCAGTCTCTGCGCCGCCGTTCTCGGTGTTTACTTCAGCGACTTCGGCTTCCTTCTTTTCTTCCTCGGGGAAGTAGTCAACACCCTCAATGGGAACTGGATGCTTTGTGTACTTAATTAGCTTAGTGATAAGAAGCACAAGGCAGATAATAACAATAGCGAGGGATAAAAGCTGAGAGGTCCTAAGGTTCGTGCCGGGGATATAAAGGCTGTCGGTTCTGAGACCCTCAAATATGAATCTGCCCGTGCCGTACCATACGCCGTACATGAGCATAATCTGACCGCTGAACTTTCTTGCCTTTTTGCAGACTATGTAGAGAATCAGAAAGCCCACAAGGCACCAAACGGACTCATAAAGGAAGGTGGGGTGGACGGGCTTTGAGGGGTCAACCGCAATGCCCTGCTGCAAAAACTTTGCCTGATTGCGGGCAAGGTAATCAGCGACCTTTTCGCTCCACATTCCAAGGGGCAAATCTGAGTTGGTGCCGAACGCCTCTTGATTTGTAAAGTTGCCCCAGCGTCCTATGCCCTGCCCTATAAGAAAGCTCATGCCCGCAAGGTCAAGGAGGTTGTAGAAATTCAGTTTATTGAATTTGCAAGTTATATAAGCCGCTATAATGCCGCCGATTAAGCCTCCGTAAATGGCAAGACCGCCTTCCCATATTTTGAATATGGAAAGAAGGTCGTCCTTGTAGTTATTCCACTCAAAGGCAACATAATATAGCCTTGCTCCGACAATGCCGCCGAATGTGCCGTATATCAGCACATCCAGCATTTTGTCGATGCTCATCTTCCACTTATAGGCCATTCTGCCGCCGAAAAGAACGGCAAGGGTAAAACCTATGAATATTATCAGCCCGTAAAAGCGAATCTCAACGGGGGTGCCGATAATCGGCATTGTAAAGCGCACAAACACGCCGGGAACATCAAAAACCTTATCTATGCCCGTAAAGGTGACCGCTGTGTAATCAGCCAAAAACTTCATGTTAAACTTCCTTTCGGATGCCCTTATTCGTAATCGTCCGCGTTAGCCCAGTTATGCCAGACATTCTGGACATCGTCGTTGTCCTCGAACATCTCAAGCATTTTGAGCATGTTCTTTATGTCCTCTTCCTTTTCGAGCTTTACCTCGGTATTCGGGACATATTCCGCCTCGGCTGAAAGGAGCTTGTAGCCCATTTTCTCAAGGGCTTCTCTGACGGCGCCCACATCGTTCGGGGCGGTGCGGATATCGAAATACTCTTCCGCAGTGAGGAAATCCACGGCTCCCGCTTCCAGAGCGTCCTCCATCAGCTTTTCTTCGCTGACATTTTCCTTGTCGACAATGATGATGCCCTGCTTTTCAAAGATGAACATAACGCTGCCGGACTGACCCATCTTGCCGCCGTATTTGTCAAAGTAATGCCTTACATCCGCGGCGGTGCGGTTGCGGTTGTCCGTCAGAGCCTCCACTATAACGGCGACTCCGCCGGGGCCGTAGCCTTCGTATATAATCTGCTCGTAGTTTTCTGAGCTGCCCTCGCCCGAGGCCTTCTTTATGATTCTTTCAATATTCTCATTGGGAACATTGTTTGCCTTTGCTTTTGCTATAGCGTCCCTGAGCTTGGGGTTGCTGTCAGGGTCGGGACCGCCTTCACGGACGGCCACGGATATTTCACGGCCTACCTTTGTGAAAATCTTAGCCCTTTGACTGTCGGTCTTTTCTTTCTTTCTCTTAATGGTGCTCCATTTGGAATGGCCTGACATATATTTCTTCCTTTCAAGAAAATATAAACATTAGTATTTTATCACTCTAAACCCCAGTAGTCAACATAAGCCTGTCTGCTAAAAGCGGCAAAACCCGCGTAGCTTCTGAGTTTTCCGAATTATTGACTTTGAAAATAATAAAGATTATAATTATTGTTAAGCTAATGCTGGGGTGGTTTAATGAGTTTTTTCGATTCCCTGCACCCTGCAGTATCCTTAATTTTTTTCCTTGGCGTAATATTTTGCGCCGCGTTTTTTATAAATCCCGTTATAACCCTCTCCGCCCTTTTGGGAGGGCTTATTTTCCTTTGCATCTTAAAGGGCAGACGGGCGTTTTTTAAGGATTTTGTTTTTATTCTGATACTGATTCTTTTTTCCGCAGCGCTGAATCCTTTGTTTTCGGCTGAGGGAAGCACCGTAATATTAATTTTATTCGGAAGACCGTACACCCTTGAGTCGCTGCTTTACGGAATTCAGGCAGGGGCGATGATAGGAGCGGTGCTGTGCTGGTTTAAGTGCCTTTCGGAATGCTTTGGCTCTGAAAAGTACCTATATCTCTTTTCAAAGGCGCTGCCGAAATTTTCGCTGATTTTGACGATAGCATTCAGATACATTCCCTTGATAAAAGAGCATATCGGAAAGCTCAGAAAAGCGCAAAAGGCTTTGGGAGTCAAAGACAACAGCTTAAAAAATAAGCTGACGCTCTCAATGAGAATTTTCGGCTCCGCCGTGGTTTACTCCCTTGAAAGCGCGGTGGAAACGGGAAATTCAATGAAGGCAAGGGGCTTTGGCGCCGCAAACAGGACAAGCTATTCACTGTTTCGCTTTAGCCTTCGCGACGCTGTTTTTTCAGGCGTTTTCTTCGGGCTGGCAATCTTTTCGGCTATGGGCTTTGCCTTTAAGGGCATTGAATTTGAGTATTATCCGAATTTAGGCGGCATAAGTGCCGATACTCTTTCAGTGTTTTCTTATCTTTCGTTTTTTGTCCTTTGCCTAATGCCCGCTATTTGTGAGATTAAGGAGAACCTTAAATGGCGATATTTGAGATTAAGGGTCTGAGCTTTAAATATCCCGAAAGCGAAGGCTTTGCCTTAAAGAATATAAACCTCTCAATTAATGAGGGGGAAATGGCGCTTTTGTGCGGAGTGTCGGGCTGCGGCAAGACCACTCTTTTAAGGCTGTTAAAAAAGGAGCTTTCGCCCTTTGGGGAAACTCATGGGGAGATTCTTTACGACGGCGCGCCTTTATGGGAGCTGAATGAAAAGCGAAGCGCAAAGGAAATAGGCTTTGTGAGCCAGTATTCCGACGGTCAGATAGTGACGGACAAAGTTTTCTCTGAGCTCTCTTTCGGACTCGAAAGCCTTGGAGAAAATCCGCAGACAATAAGGCTCAAGGTCGGGGAAATGGCAAGCTATTTCGGAATCGGCGAATGGTTCAGAAAGAATACCAGCGAGCTGTCGGGCGGGCAAAAGCAGATACTCAATCTCGCCTCTGTCATAGTAACGCAGCCGAGGGTTCTGATTTTCGATGAGCCTACATCAAGGCTTGACCCAAACTCAGCGTCGGCGTTTATAAATATCCTTGAAAAGCTGAACAAAGAGCTCGGCACTACCGTAATAATCGCAGAGCACCGACTTGATGAGCTGAGCCCCATGGCGGACAGAATTCTTATTATGGATAACGGGGAAATTATCGTAAACACTTCTCCCGAAAAGGCGGGGGAGGCTCTGCGCAAAGCAGCCCCCGCTCACCCGATGCTCTCCGCACTGCCCGCTCCCGTAAGACTGTTTGAGCTGTTAAAGAAGCAGGAGGGGACAAACAAGGCTCTAAGCGGCAAAACCCCTCCCCTCACAGTAAAGGCTGCAAGGGAGATAATCGCCGATTGCTTTGCGGCTGAAAAGGCTCAAAGGGCTAAAAACGCAAACCCCCATAAAGACAATGAGAGCGTTCTGGAGCTTAAAGATGTCTGGTTCAGATACGAAAGAGACTCCGAGGATGTTTTAAGGGGCGTAAATCTCGCCGTCAAGAAAAATGAGGCATATTTCTTGCTGGGCGGCAACGGCGCGGGAAAGACTACGACCGTAAATGTCGCCGCGGGGCTTTTAAAGCCGTACAGGGGCAAGGTAAAGGTAAAAGGCAAGGATATTAAAGGCTATAAAAACGGAAGTCTATATAAAAATCTTCTCGCTCTCCTCCCCCAGGACCCGCTCACTCTTTTTTTGGAGCAAAAGGTTTCGGATGATTTTCGCTTTGTCTTAAAGAATCAGGGGCTCAGTGAAACGGACTGCAAGGAAAGAATAAGTAAGGTTTCGGAAAAACTGAAAATAGAAAACCTTTTAGACATGCACATCCTTGATATTTCCGGCGGGGAGACGCAGAAATGCGCCATTGCCAAAATGCTGCTTTTGTCCCCCGAAATTCTGATACTTGACGAGCCCACAAAGGGGCTTGACGCCGCGGCAAAGAGGGATTTGGGAATGCTGCTGAAATCCCTTAAATCCGAGGGAATTACCATTATCACCGTTACCCATGACATTGACTTTGCCGCTGAGTTTGCAGACCGCTGCGCTCTTTTGTTTGACGGCGCTGTGGCCGCTGAGGGCGCTGCGAGAGAGTTTTTCGGGGAAAATTTCTTTTACACCACCGCCGCATGCCGCATTTCAAAAGGCTTTATTGACGGCGTACTCACCGTAGAGGAACTTGCGAATAATTTAAGACTTAAAGATTAGCCGCGCTGACACAACAAAATATGCGTAAGGAGAAAGAATTGAAAAAGAAGATACCCATATACCTTTTAATCTTCATAGCCGCTGCCCTGCTTGTAACGGGAGTGTTCCGTTTTGCAAAGGACAACTATGCCCTGATTACCCTTATAATGGCGGTTCTTTCAATGCTGCCCCTGTTTTTGAGCTTTGAGAAAAAGAAAGCCGATACCAAATTATTGGCTGTGCTTGCCGCTTTAATTGCGGTGTCGGTGCTTTCCCGCTTTATCTTTTTCGCCGTTCCCTTTTTTAAGCCCGTAACGGCTATGATAATTATAATCGCCATGTATTTGGGCTCGGACGCGGGCTTTGCGGCGGGCGCCGCGACGGCTCTTATCTCTAACTTTTATTTCGGTCAGGGGCCTTGGACCGCATTTCAGATGTTCTCATGGGGGCTTATCGGCTTTGCCGCCGGGCTTCTCGCCAAAAGGCTTAAAAAAAGCACCGCTTTGCTTCTTGTCTACGGGGCTTTGTCGGGGGTATTTTTCTCATTGCTGAGCGACCTTTGGTCGGTTCTCTGGTACGACGGCGGCTTTAATCTAAAAAGATATATTGCCCTTGTAACCTCCGCGGCGGGCATTACCCTAACCTATGCCGTATCAAATGTGGTTTTTCTTCTGATTATGAAAAATGTGGTGGGCGGCGCCATAGAAAGAGTAAAACTTAAATACGGAATCGGCATTGACTCTTGATTATTTAATACTTTTTAGGTTATACTTTCTTTGATAGCAAATCCTGACAAATAAAAAACGCATTTTACCGCTTGTGAACTTAAATAAAAACTGTATAATAATTCTTGCATTTTAATAATATTCGTGTTAATATTATTACCTGTGTATGGTAAAGGAGGTGGAATTATGCCCAATATTAAATCTGCGAAAAAACGCGTTCGTATCGCCGCAGTAAAGACTGCAAGAAACAAGTCCACCAAATCAGCTCTTAAAACCGCTATCAAGAAGGCTAATGCCGCTATTGATGCGAATGCTGCTAATAAAGTTGAGCTTGTAAACTATGCTTTTAAGAAGATCGATCAGGCCGTTGCCAAGAACATCCTTCACAAGAACAACGCCGCAAGAAAGAAGTCAGCTCTTGCCCGTAAGTTAAACGCTGCCAAATAAATCGGTCTTTACTTAAAATACAAAGGGCGGGAGCTTCTTTGTTTTCTGCCTTTTGAAATAAAGCTATGGTCATTAGAAAGGATGGTCAGGAAATGAAAAAGGTATTGAAGGTTATTGCAATCATTGCCGGTATAGCGGGTGCGGCTTTCGCTGTTTATGTTGCTGTTACAAAGTATTTGAACAAGAAGCAGACAATAGGAAACCCCGAAGAAAACTATGTTTCCTGCTCATGCTTTGACGATGACTTTGTAACCGAGGCAGTTGTTTGATTCCGCTCTTTAGCAATTACTTCCCCTTCCGCCGAAATCGGCGGAATTTTTTTATTTTCGACGAAAAAATATAGACACAAAAGTCCATATACTGTATAATTGTTGGGAAATTTTATTTCTTTTATCTGCTAATATATTAAAGAAGGGCGGAATACAATTAAGTATAACTTCGCCTTGGTATTAGGAGGAAATTTATGAGTTCTGATCAACTGCAAATCGCAATTGTGATGGGCCTTTACATGATTTGCGTAATCATAATAGGCATTGTTTACGCAAAGAGGGCTAACGAGAGCACAAACAACTATTATCTTGGCGGCAGGTCCCTCGGCCCGTGGGTAACCGCTATGGCTGCGGAGGCTTCCGACATGAGCGGCTGGCTGCTTATGGGTCTGCCCGGCGTTGCCTACTGGGTAGGTCTCAGCGACGCTGTTTGGACAGCTATCGGACTTCTTATCGGTACATATCTCAACTGGCTGTTTGTCGCTAAGAGACTTAGAAACTATTCTCATATCGCCGGCGACGCAATTACGCTCCCCGAGTTTTTAAGCAACAGATTTAAAGAGAAGAACAAGATAATACTCACTATCGCTGCTTTGTTTATTCTTGTATTCTTCTCATTCTATGCAGCAAGCTGCTTTGTAACAGTCGGCAAGCTGTTCAGCACACTTTTCAACACATCATATTATTCGATGATGATACTGGGAGCCGTATTTGTTGTGCTTTACACATTGGTGGGCGGCTATCTTGCCGAAAGCGCGTCCGACTTTATGCAGGCTCTGGTTATGTTTTTTGCCCTGACACTCACCCTTATTGTCGGTGTTGTCAACGCAGGCGGCGTTTCCGCTGTTATTGACAACGCAAAGCAGATTCCCGGCTTCTTTGAGTTCTTCGGCATCGCAACCCCCGCATTGGAAGAGGGAACTCAGATTGTATCGGGCGGCTCACCCGTATTCGGAGAGGCAGGCAAATACGGACTTTTGACCATTGTTTCCACAATGTCTTGGGGTCTCGGATACTTCGGCATGCCCCAGGTTCTGCTTAAATTCATGGGCATCAGAAAGTCCTCTGAGCTGAAACTCTCAAGAAGAGTCGCAACCGTATGGTGCGCCATCTCCCTCTTTGCCGCTGTAGTAATCGGCATTATAGGCAGAGTGCTCTATCCCACGGCTCTGCTTACAAAGACCGCGTCCGAGAACATTTTCGTTCATATGTCAACCAGCTTCTTCCCGCCGATTCTGGCAGGCGTTGTAATGGCAGGCATACTCGCGGCCACAATCAGCTCCTCTGACTCTTACCTGCTTATCGCGTCCTCCGCTTTCTCAAAGAATATCTTTAAGGGTATTCTGAAAAAAGACGCGGATGACAAGACTGTTCTCAGAATATCAAGGGCTGCTCTCCTTCTTATTGCCATCATCGCGGCAGTACTTGCCTATGACGAATCAAGCATTATCTTTAAGATAGTTTCATTCGCATGGGCAGGCTTCGGCGCCACATTCGGACCCGCTGTGCTGTTCTCACTGTTCTGGAAGAGAACCACAAAGGAAGGCGTAATCGCAGGCATGCTGGCAGGCGGCGTCATGGTCTTTGTATGGAATAAGGCACTCTCAAAGCTTGGCGGCGTATTCTCCATTTACGAGCTTATGCCATCATTCATCATTTCCTGCATATTCATAGTTGTTGTATCCCTCCTTACAAAGGAGCCCTCAAAGGAAATTGTGGATGAGTTCGAAAGAGTAAAAAACTACGCTGAAGAATAAAAAACTCCCCCGTCTTACGGCGGGGGTTTTAATTTTGCGGAAACCTATAAAGCCCTCGGCTGAGTCCGAGGGTTTTAATGCTGAAAGGGGTTTTCAGCGAAAATAGCCCCAAAATAAAGCCCTCGGAAAACCGAGGGCTGATTATTTAATATTTTCTCGAAAGCATTGACTCCGCGGTTTCTCTGTCGATTTCGCCCGCGTTGTACTTTGCCATTATCTGAACATCCTTGTCGTTAAGCTTATAGAAGGAGTACAGAATAATGCCTATTATTGTGCCGATGGTGGGCACGAGTATAAAGGTTATCCAAAGACCGCTGAGAGCTTCGGGGGGCTGCTGGATGTTGAGCCTTTGCAGTTCCTCGAAGTCGGAGGCGGTAACGGGTATCCACTTAAAGAGGCCGAGAAGGAACATGGCAAGGGAGGAGGAGATGGCTCCCGTTATCTTTGCGGAGAAAGTCTGAATGGCAAAGGTAATGCCCTTGGCGTCTATGCCGGTTTTGTACTGACCGTATTCAGCGCAGTCGGGGGTAAAGAGGAAGTTTAAGAAACTTGCGGCGCTGAGAGGAGCGGAGCGCAGCACGGTAAGAATTATAAACGCGACCACATTCTTATATCCCACAAAGTAGGTAATAAGACCCAGCACAACGCTGATTATATTGCACCAAATGAGAAGAACGAACTTATCGATTTTCTTGTTTATCTTGGGCAGCACAAGCGCAATAATTAACGAAGGCGCGATGGTAAGGGCTCCGACCAAGAGGCTGAAAATCGAGCTGCCGAAAAGATAATATGATGCGAAAAGGGTTACCGCTCCCATTGTGTTCAGAGCCGCGCTGAAGAAGTATCCCGAGTAGAAGATTAGCAGGTATTTATTTTTAATAAGGTATTTAAACATCAGCATAAAGCTGAAATTCTCTTCTTCTTTTTCGGGGTGATAGTTTCTCTCCTGACCGTAAATGCAGATGGGCAGCATGGTAAAGAAGCTAACCACAGAAAGCATGATTACCGTTAAAGTAAAACTTACGCCCACCTTTTCGCTGACAAGGAAGGTGCAAACTGCTGTGGCGATTGCCGAGCCCGCTCCCGAGGTAATTCTGCCCGTGGACATAAGCCTTGTTCTCTCATGGAGATTGTCGGTCATGGTTGTGACCATGCTGTAAATCGGCACATCGCATATTGTATAGGCGGTATCCCAAAGCACATACGCGGCGCCGAACCAAAAGAGCTTCATGCCCTCATCCAAGCCGCTGGGTATAGCGAACATAAAGATTGTGGTAAGGGGGATTGCCAAAAGGGAAATTTTTAGCCACGGCAGGCTCTTTTGTCCGCTTTTGAATTTGACCTTGTCAAAAATCCAGCCGAAAATCGGGTCGTTAAATGCGTCCCAAATCTTAACTATAAGCACGACGGCGCTGATTTTCGTCATACTGACGCCTATCATGGCAAGGTAGGTCAGAAGATAGGTGGACACTATGGTGTAAAAAATGTTCTGACCTACAAAATACGACCAGTAGCTTACCCTTTCTCTGCGGGTAGTCATGTACCTTTCATTGCTGACATTCTCCATACCCTATTTCCTTTCAGACTTTATTAAGGCTTTGCCTGAATGTATTTGAGCGCATGACCGCGGTCAGGACATGCATTGCGCACCTTTGCATCTCTCCCAAAGTTATGCCGTGGGTTCTTCCGTAGGTTTTAAGCAGGGTACCGTCCGGTTTTTTGGGGCCGATTCGCTTGCCGCCGGGCATTAAAAGGTCCACTCCCGACCTTACTCTGTAGGCGTTGTCCCTTATTTCGGGGAACTCGGGGCTCTTTGATGAGCGCATCCACCAGTCGGTCATAACAAGACCGTCAAAGCCCCATTCTTCTCTGAGTATTCTCTCGCAAAGCTCATAGTGATAATGACCCCAGACGCCGTTGATTTTGTTGTAGGAGGTCATTATGGCATGGGGCTTTGCCTCTTTGACGCAGATTTCAAAGCCTTTAAGGTAGATTTCCCTTAACGCCCTTTCGGAGACCCTTGAGTCGTTGTGCAGGCGGTTATACTCCTGATTGTTGCAGGCAAAATGCTTGGGGCAGGCTGAAACCCCCGCGCTTTGAAGTCCCGCAACCGCGGCGGCGGCTATTTTGCCCGTCAAAATCGGGTCTTCTGAAAAATATTCAAAATTCCTGCCGCACAGAACATTCCTCTTAATATTCATGCCGGGGGCAAGGAGCACATCTGAGTCCTTTTCCTTCATCTCGAGCCCGACCTTACGGTAAAGCTCCTTAACCAAGTCCTTGTTAAAGGTGGAGGCAAGGGCAGTGCCGATGGGAATGAGTGAGCAGCTTTGCTTTAAGCGGATTCCCGACGGGCCGTCTGTTGTGGTGACGGGGGTTACGCCCTTGTCACGAAGGGACTGAAGCACACCGCCGAAAACTCCCGCGTTGCCCTCGGGACCGAGGGGGCTGTTCATTATATAATCTCCCCTTGTGATTGCCTCAAGCTCCTCAAGGGAGAGTTGGGCGGTAAACCTTTCAAGGCTGACTTTGCCCTTTGCCACATCCTTTAATTTAAAGCCCATATCGCCCGTCATTGGCTTTTCTTCGGGCAGGTTGTCAAGAATAATCTGCCTTAGATTTACCGTGGAGGCGGGGGCAAGGTCCATTTCGGGCCTGCGGTTTCCGTTTTCATCCTCCACAGCCTTGTAAACGCTGAAGGGATACTTCGGCGCCGCAGCCTCTTTAAGTTTCTCCACCACGATGTTTTCTTTTATTGTGAACTCAAATATTTTTTCCGCTGAGCGGACATCCGAACCGAGATAAATTCTGTAAACGCCCTTTTCAATTACATAGCAGGACTTGTTGCCCGTAGCTCCCGATGAGTCGTAGGAGGCAAGCCGGGTCGTGGGAATCTCGAGAAGGACATTCTCGGTCTGCCCCGGGAAGATAGCGCCCGTCTTTGCAAAGTCCGCCAGCTCCCTTGAGGGGTTGCCCAGAACCCCGCAGGGCTTTTCAATATATGCGCAAAGGACATGCTTTCCCGCAAATATCTCGCCCACATTCTTAACGGCGGCGGCGATTTTGATTCCGTCGGGGAAGGATTTGACCGCATGCTTTACGACTTTGAACTCTGTGTAAGAAAGTCCGTAGCCGAAGGGGTATAAAACCGCGTCCTTGTTAAAGGTTTCAAACCACCTGTAGCCCACATAAATATCCTCTTGATACTCGTTATACTCCTTGTTGCCGAAGTTGGAGCTGGAGGGATAGTCGTTATAATCCCTTGCTATGGTTTCGGTGAGTCTGCCCGACGGAACGGCGTCGCCGCAGAGAAGGTCCGCTACAGCGTTTCCGCTCTCCATGCCGCCCTGCCAGACTATCATAACGGCACCGAGTTTCTCCCGATATTCTTCTATCCAAGAAAAGTCCATGATGCTGCCGATGTTAAGAAGGACCACAACATCGTTAAAATGCTCGGTTACCTTATTAAGCATTTCCCTTTCGTCGTCGGTAAGGTAGTAGCTGCCCTTTTCGAGGACATTCTCCCTATCCTCGCCCGATGACCTGCCGATGACAACCACCGCATGGTCGCTATTCTTTGCGGCGTCCGCCACGACGGCGCTCAAAAGGGGCATTTCGGGGTATGAGCGGGGCCAGAACGCCCATGCGCCGTGGTCCACGGGGTTTTCCTCCACCCATTTTTCGTAGATAGAGAGAAGGCTTTCGTTTATTTTGAGCTTCGGGCAGTTTTTGATTCCCTCGGCGAGGTTTATCTGATAGGGTCTTATGACATCGCCGCCGGAGCCGTAGCCCGTGTAGAACCAGTCAAGCTGGGTTCTTCCGAAAACGGAAACGGTGCTGCCCCTTTTAAAAGGCAAAACCCTGTTTACAAGGAGAACCGCGCCCTCAGCCGCAGCGGCGCGAATAAGCTCGGGCGCGCCTTCGGTTATTTTGTACTCGCCCGTACCCACCTGCTGCATTTGGCCTACGCCCGTAAGCCTTGAATATGTTTTTACAAAAAACTTTATAATATCTTCCTTTATGCTCATTTCAATCCCTTTCACGCTCGTTTTTGGGGAATGTGAATACTTATAATATTATATATTAGGCGTATAAAAATTTAAATAGACTATTTGTAAAAACTGTTTACAATGTCTAAATCGGTTTTGAAATATTGGCGTGAAAAAAGGCTGATGCCAAAAAGCATCAGCCCGAAATCTTTGTCTTTTATATCGTGTTTTTCTTCCAGAAGGAGGGGAAAAGGAGAACCAGAATCGGGTAAACCTCAAGTCTTCCTATCATCATGCAGATGCTGAGAACCACCTTGCTGAGAACACTGAAATCAGCATAGTTGCCCACGGGACCGACAAGTCCCAGACCGGGGCCGACATCATTGAGCGTCGCGACGACAGCCGATATGGTGGTCGGAAGGTCAAAGCCTTCAAGGGATATCACCAAAACCCCGGCCGCAAATATCGCCACATAGACAAAGAAGAACATCTTAATTCCAGAAAGAATCTCCTCATCCACTGCGTGACCGTTTATTCTAACCGTCTTTACGGCTCTGGGGTGATTGAGCTTTGTGATTTCCCTTTTGAACATCTTTGAAAGAAGGAGAATTCTTATACACTTAATGCCGCCGGCGGTTGAGCCCGCGCAGCCGCCTATAAACATAATCAGCAGCAATACCATTTGGCTTAAGGTGGGCCACTGGTTAAAGTCCGCGGTGACATAGCCCGTGGTCGTGATAAGAGAGCTTACTTGGAACGAGGCGTAGCGCAGTGACTCTCCAATTGTGCTGTAGACCTTGCCGTATATGTTAGCAACTATCAGCACAATGGCGACGGCTATCACTCCGATATAATAGAGAAGCTCCTCATTCTTTAAAAAGCCCTTTACATTCTTCTTTAGGAGGAAATAGTACAAGGTAAAATTAATGCCTGAAATCAGCATTGATAAGATAATGACGGTTTCGATATAAACACTGTTATACGCCGCTATGCTGGCGTTTCTGACCGAAAAGCCGCCCGTGCTGACTGTACCCATGGCGTGAGCTATAGAGTCAAACAGCGGCATGCCGCCCAAAAGCAGAAGCACAATGATAATGAAGGTAATTGCTATATAAATTATATAAAGAATTTCAGCTGTTTGGCGGATTTTTGGCACCAGCTTGTCTGGCGGAAGGGCCCGAGGCTTCCGCCTTCATAATATACACCGCATTTGCCTTTGTGGAGGGCAAAACGGCTATCATCAGAACCAGAACTCCCATGCCGCCCATCCAGTGGGTAAAGCTGCGCCAGAACAAAATTCCCTTGGGCAGGGATTCAACTTCTCTTAAAATACTCGCGCCCGTTGTGGTAAATCCCGAAGCTGTTTCAAAAAAGGCGTCTATCACCGAAGGGATGGAGCCGCTGATTAAAAACGGCAGAGCGCCGAAAACGGTAACGGAAAGCCAGCCCAGAGCGGTAATCGCAAAACCGTCGCGGGCGTAGATGTTCTGGTTCGGAGCCTTCAGCCTGTAAAGAATAAAGCCCGCAATCGCGGTAATTACGATTGAAATCGCAAAGGAATAAACCGCCTTTTCCTTATAAAACAAGGATACCAGCATTGAAGGCACCATGCACGCGGCTTCTATTATAAGCAATGAGCCAATACTCTTTAATACTTTTCGGTAATTGATAAGAAATTCCCCCCGTTAAACAATATCATTAAGGTCGGTCAGTTCTTTGTCTTTTACAAAAAGGATTACATTGTCTTTTTCTTTTATGACATCACTTCCGTGGGGAATTATTATATCGTTCTTTCTTATAATCGCAGCAATCAGTATGCCCTCTTTGAGCTTTAAGTTTTTAAGCGGAACATCGAGAAATTTGGTAGTCTTGCCGGCGGTAAACTCGATTGCCTCCGCCTTGTTTTCCATTATCTTGTAAAGGACATCAACGGGGTTGCCCATGGCGTTTTTGAGGCCGCGGACATAGCTTAATATAAAGTTCGCGGTTATCTGCTTGGGGCTGACTATATTGTCAATGCCGAGATTCATAATAGCGTCAAAGAAGTTCTCTCTGCTGATTTTAGCTATGGACTTCTTAACTCCGTACTGCTTTGCCAGCAGAGCGGCTATGATGTTGTCCTCATCCCTGTCGGTGATGGCGACAAAGGCGCCCATGCTGTCAAGATTCTCGGAATTGAGTATGGTTTCATCGGAGCCGTCGCCGTTGATAATCAGAGCCTTGGGCAAAAGCTCTGACAGCTCAAGGCAGCGGTCTTTGTTCTTTTCTATAATCTTGACCTTTATCTCCATCTCCTGCAAATACTTTGCAAGATAGTAGGCGATTCTGCCGCCGCCCATTATCATAACGCTCTTTATTTTAGGCATATAGACGCCGATGTGCTTGCAGAACTGAACAATCCTTGAGTTGCGTCCGACGATAAAGATTTTGTCTCCGGGCAAGAGCACAAAATCTCCTTTGGGGATTATCACATCATCGCCGCGGAGAACGCCGCCGATGAGTATTCCCTTTATGCCTTTTTCGGTTATATCTTTAAGGCTTTTGTTAACAATGGACATGTTCTCCGTAAGTCGCATTTCCAAAAGCACTACTCTGCCCTTTTTAAATACCTCCACATTAGCGGCAGGGGGAAACTCAATAAGCCTTGCGATTTCGCCCGCGACCGCGTGTTCGGGGTTTATAATCATGTCCAAATCAAGGTCGGCTTTAAGCTGAGTAAGCTCATTCGCGTATTCCGGATCCCTGATTCTTGCTATGGTATGGGCCGCTCCCAGCTTTTTGGCTGTAAGGCAGCATACCATATTGATTTCGTCGCTTGTTGTGGCGGCGATAAGAAGGTCGGCCTCCTTAATGCCCGCTTCAAGAAGTGTGCTTGTGCTAAGGCCGTTGCCTTTAATACACATAACATCAAGATAGTCCGCGGCTTTTCTCAGCGCCTGGGGGTCCTTGTCAATAATAGTGACATCGTTGTTTTCTTTTGAGAGACTGTCGGCAAGGCTGTAGCCTAACTTACCGTCGCCTATAATTATGATTTTCATTTTCTCCACCTTATTGTAACAGGCAATGAATTGGACTGTATGCATTTACAGTTTTTGTAAATTTTTGAAATCCATTCACATTATAGCACCGAGAGCTTAAAAAGCAATTATAATAAATGCCATATATTACTCTTATTTTGCCCCGTTTTTGTCGAAAATGAGAATACGCCCGCCTTAAACGGACGGGCATTCAAGCAATCAAGCAATTAATTGAGTATTTAAGAATATCCCCAATTGTTCATAAACAATACATTTTTAATAACTAAAATTTGCGATATAATTAATAATCAGTTACGAAAAAAGGAGAAAAGAACATGGGAGCATATACTGGAGCGCTTGAGTTTTTCGGCAGTCCTCTTGACATAGTGGCGAAAGAATTTAACTATGATGAGGACAATATTCTGATCCTTCGCGGGGATATTGCGGCACTGCACTCAAAGTATCCCGAAACATACAGAAATCTTGAAAGCTGCACGCACCACAGGGATAACAGAACCGCCCTGCAGTACGCTCAGGATTTGGTAGCTTCTTGGCTTATTGAAGATTACTTTTAGAGCTTCTGCAATCCGATTATTATACCCTCAGAATGCACGGAGTCGACAGAACAAGGAGAATTCTTGCGAGTTCTCAGACCTCCACCGTCAGTGATTTTCTGATTACTCGCTACGGCGTTGAAATAAAACTTGAGCTTATGAACGATTATACGGGCTATTGGCGCAGATACAATGTGCTCCATCTGAGGGATTTTAAATTCAATCAATTAAAAAATCTAGTGCCGTTCTTATCTGCATATCCGTTCCCACGGGTGAATTCGCCTTATATGACTTCAACGAGGATATTAGGGCAAGATATATGCCCTCTCACCGCCCATATGGGGGAAAGCCCGCGTATGAAATCGGCATTCAGAATGAAATGATAGAGAAAATCGGTGAAAACAATATCCAGATGGCGATAATCGAAATATTTGACAGAAGGAGAGCGTAATGAGCACCAGAGACAGAGCAGGCGGCTGGAAGCACGCAAAGCTGACGGGGCATAAGAATGAAGCCGCAATAGAAGAGCTTATAAGAAACGATATTGAGTATCAAAAAGCTTTTCTCAGAAAGATAGGGAAACCCGAAGAAGAAATAGCGTACATATCCGTTGGCGGGCTGCATGAAACAAATGTTGACAGCGTGTTTCCAAATGAAAAAACAAAGTCCAAAACTGACATGCAGATAGTTTTGAAAGACGGCAACAGGTATAATATATCCATAAAAAAGAGCCTCGGCGGGCAGGTGTATCTCATATCCGATTCCCGATTTATTAAAGGCTTTGAGTTACAGTACGGAAAGGAAATCCCGCAAAAGGTCAAAAGGGCGATAGAGCTTTTCTGGGGTTCCGCTCCCGATGTAAAGGAGATAATAGAAAAACACGGTCAAAAAAGGGATTACGAAACAAGAAAACATCGCCTTGTCGCCGAAACTCTTTTGAGATACAATGAAGAACTTTATTTTGAACTTCTTAATTGGTTCGCTCAAAACACAAACGAAATAACGGATTTTTGCTTTTCCAAAGGTCTTGCCAAAAACGCAGAAGACTGGGCAAATATCATATGGTATAAAAACGAGCTTGGTGAAAACAGCGTAAACGAGATTTTTATCATAAGTGAAATGTGCACCGCCTTGCAGGAAGCGTCAGTGGAAATGACTGAGTACGGCACAAGGGGCGGTACGGCGTTGCCGATTTGTAGCCTTTTCATGCTGTCGCTACCATAGAACTTGTATGTATCGGGAAAGCTCTGAAGCCTTGCGCCTTCCCTTATGGACATTGCCCTTGAATCTCTGGGGTGAATGCATCTTGAAGATGAGGGGCAGGCAAAATTCCTTGTTATTGTGGTGGACGGTCTGTTCCACCAGAGCTTTGCGTATGTATTTCCGTAGCCGCTTTTGGGACGGATTTCCTCAGGCAAATCGTCCTTGGATTGCCCCTCCTTCAAAGCCTGCATGATTCTGATTAAATGCTCGCCGTTTCTCGGTGCAGTGTGCTCGGTCAATTGCTCGCTGCCCTCGCGGACAAATCTTAGGAAATCGTTGTCAGGCTCGTGCAGATATGTGTTGTTTGTCTCGCCGCTGGAAAGCGGAGGGAGGTCGCCCAGGGCGTCTTTTAAGGTTACATAAGGTTTTAAGCCTTCACCGTGGGTGGGTTCGGGAAATTCGTATTTGTTCTCTCCCAGGAAGCCGACCAGTATTACCCTTTCTCGAAACTGGGGCACGCCGTAATTTACCGCGTTCAATACCTTGTATTTAAGCTCATAGCCCAGCTCGCTAAACTCGGAAAGCACAGTATTAAAAAGCCTTCCTTGGTTCATGCTGAGAAGCCCCACTACATTTTCGTATATAAATGCCTTGGGTCTTAGTATCCCCAAAACTCTTTTATATTGAATAAACAGGTTGGCTCTGTCGTCCATCTGCCTTTTACCGAGAGTAGAATAAGACTGACAGGGCGGACCGCCGACCACAATGTCTATTTTTTTGCCGCCGAGGGCGTCGTGTAACATATGATCCGTAAGGCTGCATATGTCGCAGTTAAGCATTGTGACATTGGGATGATTGAGAAAATACGCGGCGGCGATGTCCTTTTCTATCTCATTGGCTGCGACTATATTGAATTCGGGTATCTTTGAAAAACCGTAGCTTAGGCCGCCGACCCCTGCAAACAAGTCCATTATATTGTATTTTTTCACCGGAACTCTCCTTTTTGATTTAGTCCAAAGCTCAGCAACTCTGCAAAATAACCCGATGTTTCTCCTTTGCCTATGGCTATTTTAGTCTAAGTTTATACCATAGTCAAATCAATAAGAGGGTTTTTGGGCAAAATAAAAACCTCGGCTTTGAAAATCAAAGCTGAGGCTAATTTTTGGAGGCGCCACCCAGATTTGAACTGGGGAGTCAGGGTTTTGCAGACCCGTGCCTTACCACTTGGCTATGGCGCCTTAACAAAAAACTCGTACTGAGGGTTTTCAACATCAGCACGAGTTTAGTGGAGCGGATGACGAGGCTCGAACTCGCTACCTCCACCTTGGCAAGGTGGCGCTCTACCAGATGAGCTACATCCGCACGGCATAGAGATTAATCTCTATAGCCAATCACATTTAGTGGTGCCTTTGGTCGGAATCGAACCAACGACACGTGGATTTTCAGTCCACTGCTCTACCAACTGAGCTACAAAGGCAAGGTGGCGACCCGGAACGGGCTCGAACCGTCGACCTCTAGCGTGACAGGCTAGCGTTCTAACCAACTGAACTACCGGGCCACTTCCTGGTGGGAGCAACAGGGCTCGAACCTGTGACCCCTTGCTTGTAAGGCAAGTGCTCTCCCAGCTGAGCTATGCTCCCGCGCACTGCCTTTAGACTATACTACAAAACGCCTTTGTTGTCAACACATTTTTTTAAATTTGTTTCGCGTCCAAAATGTGCCGATTGAGCGGGACCGTAAGCCTAATCTTTGGCATATGTGCCGGCTTTAAGCGATTGGCTTGGCAAATGCTGCGGAAAGAATTATAGCATAATTCCTTTATGCTGACAATAGGGTTTTTAAAATTTTTTAGAGTAAAATTTGCTAATAAGCAGTATATGCCAAATAGCCTCAAAATTACACTTCTTTTACAAGCGCCTTTATTTCGCCGGGGGTGAACTTATACTTCTTATTGCAAAATTGGCAGTTTACCTCGGTGACTTCATCCTCGGCAAGACTTAAAAGCTCCTCTTTGCCTAAAGAAATCAAGGCTCTTACCACCCTATCCTTGCTGCAGCCGCAGCGGTATTCGGGGTTTGTTTCGTCCAAAAGCTCAAGCTCGAACTCGGACAGAACTCTTTTGCAAATATCCACCGGGGTCATGCCCTCCGCCAGCATTTTTGTGACGGGGGGAATGTCCTCTAAGGATTTTTCTACCTTTTCGATTATTTTGTCATCGGCGGTGGGGAGAAGCTGCACGATGAAGCCGCCGGCGACGGCTATTGTCTTATCGGGATTTACAAGCACGCCCAATGCGCAGACTGTGGGGGTCTGCTCGCTCATTGCGTAATAGGCTGTGATGTCCTCGGCGATTTCGCCGGATACCAGCGGAACCTGACCGATATATGGCTCTTTAAGACCCAAATCGCGCATGACGGTCAAAAAGCCGTCCTTGCCAACAGCTTTGCCCACATCCAGCTTGCCCTTTTCATTCAAAGGCAGCTCCACATTAGGATTTTCGATATAGCCTTTTACATTTCCTTTGCTGTCGGCGACCGCTACGACAACGCCCGCGGGTCCCCCGCCCTTAATTCTCAGGGTGAGGGTGTCCGATTCGCCTTTTAGCATCTGACCCATAAAAACTCCAGCCGTAAGGAGTCTGCCCAAAGCGGCTGAGCAAACCTTGGAGGTGGAGTGAATGAGTCTTGCCGTTTCCACAATGTCGCTTGTGTCGGCCGCCATTATAAAAAGCGTGCCGTCCTTTGAAATGCATCTGACTGAATGAGCCATAGAGTTTCTCCCCAAATTTATGCCCGAAACTTAAAAGCTTCGGGCATTTTTATTTATTATAACATTTTTTCTCTGATTTAAAAAAGCCTATATCTTCACAGCGGCAAAATAGAGCCTCTCGCTGTCGGCTCTTTCGGGCTTTCTTGTAAGGTCGTCGTAAACGGCTTTCACCTCAAAGCCGTTATTTTCGAGAGCCGCTTTCAGCTGGGCGGTGCTGTATGCCCACTCGGTGAAATCCTCGGTGCTTCTTTCGTACAGCTCGCCGTTTTTTGTGAAAATGTCAAGGCGGATGTCAGTGCTTTTGTCGCTTTCCTCATAGAAATTCTGCCAGACGACAAAAACATCATCTTCTTCCATCACAAAGGTGTTGTCCCCCAAAATCTCCCTGTGCTTATACTCGGTGTTTACATCAAAAACGAAAACCCCGCCTTTGTTCATAAAGAGGGAGACCCTTGAAAAAGCAAGGGACACATCTTCGATTGTGGGCAGGTGGTTAATGCTGTCAAGAGTGCAGATAGCGCAGTCAACGGTGCCGTAGAGGTCCAGCTCCCGCATATCCTGACACAGAAGCAGCGCGTCGCAGCCGCTGAAAAAAAACTTCTGCCTTGCCTTCATGAGCATTTCGGGGGACTTGTCCACGCCTATCATGTCGTAGCCCTTTTTCCAAAAGAACTCGGTTAAAGTACCCGTGCCGCATGAAAGGTCAAGCATTATGCCGCCCTCTGCCCCGTATTCCTTCAGCAAAGAGTGAATATATTCGCCCCGCCTTTCATATTCCACATCGTCGGTAAGTAAATCGTAAAAGCGGGCAAGAGCATCGTAGGCACTCATTTCTGCTGCTTTTCCAGCCTTTTGAAGACTATGTCATATCCGTCGCGGCCGTAATGAAGGCTGCGCTTTACTCTGCTTATGGTAGCGGTGGAAACCTTTGTAGACTCCGCAATCTCGCTGTAATGCTTGTTTTCTCTGAGCATTTTGGCAACGACTATTCTCTGAGCCATTGCGCGGATTTCGGGCACTGTGCAAAGGTCGTCAAAGAACCTGTAGCACTCGTCAAGGGTTTCAAGAGTCAAAATCGCGCTGAAAAGCAGGTCGGTTCCATCGTCCCTTATCTTGTCTATCACAGCAAATCCTCCTTAAAGAAAGACTATTAAGTCTTGTGATTTTCAGAGCTTTTTGCCAGTAACTAAATTTGTTTTAAGTTTAGCATATTAAACTGTAAAAGTAAACAACGAAAGTTTAAAAAAATATAAAATTTTCATCAAAAGTCACTTTGTCCCTGCCAAGATTTACAGCGGTCAAAGAGGCGATTGAAGGCTTATTTGTCGGGCATTTTTATTGACATGGAGGGCTTTTTATTCTATCCTTAAGATAAGGTATTTTTCTATTATTGAATATTCTGGAATTAAGGGAATCGGATTTACATAAGGGGAAGTGGAAGAGTATGAAAAGGAAAGTCAGAAACCGCGCTTTAAGCATAGTTCTCGCTCTGCTGGTGCTTTTAAGCTCGGTATCTTTAAGCCTGCCCGCCGCGGCTGCGTTTGTACGGGCTGAGAACTACAACTCCGTGGACAAGGCTGTGCTCACTCCCGAGCAGGCGGCCACGCTGATTTTGGATTACGCGGATAAAATCCTTGCCGAAAACGGCACCGTTATGACCACAAGCGTTCCTTTTTTCGGCTCAATTGTTGTGGACACAACATCAATTGACAAAACATTAAAATCAATTGATGATTTAAGCGTTTTCATTGTCGAGGCCCCTAAAATACCTATCCTCGGCCCTATTATCGGCGCTTTGATCGGAGACCTTGATGACCTTGATTTCAACGCCATCAAAGGCAAACGCAGAGGCTCCGGCAACGCTGATTTGCAGCTTATAAAGAGCTTAATCCAATTTGCCTTTGATAACCGTGATTTTATTACAAAAGCGGTTCAGGGCAATATTGATTTAGGCATAATAAATAGCTTTGTGGATGTAAACGAGATTATCGGCGATATTTCCGAGATGATAAGGGGTCTTATATATGACTCCCTTGTAAAGAGGGATGAATATCCTTTGACTTATGAACAGGCAAAGAACGACGCGAGATTCAATACCGCCGACGCGCTGATCAATACATTTATCACCGACCTTTTGACAAAACCTACAAGCTTTGACGCTTCAAGCGTGGATACGGGGGCAATTCTCAGCACCCTGTCATCCTTCCTTTCATTCCTCGGTCTCCCCGTTGACCTTACAGGTCTTTCTATTGCCGATATAACAAAAATGATTACGGAGCTTATGGGGCTTCCCGGCGCGGAGGCTGTACCCGCTCTTTCTCCCGGCGCGGTAATTATGCCGTCCCTTGAGCGCTCCAAAATAGACCTTACAAGAAATTCGCTTTACAGCGTCATTGAATATGTAGTAAACACTGCTTACACCGACCTTCTCGCGCTGCCCCTCAATAACGGCTTAAAGCAGCTTCTCGCAGTGCTCAGCGGCGCTCAGCTTAATGAAGTGGTAAACACAAGCCTTCTTTCAAACCTTTCAAAAAACGCGCCTAAAAAGTCAAACGCGATTTCAAATACCGATTTCTTCACATACTCCGGCAAGCAGTATGTCCGCACAGGCGACAAATACTTTGAGGTAAATTGGGATAACTCGAACGATTTCTACAGCGTTATAAACTGGAATTATGCCTTCCCGAATAATCTCTCGGGACTTGGCGCTGATACCGATTTTGCCAAAAACGCGAACAAGCTGCTTTACAGGGCGACTCAGACTGTATTTGCCAACTCCGCCTTTAACTCAATGGGTCTTGTTGACGGCGGAAATGAGCATCTGAATGAAAACATAAACAAGCTGCTTAAATTCATACTGCCGAAAATCCCGCCCGAGACATTCGGCGCTAATTTCGACACTTCCCTGCTTGAGAATATAGAAAACAAAAGCCTTGAGCAGCTTGCCGCCCTGCTTTTAAGGGGCATACTGCAGACTAACCTGCCCTCCCTTATTATCCCCTCCTCAGTGAAAACACTGGAGGAGATGGCGATTCTCGCACTCAGAGAAGTGCTGATTTACGAGGCTCCGCATCTTAAATACGATGACAGGATTTTCAGCAATGCGGCCGCATTGGAGCTGAAAAACAAAACTGAGAGCGAGTGGAAAGAGCTGCTCTTTGAGATGATAGTTGACGCGGCTGTTTTCTATCTTGACCAGTACGCGGGTCTGGATTTCGGCGTTGACAAGGTTCTCGCTAAGAAAAATCGGGGATGGACCGCCGTAGACTTCTTTGACGAAATTGTTGACTGGGCTCTTTCCTATACAAAGGGCATACTTTTGGTGACAAATGAGCTTAACCTCACAAGGGGCACGACCCAGAACCCGTGGGAGAAGCTCAACAAGGTCATTGAGTCCCTTGTTGACTTAAGTTTCATAAACAACGCTGGCGGTTATCAGAACGACAAATACTATGTTCTGGACACCGAAACCTTTGTTAAGGATAAGATTTTGGGAAATCTTTTAAACCTTAATGCCGCTGACGCTGTGAATATGTTTGTTCGCAACGCAGAGGACGGCAATATCCTCAATGACCCCAACGGCATGAGGGGAATTCTGAAAACGGTAAACAAGGCAATAAAAGCGGTACTTAATACAGAGCTTTCCGCCGGATTCCTTACTTCCGCAGAATCGCTTATCAAAAAGGAAGGACTTGTGGAGCTTGTCAACAAGCTCATTCACGCTCTTAACAGCCGCGCGAATGCGTCCGTCAACAATCTGCTTGACGCTGTTCTGCCTTTTATCGCCTCGGCGCTCCCCGATGTTCTGACAGAGCAGAGGTTCGGCGGACTCAAAATTGACGCTCCCGACTATATTGTCATCAGCTCCGGCAGCGCAAAGGGAACGGTAAAGCTGACTCACAGCACCATCGGCGTACCCGACTCATACATGGACGGCACTGCAAGAAAGCTGGACAACGACTATATGGTAAGGGTGACGAATGTAAGTCTTTCCGCAAGCGGCGGCAGCACCTCATTCTCCCCCAAAGACCTTGCTCCCGGCATGTCATACAGCTTTGAAATTACCGTTCCCGCTGCATTTAAGGACACGGTAGTAAAGCTTACCGCAACCTATCAGGTAACGGCTCCGAACGGCGCGAATCTCGGCTCATTCACAGAATACACATTCATTTATGTAACGGATAAAATGAGCGATGAGGAGCCGAGAAATCTCGGTAATAATGTAACCGGTCCCCTTGTCACTTATCTTGCGAAATCAGAGTTTTCCACAAAGCTCCCCGCCGTAAAGTTCCAGTATAAGGCGGGGGATGAAAACGAACTGCAATTCCAGCTGACGGCGGCCCCCAAGACTTCGGGCACGAATTCAGGATATGTTGAGGCTGCCGTAAGCAAGGTAAGCGTCGCAAAAGACAATACGGTTACAATAAAGCCCTATAAGCTGAAGTCGGGTACAGCCTACGACCCGAAATTTGAGGGTCAGACCGAAATTACTCAAAAATACAACGGCAAAAATGTTAAGACAAATATCTATGTTTACAACGACTATGAGCTTATTCCCCTTTACAACAGGCTCATGGCGCTGAATTACAGCTATAACGATTTTGCCGAGAATTTCACCTACGCTTACTCTTATAACGGCGAAACCGGCACCATAAACAGCTCCGCCGCTTGGAGCAATTACAACGCCGCATTGCAGGAGGCAGCGGGATATATCCTCCAGCCCAAGACTTTAGATAGTGTCGCGTCTGTTGTCGTCAAGTACAAGGGCGCCCATGACAAGCTTTTGAGGGCTTACGAGATATTAAAGCAGTGCCCCTACAAGGCAAACAGTCCCTATGATGTTTTAAAGACATATCTTGAGGAAAACGAAAAAACAGGCTTTGAGGCTATGGGCGGCGCGGATTACATGCGCTACAGATGGACAAAGTACAGCGCCGCAAAGCTGCTCGCCGACACGATAATTACCCAAAAGAGACTCTCCAATCCCGAAAACCGCCTGCACCTTCCCGGTGTAAATCTCACCGCCGCAGAGCTGAAGGAAATCAAGAACAGCTCCTCTCAAAAGTACGCCGATGTTATAAGGCTCTATGACGACTATGCGGGCAGCATTACGGGAATAGCCTCGTCAATCGGCAATATGCTGACTGAGAGCTTAATACTTAAACCCGTCAACGCAGCAGACGCAAAGAACATGCTGGAGAGGTACAGCTCAAGGCTTATTAAGATTTACACCCAGCCCGACAAGACATACCTCAGCGCCGCCGTTGACTATGCGGAAAACACAGTGCTTGAGGCAGCGGCTTACGCTCCCAAGTCATATGCGGCTTTCACAGAGGCGCTGAACGACGCAAAAGCCGCGCTCCTGAGCAATAACATAACACAAACCGCAATCAACAACGCAAGAACAGAGCTTCTGAGAGCATTCGGCTCGCTTATACTTAAAGAGGAGCTTGTTCCCGAAGACATAATGCAGAGCCTAACCGACGCGAGAGAGAGGGCATATCTCGCCCTTGACGCAAGGAACTCCCTGAGAGTAAATCCCGATGATTTCGCAGGTCTTCTTGAGGCTGCGGGTCTTGTTGAGACGGTAACGGGCAAGAATGTTCAGCTCTATCCCAAATCCGTGGGAGCCCTTGAGAACGCTGAGCTTAAAAACACGGCCTCAACAATCGCTGAGATAAACAGAAGAATTGAAAAACTTGACGCTCTGATTGAAAACATTAAGGGCAAACAGAACGCTAACATTACTCTCGTTTCCTCCGCGGATGTTGACAGCGCTCTTGAGGCAAACAAGACCTTTACGGTTGAGATAAAGCTCGGCACCGACTTTAAGCTGAAGTCCGCGGTAATTCCCGTTTACTTCAATGACAGCGCGCTGGAATACAAGTCCGCATCGGGCAGCGCGGCGGCTGTTAAAAACGGAAATGTAATTACTCTGACTCTTTCAAACGGTGGCGACAGAAGATACGCGAACGAGGTCATAGCTGCGCTGACCTTTAAGTCAACAAAGGCAAGCGACGGCACTAAGCTGATTTGGGTTGAGAATAAGTCCGCAAATCCGATTGTGCTCCGGTCGGCTCTCTCAAGCGACGGTCAGAGCATAATTCTTGACAGCGCTGCGCTTACCTTCAAAGCCGCAAACGCTGTGGTGCCTTCATACGGCGGCACAATAGTCCGCGGCGGCCCAAGAAACAATAAGGAAGCATACAGCGACGGACAAGGCGGATACACAGCGGCCGATTTCAGAATCGTTTCAGAAATCAGCCAGGCAGAGGCGCTGAAATACTTCGGAATACCGCTGAATCCCACGGTTCAGGCATACAGAAGCCCGATTTATGAACTGGGTACAATCGTTGCCTTCTCCGATTACATGAAGTCCGCAAATCTTACAACTCTCACTTTAAACAATGTGGACAACAAGAATGTATTCGCCGCTCCCTCACAGCGCAGGCTCTATACCGACAGGGCAAAGCCCGACGGCAGCGGCAGCTACTACTGGGCGGCGGTTATTCCCAAGGTTCCGAAAGAAAAGTGGAATACCACAATATACGCCGTGGGCTACATCAAGTACTATGACGCAAACGGAAATATCAAAACCGTTTACACAAGCGGTCAGCATGTATCCCTTTCAGTTGAATCGGTTGCCCTTGTAAAATAAGGGCGGCAAAAGAAAACCGCGGCTTTGGCCGCGGTTTTTTATTTTTCTCTTTTAATATTAAAATTTTAAGGAAATATTTAAGAGCCGAAAATGTGAATAAGTAAATTTTTAAAATTGATAATATAATGATTGCTGAACTTTTATAAAAGTTTTTTCAAAGTTTTTACTTTGAAAATCGCAGTAATTTACTGCGACAGCAATAAAATGCAGAGAAGGAGGCAGTTTATGGGCATTATCAGCTGGATTATCATCGGCGCACTTGCAGGTTGGATCGCCAGCATGATTACAGGCAATAACAGGAAAATGGGCGCCGGAAAGAATATACTTGCAGGCATAGCCGGTGCTTTTATCGGCGGATTTATCATGAACCTCATCGGCGGAACGGGCATTACCGGATTTAACTTATGGAGTCTGCTTGTAGCAACCGGCGGCGCCGTTATTCTGCTTTTGATAATCAACGCGGTAAGCAGGACCGCAAAAGAGCAGACAAACTAAAGAGCCCCGTATAAGCTCAAGGCCTATGGCAATTATTTTGCCATAGGCCTTAAACTTTTGTATAGGCAAGAAAATTTTGTATATCCTAAATTAAGAAATTATGCGCGGATGTGGTAAGGATGATACTCGAAAAGCTGCTTAACAGATTCATTCGCTTTCAGGAAAAGGCAAGGGAAACGCCGGCTCCGAAAAACGGCGGAAACGGCGACTCCCAAGACAATAATCTAAAGGGCGACTCCTCCGACGCCCTTTTGGAAAAGCTCAGCGACAATGTAAACACCATTAAAGAGCTTTTGGGCGCGAGTCAAGATGTAAAGTATCACAATATTAAGCTCAGAGGCCCCGGCGCACCTGAGGCCATGCTTATTTTTATTGACGGTCTTGTGGACGAAAAAATGATTACAGAGGGCATTTTGGAGCCCCTTTTGACCCATGAGTTCAATCTGACTGAAGGCCTTGCCTTTGGAAAGCTGGCTCAGATTATTGATAAGCAGATACTCCAAATGGGCGATGTGGAAGTCAGCAACAAGATATCCAAGCTCATTTCCGCGATTTTGTCGGGCAGCAGCGCCCTTATTATCGACGGCGTAAAGGAATGTCTGCTCATAAGCACAAAGGGCTACCCGACAAGGAGCATTACAGAGCCTCAAACTGAGGTGGTTGTAAGAGGCCCGAGAGAAGGCTTTACCGAAAATCTCAGGACAAACACCGCCATGATAAGGCGGAGAATCAAGAGCCAGGATTTGAGAATGGAGCACATGACCGTCGGCAAAAAGACGGAAACGGTTATCTGCATCACCTACATTAAAAATGTGGCAAGACAAGAGATTGTGGACAAACTCAAAGAGAGAATAGAAAAAATAGACACTGACTCGATTATAGATTCGGGCTATATTGAGGCGTTTATAGAGGACTCCCCGTTTTCTTTGTTTGAGACGGTGGGTTATACGGAAAAGCCGGATGTTGCCGCCGCCAAAATGCTTGAGGGCAGAATCGCCATTCTGGTTGACGGCAGTCCCTTTGCCATAACCGTGCCTCATCTTTTTGTGGAGAACTTCCAGACCTCGGAGGACTACAACACAAGATTCCTTTACGCCTCGGTTACAAGGCTTATGAGATTTGTGGCGTACTTCCTTTCGGTGTTCACCGTTCCCGTATATATAGCTCTAACAACCTTCCATCAGGAGCTTATACCCGAAACCCTGCTGTTCACCATAGCAAACGCAAGAGAGGGCACGCCCTTCCCCGTGTTCTTTGAGGCACTTATAATGGTGATTTCCTTTGAGGTGCTTAAAGAAGCGGGTCTGAGACTCCCCCGCCCCGTCGGTCAGGCGATAAGCATAGTGGGCGCCCTCATAATGGGCGACGCCGCCATAGCGGCGGGTCTTGCGGGCGCGCCCGTGGTCATAGCGGTTGCCTTTACCGCTGTCGCCGGCTTTATCGTGCCGAATCAAATCGAGTCCACCTCAATACTCAGAATCATAATGATGATAATAGCGGCGACACTCGGCGGCTATGGTCTGGCTTTGGGAATGCTGGGACTTTTAATTCACCTTGCGTCGCTAAAATCCTTCGGCGTGGATTTTCTCACAACGGTAATTCCCTCAACGGATTTGAAAGACTCATTTGTCAGGGCGCCGCTTTGGGCAATGGTCAGAAGGCCAATTGCCTTGGCGGGCAGGAACAGAATCAGAATGAAGCCGTGGCTCCCTCAAAACAGCGAAAAAGCATAAAACTATAGTTCGGGAGAGAATAGGATGTCAGCAAAAAAAATAACCCGCAGACTTTTATCTGTAACCGCGGTTGTTCTCATAATTGCTGTTCTCGGCGGCTGCTGGGACAAGGTTGAGCTTAACGCAATTTCAATCATTACGGGCATCGGCGTTGACGCTATCCCCGACAATCCCGACCTTATGAATGTGACGATTCAGTCCGCCAATGTAAAGGCTCTCTCAGGTCCCGCAAGCGGCGGTGGCGGCGGGGACGGAGAGGCTCCCTTTATTATAAACGAGGAACAGAGCAAAAGCATTTCCGAAGCGATTACGCAAATCGGAAGGCGCACAAGCCGCTCCCCCTTTACCCATCACAACCAGATTATAGTTGTGGGCAAGGACTACTGCAAAAACGGAATTCAAAGCGTTGTGGACACCTTTTTGCGAGAGGACGAAATGAGGGTTGAAACCAGCATTGTGGTTGCCGACGGTACCGCAAGGGAGATGCTGTCCGTAAAGACAGAGATTGAAAAGTCGGCCTCCCAATGGATTCCGGGAATGCTGGCGAGTCTTAACTACAATGTGGGCAAGGTAGATGTATCCGTGCTGGACTTTGCGAGCCAGATTCTGAAACCATCAGGCGCGGCGGTCATACCCTTAATCAAGGTTGAGGATACCTCCCTTCAAAAGCCCATGCTGAAGGAAAAGAACGCTCAGCAGCAAGAGAAAAAGGACGAGGGAGAAGAAAAATCGGGAGAAGAGGAAAAGGACGAGAAAAAGGAAGCCGAAGAAGAAAAGAGCGAAAAAAAGAACGGCGGAGAAATAGAAACAAAGACTTTGAGCTTTGTAGGCTTTGCGGTTTTTAAGGGCCCCTATTTTGTAGGGGAGATGGGCGTTGCCGAAATGAAGGGCTACAGGTGGCTCAGCGGCGATGTCACATCAACGAGAGTCAGCCTAAGTGTCGGCAGCGGAACCGCAAATGTGAATGTAACCAACGCAAAATTCAAGAAAAAGGTTCGTCTTGACGAAAGCGGCAAACTGATTGCGGACTTTTCAATTATTGCCGACGCCGCCGTTCTGGAATCCATAGGAATCGACGACACCGACATAAAAAGATACACCAAAGTTCTAACCGAAGTTATGTCCGAGCAAATCAAAAAAGAAATTGAAGACTGTCTTGAGAAGGCAAAAGAGCTTAATGCCGATGTCTTTGGCTTTTTAAATACTCTTTATGAAAAGCATCCCAAGGATTATAAGCGGATTGAGGAGAAAAGGGATGAGGTCTTTAAGAACATGACCCTTAACACCGATATAAAGATAACTATTCAGGACACAGGCAAGCTGAAAAAATCCATACTCGAAAAGTGGTGGAACGATGAGCATTGATAAAAGCAAAATTACCGTCACCCAATTTGTTTTCACGATAGTGTGCTTTATTGAGTCCTCAGCGGTGCTCTCCTCATTTTCCGTCGGCATATCCGGCAAGGATTCATGGTTTACCATGATAATGGGCTACCTTGTCTTTCTTATTCTTGTGTTTGTGATTTCGCAGATAATGAGAAGGTATCCCGATAAGACGCTTATTGAGATAAACAACGAAGTATTCGGAAATGTCCTCGGCAGAATCATATCTGTTTTTTATATATGGTTCTTTGTGACTCTGACATCCTTAAATCTTCTGGACACTCAGGTTTTCGCCTCCAGTTCCATAATGACAAAGACTCCGCCGATTGTGCTCATGGCGACATTTATGGTCATTTGCGTATGGGCACTGAGGAACGGTATCAGCGTAATGACAAGGTATATGACCGTTATCGGACTTTTATCCTTTGCGATTACCGTATTTGCTTTTATCATTGCCTTTCAGAAGTTCCATCTTTCAAATCTGCTGCCGCCCATGCAGCAAAAACCTATTGTTTATGTGCAGGCATCGCATATATTTTCAACCATTCCCTTCGGAGAGATCATAGTCTTTCTGATGCTTACCCCAAATGTAAGCTCCTCATCAAAAAAATACGGAAGATATATTTTAATAGGCACGCTGCTGGGCGTAATCTCAATGCTCTTAGTGGCAATAAGGGACATCGGAGTTTTGGGAGAAACAATAAAGTATTTCACCGTGCCCTCCCTTGAGACTCAGAGAGTATCTTCGATTTCAAAAATCTTCAGCCGTCTTGAGGTGCTTTACACGATAATCTTTACGGCTCTGATGTACAGCAAGATTGTAGTGCTCTTATATGCGGCCACTGCTGCGATTGCCCAGTTCTTTAAGCTGAAAACCTATAAGAACATCTCCCTTCTGATAGCGGCGCTTTGCATTGTTTATACACTGAATCTGTACGACTCGGGCATCAGTCACGGTCTTTCGGGCATGCTGGTCGTACCCTTCTTATGGAGCTTTATTGAGTATATCCTCCCCATTCTGACCCTCTGCGTAATTCTTATCAAGAGTAAGTTTAAAAAGGAGGGAACGGAAAATGATGCTGTTCGCGTTAATGGCAAGCGCGGCAATCTGTCTCTTGGACCTTCCCTCGGCAATTAGAACAAAAGAGAAAAGGGAAATCACAATTGTGTCAATATTGTCGGCTTTGGTGATAATCCTTTGTTTTCTCCAGGCTTTCGGGGTGAACCTCCCCAAACTCATGACGCTTATAAATGAATTTTTTATGTGGCTGGGAATCTACTATAAAATGTAATAAAGTTTAAAACTTCTGCATAATTGTGGAATTTCTGCAAAAGATATGAATGCAAATTTTAAGAAAGGATGTTTTTGATGGCAAAGAAAGAAAAAAATAAGAATAAAAACAAGGCCGAAAACTTAAATCCCAAGCAGGAGCAGCAGAACAAACAGGAGCAGAACAAAGAGCAGAATAAAAAGCAGAACAGAAGAGAGTTTTAATATCCTGCTTTGAGAAAATAAAAGAAACCGTCGGGGTATCCGACGGTTTTCTTTTTATATTAGCTCTTTCTGTTCCTTTATTATCCGCTCTGAGATTGCTTTCAGCTCCTCAAAGCTTTTTAAGGCGCTAAGCTCTCTGCGGTACGCAGCCGCCCCTCTGAGGGATTTTGTGTACCACGCGGCATGCTTTCTTGCCTCAAGCATACCGATATACTCGCCCTTATGCTCGCAAAGCCTTTTAATGTGAAAGAGCATAATCTCCATTCTCTCCTCGATGCTAGGCTCCTCAGCGATAACTCCCTTTTCAAGGTAATCGTTTATGAGCTTAAACAGCCAGGGTTTGCCCAATGCTCCCCTGCCTATCATCACAAGGTCGCAGCCTGTGTAGTCCAGCATTTTCTTAGCGTCAAGGGGAGTTTCAATATCGCCGTTGCCGATGACGGGTATGGAAACGCTCATCTTTACATCTCTTATAATATCGAGATTTACGGGCGGGGCGTACATCTGGTCCTTTGTTCTGCCGTGAACGCATATTGCCGCGGCTCCGTTTTGCTCTAATACTTTAGCGAACTCTACCGCGTTAATATTGTTTTTGTCCCAGCCCGCCCTGATTTTGACCGTAACGGGGATGTTTACGGCGGAGACTACCTCTTTTACAATCCTGCCCGCGAGAGCAGGGTCTTTCATCAGCGCTGAGCCGGAGCTGCCCTTAATAATCTTTGTGGCGGGACAGCCCATGTTTATGTCGATTATGTCGGGGGAAAACTTAAGAGCCTTCTCTGCAGCCTTAGCCATATACAAAGGCTCACTGCCGAAAATCTGAATCGCCGCGGGGTGTTCGTTTTCCCCGAGCCGCATGAGCTCCTCAGACTTTCTGTCGCCCATAACAAAGCCCTTTGCGCTGACCATTTCGGTAACGGTGTATGAAGCTCCGAAAGAGCGGCACAGCTCTCTGAAGGGTAAATCAGAGCAGCCCGCCATCGGCGCGAGGGCGGCTGCTCCGTTTATTTCAGTATTTCCGATTTTTATTTGCCTGAGTGTGTTTCGCATCTTAAAACTATATTGTTCCGATTTTTATTTTTAATGTTTAGAAATAGATGGCAAGCGCCAGAAGAAGCACGCTGACGACCCCGGAGACGCTCATATATCCGAAAACCGAAAGGTCGCAGTAATTCAGCATGGTGAAAGGTCCAAGCTTTACCTTTTCATCCTTCTCAACTGGCACAACATGCAAAATGCCGAGGATGTCATAGAAAATAGTGTACATTATCATCGTTGCTATCATGCTGAAGGTGGTGTCCAGCGCCAGCTCGTAAAGCAGTATCAGCACGGCGCCGAGGATAAGGCAGGTGTTAATGAGCCTTCTGTGCTTTAAGAGGCGGAACCTGCCGAACACGACCTCCTGAACGACAACAAGGTAGAGGATGAAGAAGGAGGTAAGCCTGCCGACAAGCGACGAACCGCAAAGCACAAAGAACATCGGAATAAGTGAGTAGAGGGCAAACTCGCCTTTTTCCACAAGGAAGGCATAGCGTTTAAAGTGGGGGCTGCTTTCCTTTCTCTCAGCATCTTTAAGGCACTTTTCGTACTCGCTTTCGGATAAGGTAGCCTTTACAATTTTCTGATTTTTAAGCTCCGACAGGGAAAAGCGGGGCTTAATGATGAACTGAAGCTGGTCAAGCGCTATAAGAACGAGCCAAACGGCTGTGAAAACGGCGCTGTACTTCTCAAGGGGGAGATTTATAGCTCCCCTGCTGTCTATTGCGGCGGCTATGGCGCTGAACTTGTCATGCTGGGCGATAAGCGTCAGGGCAATTCCGATGCCGCCGATGGCGCCGAGGGAATATTCCATCAGCTTCCAAGCGTCTATCGTTTTCTTCCTGTTCATCTTTTCAAAGAGTCTCTTGCCCTTTATTAAAGGCAGTCTTGCGGCAGCCTGCAGGGTCTGGGCGATAGCCCAGCCGATGCCGCCGGAGAGACCGGCGCCGAGAACCAGGTTTAAGGTAAAGCTGTCTTTATTCTTTGCGGCGACAGCCACAAGCACAAGGAGTATGCCGAGAAGTCCGCCCCAGCTCTCCTGCCTTGTTTTTGAGAAATAGATAAACGGGAACTTGCCGTTCTTGGGGTCAAGGGGTTTGTTGAGAAGGAAATATCCCGCAAGAGCGCATACGGGGATAAGCGCGAATATAAGGATAAAGTCCTTAACCGTATATAAAAGACCGGCGAAGGAGTTAAGGGCGATGCCCACAAAGGCTCCGAACAGGGAGAACCAGATAAAGCCTTTTACAACAAGGGCGATGATGCTCTTTTTGAAGTTTTCGGGAGGATTGGAGTTCATTGAAAGTCCAAGGGTTTCGCCGTATGTCATGCAGCCTCCCAGATACATTGACATGGCTCCCACCGCCGAAAGCATAAAGAAATTATCTTTAAGAACCTCTGATGAGGAGAAAAGCGCAATCAGCATGCCCATTACCGCACCGGGCAGCATAGCTCCCTTTTCTCCGCCGATGATAGTACCCCTCATTCCCCATGCGTAAGACATGGAAACCGCGGCAAGAACCACGAACAACACTGCTGATGAAATATCCATTAGTAACCTCCGAATTTTGTTTTGTCTATATTACAGCTCAATTCCCATGGCTACGCCCATCTTTGTGACGGCGAGCTCTTTGTAGCCGTATTTCTTATAGAAGTTTCTGCCCTTTTCGTTGTTCGCGCCGACAACCAGCATAAGACCCGGCTTTACGCCCTTTGCTTTAAGGTGGTCCACAAGCTGATTCATAAGCCTTGTGCCGATTCCGAGCCTTTGATAATTGTCGTCAATATCTATATGAAGATGGGCGGGATATTTTTTAGCGAACATAGCGTGAGAGAGCATATCCAGCTTTGCCTTTACATAGTAGCTGAATCCCAAAGACCTTGCCTGGGGTATGTAGTACCTGTTGAAACGCTCCCTGTACTTTTTGTAGCTCTCGCTGCAGATAATATAGCCTATAGCCTTGTCCTCTTCATTAACGGCAACAAAGCAGTTTTCCGGCTCCTGCTCTATGTAGTAGTTGCAGTACATTATTAGGATGTATCTTCTGTCCTCAAACGGCTTATCAAGGTGATTGGCGTTAGCGAGACAGAGCTGCTGCACATCTCGTCTGTATTTTAGTTCGTAAGGCTTGATTGTGATTACAGGCTTATTATCCATAGTATCCCTCCAAACTGATAATTGTTAAAATTTACAGAACAATTATATATGAAGGAGCACCTATTGTCCACTCAAAAGACAAAAATCTCACCTTGGTATTACGATAAAGATTGAAATTGTAAAATTATTGCTGTATTATATAGTCAAATTAGGGAGGTCTTAATATGAGGGATTTGACAAAATGCATTCATTCGGGATATGAGCCTAAGAACACCGAGCCTAAGAATGTTCCGATAGTTCAAAGCACGACCTATGTTTTTGACTCCACAACAGAGGTGGGCAGCGTTTTTGACGAGCCTACCAAGGCGCTGATTTACTCGAGATTCGCGAACCCCACCGTTATGGCGGTGGAGAATAAAATTGCCGCTTTGGAGGGCGGCGTGGCCGCCATGTGCACATCCTCGGGACAGGCTGCGACGCTAATCGCCGTTCTCAACCTGTGCAAAGCGGGCGACAGCATTGTAAGCACCTCTCAGATTTACGGCGGCACATTCAATCTTTTTGCCGTTACCTTGAAGAAGTACGGCATTGACTGCGTTTTTGTTGACTGCGACGCCGACGAGGCGGAAATAGACGCCGCAATTAAAGATAACACAAAGCTGATTTTCGGCGAGACAATTGCAAATCCCGCTCTGACCGTTTTTGATTTTGAAAAATTCTCAAGGGTCGCCAAAAAGCACGGCATACCCCTTATTATAGACAATACCTTCGCGACTCCCATACTCTGCAAGCCCATTGAGTACGGCGCAGACATCGTGATTCACTCCACCTCTAAATACATGGACGGTCACGCCGTTCAGGTAGGCGGAGTAATTGTGGACAGCGGCAATTTTGACTGGACAAACGGCAAGTTCCCCGATTTCACCGAGCCCGATGAGTCCTATCACGGAATCAGATATGTTGAAAACTACGGCAAGGCCGCGTACATCACAAAGGCAAGAATGCAGCTTATGCGTGACTTTGGCGCGTACCCCGCCGCAAACTCAGCATTCCTTTTGAATCTGGGACTTGAGACTTTGGGTCTCAGAATGGAGCGCTACTGCGAGAACGCATTGAAGGTTGCGGAGTATTTCGCAAAGTCCGATAAGGTTGAGAGGGTGTCCTACCCCGGACTTCCGAGCGATAAATACTATCCGCTGGCTAAGAAATATCTCAAGGGAGCAAGCGGAGTTATCTCCTTTGTAATAAAGGGCGGCAAGGAGAACGCCATTAAGTTTATGGACGGGCTCAAACTTGCCTCCATTGAGGTTCATGTTGCGGATATACGCACAAGCGTGCTGCACCCCGCAAGCTCCACTCACAGGCAGCTGACCGATGAGCAGCTTGTGGCAGCGGGAATAAACCCGGGACTTATCCGCTTCTCCGTAGGTCTTGAGGACATAGACGACATTCTGGAGGACATTGAGCAGAGCCTCAGCAAGATATAAAAATTAAAGGAATCCCGATGGGATTCCTTTTTTTTATGCCAAGTCAACGGCTATTTTTACTACTACCTTTTGCACCTTTCGGCTGTCGCCCATCTTTATGCAGGGCATGTGAGCGTCCTGAGGGAAGAACAGGGCGAATGCGCCTTCGGTCATGGGAATATAAATCTTTGGCTCCTCATTATAAAAGGCTATGTCGCCCTTTGAATATTCCTCAGAGGCTAAGGTCAGCCCCTCAAGCTCTGACCAGCCGATATATTCCTCGCCTTTTATTACCGCCTGCAGGTCGATGTACTTTCTGTGGGCCTCAAGCTGTCTGCCCTCTCGGTCAAAAGTTTCATACTCCTGATTCAGAAGGAAGATGCTGTCGCCGTCAATGTCCAGTCTGCTGCCCGTAAACTCCCCCGCGCGGACTTTTTCGATGGCGGCAAGGATTTCGTCCGTCTTTGGGATGAGCTTTGAATATGCTTTGAGATTTGTAAGCTTATCTAAAACCATGGTTTTCTCCTTTCAAAATGCGGCTATGGAATTATAATAAGCCTTTTTTACGGCATTGGCAATAGCGGCGGCAAACATGCCGCTTTTTGTTCCGCGCGCCCTGACAATACGGGGGCGGCGGCCCGGAAACCCACAGCGGCAGGGGTGCGGGGGGCGGGGGGTGCGGGCGGCACATCTTCGGCGGGTGAGGCGAAACCCCGCGGCGGCAGGGTTCGGGCGGCACTCCTTGACGGTGCGCAGCACAGGGCGGCGGGGAGCATACCCTACGGCGGGAGGTGCGGGCAGCACACCCTCGCGGGACGCAGCACTCCATTGAAGGGGCGTGAGGTACTGGCAGAACCCCCTCGGCGGCAGTGTGGGACACCGGCGGGCGGCGGGGAGCATACCCCTACGGCGGAGGAGGTGCGGGCAGCACACCCTCGCGGGACGCAGCACTCCATTGAAGGGGCGTGAGGTACTGGCAGAACCCCCTCGGCGGCTTAGGCGAAACCCCCTCGGCGGCAGTGTGGGACACCGGCGGGCGTGGGCGCAATAAAGAAAACCGACCCCGGGGTCGGGGCCGATTTTCAAAGGCTATTAATAGAGAACTATCTGTTAAGAGGGAAAATCACTACAAGGAGCATTTTGAATTTTTCCTTAGCGAAGACTGCGTGGGGCTTTTTGGCGGGCATTACTATGGTTTCGCCCGCGTTCAGCTCATACTTTTTGCCGTCAATGGTTATCTCGCCCTGACCGTCAAGGCAGATTACTATAGCGTCTCCGTCGGAGGCGTGGGTGCTGATTTCCTCTCCCTTATCAAAGGCAAAGAGGGTTACGCTGTTGTACTGATTCTGAGCCAAAGTCTTGCTGACTATCTGTCCCGGCTGGTATGATACCTCATCCAAAAGGGACAGAGGGGTTTCGTGGGCGATGTTTTTAATGTGCTTTTCCATAGCCTTTCTCCTATTCGTCTATAATTTCGCCGTCTGTGGAGATGGTCACGACCTGCCACGGAATCATCTTTCCGCTGTTTCTGAGGGCTGTGATGGCGGCGTTCGCAATTCCCGCGCAGCAGGGGACCTCCATCCTGACAATGGTAATGCTTTTTATATCATTGTTTCTTATTATTGCCTCAAGCTTCTGAGAATAATCAACGGTATCAAGCTTCGGGCAGCCGATTATTGTGATGTGATTCTTTATAAAGCGCTCGTGGAAGTCACCGTATGCAAAGGCTGTGCAGTCGGCGGCGATAAGGAGCTTAGCGCCGTTAAAGTAGGGAGCGTTTACGGGGACAAGCTGAATCTGGACGGGCCACTGCATGAGCCTGCTCTCTCTGGGGGCGGCGGGGGCGTTCTGAGCATTGACGCTTTCCTCGCCCCTTTCAAGCGTCTTGGACTGTGAGCCGGGGCAGCCGCAGGGGAGGTTATCTTCCTTTTCTTCCCTTACAATCGCCCTTGCCATGCTGCCGGGGCAGCCGCCGAACATCGGCTTTCTTTCGGGAGTTTTCTTTTCTTCTGTATCAGCGTTCTTGCCTTCGGTCTTTGCCTTTACCGCCTCCTCGTCAAAGGGCAGAGCCTCTCTCGTTTCAAAGGAGATGGCTCCCGTGGGGCATACGGGCAGGCAGTTTCCCAAACCGTCGCAGTAGTCGTCTCTAAGAAGTTTTGCCTTTCCGTCAACTATGCCGATTGCGCCCTCGTGGCAGGCCTGCGCGCAGAGTCCGCAGCCGTTGCAAAGTTCTTCATCTATCTTAATAATCTGTCTTACCATATCTAATACCTCTCTCTATTTTTATATTAAATTTCTTGACCTTGCAAGTTTAATTTACTATAATCAAACAAAAGAGTCCGTTGTTTTTACAACGAAATGAGGTTTTTATGAAAGAATATATTGATTTGTTATCCAAGAACCCTCTTTTTAAGGGCATAGACAAGGGGGATATCGGTTTTCTGCTGGACTGCCTTTCGGCAAAAACCAAAACATATTATAAAGACGAACCGATTTTTGAGGCGGGCTCAAGACCCGAATATGTGGGGATAGTGCTCTCAGGCTCAGCGTTTGTTTTGCAGGAGGATTACTGGGGCAACCGAAATATACTTTCGAATATCGGCGTGGGCGGTATTTTCGGCGAGGCCTTTTCCTGCGCGGAGGCTGCTGCCCTGCCCGTATCAGTTATCGCAAAAGAGGATTCGGTAATACTCCTTATAAATGTTAAAAAGATTTTGACTATCTGCTCCACCGCCTGCGCTTTTCACACTTCGCTCATAATGAACCTTATGAGAATACTCGCGAACAAGAATAGATACCTTACCCGTAAAATTGAGCACATAACAAAAAAGACCACAAGGGAAAAGGTGCTGTCTTTTTTGTCTGAGTGCGCCGTCCAGGGCGGGAAGAATACTTTTGAGATTGAGTTTAACAGGCAGGAGCTGGCGGATTATCTCTCCGTTGAGCGCAGCGCCCTGTCCGCCGTTTTAAGCAAGATGAAAGAGGAAGGCATCATAGACTATTACAAAAATACCTTCCGCCTTACGGATAAAAAATAAAAACCTCAGCTTTGGCTGAGGCCTTTTTATGCTTTAGCGTCATCCATGTCTTTAAGGTGCAGCTTTAATACCGCGTTGTATGTCTTAATCTGCTCCAATATTCTGAAAACCTTGGACTCCAATTCGCTGCCTTCGCTGTAGTCCGCGGGGGCGACCAAATCCACCCTGCCCTGCTCTATCAGCTCGTTTACAATCTTTCTGTCATCGTTCTGGTAAACCGCTATTGAGTGACCGCCGTTTACCTTGCACAGCTTCATGCATGGCACATCGGTGTAGCCGTCGCCTATGTATATCATATTTTTAAAGGGGACCCTTCGCTTGCTGTCGGTGGTGTAGCGGTTCAGACTGTCGTGGTCGGTGACATCCAGAACGCCCTTGTTTATGCGGTACAAAAACTGGGTTTTACTGGTATAGTTTACCGCCATGGCGGGCCAAATGGGCACCTGCTCCTCGTCATAGCAGAACTCGGCGGCGTAAATCCTTTTAAAGTGCTTTGCTATCTTTGTGCCCTCGATAATCTCTTTAAGCCCTGATGAGATTATGTAGTGTTCAACCGTAAGTCCCAAACTCTCGCCAAAACTGTTGACCCTCTCGAACCATGTTTCAACTCCGTCAAAGAAATCTACACTCTCCCCCAGTTTCCTGAAAATCTCCCTTGTGATGAGCATTTTGCCGCGGCTGGACTTTACCATGTAGTACATATAGGCAAGAATCGGGTCCATGTTGTTAGCCGTTTCATACTCCTTGCAAAGGCGCCAAAACTCATCGGCAGTCTTGCCGATGCCGGGAATAAAGGCGTAATCCTGCATATTGCCGGGAGAGAGGGTTTTGTCAAAGTCATACATTATGGCGACTATAGGCTTTGAGTTCAAGGTTTTTCCCCCTAATTGCTTTTTAACAATTGTAGCATATTTGGGCGGCATAAAAAAGGTCCCATAAAATATAAAAAACCGCCGTTTGGCGGCTTTTTATATTAAAACTAATTAGGCAAACAGATCATAAACTCTTTTGAAGATCTCGAGTAATCCCTTAATGAAATCAGCGATGATTGCAAAATCGAACATCCTTTTGCACCTCACTTTCAAATCTAGATGGATGCGTCAGCTTAAAAGTTTTCTTCAGGCTTTATAATTACTCTTCAATACCCTTAAGCTTGTTAAGGAACTCCTTAAGAAGTGCGAAGAAATCAACGATAGCCTGCATCAATGCATCAAAATCAAAGCTCATGCCTACACCTCCTTAAATGTATTTCCCTTTTGGCGGATGGATAAAATCCCCACCAATTCTTACAACTAGAGATTAGCACAAGCAATTTTAAAATTCAATAGAATTGCGCCAAAGTTGTAAAAGTTTACAAGTATGCAAACATCATGTAAAATTTGTTGCATTTTGATAATATTTTTACCCTTTTAGCTTGCTTATTTGGAAAAAAAGTCAGATTACTAATCCATTTCCTACATGAAAATAGTCGTAAATTGACAAAGGGCTTTGAGATTGTTGCGAAAATATTGCAGATGTATGTCCTGCTATATAAGATTCTTTTTATACATTAAATGGGCTGCGAGAATCGCTACCACGACTCCGATGGGGATAAGAATTCCCACCGACATCTGTCCCGCAAAGATGAGAATTATCAGTATGACCGCAAGGGGGGCTACGACCGTCTTGGGGTACTTAAGCAGATACGCTGTCAGGATGGAGCCGAACAGCGCGGGCAGAACCTGAGAGAAGGCGGGAGCGAAAATAGAGCTTTCGTCCGTGATTATGGGGATAATGGGTCTCAGGAAAAATACGCAGACCGCTACTATTACTATTGTGGCAATCGATGAGGCTGCGATTGAGATTGTGGAAATTATCTCGCCCTCCTCGCTGTTGGGCTTTACCTTAGCGGCGTTCATGGCAGCTATGGCGCAGGGGAGCTTGAGGTTAGATATGTCGCCCGTAATGAAGCTGAGATACATGCCGCCCGTTCCCAGCAGCGGCGCGTAAGTCAGAACCTCCACAACAGCGGTGGGATAGTAGAACATGGCTATGGGGAGAAGTCCCTTTAAAACCGCGGCGGGCTTTGGCCAAGCGTTGTAGTAAACGCACATGGAGAGAGGAACGCCTATAAATACTATAAGAATGAAAACCATCCACAGCCTGCCGTAAAAATGGATGGACTCGTTGTAATCCTTTACTTTTTTCATTTCAGCTCACTGCCTTTCTTTAAAATCTTGGTTTCTTTCATCTTTAACCCCTCCACTCAAGGAACGCAATCTCGGGCGGCAGGAGCTGTGAAACCAGAATCACCACGCCCATGGCGGCAAACATGCTTATAGGCATAGCGAAGGCGTCAAGCCATTTGAGCTGCTTTTTGTCGGCGATTTTTTGAAGGATAATCATAAAGAGAACCGAGAAAACAAGGGCTGTGACGGAGAGTACGCCCGCGCCGTCGGTTAAGACCTCTGGGCTTACATCCACATTGCCTTGACCCAGTATAGCTCTGCCCACAAAGGCACAGATAAGACCCACAAAGGCGGCGGAGGAAATGACATCCGCCCATTTTGTGTCCTTAGAGAGAGCCTTGCCCATCTTCTTTTGAATCCTTTTAAGGAAAATCGGGATAATTACAAGAGGCAGCATACTGCCGAGGGTCATAACCCATGCTATGGCGCTGAAAACCTCGGGGTCTGTGACCTCGCTTGTAAGTCCACCCAGTCCGTAAGCCTCCATGGCGGCGGAGGCAGCGGCGGTTTCAAAGCTGATATTTCCTATAATAAGCGTTCTGACCCAAGGGAGTACCAATCCCAAGGCTCCCGCAAGGGCGACCACCGTCGCCACTATTGAAAGAGCGGGAGTTATGGAGAACATTACGCTTGTAACTACCGTGTTTTTCATGTCCTTTACCGTAATGCCCAGCTCCTTGCCCCTTCTCCATGCCTTGACAAGGAAGAAAACAGCCTGAGCCACAACAATTACGGCAACAACCAAGCCCATGGCATACATAAAGCCAGCTTCTTTAAAATCTGTCATCTCGCACCTCGCTGCGCCGCCTTATCAGGCGGCTGAGTTTAGAATACTTTTAAATAATATCACGACATAAGTTCGTTAGTCAATTAACAAAAATTAACCCCATACAGTATTTGCTGTATGGGGTTTGTTTATTAAATTACCATTCCGCCGTTTACGCCTATTACCTGTCCCGTTATATAGGACGCCTTTTCCGAGGCAAGGAAGGCGACCAGATTTGCCACATCCTCGGGACTGCCTATATACCCCAGCGGGATTTCCTCTTTTAGTCTGTCAATTGTTTCCTTATCCTGCGGGAGCATATCGGTGAAAATTGCTCCGGGGGACACGCAGTTGACCCTGATGCCGCTCGGCGCCACCTCTTTCGCCAGAGCCTTTGTAAGACCGATAAGCCCCGCCTTCGCGGCGGAATAATGCACCTCGCAGGAGGCTCCCACCTGCCCCCACATGGAGGCGATGTTTATTATGGAGCCTTTCTTTTCCCTTATCATATAGGGCAAAGCCTCTCTGATGCAGTTAAAGGCTCCAGTAAGGTTTACGGATAGGATGTCCTGAAAATCCTTGTCGGTAATGTCGCAGAAAAGCTTCTGCTGAGCCGCTCCCGCGTTGTTCACAAGCACGGAGACGGGGGATAGCTCCCTTTCAATATCTTCAAACATCCGCTTTACCTCATCGGGGGAGGTGACATCGCAGCGGAAAACCTTCGTCACAAAACCGCAGGAATTAAGCTCTGCGGACAAGCGCAGAGCCTCATCGTAAGATTTATTGCAATTGACCGCGACGGCATAGCCTTCATGGCACAAAGCGCGCGCCACTGCCGCGCCTATGCCTCTGCCGCCGCCCGTAACAAGTGCTGTCCTCATAAGCCATTTTCCTTCATTAGAAGAAGATGTTTATGCTGCCCTTTTTGTATCTTTTTTCGGGGTTATCAAGCAGACCGTCGGGAATTGCTGCGCTCAGCTCCTCAAAGGTCATTCTTGAGTCAAGCTTACCGTCCGTTTTATAGGCTTCAAAGGCGACAACCTTGCCTGAGGAGTCGGTGTACCACTTGCTGTAGCCCTCTGTATCCTCATAAACATAGCATGTCATCTTTTTGCCGTTAAGTACGCCTTCCTCAGAGCCCTTATACTTGCTCTTGTCGGTTGTGCTGCCGAAATCGGGCGGGGTAAGCTCGTCCATGCCCATTTGTTTAAGGAAAGCTTTTGCGGGCTTCCAGTAAGCTCCCTTTGAGGGATTGATAAGATATATGGTGCCGTCAAGGGTCAGCATGGCTATATTCATGCCCTGCATGGTGGTTTCCATATACATATTCTTGCCGGAGATGGCAACCTTCATGGGAGTGGTTTCTTTGCCGTCATAGGCACTGCCCTTCATGTAGAACCTGCCGCTCTGGAGAATAGAGATGGCGTCCCTTACAGCCTTGGGACCCTGATCTAAGCCGCCGCCATTGTTGCCGCCGTTATTGCCGTTGTTATTGCCGCCTTGATTCGGCGTACCGGCATCTGACTTTTTGGTTGTGGTTTCACCGGGCTGCTGACCGGAGTCGGGGTCGGAGGGGTCCTGCTGTTTAGAAGGGATTTCGGTTACGGGCTGACCTGCCTCGTCTGTAACGGTCTCGCCGTTTTCGTTTGTTACTATAATATATTCGTCGGACTCGTCCGTCTCGGCCTCACCGGGAAGGGTGGTACGGGGGATGGTGGTCCTGACAATATCATCATTTTTGTCTTTTGCGCAGGATACCAGAAAAACAACGCTGAGAGCCATCAGTACGATGCAGAAAACTGTGATTGCTTTTTTCATTTTCCTCATTCCCAATTTCTTATTCTGTGCAAAGCTCACAATATTAGATTACACTAAACTGACAAAATTAGCAAGAGTTTTTTACCCCGCAGAAAATGCCAGCGCTTTCGGGACACAAAAAAAGGCAGGCTTAGCCTGCCTTTCAGTATTTAATTATTCAATGGGAGGCAGAAACTTTGCGTGGATCGCGGCTACTGCCTCGTCGGCGTATTCGGCGTCGATAAGAACCGAAATCTTAATCTCGCTGGTTGAAATCATCTGGATGTTGATGTTTCTCTCATAAAGAGCCTCGAACATCTTGGCTGCCGCGCCGGGGTGGGTCTCCATGCCCGCGCCGACTACCGATACCTTTGCGATTCCTGTATCAAGCTTTACATTGTCGGGGTTGATTTCGGCTATTGAAGTCTTGAGAACCTCAATTGCAAGGTCAGCATTATCCTTGGATACTGTGAAGGCTATGTCCTTTGTGCCCTCTCTGCCGACCGACTGAAGGATAATGTCCACATTGATATTCTTAGCTGCCAGCTTGCTGAAGATTTTGAATGCTATACCGGGAACATCGGGAACCTCGGTAATAGAAATGCGGGCAACATTTACATCTTTTGTAACGCCTCTGACAAGCATTTTTTCCATATTAACAACCTCCTTGACCATTGTACCCGGCTGCCTTGTAAGGCTTGAGAGCACCTCTAATTCAACATTGTATTTCTTAGCCATTTCCACGGAACGGTTATTGAGAACCTGCGCGCCAAGTGTCGCCAGCTCGAGCATTTCGTCGTATGTTATTTCGTCGAGCTTAATTGCGGCTTTTACCTTTCTCGGGTCGGCTGTGTAGACGCCGTCAACATCGGTGAAAATCTGGCACTTATCAGCATGGAGGGCTGCCGCCAACGCTACCGCGCTGGTGTCGGAGCCGCCTCTGCCGAGGGTGGTGACATCGTCGTACTTATTGATTCCCTGGAAACCTGCCACGATAACAATATTGCCCTTGGCAAGCTCTGCTTTGATTCTGGTTGTGTTGACGCTCTTGATTCTTGCTGAGCCGTAATCCGAGCTGGTGAGGAATCCTGCCTGCCATCCAAGCAAGGAAACAGCGGGATAGCCCATTTCCCTAATTGCCATAGCAACCAGGGCTATGGAGATTTGCTCTCCGGAGGCTAAAAGCATATCCATCTCTCTCTTGGGAGGCTTAGCCGAAATCTCTTTAGCCTTGTCGATAAGCTCGTCAGTGGTGTCGCCCTGGGCGGAAACGACTACGACGACTTCGTTTCCGGCCTTGTAAGTGTCCGTAATGATGCTGGCAACATTCCTGACTCTATCGGCATTAGCAACGGAGCTTCCGCCGAATTTCTGAACAATCAGTGCCATAATACTCCTCCATTATTTAATCCGAGCTTTTCTCGGAATAGACTGTCTTACTAAAAAATATATGATATTCGCCTCATTAATAATCGGTAATTCTGATTGTATTTATTATGCTGATACCGTTTATTTCTGTGAGCTTCTCTCTGATTTCATTCTCGGGCATCTCGGGGGTTACGAACGCGAACTCGTTTGCGGGAGAGGCGCTTCTGACAAGATAATTTATGCCGGGAATCTTGCTTTCAAGCTCCTTCTTTATCTCAGAAGTGTTGCCCACCGCGCTGACTCTGACATAAAGGGATACGGGGAGGCTGGTGTAGTCAACAACATAATTCGGGATGCCGTCCTCCCAGCCGAAAACCTTCTTTGACACGGCGTGCTTTGCGCAGTCGATGACATCGGCAACAACGGCGCTGGCTGTGGGCATTTTGCCCGCTCCCCTGCCGTAGAATACCACATCTCCTGTCGCGTCGCCTCTTACGAGAATGGCGTTGAACACATCGTCAACGGAGGCGAGCTGGCTTGAGCTCTTAACAAAGGCGGGGCTTACAAGGGCAAAGATTTTGCCGTTTTCGAGCCTTCCGGCTCTGGCGATGAGCTTCACGACGCCGCCCCAGTTCTTTGCGTAATCCACATCTTCGGTTGTGATTTTGGTAATGCCCTCTGTGTAGACTTCTTCGGGGTAAACATGCTTTCCGAAGGCGAGGGACGCGAGTATGCAGATTTTTCTGCAGGCGTCGGTGCCCTCTATATCGGCCGCGGGGTTGCTCTCCGCATAGCCGTTTTCCTGAGCGAGCTTCAGCGCGTCGCCAAAGCTCATGCCCTCTTTAAACATCTTTGTGAGTATAAAGTTTGTGGTTCCGTTGAGTATGCCCGCTATCTCGTCAATCTCGTTAGCGGCAAGGCACTGGCTTATGGGGCGGATAATCGGAATGCCGCCGCCGACGCTTGCCTCAAAAAGGAAGTTTACGCCGTTCTCTTTGGCAAGGCTTAAAAGCTCATAGCCCTTTTCGGCGACAAGCTCTTTGTTTGAGGTTACAACGCTCTTTTTTGCCTTAAGGCAGGCGCTAACATAGTCATAGGCAGGCTTTAGTCCGCCCATGGTTTCAACCACTATGCCCACTTCGGGGTCATTGAGGATAATGTTGAAATCTTTTATCATCATATCGGCAAAGGGTGAGCCGGGGAAATCCTTTATATCCAGGATATACTTCAGCTCAAGCTCAGGCTGGGTGCTGCTTGATACTATCTTGTTGTGATTTTTGGCAAACAGCTCAGCGACGCCCGAGCCAACTACGCCGAAACCCATAATGGCGACTTTCATTTTTCATCCCCCTACACACAGAGTGTTTATATAATGAGAGTATATTCTGAATAAAAATGCAAACAGCCCGAAGGCCGAATTCCATAAATTTTGGCACCAAGACACGAATTTAAATAATATAATAGCATAAAAGCCTTAACGAATAAAGTATTTTTTATGATTTGTGAAAAATGCATATATAAGCAGGAAAGCGAATAAGTCTTCTGGATATTTAATCCAAGATACAAAATGAGCGGCACTTTAAATAAATGCCGCCCCGATTTTTTCCTATGCCGTTTTTTCTTTAAGTTACTTTGAGCTCTCTTCTGCTTTTACTTCGCTTTCCTCATCCAGAAGGAGCTTGTCTATGATAAAGCGGGGTCTGCCCTTTACTTCAAGATATATCTTTCCTATATACTCGCCGATTATGCCGATTGAAAGGAGCGTCAGCCCGCCGATAGCCCAAAGGCTTATGATAAGGCTCGCCCAGCCAACCTCGGTATTGCCCTGAAAGTATCTTACAAGGGTATAAACGAACATGCCCACGCTGACCAAAGTGATGAAAAAGCCCAGCATGGTGATGAATCTTATCGGTTTTACCGAAAATGAGGTTATGCCCTCAAAAGCGAAGGCAAGCATCTTCTTTAAGGGGTACTTGCTCTCGCCCGCAAAGCGTTCGTGTCTTTCATAGTAAACAATATCGGTCTTAAAGCCGATAAGCGGCACTATGCCCCTTAAAAAGAGGTTGACTTCCTTGTAGTTTTCGAGAGCCTCCAAGGCTCTTTTGCTCATGAGTCTGTAGTCGGCGTGGTTATATATAGTATTCGCGCCGAGGAAATTCATAAGGCGGTAAAAGCCCTCGGCGGTAAATCGCTTTAAAAAGCTGTCGGTCTTTCTTTTGGAGCGGACACCGTAGACAATGTCGCAGCCCTCTTTGTACTTTTTAATCATTTCATCAACAGCGTCTATGTCATCCTGCAAATCCGCGTCCATGGAAATGACCGCGTCTGCGTAATTTTTCGCCGTCAAAAGTCCCGCAAGCAGGGCGTTCTGATGCCCTCTGTTGCGGCTTAAAGAAAGTCCCGCAAAGAGCTTGCAGGTTTTGTGCAGGCTCTCAATAATCTCAAAAGTTCTGTCCTTTGAGCCGTCGTTTACAAACAGGATTCGGCTCTTTTCGGAAACGGCTCCGCTTTCTATAAGGCTTGCGAGCTTGTGCCGAAGCCTTGAGGCAGTTTCCTGGAGAACCTCCTCCTCGTTGTAGCAGGGCACGACTATGTATAATATATCGGACATTTTTCTCTCTCCTTTAAGATTAGATAAGGACACCTTAATCTAATCAACTGTAATAATATCATAAGCAGAACGGCTTTTCAACTTAAAGCGGCGCGGCAAATACTCAAAGTTTCTACATGGTTTAATTGCGCTAAAGTCTTAATTGTGATATAATAATCTTCTGAATTTGAATTTCCCTTTTCTTGGAGGATGACATGAGAGCTATTGTAACCGTTATAGGTCACGACAGAACGGGCATTATCGCGGAAATCAGCATGCTGCTTTTCAAAGCGGGCGTGAACATTCTTGACATCAATCAGACGGTAATGCAGGAGTTCTTTACAATGACGATGCTGGTTGACACAAAAGACGCCACAATCAGCTTTGAAGAACTAAGCAAGCGTCTTGCCGACAAGGGCGAGGAGATGAAGCTGAATATAAGAATTCAGCGGGAGGACATCTTCAACGCCATGCACAGGATTTAGTCTACAATTAGACTGTTAAACTCTCTATTTTGTTCAATAAATTTTTATAGGGGAAAAATATGCTGACTCTTACCGATATTCTTCAGACAATTGAAATGATTGACCGCCAGCACCTGGACATTCGCACCATCACAATGGGAATCTCCCTGTGCGACTGCGCCGACGAGTCATCAAAGAAGGCGGCTAAGAAGATTTACGATAAAATCACCCGCTGCGCCGAAAACCTTGTAAGCACGGGCGAGGCAATAGAAAGGGAATACGGCATTCCGATTGTAAACAAGAGAATCGCCGTAACTCCCATGGCTATCGTTGCCGCGTCATGCAAGGACGGGGACATAACGGACTATGCCTTTGCCCTTGACAACGCCGCAAAAGAGTGCGGGGTAAACTTCATCGGCGGCTATTCGGCGCTTGTTCATAAAGGAATGACCGAAGCCGACAAAAGGCTAATCGAGTCCATCCCGCAGGTTCTGTCCCAGACGAATCTCGTTTGCTCCAGCGTTAATGTCGCCACCACAAAGGCGGGCATTAATATGGACGCGGTAGCTCTCATGGGCTCCGTTATAAAAAAGACGGCGGAGCTGACCGCCGACCGTGACAGCCTGGGCTGCGCAAAGCTGGTTGTTTTCGCCAACGCCGTTGAGGATAACCCCTTTATGGCGGGCGCCTTCCACGGAGTCGGCGAGCCCGAATGCGTTATAAATGTTGGCGTCAGCGGCCCCGGAGTCGTAAAGGCGGCTCTGCAGGAGTGCAAGGGCAAGAGCTTTGATGTGGTCGCCGAAACTATTAAGAAAACCGCGTTCAGAATAACCCGCATGGGTCAGCTTGTGGCTATGGAGGCTTCCCAAAGGCTTAATGTTCCCTTCGGCGTTGTGGACCTCTCCCTTGCCCCCACACCCGCAAGGGGCGACAGCGTAGCGGAAATCCTTGAGGAAATCGGCGTTGAATACGCCGGAGCCCACGGCACAACAGCCGCACTTGCCATGCTCAACGACGCTGTCAAAAAGGGCGGAGTTATGGCAAGCAGCCATGTGGGCGGACTTTCGGGAGCCTTTATTCCCGTCAGCGAGGATGAGGGCATGATAAGAGCCGCAAAGGCGGGCGCCCTCACAATTGACAAGCTGGAGGCAATGACCTGCGTATGCTCAGTGGGCCTTGACATGATAGCCGTTCCCGGCGACACCCCCGCAAGCACTCTGGCGGCTATAATAGCCGACGAGGCGGCGATAGGCGTTATCAACAACAAGACCACCGCCGTTAGGATTATCCCCGCTGTGGGCAAGAAGGTCGGCGACATAATTGAGCTCGGCGGACTTCTCGGCAGCGCGCCGATTATGCCGGTAAACTCATATTCGAGCGAGAGATTCGCCGCAAGAGGCGGCAGAATCCCTGCCCCGATGCACAGTCTTAAAAACTAAACACACAGAGCCTTGCGAGTCGCAAGGCTCTTTTTTTGGAGATAGCCAAAGTTTCGAAGCTCAATTTTGTCTATTATGTTATTAAACTGTTATCTTTCTTTGAACGGATGCATAATTCACAGAATCTTTATAAATATTTTACAAAAAAGACCCATAAAAATAGTGCAAATTGTTGACTTAAGTACTCCGGGATGATACCATTAAGGTAAGCCAAAGGACTGTTTATTGGGTGGTAGAGTGGAGATTTGCTTTCTGATTCACAGTCTTAAGGCTAAAAAGAGATCGCTCCGATGAACTCCTTTTTTGGGACATATCCGAACGGATATGTCCCATCGTTCTTAAAGCGCGCACAGTCCCCTTTTAAAAAACTAAAGCCTGCGGTTATTCCGCAGGCTCTTTTTATTATACAAAGAATTTTCTGGTAAGCCAGGCTCTGAAGCGTTTATTCCTTTCAACAAACTTAAAGAAAATGATAAGGGCTATGCATGAGGCGGCTATGACGAGGGATACTCCGAGAGGCCGCTCAGCCTCATAAAAGCGGCTGATGAAGAAATCGGCATAAAGGCTGTAAACGGCTATGCTTAAAAAGACATTGATTGCGATTTTGACCCAGTCTCTTTTTTTCCGCAGCCATTTTATCATGCCCGCGATTATCACATAGAGCCCCGCTATAAGAGGAAAGACAAGCCCCGTAAACCAGCCCTCCTGCCTGTATATGGCGTAAAAGACATAGATGTATAAACAAAGGGCGACCGCGTCCACGGTCAGCAATATAAAGGGGCGTGTCTTTTTCATCAGCATGGGGAGGAAAACCATCATCCATAAAAGAGCTGAGCTTGCCACTACAAAGATTGACCATTTGCCGCCCCTTGGAACAAGGAGATTTACAAGAACGCAGACGATGTTTGGTATGAGCATTATCATTGTGGCGAGGAACGCAGCGTACCTGCGGCGAACCTTGGGGGGTATCATGTATTTGTCGGGATAGGGAACGGGGGCGGGCTCTGTTGTTTTAATATTGGGGTTTATTACAGGCGTGGAGCAAAGGGCGCATATTTTCGCGCTGCTGTCAAGCTCAACGCCGCAGTTTACACAATAGGACATATGACCACTTCCGACCGATTGCTATTTTGTGATTTGAGGATTAAACGCATAGGGGTTGTTTTTGAAGTTTTCGGGAATTGACTCCCTGTTGCTCTCTATCTTAACGGGAATGCCCTTCTTTACAAGGAAGGTAAAGAACTCCCGCTCAATTCTGCTGTCTGTGTAGATATTGGCGAAGGTGGCGGCAAAGGTGTTGCCGATGGACGCCGCTCCCACTCTCGCTCCGTTCAGCTTGCCGGGGGAGGGCATCATAACATAGCTCTCTACATATTCAAGCATTTCGTCGGGCACTTTGACGGGACCCAAATTCGTTATCATCGCTGTCGTGGTCTTTTCGGCGGTTAGACCGAAGGATATCGCGATGGCAAGCCACTTTACGGGAAGGGGCAGGGCGCGCATGAAGGGGTTGCGCTCAAGCGCCATGTTGGCGGTCATCATTGAATTGAGGGTCTTTTCATTATTGATAAAGCGAAGGTACAGGGAGATATGCTTTAAGATTTCCTCAAATGTGTATTCCCCCATGTTGGGATTGATTCTGACCGAGTAGCAAAGTGAAAAGTTTCTGAGGGTTTTGGATGGGAAAGTGCGCCTTAGGTTTACCGGTATTTGGACGCTTACATCCTTCTGTTTTCTTTCCTCTTCCTTTTGGATATTGTAGTGAATATACATCAGTATTGCCGCAAGGTACTCGGTTATGGACGCATTATTCGCGCGGGCGAGCTCCAAAAGCTTGTCCACCGGCATATAGCCAGTAGTGACATTGACCATGTGGGCGGGAAGTCTTTCGCCCTTTTTGTGATAGACGAATCTGTCCCTTCTTTTTGCCTTTACCTTTGAGGAGGCAAAACGCTCAAAGGAGTCCTCAAGCTCGAACTCGTCAGCAGTTTCTTGGAGTGAAAGAACCGCTCCGCCAGGGGGGATGTTGGCCCCGTACTTAATTCTTAAATACTCGGCGGTCAGGGTACACAAAAACAGGCTGCCGCCGTAGCCGTCGGTCAGGGCGTGGAAGAACTCCACCGCAATTCTGCGCTCGTGATAATAGACCCTGAACAAAAAGCCTTTGTTTTCCCTAAACTTTATTCTGTGGCAGGGGTTGCCCACATCGGGCATGACGGGCGGGGCGGGGTACTTTGCCTTTTCGAAATAGTACCAGAAAAAGCCCCTTTTGATATTGACATCAAAGCAGGGAAAACGAGGCAGAACGCGCGCAAGGGCTTCCTCAAGGACGGCAGGGTCAACCTTTTCTTTTAAGGTGATTGCGCCCCTGAAGATATTTGACCAAGTCTGAGTATTCTGACCGGGGAAAACCTTGCCCGCGTTGTCGAGTTTAAGCCAGAACTTTCCGCCGTGATTTTCCTTTTGTTCCTTTTCAGCCATGTTCCGCACCAAATTACAGTTTTTCTATTTCAGCCATAAGTTCTTCTATGATATTATCTTCGCTAACCTTTTTAAGGACCTTGCCGCCTTTAAAGATAACGGCGCAGCCGTCGCCGCCGGCTATGCCGATGTCCGCGTGGGACGCCTCCCCGGGGCCGTTGACGACGCAGCCCATAACGGCGACGCTGATATTTTTATCGAGGTTTGAGAGCCTGTTCTCAATCTCATTTGCGAGCTTTATCAAATCTATTTTAGTCCTGCCGCATGTGGGGCAGGAGATAATATTCACGCCTTGTTTTCTAAGTCCCAGGCTTTTAAGCAGAGCAATGCCCGCGGCGACCTCGTTTACGGGGTCCGCGGTAAGGGAGATTCTGATTGTGTCGCCTATACCCTCTAACAGAAGGGCGCCAAGGGCGGCTGAGGATTTTATAATTCCCGTGCGTTCCGTTCCGGCCTCGGTAACGCCTATATGTAAGGGGTAGTCGCACCGCTCGGACGCCAGCTCATAGGCTCTTACGGTGCTGACCACATCGGAGGATTTCATGGATAAAACTATGTCGTAAAAGTCACACTTTTCAAGCAGGGAGACATGATACAAAGCGCTTTCCACAAGCGCCTCAGGAGTGGGCCCGCCATGCTTTTTAAGGATATGCTTTTCAACGGAGCCGGAGTTTACACCGATTCTTATGGGGATTCCCCTTGTTTTGCACTCCCTTGCTACGGCGGCGACATTTTCGTCGGAGCCGATATTGCCGGGGTTTATTCTAATCTTGTCCGCTCCCGCGGCGGCGCTCTCAAGGGCGAGACGGTAGTCGAAATGTATGTCCGCCACAACGGGTACGGACACGCTCTGCTTTACGGCATAAAGGGTTTTCACCGCCTCCTTGTCGGGGACGGAGAGCCTTATTATCTCGCAGCCCGCTTTCTCGAGAGTCTTTGCCTGCTCCACATTTCCTTCAATATCATGGGCGGGCTTATTCAGCATCGACTGAACGGCAATCGGGGCACCGCCGCCGATTGGGACGCTGCCCGCTGCTACCTGCCTTGTCTTTCGCCTTTCTATCATCTTACTCCTGCTTTATTTGAATACTCCGAAAATATCGTTTATAGATACCACAACCATAAGCCCGATAAGCAGACCAAAGCCCACAGCGTGAACAAGAGCCTCGTACTTCTGCGGTATGGGCTTTCTTCTTATTGCCTCCACAATGAAGAAGAACAGCCTGCCGCCGTCAAGGGCGGGTATGGGCATAAGGTTGAAAATGCCGAGGTTTATTGAGATAAACGCGAGGATTGAGAGTATGCCCGTAAGGTCCTGACCTTTGGATGCCGCTGCCTCTGAGGCGGCGCCCGCGATTATATTGATGGTGCCGATGGGACCCGCAAGGTCATTTATGCCGTATCTGCCCCTAATCAAGTCCACAATGGTAAGGCGCACAATCCTTGCCATGGATGCGGTTTCGATTATGGCGTTTTTAAATACTCTGCCAAAGGTGACCTTTTCGCCCACAAGGACAAAGTCGATTCTGACAATATCCCCCTTGCCGGCGGGGCTGGGCTGACGGTCGAACTCAACGCCCTCTATCTTTATCTCCTCGCCGTTTCTGTCAACGACAAAGGTATAGGTGGGGCCTGTGCTGCGCAGCAAGGCGTAGCTTATATCGCTGTCGGAATAAATCTTCATTCCGTCGATTCTCACAATCCTGTCGCCGGGTTCAAGACCCGTTTCGTGGCTCTTTGCGTTATTGGCAAAGTGGCGAATCTGAGTAGTGCCGATAAGGTTTTGCTGACCCAGCATTATGGCGACGATTACAAGACCCGTGATGAGATTGAAAATCGCGCCGGCGGAGACGATTATAAAGCGCTGCCAAATGGGCTTTTTGCCAAAGCTCCTTTCGTGCTGGGACTCCTCGTCCTCGCCCTCCATATTAACATAGCCGCCCATAGGAAGGAGTCGAACAGCGTAGAGGGTGTCGCCTTTTTTCTTTTTGAAAATGGCGGGACCCATGCCTATGGCAAACTGGTTGACCTTAACATTAAAAAGCTTCGCGAAAATGAAATGTCCTACTTCATGGACGGTGATTACAAGACCGAAAAAGAAGATGGCAAAAAGTATGGGCCATGCTTTGGACCAAAGCTCAGCTATACTAAGGGGAAAAATCAAGGTTACAGCACCTCTTTCACATCCGCTAAAGCCTCGTGGAAGATGGAAGAACTACTTTAGGGAAATTTTAGTTGGTATTTTAGTATATCACGGGTCTTAATGATTTAATGCCCGTTTAGAAAAAATTTATAAACTCTTAACATTAAACTACGGTTAAAGAGTATATTTTTCGCTGAGCCTTCTGACCCTTTCCCTTGCGGCATCTGAGATTTCTTCCACATCCTCAAGGCGATATTCCTCTTTATTCTCAATGTCTAAGAAAGCTTCCTCAATTATGTCGCCGATTGCTAAAAAGGGGATTTTGCCCTTTCTGAAAAGCTCGTTTGCCTCTTCATTGGCGGCGTTCGCCGCGGCGGGGTATAGCCCTCCTCTGTTAATGGCGTCGCGGCAGATATTTATGCACTTAAAGGTTTCGTAATCGGGCTCAAAGAATGTGAGTTTACCTATTTGGGCAAGATTTAAGCTGCCCACGGGGGACTCGAATCTATTGGGATAGGTAATGGCGTATTGAATGGGGATGCGCATATCGGGGAGCCCCAGCTGGGCTATGACCGAGTTGTCCGCGAACTCAACAAGGGAGTGGACAATGCTCTCCCTGTGGACGACGATTTCTATGTTTTCGGGAGCAACATCAAAAAGCCAAACCGCTTCGATAAGCTCCAGACCCTTATTGAACATGGTGGCGCTGTCAACGGTAATCTTCGCGCCCATGCTCCAGTTGGGATGCTTTAAAGCGTCCTGCAAAGTAACGCTTTTAAGCTCATGTCTTTTCTTTCCGAAAAAGGGTCCGCCGGACGCGGTGAGGATGATTTTCTTTATTTCCTTTTTATCTTTGCAGCCCTGAATTGACTGAAAAATGGCGGAATGTTCGCTGTCAACGGGCAAAAGCTCGGCGTTGTTTTCCTTAACCGCGGTTTTTACGAGTTTTCCGCCCGCCACAAGGCTCTCTTTATTGGCAAGGGCGATTCTCCTGCCGGCTTTCGCGGCGGCAAGGGTGGGTCTGAGACCCGCCATGCCCACTATGGAGTTTAAAACCGTGGGGTTTTCTCCAAAGGCGGCGCACTCGGTCACGCCTTCAATACCTGAAAGAACCTTGGTGTTTGTGTCAGCCAATTTTATTTTAAGCTCCGCTGCCGCTTTTTCGTCCGCGAGGGCGGCAAGGCGGGGTTTAAATTTCCTTGCCTGTTCCTCAAGTTTTTTTGCATCCGAATTGGCAGTCAGAGCCTCTACCTTCAAACTCAGCTTTTCGGCGACATCAAGGGCCTGCGCTCCTATTGAGCCGGTGCTGCCGAGGATAATGAGTGAGTTCATTTTGACCTCCGAATTTATACCCAAAGCATTACAAAGGCGTAAAGCACGGGCATTACGAATATTACGCTGTCGAACCTGTCCATGACTCCGCCGTGACCGGGGAGTATGTTGCCGTAGTCTTTAACGCCGAAATTCCTCTTGATAACCGAAGCGGAAAGGTCGCCCAGCATACTCGTGAGGGAAAGCACAGCCGACAAGGGGGCGACGACAAAATAGCTCATCATAGTGGACTTGCCAGGGAAGCAGTTTTTAAATACGGCGCAAAGGATAAGGTTTAAGATAATCGCTCCGATAACGCCGCCGACAGCTCCCTCAATGCTCTTTTTGGGGCTGATGTTGGGGGACATTTTGTGCTTTCCGAACTTTACGCCCACGAAGTAGGCGAAAATATCGGTCATCCACGCGCAGAACAGCGCCATTATCAAAAGGAAAAGTCCGTCATGCTTTGAAAAATGCTTGGGGTATCTTAAATAAATATCCCTGAAAAGCACCATGGTGGAAAGGGCAAAGGGTAAGGCTATCGATACGAATACGGATGATGCGACGGTGACGAACTTTGTGTGCTCATAGTCGCCCAGCATCCATGAAAGCATCAGTACCGTATATATGATTAAAAACGGGAAGAAACTGTTGAACTGAGAATAAGTAATTGCCAAAGGCAGTAAAGAGGCGGTGAGGATGCTTAAAAATTTTAAGGGTTTATACTTAAGGCCCATAACCTTGTTTATTTCAAACACGGCCACGCCCGACAAAAGGCATACAAAGAGCGGGAAAATAGGAGTATAGAGGGCGAGCATCATGCTGATAAAGAAGGCTCCCGCTATTAGACCTGTGATAATCCGCTGTTTCATAAATATCTTCCTTTCAGTGTGAGAGAATGCCCTCGGGCGCTCCCATGTTTTTTATCTTAAGTCTTGAAGTTGTATATTTCAGTAACTTAATAGCTAAGCCGCAGAAAGTTTTATACCCCGCCGAAACGCCTGTCACGGTTGGCAAAGTCTAGAATCGCCTTGTCAAAGTCGTCTGTGGTGAAATCCGGCCAGAGCACATCGGTGTAGTAAAACTCTGCGTAAACAGACTGCCATGTAAGGAAATTGGAGAGCCTCTTTTCACCGCTGGGGCGGATAATCAAATCCGCGTCGGGAATGCCTGCGGTATAAAGGCAGTTTTCAATATCGGCTTCGGTGATGTCCTCAGGCTTAATTTCGCCTTTCCGCGCTTTCTCGGCTATGTCCCGCACAGCCTTCACTATCTCCTGCCTGCCGCCGTAGTTTACGGCTATTGAAACGGTGCATTTTGTTTTTTCCTCGCTGAGCTTCTGGGCTTCTTCGATTTTCTTCCTTATATCCTCAGGCAGGCGGGAAAGGTCGCCTATAAAGCGTATTCTGATGCCCTTCTCTTCATTCTCCTTCTGCCTTCTCTCCGCCTCGTCAAGGTATTCTCTCAAAAGCTGCATTATGGCGTTTACCTCTTGAGGGGGTCTTTTCCAGTTTTCGCTGGAGAAGGCGTAGAAGGTGATGTTCTTTATACCGATTTCTGAGGCGTACTCGGCAATCCTTCTGAAAGTCTTTGCGCCCTCCCTGTGACCCTCGTATCTTGGAAGGCCTCTTTTCTTTGCCCAGCGGCCGTTGCCGTCCATGATTACGCCCACATGGCGGGGAAGAACAATATCTTTAAACTTTTCGCTGTTCGCCATTTATAGCCTCCGTTTTTTCCTTTAAAAGCTGTAATGCCTGACTTTTAAAAAGGCAGGCATTAGAGGGTTTATATTTCCATTATTTCCTTTTCTTTTGCCGCGACCGCGTCGTCAACCTTCTTTACGAACTCGTCGGTGATTTTCTGTACCTCGCTCTCACCGTATTTCAGGTCGTCCTCGGTGATTTCGGAATTCTTCTTCATGGATTTCAGCTTTTCAATGGCGTCGCGCCTTACCTGTCTAATGGCTATCTTTGCGTCCTCGCCCATTTTGCTGACATCCTTGACAAGCTGCTTTCTGCGCTCCTCTGTGGGCTGGGGGAATACAAGGCGAATGATTCTGCCGTCGTTCTGGGGGTTGATGCCAAGGTCAGAGGACTGAATAGCCTTTTCTATTAAAGACAGCACGCTGGAATCCCAGGGCTGAATGGTAAGTACCCTTGCCTCCGCAACCGTGATGGTCGCAAGCTGATTTATAGGCATGGGGGAACCGTAATAGTCAACATATATTTTGTCAAGCACTGCGGCATTTGCTCTGCCGGCACGAATTGCGTTGAAATCAGATTTAAGTACACTGAGAGTCTTTGTCATTTTCTCTTTCGCAGTATTAAATACGGTCTCCACGGTATATCCTCCTTTGACGAAATTAATATTGTTTTATTTTGTGACAATGGTGCCAATGCAAATGCCTTTTACGGCTGAAACAATATTCTCGGGTTTTGTCAAGTCAAAGACTATGGTGTTTATGTCGTTTTCCTTGCAGATGGCCGTTGCCGCAGCGTCCATTACGCCGAGACCCCTTGCCAATACCTCGTCATGGGTAATGCAGTCGAACCTTACCGCGTCGGGGTGCTTTCTCGGGTCCTTGTCATAGACGCCGTCAACATTTGTGCCCTTTAAGACAACCTTTGCGTCAAGTTCCGCTGCTCTGAGGGCTGCCGCGGTGTCGGTGCTGAAGAAGGGATTGCCGGTTCCGCAGGCGAATATTACAACGCCCACATTCTTCATATAGTCCCTTGCCTTTTCAACAACATAGTGCTCGCAGATTTTGGGCATAAAGATTGCCGACATGACCCTGTTGTTAATGCCGTTCTGATATAAGGCGTCGGACAGCACGATTGCGTTCATTGCCGTTGCCAGCATACCGACATTGTCGGCGCTTGCCCTGTGCATTTCTCCGCAGGAGCGTCCTCTCCAGAAGTTTCCTCCGCCGACGACTATGCCGATCTGAGTGCCGAGCTCCTTGCACTCTCCGATGGCAAGGCTGATTCTGTCGAGCATTTCAAAGTCATAGCCGAAGCCGTTTTCCCCTGCCAAAACCTCTCCGCTAAGTTTCAGGATAACTCTATCGTAAAATGGTTCCACACTATCCCCTCCAAAGTTTTCCTTTCCGCCGCTTTCGGTTTCCGCTTTTTTAACGCATAAATCTTTAATTAGTGAATATTCATGAATTCACAAAGTAAATTTTTGGCGGCTGAATCAGTACGGGCTTATTTTACTTCATTTAATCAATTGTGTAAAGGGGATAACAACAATATTATTGACTAATTTGCCAATATTGTATATAATGCTCACTGTAAACAATTAAATTTTTTTGTCATTTTTGCCAAATGAATCATGAAATCTTAGGCAGTGGAAAGTCAAGATGCCGCATCTCCCCCACTTGGGGCGGGAAGGCTTCTTGATTGTTTATTGTTTTAAAAAAATTTCAACAATTTTCCTTCTTTAGCAATCTTAGTTACAGGCGGCATCACCGCAAGAATAATCGAAAGGCTGAATTCCTATGAATAGCACACCCTTTAACCCTGCGGAAATTATTGAAATCTATGATATAAGGCACAAATACCTGGGCTATCACCCTCTGTGCAGCGGACATATAAACGATACATATGTACTCGAATTCCAAACAGACGAAGGCTCAAAACATTCCCTTCTTTTGCAGCGTATTAACACCAATGTATTCAAAAAGCCCGTTGAGCTTATGCAGAATATAGTCGCGGTAACCTCGTTTTTAAGAGAGAAGATTATCGAGGAGGGCGGCGACCCCGAAAGGGAGACACTGAATGTAATACGCACAAAAGACGGGGATTTCCTTTTTGTGGACAAAGCAGGTCATTACTGGAGGCTTTATAACTATATTGAAAACGCCTATTCCGTTGACATTCCGGAAGATCCCAAACTCTTTTACGAACTGGGCAAAGCATTCGGCAAGTTCCAGAAGATGCTTGACTCTTTCCCCATTGACACACTTCATGAGACCATACCCGATTTTCATAACACAAAAAAGAGATATGAGGCTTTTGAGAAGGCGGTGGAGGAAAACCTCTCGGGCAGGCTCGAAAACGCCCTCCCCGAAATTGAATTCGTTAGGGCAAGAAAAGCTGACGCATCCGTACTTGTTGACATGATTGCGGAGGGTAAGCTACCGCTTAGAGTTACCCACAATGACACAAAGCTCAACAATGTAATGTTCGATTCGGAATCTCACAAGAGCATTTGCGTTGTTGACCTTGACACGGTTATGCCCGGACTTTCCCTATACGATTTCGGCGACAGCATAAGATTCGGCGCTAACACAGCCGCAGAGGATGAAAAGGATGTCTCTAAGGTATCCCTCAGCCTCCCCCTTTATACGGAGTATGTAAAAGGCTACCTTTCGGAGGCGGGCAATATCCTCACCCCCGCTGAAGTTGAATATCTGCCCTTCTCCGCTAAACTTATGACCTATGAGTGCGGAATGCGCTTTTTAACAGACTTCTTAAACGGCGATACATATTTTAAGACAAAGTACCCCGAGCACAATTTGGTCAGATGCAGGACTCAGTTTGCCCTTGTTGCCGACATGGAAAGAAAAATGGACGAGATGCAAAAAATCACGCAGGAGGAGTATAAGAAAGTCACAAGCTAAATTATTGAAAAGGTGAGGGTATGGAAAAAAGACAAAACGCAGCCTCCCGCAGAGCCACCGCGTCAGCATATGTCATATTCTGCATAACCGTATGGTTTTTGGCCGAAGTATGGTTCCTTATCAAAAAAGCAACGGGCATCGCTGACTCCGAAAACCAATTGTTATCCATAATTGTCGGCGCTGTAGGTTTCTTAGGCGGTATTGCCTATATCTCTACGCCTATCTTTTTGTTCGATGCCTTCAGCAAAGAAAAGAAAGCTAATATTGAAGAAAAAGGCAAGGGCGGCATATTCAGCATTCTTAATCCTTTCTTAATTATCATAATTGTATTTGCCGTGCTCGCGCTGATAGGACTTTTTATTACCAAAGCCGTAGACTTAGCGTCAGAGCAAGGGGTTGACTCGGGATTCAGCGATAAGACCATCTTCCTCGCGAAGTTTTCGTTGGTGCTTGCGGGAATCTTCGACCTTCAAATTCTTTTTGCGCTGTACTCATTCGGGATTTACAAATATGAAACCGCCGAGAAAAGAGGCGGTGAGGCTGTGGCGAAACTGGCGTTCATGGCGGCAGTTCTGTCCTTTTTATGTTATGTAGTGGAAGTCTACAACATATTTATTGAATTTTTAACATACTTCAACCGGACATCCGCCCAGCCGCTGCCCAAACTCTTTACAAACGCTGTGGCTATTCTTTGGGCGGGATTTATCATCGCCCTGCACTTGAAAAGGCGAAGTATTTTAAAGCCAAAGAAAAACAAAGCGGACGAAGCGTACGAGCAGTAAGAGAAATTCCCGAACCCCTTAATTTAAGGGGTTCTGATAATTTAAAGGGGGCGTTTATGAAGGAGAAAGCAGTTTCAAAAAATAAAGCGGCAAGCATATACAAAATAGCCGCCGCGGCGATTTTTGCGGCTCTTATCGCCGTGGGCGCGTTTATAAAAGTTCCCATGTACCCGGTTCCCATAACCATGCAGATGCTGTTCACCTTCCTTGCCGTTCTGCTTCTGGGCAAATGGGGCGGAACCGTATCGGTGTTAATTTATATTCTCATCGGACTTTTGGGTCTGCCCGTTTTCTCTTTCGGCGGTGGTCTGACGAGCTTTTTAAAGCCGTCATTCGGATACATCTTAGGCTTCGCGGCGGGCAATTTCCTATCGGGGCTTTTTATAGACAAGCTCCGCATAAAATCTGTCAAGGGCTATTTTGCCGCTTTGACGCTTAACTCCCTCATAATATACATAATCGGCGTAACATATTTGTACTTGATTATGACTTTGTATCTTCAAAAGAATGTTGCCGCCACCACACTCATCGTGGATTACTTCCTTATATTCATACCCGGGGATGTCTTAAAAGCTTTGGCGGCGTCATTCATAGCCTTTAGAGTAAAGCCCGTTACGGACAAATTTCAAAAACGAAATTCATAGAAAATTGTCATCACTTTTCACTGTTTTTTATCTTGTTTTAGACCAAATTTGGTTGACTTGATGTAAAGATTTATATATAATTGTGACAGTAACGGTTTCATAAATTGGAAAATGAAAATTTAATTAGGAGGATCAGTATGAAAAAGTTTAACAAAGTACTTGCTCTGCTTCTTGCTTTGCTGATGGCTTTTTCAGCTTTCGGCGTAATAGCAATGGCTGAAGATGTTGACCCCACAGAAGAAACAACAGAAGTTGAGGAAACCACAAAGAACACAATCGTCGTCGGCTCATGGAAGGAGCTTAAATTCGCAGTAGCTTTCAAGCTCTTAGAGAAGGTTTTCATGTGGCTTGAGAAAATCTTCAAGGACCTCTTTGAGAAGATTATGCCTCCCGCAGCAGAGGAACCCACAACCGTAGAGCCCACTGAGGAGCCTACAGAGGAGCCTACAGAGGAGCCTACAGAGGAACCTACAGAGGAGCTTACAGAAGAACCGACAGAGGAGCCCACAGAGGAAGAAACCACTGAGGAGCTGTCTACTGCCGCTTAAATTCAAACAGAGAGTACATAATCAATTAAATACAGCTTATAGGCGGCGAACCTTCGGTTCGCCGCTTTGAATTCACTTTTGAATTCGGATTGGAGAAACGCGATGAAATTACTTCTTAAACTTAGCCGCGAGGCGGTGAAATACCGCAGACTCTACTTTATCGCCATCAGCTCCACATTTTTGCTGACAGCGGTAAATCTTATCGCCCCGAAGCTGCTCTCAAGCCTTACCGAGCTTGTTAAGAACGGAGAGGCGGGCAAGAACCTTAAAGCGCTGGCGTTTTTGACAGGCGGTCTTTTCGGGCTGTATCTTCTTATGGTGCTCTTTAGATTCATGAGCAACTACTTTGCCCACAAAGCCGCGTGGAGCCTTGTTGAGGAAATGAGAGTCAGGGTCTATGACAAGATTCAGACCTCCTCCATAAGCTTTTTCCACGACAAGCAGACGGGCGACCTTATGAGCCGAGTTGTAAACGACACCGCCACTTTTGAGCTCTTGTACGCCCATGTAATACCCGACATGATGACCAGCGTTATTACAGTGGTGGGCGTCTTTGCAATCCTCCTTAGCATAAATGTAAAACTGGCGCTTTTAACATGCATACCGATACCCTTCCTTTTCTGGGCGGGCATGACCTTTGCCTTTAAGATAAGGCCGAATTTCAGACTCTCCCAAAAGCAGCTTGCGGCTCTGAACTCTAAGCTGCAGGACAATTTTTCGGGAATTCACGAAATTCAGGCGTTCGGCAGGGAAAAGGATGAGCAGGAATCTGTCCTTGAGCAGGCTCATTCTTATACAAAGGCTATTCTCTTTGCTCTTAAAAAAAGCGCGCTTTTCCATCCCGGCATTGAGTTTATTTCCTCAATGGGTACGGTCATAGTTGTTGGAGCGGGCGGACTTCTGGCTTTTAAAAATATCCTTTCCGTTTCGGATATAGTCGCCTTCCTTTTGTACCTCTCCCTTTTCTATGCACCTATTTCAAAGTTCGCAAGGCTCTTAGAGGACTCTCAGCAGGCGTACGCGGGCGCCGAGAGAGTTATGGCAATCCTTGAAAAGCCCCAGGAAATCTGCGACAAGGAGAACGCAGTAGACATCGGCAAAGTCAAGGGCGAGATTGAGTTTAAGAATATCAGCTTCCACTATCAGGAGGGCATTACGGTCCTTGACGATATCAGCTTTAAGGTAAAGCCGGGTCAGATGGTGGCTCTTGTAGGCCCCACGGGAGCCGGCAAGACGACTCTGACGCAGCTTATTCCCCGCTTCTATGATGTAATATCGGGCAGCATACTTATTGACGGCGTCGACATAAGGGATGCAAAGCTGGAGTCTTTAAGGCGCAACATCGCTCCCGTTTTACAGGACACCTTCCTTTTCAATGCCACGGTAGCCGAGAACATAAGCTACGCAAAGCCCGACGCCACCATGGAGGAAATAGTCGCCGCCGCCAAGGCAGCCTTTATATATGACGACATCATGGAGATGCCCGACGGCTTTGACACTAAGGTGGGCGAAAGAGGTCTGAGGCTCTCGGGAGGTCAAAAGCAGAGAATCGCCATAGCGAGGGCAATACTCCGAGACGCGCCGATTATCATTCTTGACGAGGCTACGGCGTCGGTGGATTCCCGCACCGAAAGGGAGATTCAAAAGGCTATCTCATCCCTTCTCGGCAAGCGCACCATTATTGCCATAGCCCACAGGCTTTCCACAATCAGAAACGCTGATTTGATTCTGGTTCTTGAAAACGGCAAAATCACCGAGTGCGGCACCCATGAAGAGCTGATGCAAAACCACGGACTGTACCAGAAACTAAACCTTATCGACAAAGAGGAATAACAAAATTCGACAATATGTATTAATAATTAAATTTCCGATTATTAATAGGATGTTCATAGCCGCTTAATATGTTGAGGATATCATAAAGGTGTAGCGAGCGAGGAGCGGAGCCGCACCAGCACCCGCAGTATCTACACATTCTTCGATGGAAGATATCCCTCCTATTAGTAACCCCTCTTTTGTTAAACAACAGCTAAACAAAAGCAGACTGAAAGGTCTGCTTTTGTTTGTTTTTTTGTCCTCCGATTTCAAAAATTTCACTTCCTTGAATAATTTGCATATCCTGGGCAAAAATTCTTTTGGAGGTGTTATTCTTGATTATGGAGGACAACAAAAAAAGCAGGGTGCTTGAAATCCTTAAAACAAAGCCTATATATCCGGTTTTGGCCCTTTGCCTTATAGCGATCGGCGTCGCGGCTTATGCCTCGAACAAGGGTCTGCCCGCCGAGAATGAGGGCGTAACTCCCCTTACTCCCACCACCGAGGCAAGAACCGAGGTACCGACCGATGAGGTCCGCGGCGATGTAACAGGCATGCCCGACGAAAGAAAGCAGACTACTGCAGTACCTACCACCGAGGCTAAAACAGAGCCCAAAACAGAGCCTGAGACAAAGCCCACCTACTTCTCTCTCCCCCTTGGCACCGCAATAGCCTTTGACTACAGCCACGGTGAGCTGGTCTATTCCAAGACCATGAACGACTGGAGAGTACACAACGGCGTGGACTTCAGCGGCAAGGTCGGCGACTCCGTAAAGGCAATTGCCGACGGCGTTGTTGAAGCTGTCTTTGACGATGAGCTTTGGGGCACCGTTGTTGTGATTGACCACGGCGGCGGAGTAATGGCAAAATACTGCGGCTTCGGCAAAGGCAGCACCGTCAAGAAAGGCGACAAGGTAAAGCTCAACGACACAATAGGCAATCTGGGCACCGTCCCTTGCGAAGAGGCTCTGGGACCCCACATTCACCTTGAAATTGCGGTAAACGGCGAAATAAAGGATCCCCTTTCGGTTCTGGGGAAAGACAAGTCTCCCGTAAATGATTAAAGTTAGCCCTGAGTTGTAACCCGCACCGAGTTTTCGGGGCTGCGGCGGCTGAAAGTCAGCCGCTTTTTTTTTTGCGCTTTTTCCGTATCCGCTTTTCGGAAAAGTTTAAATTTTTTACATAACCGCAATTTTTTGTGGAATTCGATGTTTCACTATGCTACAATATGCTCGTCCAAGAAACTAATGGAGGGGAAAATATGCTTGAGATTATAAGCGTCTATTATAAAAAGATTACCGCTTTTCTCGTAAGCATGCTGATGCTTTTCGCCACATCCCTTTTAGGCGACATCCCCCGGGCTAAAAACCCCATTGTGGCTGAGAAAACAAACTATGTCTTTGACACCGACCGCATTCTTATAGGCGGCTACGGCTGCAACATAAGCCAGACCGACGACGAGCATATGCAGTATGTTGTCGACGCGGGGATAGACTTTCTTGTCAGCGCCGCGAATAAAGAGTTCCTTGACGCCTGCGCGAGATTCGGCATAGGCGTTATAGCAAAGAACTTCGGCGGTCTGCCCACCTACGGCTGGACTTATATTGACAGGACGGACCAGTGCCCGTGGCTGACCTTTACCCTTGAGGATTTTGTGGACCATCCCGCTCTCTGGGGCAACGATTTGATGGACGAGCCCGCCGCTGATTCCTTCCCCTACCTGGCAAGGATGGTTGACAGCTACTATTCAAAGACAAACGGCAAGATAGCATACATAAACCTTTATCCTTCCTACGCAAATGAGGAGCAGCTGGGCACCAAAGCCGACTGGTTCGCTTTCTCAAAGGATTATCAGAGAATCAGCTCCTATCAAAAGCATGTTAACGCGTATATCGAAACCGTCGGAACCGACTACATAAGCGTTGACATCTACCCCTTAAAGCAGCGCACCGACAAGGCAACGGGCAAGCCCTACAAATACTGCGAGCCCACTTGGCTTAAGAACCTTGACATTCTCGCCAAGGCATGCAGAGATACAAACAGGGACCTTTGGGTAATCACTCAGGTAACGGGTATGCCCTTTGAAGGCGACAGCGTTACAAGAATAGCCGACGAGGCTGACATCCGCTGGCAGGCATACACCGCGCTCTCTTTCGGCGCAAAGGCCATAATTCACGCCTGCTATCAGGAGGGATGGTGGGATGAGAGCTCTCACCTCATCACCCGTGACGGTCAGAGAAATCCCGTCTACTTCTATGTTCAGGCTGTGAACCGAGAGATAAAGGCACTATCCGATGCATATTCCGACTATAAGAACATCGGCGCGTTTGTGCTTAACGCATATAAAGAGAGCCATACACGCATAGCCCTTTCTAAGGTAGAGTTTAAAGCTATATCAGACCTTCAGAGTGAGGACACCTTGCTTGTGGGCTGCTTTGAGGCTAAAGAGGGCGACTCTAAGGCATTTACAATGGTCAACATGAACGAAATCAGCAAGAACGACAGAGCCGACGCTAAGTTCAAGCTGAACGGCGCAAGCTCCGTAACCGTTTACAGGGCGGGAGTTCCCTCAGAGCTTACTCCCGACGCCGACGGCTTCTACAGCCTCTCCCTTGCCCCCGGCGAAGGCGTGTTTGTAACGGTAGATTATTAAATCTTCAATAAAAAAAGCCGTACCTTTTGGTACGGCTTTTTTTATTAATCGGTGATTGCCTTGATTCTGTAGACCTTTACGCTGTGCTTGGGCAGCTCCGCGGAGACTTTATCCTGACTTGTGAAGATTTCGTTCTCCCAAATGTCCTTGACTTCATATACGGCAGCCTTGGGCAGGTCGATAAAGCCTAAGGAGGTCAGCTCCCGAATGGAGAACTCGCCCTTTGCGGCCATCTCGCCCTTGTTAAAGAGGCAGACCGCCAGCTCCTTATTCTCAAGGGGCTTTACAAGCACATCCACAAGGGACGGGGTGGTCCTGATTCTGCGGCACTGTATGCCCCTTCTGTCCTGGTCGATGGCAATCATGTCTTTATTCGTGACTATCTTGTAAATCTTGTTCTCGGTGTCGGGGGTGCCGTCGGGCTTTAAGAAAGTTCTGATATCGTTGCCCAGAATAAGGGGAGCTGCCATCATGCACCAGAGGCTGAAGTGAGCCTTGTTCTCATCGTCTGTCAGGTTGCCGTTGCCCACCTCAAGCATATCGGGGTCGTTCCAGTTGCCGGGACCGGCATACTTGTAAAGCCTTACATTGAACTCGTAAATTGCGAGGATTGATGCCCAGAATGCCTTGATGTCCATTGTGGTGCGCCACAGGTTGCCAGCGCCAGCTCCCCACTTCCACGGACGGTTTACGCCCCACTCGCAGATTGAATATACAATCGGCTTTTCGGGCTGTCCCGTTCTCTCGGCGTACTCTTTTGTTGCCCTCTTGAGCTCCTTGCCCATCTTGGTGTACTGGATAATGGCGCTGTCCATTCTTGAGGCTACGGGATTGTGTATCTTAATGCTGTTTACGCCTTTATTGAGCTTAATTGTAATCTGGTGTCTTCCCTCATGGGTAAAGCCCTTGGTTGACGGGAAGTATGCGTCGTAGCAGTCTTTTTCGTTGACCACGATTTCGGCGTACTTCTGATAAAGTCCCGCTTTTCTGAGACCTATTGTGAGGATATACTCGCCGTCCTCGTCAACTTCCACCTCGTCAAAGATAAGTGCGCCGCCGTTTGCGGAAAGTCCCGTTACATACTTGCCAGTTTCCAGCTTGGAGTCCTCGGCGACCCTTGCTTTGCCTGTGAGCCTGCCTGTCTCCGCCTCTATTACAATGCCCTCTTTTTCATTGGGCTTTGTAATGATGATTTTGTCAATGTCGGGGGCGCTGGTGGGGATGGGCTTGTTGTGGCAGAAGTCGTATTTGAAGTACTCAATGCCCCACTCGGCAAAGGTGTCCGCGTCTATAGCCTCGTTGTAAAGGCTTGCGGGCAGGTCCTCGCAGGTGAAAGTGCCGTTGGAGGAGTAAATGCCGAGTTTCAGGCCCAGAGCGTTTACCCTTTCGGCAAGGTTTTTGATGCCCGACGGGAAGGTGGCAAGGTCGGCCTGAAGTCTGCCGTTCTTGTCCCTTGAGGAGGACTGCCAGCAGTCGTCGATATTTACATAGGTATAGCCCGCGTCTTTAAGTCCCGATTTTGCCATAGCCTCGGCGATTTCGTAAATCAGGTCCTCGTTAATCCTGTGTCTGAAAAGGTTCCAGCTTGACCAGCCCATGGGCGGAGTGAGTGCCACGCCGTTTTCAAACCTGCCCTCGTTCTTGTAGGTTATGCGGGTGGCGTTGAGTACTCGCTTGGCAACGCAGAGTGGGCAGATGTTCTGCTGTTTCATAATCGCGCCTGCCGCTACGGTAAGACCCGCTACGGGCAGAGCGACTTTCAGTTTGCGTTTAATGCTCATCAAATCCCGTCCTTTCTTTTATCTAAAATTCCGGTGGAAAATTGAATGTCCTCAGTATCCACTTAACCGATAAATCAAACCAGCCTTCAACATCGGCATTGATGCTGTTTTTGGATTTTGCGGTTACATAGTTAGCCAGAGACAGACCATGTGAGCCGCTTCTGTAAACATGGATTTCAAAGGGGATTTTGTTCCGGCTGAGCGCTCTCGCGAAGTTGAGAGCTCCGATTACGGGAACAGCGGCGTCGTCCGCGGTGTGGAAGATAAACGCGGGCGGGGTGTGCTCGCCTACATTTTCTTCGCAGCAGATGAGATTTCGGACAGACTCTTTTTCTTCATCTGGAACGGACTTTAAAAGATTGTTGATTGAGCCATTGTGGGTAGGCTCCCTGCCGCTGATTACGGGGTAGCCCAGAATCAGCGCGTTGGGTTTGTTCTCGTCGTTTTCAACGCCCGCGGCCTTTTGAATCTCTTTGTCGTTCCACTTGGTGCCCAGCCACGCGGCAAGGTGACCGCCCGCTGAGAAGCCGCAAACGGCGATTTTGTCCTTGTCGGTGTGGAATCTCTCCGCGTTGTCCCTTATAAACTTGACAGCCTTAGAAGCGTCCGCAAGGGGGGCGGGATAGCCTGAATGCTCCGCTATGGAGTACCTGAGCACAGCGGCGTTAAAGCCCGCGGCGTTGTATGAGAGAGCGATGGGCTCAGCCTCTCTGTCGGAGCAGAAGCCGTAGCCGCCGCCGGGGAAAATAAGCACCATGGGGCGGGGGAAATCGTGCAGCTCCCTGCTTTTGTCGGGGATATAAACCTTTAGATTTACTCGTCCGTCTTCGGTAAAATTATGATTTATTATTTCCACATCTTCACCTTATTTTAGTAAATTTTGCATTTAATTCATTATAGCTTTTGAGCGTGACAATTTCAACCTAAATGTGGTGAAAAAAAACATCAGATTAAGGCAAGCTCCTAAGAACGACTGCCCGACGCAAAAAATTGCGGGAGTTGCCCCGCAGCGGGAAAGCAAAGAAAGGCGGCAAGCCGCTTTCCATCAGAAGACGGGGCTTTGGGCAAGACGCCGCTCCCTTGACGCAAACGGGGCTCTGGGCAAAACACCGCTCCCTTGACGCAAACGGGGTTCGGGGCGGAGGGGAACGCAGCTCGCCGTAAAAAAAGAGCAAGAGCAAAGAGCGCGCCCTTCCGCCAAAGTGTTTTGCCGCAAAATCAATCCGGCCGAAAACAAAACCCTATGCGGTTTTGTTTCGGGGTAAAAAAAAAACCGCAGCTCTTAGGCTGCGGTTTTTTATTACATTTCAGCTTCTTTTTTAATCTCAATGCGCTCGTATCTTGCGGCTGTGGAAAGGTCCACAATCGGAGCTCTGTGCTCCTCTGCCGCTGAAGCGTTCTCGGTACGGTTCTGCCTCGGCGGAGCGGGTCTTTTGCCCGACGGGCGCTTGCCGCCCTTTTTGCCCTTCATCCTCGGCTTGCCGCCGCCTGTGGGCTTTACTCCGTCGGCAAGGGAGATAACAACCCTGCGGTTGTCGTCCTGACCGATTGAGTGGGATTTTACGCCTTCAACCGTCTGAACGGCGGTGTGGACGATTCTTCTCTCATAGGGGTTCATGGGCTCTAAAGTTATGCTCCTGCCGTTTCTTAAAACCTTTCTCGCGGTGCGCTGAGCAAGAGCCGTAAGGCTGTCCGCCCTTCTCTTTCTGTAGTCGCCCACATTGACGGAGACTCTCTTGTTGTCGCCGCCGTTCTTGTTGGCGTAGAGCCTTAAAAGATACTGGATGGCGTCTATGGTCTCTCCCCTTCTGCCTATAAGGGCGCCGGAGTCTTCGCACTCGATGTCGTAGACATACTCAACGCCGTTAAAGCTCTTGGAGATTTTAAACTCGCCTATGCCCATTCCTTTGATTATATCGCTGAGGTATTTCTCTACCTTGTCTTCGCTCTGAGCTTCGGCTTCTTCTTTTGCTGCTTCTTCCTTCTCGGCATCGGCAGCTTTCTTTTTGCCAAGCGAGAACAATGCCTTGATGCCTTTTACTTCTGTTTCTTCTTTTTCCTTTTGCTCTTTAACTTCTTCTTTTTCTTCCGCTTTTTCTACCGTAGCTTTACTTTCGATTTCGTCAGGGATTTCGTAATAAGCCCTAACCTTTGCGGGAGAACCGCCAAAAATGCCGAATGTTTTCTTCTGGGGCATTTCCAGAACTTCATGCTGTATGTCAGTTCCTTCGGGAGCTGCAAGAAGCTTGTGCGCTTCCTCAATGGCGGCCTGTATGGTCGGACCTGTCCCGATTGCTTCCTTAATCAATAATTTCACCGCCTGTAAAAATATTCAAACTTATTTGATTTTATTATTCTCTGATTTTGGAATAAATTATTCGCTCTGTTTTTCTTTTAGGGACAATAAGCGCTTGATATTGTTTTCTCTTGAGCGACGCTCTACCGTTTCGTCAACCATAATTGCCGAAACCAGCTTGTAGGGATTGTGTGTGTAGCTCAAAATTACCTGCTGAATGAACTGAAGGATGTTGGAAATAATCCAGTACACGCCAACGCCTGCGGGGAAGAGGAAAGTAAAGTAAACCGACATGGCAACGGGGAGAAGAGCCATGCAGCCTGTGGAGGCGGGGTTTGCCGCCATGGCAGGGTTGGTCTTTTTCTGCTTTATGAGCATGAACAGTGTTGACGCAACAGATGTAACGCCCGCAAGAATCGGTATGAGCCACAGCTTGTTAAAGCTGCCGCCCTGCGGGCTATCGGCAAGATAGATGCCCATAAAGCGGAAACTGTCGTTAAATTTTTGGATGCTTGAGATAAGGTCGGGTGTTAAAACCTTGTCGGCACCGTTTTGCAAAAGCAAATTGAAGTTTTCGAGAATCTTAATTTCAATCTGCCTGCCCACTGTATTGGGGTCGAGATTCAAGGAGCTGATGGAGTAGGCTATTTCAGCCAGCTTATTGATGATTGTTTCCGATACTCTCAGAACGCTGGAAATGGGTGTGTAGACAACTCCGTAAAGACCCATCATGATGGGGAGGGAAATCAGCGCGGGGGCGCAGCCGGCGGTCATGGCGGAGTAGCCCTCCCTTTGATAAAGGGCCGCGGTTTCTTCCTGAATTTTTCTGTTGTCCCCTGCGTATTTTTCCCTAATCTTGTTGACCTTGCCTTGCAGGCGCAGCTGCTTGGCCGCTCCCTTTTGCTGCTTAATGGCTGTGGGCAGCAAAATCAGCTTAAAGATGACCGTAAGGATAAACAGCGAGAGTATATAGTTGTCAGTAAATGAATACAGAAAGGCGAGGATCCAGCCAAAGGGGGCGGCAAAAATATTGCCTATGCCGACCAGAAAGTTGTTCATTGCAATCCTCCGTGATTTTATCGTTTCTTTTGGGGAACAGGGTCATAGCCGCCGGGGAAAAGCGGATTGCACCTTAAAAGCCTTAAAAGGGCAAGTGCCCCGCCCTTTAAAAGACCAAAGCGCTCTATCGCCTCTTTCGCGTACTGTGAGCAGGAGGGATAGTACCTGCATCTGGGTGGGAGTTTGGGCGATATCCACTTTTGATAAAACTCAATGAGAGAAATGGCTGCTTTTTTCATTGGTCTCCCGCGGCGCTTGCCGTAGTTAGCGAATCTCCTTAAATTACTGACCGTCGTTCGGCTCGTTCAGCAATACGCCTGCAGCTTTGAGCTGCTTTTCCATAACTGCTTTAATCTCTGTGCTCTTTAGGTTTGGTGTAAGTGGTCTTGCAACAAATACAAAATCATAACCGACCTTAACCTTAGCCGAAAGCTCCCTGAACGCAGCTAAAATCACACGCCTTGACCTGTTGCGCTTTACTGCATTGCCGATTTTCTTGCTGGTTGTAATGCCGATTCTTACATTCTTAGTAGTGTTTTTTAAAACATAAGTGACAAGCGAAGAACTGCCGTAGCTTTTGCCTCTTGCATAGATTCTTCGGAAGTCACTGTTTCGTTTAAGAGTTTCAAAATTTTGCAAAACACTCACCAAATCAGGTTCGCACTAAGCGCAGAGTCTCTTCCTACCCTTTGCTCTGCGGCGGGCGAGAACCTTGCGGCCGTTCCTGTCAGACATCCTCTTGCGGAAACCGTGCTCCTTTTTGCGCTGTCTCTTCTTGGGCTGATATGTCCTTTTCACGAATAACCCTCCTTTTTAGCCCATAAGGCTCATTATTAAAGCCGAGGCTTAAAGCCTTCGGCGGAAAAACCGGACCGTTTTCATATTTCAATCCCGCAGTCAGCAAAGCCGATTGCAGGCTATTCCGGCAAGTATAGCAGAGAACATTATATAACAATACTCAATTTCGTGTCAACCTTTTTTTATTTGCCAGCGCTTTCTTTAAACGGCACTGACGGGAAATTACAGCATTTAAAAACGATGAATTCTTTAAGTATAGTATAATCCGAAAATTCAATATTTTCACTTTAAATTTCCTTGTTAATAAAAGGTTTATTCCCCATATTGTTGACTGAATTCCGCTCGGATGGTATGATTTAATTGTCGATTTATTTACCTTTAAAGCAGCGAAGATTAGATAGGAGATTTAAGTTGAAAAACCTTGTTTCCTGCCCCTCTGCTAAAGAAGTAAAATACATAGCAAAGAGAGATTATCCGAGGCTGCTTTGCCGTATGGCGGCAATCTTTCTGATAAGCTCTATTTTATTTTGCGCTTTGGCGGGACAGTTTTCTGTCCTGGCGGCCTCCCCTGCCCTTTTATGGCCTGTGCCCGCCTCCCCAAGGGTTACGGCAGGCTGGGGCGACGGCAGAAATCACAAGGCAATCGACATCGCCGCTCCCCGCGGAACGCCCGTCATAGCGGTTGCGGACGGCGTTGTAACTCTGGCGGACAATTCCTGCACCCACGACGAGGGCAAGACATACAACTGCTGCATAGCCATGGGCAAATACATAAAGATTCAGCACAGCGCCAAGATAAACGGAAAAACGGTTGTTTCGAGATATTCCCACCTTTCATCTATAGACAGCAAAATAAAGAAGGGCGACTTTGTCAAGGCGGGACAAGTAATAGGCTATGTGGGCTCCACGGGCTACTCCACGGGCAATCACCTTGACTTTAAGCTCTATTTTGACGGCAGAGAGGTTGACCCCGGTCAGTACCTTACCATCCCCCCCGATGTCTACTATGGAGGCAGCGACTGGAGCGTGGGCGGCCCCTATGTTCAGTCCCTCAGAAACAGGATAAACCATAGCTCCAAATCGGAGCTCCGAGCCGAGGGCTATACATATCCGATTTCCCTGCGCCCCGGAGTTTCATTTAAGATAGCGGGCGCCGTACGCTCAAACTACAACATCACAAGTCTTACGGCGGGCATTTACGACACGAACGGCAACGCATACTTTACAAAGACCGTAAAGCCGAACGCGAAGACATACAATCTTTCGGGCGTGGACGCCGACCTCAAGTTCAACAAGCTGGGAACGGGCACATATATCTATGAGCTGAAGGCTCAGGATTCATCGGGAGAGGAAATGAGGATACTGTTCCAGCATGTTTTCACAGTATCAAACAGCTCCACCCTCTCAGCGGTGCCGGGCTTTACGGTGCCAACAGCTCTCTCTCCCGGCGAGGAGTTCGCCCTTTCGGGAATAGTGGCTTCAAATTACAATATAAATAGGTTCACCGCAAGGCTTATAAATTCTTCGGGCAAGGCGGTTTATGAGCATACGGCATACCCAAACAGCGACAGATTCTATCTTGACTCCCTTATTTCAAGGTTTAAATTCGCGTCGCTTCCCGAAGGCAAATACACCTTCAGAGTTGTGGCGTGGGATAATTCCTCAAGCAGCGGCAAGACGGTTATAAATCAGGCCGTAACAATCTCCAGCAAAACCGCCATTGACGGCAGCGTCTACATCTCGGGCCTTATCAGAATGGCGGGCAGGGAGATGAAGGCTGACACCTCCGATATTACCCCGGAGGGCGTAAAGCTCAGCTACCAGTGGAAGAGAAACGGCGAGAATATCCCCGGAGCCACAAAGTCCACATACACCCCCACCAACGCGGATGTGGGCAAGGCGATTACGGTGGTTGTAACCGCCGCGGACAGCAAATACTACGGCTCGATTGAAAGCTATCCCGTCTACCCCCTCCCCGCAGCTTCGGATATTCTGCCGGGCAAGTATAATGTGGATTTGACCACCATGACCGTAACCCCCGCAAAAGAGGGCACTACGGTAAAACAGCTCCTTGACGGAATGATTGAGAGCTTCCTTTATTCGGGAGTTTATGAAGGCTCAAAGAAACTCGGTTCTAATGATATATTAAAGACGGGGCATACCCTTAAAACCCATCTGGGACTTTTAAGCTTTACGATTGTGGTGCGGGGCGACCTTGACGGCAACGGCAAAGTGAACGCCGCCGACGCCCGCGTGGTTTTAAGGTATGTGGCAAAGCTGCAGAACCTTAACAAAGCCCAGATAAAGGCAGCGGACGCGGACGGAAACTACACCGTCACCGCCGCTGACGCAAGGAAAATACTGAGAATAGCCGCTGACTTAGACAATTAACGGGAGGAACGCATGGATAAAGTATTTGAAAACGCAAAATGCCTTATACTCGATATGGACGGTACAGTGTACCTTGGCAACACTCTTATTGAAGGCTCCGACAGATTCTTAAAGGAGATTTCAAAAAAGGGCATTGACTTTAAGTTCTTTACAAACAACTCCTCCCACAACGCGGCGTCGTGCGTGAATAAGCTGAGAAGGCTCGGCTTTGACTATGACGAAAGCAAGATTATAATCTCCTCTTATGTCACCATTGACTTTATAAAGAAGAACAGAGCGGGGAAAAAGGTGTATCTCCTCGGCAACGACAATCTCACGGGGGATTTTGCAAAGGCCGGTATTCCGCTCACGACCGACAGGGATGAGGCGGACATTGTGGTTCTCGGCTTTGACACCTCCATTACCTACAAAAAGATTGAGGACGCCGCTTACATTATAGCAAGGGGCAAGGAGTACATATCCACCCACCCCGATGTGAACTGCCCCACCGACTACGGCTTTATGCCCGACAACGGCTCGTTTATCTCCCTTTTCAAAACTTCCACGGGCAGGGAGCCGGACCTTATAATGGGCAAGCCCTATTCCCATACGGTGGACTATGTGTGCTCCGCCACGGGCTGCTCTAAAGACGAGATAGTCTTTATAGGCGACAGGATGGAAACGGATATTTACATTGGCGTTAAAAACGGGGTAAAGACAGCCCTTGTGCTCTCGGGAGTGACAAGTGAGGAGAGCATGAAGACCTATCCCTTCGCTCCCACCGTCTATGCTGAGAATCTTGAGGCTCTGCTAAAGTTCTTCTAAACAAAACCGAATAAAGATATGAAAAAGGCAGGAGTTTTTCCTGCCTTTTATGTATTTTATATCTTCTTTATTACCTGGTAGTGGCTTTCATCCCTCGGCTTCGGCGGAGGGTTTTCGGCTTTGTAGCCTACCGCTATGGCAATGAGGAAGTGCCAATCCTCGGGGATGTTCATTCTCTTTTTCCAGACTCTGCCCTCGGGGGCGTTCATAAGAGCTCCGATGCTGCCTATAATGCAGGTTCCGAGTCCCAGACTCTCCGCTGCGATGCAGATGTTCTCGGTCATAATTCCCGCGTCCATGTGACATTCACGGTCGGAGAACAGGAAGAACACTGTGGGGGCGTTGTGGTAAACGGGGTTGGTTTCGTATCTGGTGTATGCGGGAGTGTCCCAGCCCACAAGGTTTTTAAAGTCCTCATTTATGAGCTTTAATGCGTCCATGTCCTGAAGCACCCTAACATGAACGGGCTGAGAGTTCCTGCCGCTGGGAGCCCACATGGCGCAGTTCAGAAGGGTGTTAAGCTCCTTCTCGGTAATCTGCCTCGGCTCGTACTCCCTGATGGTGCGTCTTTTGATTATGGTGTCAATTACTTCGTTTCTGATAATGTCCTTATCCATACACCTGCTCCTTTCACCTTGGTTTAAGCCTTTAACGCCTTTGCTTTTTCAGCGCTCTTTTCTTTGTACGCGTCTATTTTCTTTGCTATTTTCTCCAGAGTCTTTTCAGCCGCCTCATAGTTCAGAACCGCCTTGTAATCCTGAGCCCAGGAGATGATTTCGCTTTCCATCATGCTGTCGGTCACAGCCTTAAAGCAGTCGCTGCGGTTCTCTTTATAATATGAAAGGCTGTCCTTTGTAATGTCTGAGCGGATTACAATATATATGTAATCCTCAAAGGTCAGCACCCTGGCGGTTTCGTAAGGAAGCTCCAGAACCTTGTCGAAAAAGCCCTCGGGGTAATTGCCGTCATCGCTGCGGCTTAAAAACACAAAGTCGGTGCCAAGCTCCTCATCGCTGACGCCTGGGTACATAAGCACCGCCTCCTCGTCTATATCGGAGCCGCTGTTAATGCGGTTCGCGGCGTTTTCAAAGTTCTTCTTTATCTGCTCGATTTTATCTGCGGGGAGCCTTACGGTGTTGCCGTTTTCGTCAACGGTGGTGAAATACCCCGCAAGAGCTCTAAATCCCACATAGTTTTGAGCGAAATAGGACTTTATAAGGTCCTCGGAGACCTGCTTTTCTCCGCCAATATCGAAAATTTCTGTTCTGAGGGCGTCTGAATAAGCCTGACTCTGCTTTATCTTTACAAAGGTGGGCTTAGACACGCCGATTTCCTTATAAAAATCGCTGTAAACGCTCCAAAGGGGCGCGACCTCGCTGTTCATAATCGCTTTGCCGACGGAGGTCAGAACCAGCCCTCTTTTTTTAAACTCGGTGTTTACCGCCACATATTTAACGCATTCCTCGGCGGCGTTGGTGAAAATAGCCCTGCTGTTCGCCCTGCTGTCAGCCTTTAAATAGGCGTGACTGAGGAAATACTTAAATATTTCATTATCTATCTCGGCGCCGTTTACGGAAACGACAGCCGGTTCTTTTCCTATTCGGCAGGCGGAAAGCGCCGTCATCAGCATTGATGCTAGCAGTAAAAGACCAATGAGCCTTGCCGCCTTTTTAGTTTTTTCGCGCATTGCTGCCTCCAAGCTAAAGTTGCTATTTTTAAAATACCATAACCCGTATATAGTGTAAACCAAATTTTATTAAATGTATAGCCGAGAATAAGTTTTACATCTTGTTTATTGTTTTGCGCCCGCCAATGTGCTACAATGCCCAAAAGAAGTATTTAGCCAAAGGAGATATATTATGTGCGATAAAAACTTCGTGCCCGCTTTTCGTTTCATGGTAGTCAGCGATGTCCACTATAAGGATGCGCACACCGTTGAGCGTGACCGCTTTGAGAAGGCTATTGAGATTGCCTACAGAATAGCAAGGAATCACGAAACCTACAAAAAGCTGGACGCGCTTTTTGTTGTGGGCGACTTTGCGGACAACGGCTCCGAAATTCAGATGAGAGCTTTCAAGGACTCCATTGACAGATGCGTAAACAAGGATGAAACAGATGTTGTCATCACCCTTGCCAGCCATGAGTTCTCCCAGAAAAACGGCGGCGAGGAGGCTGCTCTCGAGAGGTTCTCAAAAATCTTCAATATGCCCTACGACCAGCACAAGGTTATAAACGGCTTCCACTGCATTTCCCTTACCACCACAAAGGGCTGCCGCTTTGACGACAATAAGAAGGAGTTCGCCGCAAAGGCTCTTAGAGAGGCTGCCGACGACGACCCGAAAAAGCCGATTTTCTTCTTCCAGCACCCCCACTGCACCGACACCGTTTACGGCAGCATCTGCTGGGGCGAGGACGATTTAATTCCTATTTTGGCAAATTACCCGCAGGTAATCAACTTCTCCGGTCACTCCCACGCTCCGATTAACGACCCCCGCTCCATTCATCAAAGGTATTTTACAGCTCTTGGCACAGGCTCGCTCAGCTATTTTGAGCTTGACGAGTTCGGCAAGGTTTACGGCACGGTTCCGCCCAAAGCCGAAAACTGCGCTCAGATGCTGATAGTCGAAGCTGACAAGGACAACAGAGTAAGAGTTTATCCTTATGATGTCCTCACCGACAATTACTTCCCCTATGTTTGGAAGATAGATACCCCCTCCGACCCCTCCACCTTCATTTATACAGATGAAAGGTATAAGACCGACATTAAGCCCTACTTTACTGAGGACGCGAGAGCCTGGGCTGAGGAAATCGGCAAAGACTCCTTTGTAATCACCTTTGACCAGGCTAAGATTGATAAGGACTATGTTGACGGCTATGACATCACCGTCAGAAACATAGCCACCGGCGCGGTCGAAAAGCAGGTCAGCATTTGGTCCGAGTATTACTTCTTCGATATGCCCAAAACCCTCAGCCAGAAAATCGACGGCTTAAAGCCCGACACCGAGTATGAGGTGGAAATTACGGCAGAGAGCTTCTGGCTTACCGAAAGCGACAACTCCTTAAAGACCGAGTTTAAAACCTTGGCAGAGTAATATTCATACAAAAAAATTGAAGCCTTTTTTAAGGCTTCTTTTTTTATTGCCCATATTTTTATCTTTTTGTCTATGTTTTTATCCGCTGTTCTCTTTTTAGTCACCGCATTGTGACATATTATTAATTTCCGCAAACATATAATTATTAGTAACCAAGTTTATAAACAAGCTGTGGCTTGTATGTTCAAAACAAAGGAAGGAAAGACGCGCGAAACTGTAAAAAGGGCTGCAACAAAGCCGCATGGAGGCTAATATGAAGCAGGTAATTTACATAGATGTGCTGATAGCTCTGAATATAATTATAGGCTGGCTGCTGATTCTGGCGGCCTCTAAGATACTGAGAGTAACCCCTACTCCGTTCAGACTCCTCTTTGCCTCTTTTCTTTCGGGGGTTTACTCTCTTTTAATTCTTGCTCCCGAAATGATGTTTATAATTTCGCTCTTAATAAAGCTTATCTTGTCCGTCAGCATAGTCGCGGTTGCCTTCAAGCCCACGACGGTCAGGGAGCTGATAAGATACATCGCCGCGTTTTTTCTTGTCAACTTTACCTTTGCGGGTATTATGATGGCGATTTACTTCCTGTTTAAACCCCGAGGCATGGCTTTCAACAACGGCGCGGTTTATTTTAATTTCAGCTTTACCAGCCTTCTTGCCTGCGCCGCCGCGGCCTATGTGCTTGTAAGCCTTTTCGGACTTTACCTAAAGCGCAAAAGCGCCGACGGCGATTTGTACGATGTGGAAATAAAAATGGACGGAAAAACGGTGTCCGCAAAAGGATTTATGGACAGCGGAAACAACCTTTATGACAGTTTTTCGGGCTCCCCCGTTATCATCTCCGACCCCGATTTTATAAAACCCCTTATTCCAAAGGCACTTCACAAATTCTTTGACGGTGATTACGACACCGCCTATCTTGAGCTTTTCCCCGACTGGAAAAAGAGAGTCAGGCTCATTCCCGCCATTTCCGTAAACGGCAGCGGGCTGCTTGCCGCATTCAGCCCCGACTCTGTCACCATTACATCGGGTGAGAAAGCGCATACCATTACAAACATCAAGGTCGCGGTAAGCAGAGAGAAGTTTTCTAACGGGGAATACGCTGTCCTTTTAAACCCTGAAGTATTTATGGGCGAAGAAAGCCGCCGTCGGTTGAAACTCAGTTTCAAAGCGCAGCAGGAGGTAAAGACATGAAGATACCCGTAAAGTTATTGCTGAGGCTCAGAGCGTTTAAGGAAAAGATGATTCTTCTTTTCCTCGGTGACAATACCTTCTACATCAACGGCCCGCAGACACTCCCCCCGCCGCTTTGCCGTGAGGAGGAGCAGAAATGCATTGACAGAATCAGAAACGGCGACGAATCGGCGCGCGAGCCGCTCATTGTGCACAATCTGCGACTTGTGGTCTACATAGCAAAAAAGTTCGAGAACTCCGGCGCCGGGGTGGAGGATTTGATTTCAATAGGCACCATCGGCCTTATTAAAGCTGTCAATACCTTCTGCCCCGACAAGAACATTAAGCTCGCCACCTACGCTTCAAGGTGCATTGAGAACGAGATTCTGATGTACCTTAGAAAAATGGGAACTTTAAAGGCCGAAATCTCCCTTGACGAGCCCTTAAATGTGGACTGGGACGGAAATGAGCTGCTTCTCTCGGATGTTCTTAAGAACGAGGGGGACAGCATAAGCGCGGACATTGAGCTTGAGGCGGAAAAGAGCCTTCTTATAGAAAGCGTCGAAAAGCTGGGCGAAAGAGAACGGCTCATTATAAATATGCGCTTCGGCATTGACGGAGGCAGGGAGCATACCCAAAAGGAGGTGGCGGATATTCTGGGTATTTCCCAAAGCTATATCTCAAGGCTCGAAAAAAGAATTATAGACCAGCTTAAAAAGGAGATGGAGAGAGTTTCGTAAATATATCGTTTTTGCGGGTTGTCAAAACTACAAGGGAACACCCTCTCCCCTTTTGCCGCAAAGACACGCCCTTTTTCCATAATTTTTCATTAAGTCTTTCTCTTTTACCAAAAATGTGCTATATTAATTGAAAAAAAGGAAAGGGTGCAAACAATGAAAAAGTATGTATGTACGGTTTGCGGATTTACTTATGATGAGGAGAAGGGTCTCCCCGCAAAAGGCATTCCCGCGGGCACAAAGTTTGAAGATTTGCCGGAGGACTGGGTATGCCCTGTCTGCGGCGCGAAAAAGTCAAAATTTAAGCCAAAATAATACGGCTTGTCAGGCGAAAACAGCACTTTAAGCTTGTCGATTTAAAGCGACAGGACTTTAAAGTGATAGCGGAATGGAAAAATTATGCTTGACAAATCGTGTTTTTTTGATTATATTCAGTACATAATTCCAGGAGGTGTGAATTTATGACAACAAAAACCAAGAGAATAGTTGCACTCCTTCTCGCGGCAGTTATGCTCGTAACTGTTTTTGCAGGATGCAACAAGAAACCCAATACTGACACAACCGGTGAAACCAATGCCAATACTCCCACATTCAAGGGCGAAATAGTTATAGGCACAACAGGCCCCCTTACCGGCTCCGCAGCTTCTTACGGCAACTCCGTAAAGAACGGCGCTCAGATAGCTGTTGACGAAATCAACGCTGCCGGCGGCGTAAACGGCTACAAGCTGGTTTATCTCTTTGAGGACGACGAGGCTTCGGGAGACAAGGCTAAGACCGCTTACGACAAGCTGATGGATAAGGGTATGCAGATATTCCTCGGCGCTGTTACATCCGGCGCGTCAATCTCCCTTAACGACGCTATTAAGGAAGACGGCATTCTCCAGCTTACACCCTCCGCTTCTCAGCTTGAGGCAGTTTCCGTCAACAAGAACGCATTCCGTCTCTGCTTCACAGACCCCATACAGGGCCAGGCAATGGCTGAGTATGCTTACAACACCCTTAAGCTGACAAAGGCCGCTATCCTCTTTAACCAGGACGACTCCTACAGCACAGGCATTAAAGAGGCTTTCGAGGCAAGATTCAAGGAGCTGGGCGGCAAGATTTCCGTTGCCACATCCTTCGTTGAAGACGCTCAGGACTTCAGCTCACAGCTTACAAGAATAGCCGCTTCCGACGCTGAGTTCATCTTCATGCCCATCTACAACGACAAGGTTGCTCAGATAGCTCTCGGCGCTAATGAAAAGGGCATTAAGCTCCCGATGCTGGGCTGCGACGGCTGGGACGGCGTTCTCGGCAAGTACCTCAAGACCGATGAGGAGAAGAAGCTTGTTGAAGGCGCTATTTACCTCACTCCCTTCGTCGCAACAGACCCCGACGAGAGAATTCAGAACTTCGTAAAGAAGTATAAGGAAGCTTACGACGCAGAGCCCGACCAGTTCGCCGCAGACGGCTACGACGGCATCTATGTAATCAAGGCGGCTCTTGAGAAGATGGGCCTTGACTCCGAGGAAATCGACAATGAAAAACTCGTACAGGCAATGATTGGCCTTGAGTATGACGGTCTCACCGGCAAGATGAAGTTTGACGAAAATGGCGAGCCCAACAAGAGCTTCAAGTACGCAAAGATAGAAAACGGTACATATGTAGCAATCACCCAGTAAGCAAAAAGGCCTGTCCGAAAGGGCAGGCCTTTAAATCTGCGAATATTCTTGGAATTGCGCTAATAAAATTTATATAACAAATGCCAAATTTTTGGTAACAATCTGTAACAATCGCAAGATTTTATTGACAATTCTATGTCACTGTGCTATCATTCTGTACGAGTTGAGGCAAATTTTTCCTCAACTTATCACTGATGAAAGGAGTACATATTATGAAGAAATATGCCCTTAAGCTCACAGTTCTTGCTCTTGTAGCTACATTCCTCTTCTCCTTCGCAGCATGCAAGAAGAAGACAGACGACGCTACAACAACAGCAAGCGCAAAAGAGCATACCACAGAGGCAGCTACAGAAGCTGACACCGCTGAAGAGACTGCTGAGGAAACAGAAGCAGAGACCGAATAAGATCGCAAGTTAACGCTAAAGTTCAGGTTTGGGCTAAAAACTTAGTTACCTCATTGCGAAATTGTACTTAAAAACCTCCCGGCAATAAACCGGGAGGTTTTGTTATTTATTATCTGAATATCATATCGGTTCTGTAGCGGATTTTAAAGCCTGATTCCTCATCCTTATATACTTTTTCCGATTTAAAGAAATCGTTCTTTTTGTGCTGTTTTAGGATTTTTTCGCCCAGCTCTATGTTCTTTTCTATATGGTGTCTTGTTAGCCTGCCGCTCTTGTGGCTCCACCAGACCTCATAGCCGTCGGAAAGCTCCAGTGTGCGCTTCGCGCTCTGAAGCCACTCCTCCAAAGAGGCGGTAAAGGGAATGTGCATCCAGAGGTCGTCGGCAATATTGTCGCCCACGAAAATGAGCTTGTCCTCCTCAAGTCTTAACACCACATGACCCTTGCTGTGACCGGGGGTGTGGAACACACTGACCGTCTTGCCGCCCAGGTCGAAAACATCTCCGTCGTGAAGGGGCAGGAATTTCGTTCTGCACTCTTTTTTCGGAATGTTTTTAAAGGACAGGTTATGTCTTTTGAGCACATGGGGATACCTGCCCGCGGACTGCTTTCTGAGCCATTTTGAAAGCCATGTGAGGAGCATATCGTCCTTATGCACATAAATCTCCTCAAACTGCAAAAGTCCGCCTATGTGGTCTGTATGACCGTGGGTTGCCACAACCAGAAGGGGCTTGTCCGTAATAGTTCTGACAAAGCTCTTTAAATCCGCAAGGCCGGTTCCGCAGTCTATCAGCATCGCCTTTTCGGTGCCGACAATGAGGAAAACCAAATCAAAGTCAAACTCGTTTATTTTGTAAACATTAGGCGCAATCTCTTCAAGAAAAGATTCGTTATACCTGTTCATTTTCTCCCCCAAAGCAGTTTACAAAGTGTCTTTACTTTGATAAAAATTATATCACAAAACCCATAAGTTTCAACAAGGCATTGGGAAAATTTGCAGAAAAAATCCGCCCCTAAGGGCGGATATTGTTTTTTAGTCGAAGGGGAAGAAGAAGGATGTGGTTGTTTCTTCGGTGGCCTGAGCGTCTCCCTTATCCTCCACAAGGGTGACGGTCACATCGAATTTTTCAAGGCTGTAGTTCCTGTTCACCCTGACGATTGTGAGAGTCAGCTTATCCCCTACCTTTGACTGTTCAATGAGATTCTGCAGCACATCGGTTTTATTGAGGGGCTTGCCGTTGACGGCGATAATCAGGTCTTTGACCTGAACCTTTGAGTTGTAAAGGCTGCTGTCGGGGCTGATTTCCTCAATGACTATCGTTCCTGCGGGCAGCTCTTTGAGCTGAACGACTATGCTGAGATTCTGATAAGAGCTGGCGGGCAGGTACTTTATGCCCAGTTTCGGTCTGTTGGGAACATAGCCGTTCTTTACAATCTGGTTGAATATCTCCTGGAATATCTTGCTGGGAACCGCAAAGCCCATACCCTCATAGTCGGTGGAAACAATCTTCATTGAATTGATGCCGATTACCTGACCGAGAGAGTTTACAAGGGCACCGCCGGAGTTGCCGGGATTGATTGCGGCTGTATGCTGAATGCATATCATTGTGTAGCCCGTGCTGGAGGAGTTAATCGGGCGGTCAATCGCGGAGATTATGCCGTCGGTAAAGGAGCCGGCAAACTCTGTGCCGCCGGGGTTGCCGATTGCGTAAACTTTTTGACCAACCTCAAGCTGTTCGGAATTGCCGAATTCAGCGGCTTTAAGACCCTTAGCCTTGATTCTCAGAACGCCTATGTCAGTTCTCTTGTCATAGCCCACAATCTCAGCCACATAGTCGGTGCCGTCATAGAGCTGGACAGATATGCTGTTCCTGCTGCTTATTACATGGGCGCAGGTGAGAATGTAGGTATACTTGCCCTCGCTGTCCTCGCCCATTATAACGCCCGAACCTTCGGTGTAGATGCTGCCGTCGGAAGCATAGACAAGGATACCAACGGCGGATTCCTTAATCTTCTTGTAAACCTCCGTGGCGGAAAGCTCTTTGGCTCCCACGGGGTTATCGGTCTTGGGGATTTGAGAGTCGTTTAAATTAAGGGTGGGCGCGCTGTTTGCGCCTTCAATTGTGGAAGCCTGCTCAGAGGGCGCGGTGGTATTCTCCGACCTTACAGAGGTGAAAATGGGATAAAAACCGTAGATAACGATAGCGAGCACCACTATGCCGATAATGACGCCAAAGACAGTTTTGCCCTTGGATTTCTTGGGCGGTTTGGTCGGGGGCGCGTAATAGCCTCTGCCCTGACCGTATGGGTACTGGGACGAGCCCTGACCCTGAGGCTGACCCTGATAGTAGGGAGAACCGAAGGGATGTCCCTGATAGTCCGCGGGCCTTTGATAGCCGCCCTGATTGGGGGCACTGCTATTCTGATAGCCGCCGCTTTGATTCTGAGTATTGTTCTGCGGCTGAGGCTCGGAATTTCCTCCCGAGCTGTAGATAAAGCCGCTGGAGGGATTTATGGGGTTTGTGTTGTTTTCGGTATTATTCTCGTCAGCTCTTTGGCTGTTCTCGTTTTCATTGTTTCTGAGTTCATCCGAATTCATAGATAAGCCTCCAAACAAATTTCTTCCCAACTGAAAAAGGACCGTGTTAAACTATATAAATCTAAAGACAAAGAAATGAGTGAAATCGCTAAAAATTTTATAGTTTTTTTGTGCAAGCCCTTTTTTCGACTTAATTAAAACAGGGGTAAATTAAAAGAACATTAAAGTGCATAGTTTAATTATAGCCTAAAGGCTCAGTATTATTGCTTGGAATAAAGACAAGAAATTCCGTATATTGGTCTTTAATGCTTGTGACCTTTATATTGCCGCCGTGCATTTCAACAATGCTTTTGACGATGTATAGACCGAGTCCCGCGCTTTTCGCGTCAAGGCTTCGGGACTTGTCCACCTTATAGAACCTGTCAAAAATGTTTCCGATTTCCTCTTTCGGAATATAGCTGCCCGTATTGCGTACGGAAAGCTCAATTCCGTCATTTCTTTCAAAAATCGAAACGCTGATTGTGCCGCCCTCGTTGGTGAACTTGACCGCGTTGTCTATAAGGTTAAATATTACCTGATAAATCATGTCCTCGTCGGCGTTTACATAAACGCTGCCGATTTTGTCAAGCCCCGTGACATTGATTCTTTTATCGGAAATGGGCTTTTCAAAGGTAAGCATGGCCTTTAAGACCTGCTCGCCGATATTAAAGGTTTTGGGCTTTAATTGAACCTCGCCGGTTTCGATTTTGGAGAGATTCAGCATGGAAGTTACAAGCCTTGAAAGGCGGTTAACCTCGGCGGACACGATTCTGAGGTAATGCTTTTGATTTTTCTCGTCAATGGTGCCGTCAAGTATGCCGTCTATAAAGCCCGCGATTGAGGTCATGGGGGTTTTTAGCTCGTGGGAGACATTAGCCACAAAGCTCCTTCTGGATTCCTCAAGCGCAGCCAGTGCGCCCGCCATGTAGTTTATTGAGGCGCAGAGTGTGGAAATTTCGTCGTCGCCTCTAACGGGCAGGCGGTATGCGAAATTGCCCTCAGCGTACTGCTTGATGGCCTGGGACATAAGATTCAAGGGCTTTGTAACGCTGTCTGAGATGATGTAAACGCTGACAAGACCCACGATAAGGGCGCAGAACGCGGCTATAAGGAAGATATAAAACACCGACAGAAAGTAGGGTCTGAAAGCAATTCCGACAGGCTGCGCGGCGATGACAATGGCTTTAAGTGAATTGCCCGAATATACGGGCATGGCTCCGACGAAATATTTTTCTATGGAGCTGGAATATCTGCCCGCGCCGCCAAAACCCTCGGGACCTATGCTTTCGATAAGCTCCCGAGTTACTATTATGCCGTTGGTTGAAGGCTCCGACACAATTTCCGTCATGTCATCGGAGAGCATTTCCTTGCTTAAAATGGGCTTGCCCTCCAAGTCGCAGATAAAAATTGTGGAATTGGAGCTTTCGGAAAGCCTTGAAAGGGCGGAACAAATAAGGATAGCGGAGTTTTCGCCCTCGGGGCTGTTTAAATCGTCCAGCTTGCCCGACTCATAGAAGCTGCCTACAAAGCTTGCCATGCTGATGGCGTCGCTTTGCAGGGACTCAATGCACTCCCTGCTCCAAAAGCCGGATACGAATATCATCATCAAAAGCCCCAGAAAAACGAGGCTTGAGAGAATTACAAACGCAAGCACAAAAAAGAGCCTTTTAAAGAAGGAGCCCTTTTGCATGAAATTTTGCATAAGACTTATAGGCTTGAGGCCGTTTTTCAAAACATTTCACCTCTTAGATGGCGGATAGAAAAAAGCGGCAACCTCTGCTCAGGATTGCCGCGTAAAGTCATTTAGCCGGTGATAGGCGGTTCCTTGGTCTCGAACTTGTAGCCCACGCTCCAGACGGTTTTAAGCTCCCACTGGTCAGAAACGCCCTCCAGCTTTTCGCGCAGACGCTTGACATGAACATCAACCGTTCTGGAATCGCCGTAGTAGCCAAAGCCCCAAACCTCATCAAGCAGCTGGTCTCTTGTAAAGACCCTGTTCGGATTGCTTGCCAGATGGTAGATGAGCTCCAGCTCTTTGGGCGGGGTATCTATCTGAACGCCGTTTACTCTAAGCTCGTAGTTTGTAAGATTAATGACCAGCTTGTCGTAGCGTACCTCTTTAATCTGCTCGGGTGTCTGGGTTGAAACGCGCCTTAATACCGCCTTGATTCTTGCCAGCACCTCTTTTGTGTCAAAGGGCTTGACAATATAGTCGTCGGCGCCCAACTCAAGACCCAGAACCTTGTCAAAGGTCTCGCCCTTTGCGGTGAGCATTATGACGGGCGTTGAGGATACGGAGCGGATTTTGCGGCAAACCTGCCAGCCGTCAAGACCGGGCAGCATTATGTCAAGCAGCACAAGGTCAGGCTTTACGGAATTGAAGCTCTCCACTGCGTCCTGGCCGTTATTCAGTATAACGGTTGTAAAGCCTTCCTTTTCAAGGTACAGACGGAGAAGCTCGCATATATTGACATCATCATCGACAATCATTATTTTCTCGTTAGCCATTTCCTTACTCCTTTGACTGTGATGTAATCTATGTTTATTGTAACATAAATCTGCCGTAATACTAAAAATATTTACGCTATCTTCCCAATTAGCAAAAAGGGGTATAAGCTAAATAAACGGCAGTCAAAAGACGCCGTTTATACTTTTTTAGAGCTGCGAAAGAAGCTATTCCTCAAAGTTTAGTATCTCTTCGGGAATTATTTCAACCTTCTGCTTTTTCTTGGCAAGTACCGTCACCACAACCGCCGCTGCGGCAGTAATCGGCAGCAGTATGTAAACCATATTCTTTTTTATAAAGGATGCGGAACCGTCGTTTTCAAATACGATTCTGCCGCCGTTTGAAACGGCAAGACCGACTGCGTAGCCGTTTGCGTCGGTTACATATTCATAGCCTTTGGGCGGTGAGGCAAGAGATTCCACAGGCTGGTAGGGCACAACATTGACTGCCACCGCAGGCTGAGTTATCTCCTCGGGCTCTTTGTACTCATAATAACCCACATCGACTATATCGGGAGCATTGTGGAGTACGGGCGAGCCGCTCTTGGAGTCTTCCGAATCGGGAAGGAAGGAAAGCTCAAGGAGATTTGCGGCCTCTTGAGATACGGTGGAGAACAGCTTGCTGTCCTTGAGCGCGCCGAAGCCTGGCAGCTTTTCGGCTCTGAGCAAGTCAAGTCCGCCGATGCCGCCGAGTACGGAGCCCTTAAGCACCTGTGAGCCGGCGTTGAAGAAGTCTGAGAAGAAGCCTGAGATTGAATCAAAGGATATGTCGGAGAAGGAGAAGTCCGGAACGAGAAGTGACGAAATATCCTTAATTCTGCCGGGGAGATTGCCGAGCAATGAGTCGAGAGCCTCGGTAACATCCTCAGTTTTGGGGATAAGATTCTCGATAATGTCGTCAATGGTTTGATTATCCCCTTTGCCGGAGCCCGGTGTGGGCGGGAGCTGTGTTCCGTTAATTATTGTAATATTATATGTTTTTGAATTGGTTTGTCCGTCCTTGGTGTAGGTTACTTTAATCTGAATAACCTGCTCTTTTTGGTTCGGGTCGATGGGCACTTCGGAATAGTAATTATCCTTAATCGGCGCGCCGTTTGCGGTAATGACTACCTTTGTGCCCTGTCCGTCTTTATAAAGAGCGGCGGGATTAATCCAAACGGAGCTGCGCTTGTACTTCAGCTGACCCTTGTAATTATATATATCGCAGTAGAACTCATTTTCATCAAGGTCAAAGAAATGGGTATTCTGAGCGACAGCAATGAATGCGTCGGCGTAGTTGCTGTCTGAGCGGATTGTAAGGTTCGCGGTCTTGCCCATTACCTGAAGGATATAAAGAGGCACTCTGTCGTTGGCGATTGCCTTCTGAAGCTCCGCGGGGTCAAGGGCAACGCCGAACTGCCTGCCGAGCATGGCGGCGAGGTATTTTATTTTTATTTCCTCGAAGCTGGCGTTCTTGGCGTCTATCGAAATGCCCTGCTTTTCGATGGTCATGACAGCCATGAGCCTGTAAACTTCTTCTTTGGGAGTGGATTTGCTTACATCGTAGCCCATGGTGTAGAGGGCAATCTTGCTTGTGGCGATTATGTAGCTTTCAAGGTTGTCCACCGAAACATCGTCAAGCCACTGGGAAAGCAGAGAAATATCCATGCCGAAAACCTTTGCTATAATCTGAATGGCGGCGGACTCAAGGCTTGTCCCCTTCGGGAAGGAGGAAACGCCCAAATTCGACCTGCTCATCGCGGCATAGAGGGTTCTGGCAAGGATGAGGGTTGTATTGTCTTTAAGTCCGTTTTCGGGATATTTGATTCCGCTGCTCTGGAGCCAGAACTTTATGTATTCGTCGCTGACATTAAGCTCGGTGGCGGCGGAAAATTTATTGAGCTGCTCCATTATGTAGAGGTAAGCCGCTTCCTGGGAGCCGGGGTCAAGCTCATAGAACTTGAGATAATAGCCCACAACCTGAGCAAAGCTCTCGGGAGTTTCGGAATATGGATAATCGGGCTGGGCGATGAGCTTTACCCTTTCGGAAAGACCCTGAACCGTGAGGACATCTTCTTTAATGATAAGGTCCTTTAGCCAAGCGGTGTCGGGCTGGTCGTATGTAAACTGGGTTTCGACAAACATAATGGCTGCCGACGCAAGCAGATTGCTTGCCAGCATGGCTGTGAGTATTAAAACAGAAAGGAGGGTCAATGCGCTTTTTCTCGTCGATTTCATTCGATTCCTCCGCTTAAAAGGCAACCGTATTTGCTCCAAAACCCATTTGCAGTAAATATATAAAAATGGTGATATTTTTAGGCATACTATTCTGATACAATAATAAACATATTGGTGACAAAAGTCAATAGCAAAAACAGTCAAGCTGACTAAAGTCTTCCGAAAATTGGACTATTTTTTGAGCTTTTTTCGCGCTTTGCTGCGCCAATATTTTTCATTAATTTAAAAAATTGACGCGACTCAGCGACCTTTTCTTGCCCCTCGCTTTTTCTTATTTAGAAAATCCTTTGCGCGTATTTGTTTTGAGGTTTTCCCCGTTTTGAATTTATAACGCAGAAAAAAACAGAGGAAACCAACTTAATGGTTTCCTCTTATTTTTTATGGGTTAATTCTTATTTCTTCTTCTTGGTAACTACGAATGCTGCAGCGGCAACAGCGAGTGTAGCTATAGCGGCTGATGCGAATGCGTCACCGGAAGAAAGACCAGTCTTCGGGATGCTGCCTGCGGGCTTTGTTGTTGTGGTTGCGGGAGCCTTTGTTGTTGCAGGAGCCTTTGTGGTCTCTTCAACCTTGGGCTGATAGGTTACAGCTGCAAGATTTACATCAGCGTCGTTGATCTGAACAGGCTCACCGTCGATTGTGCCGGCCTTGAAAGCAGCAGTCTTAGCCTTAGCAGCGTCCTTAACCTTAAAGGTTACGGTGAAGATTACGAAATTGTCAACATTAACGGGTGCGTCCTCGTCATCGGATGCAACAACCTTGTCAGCGTTTGCGACAGCCGCTGTTACTGTGCTTGTTCCGGGAACAAGGTCTGTAACAACATTGGTTGCGGAATTCCTGGCGTCTACGCCAGCTGCTGACTTAACGAAGGTGTAAGCGTCAGCGTCAAACTCAAGATAGAAACCGCCGGACTGAAGGCCTGCTGCGTTCTTGAGGATAACATCAACCTTAACCTCGCCCTTGTCATTGGGCTCGCCAACCTTGATTGCAAGTGCCGGAGCTGCAGCAAATGCTGAAAGAGCCATGCTTGCCATAAGTGCAAGTACGACTAAACCAACAAGTACTTTCTTTGTAAGTTTCATTTCAACCATCCTTTAAAGATTTTTTTATATAAAGAACCCGCATCGGTTCCTTTATACCTTGGCACAGCTTATGCCGTTATACGAGAAGTATTATATCCGATTATATCCGTAGCGTCAATACATTTTAGCAAAAATTTCTTTGCCCGTGTACCAAATAACGCATAAAAAGTCAAATAAAACCGGACATTTTTCCCTTTTGATTTTCAAAAAATATTCCTGCAGTGCAATACCGGAAAGAGTGTTTTCCCCCAAATCCTAGAGAGCATCGCCCGATTCCGCAGATTGTCCCAGCCTTGCGGTTTTGACATTTTTGCAAAACAAGGATAAAATTACATATAAAGGAAGATTTCTCTTTCCGACAGTAAATTTACACTATTTTCAAAAAAATTTCAAGCCCGCCGCAAAATAATTTTCATATTTAAGACTTAAGGCCGCATAGATATTGTTTCAAATTTTGTAACAAATATTTTTGATTATTTTTTCCTAAAGCTGTATAATCATAAAAAAAACGAATCGGAAGCGGAGGTTGTCAGATGTCCCTCAGAACTCGTTTTTCTGAAAAAATTGATTTGAATTGTCCTTTAAATGAGCATCCAAGGCCCCAATTCATGCGCGAGAACTGGCTCTGCCTTAACGGCAAATACGAATATGCCGTCACAAGGAACATAAACACCTTCCCCAAGAGCTTTGACGGGGAGATTATCGTGCCCTTCGCGATTGAGAGCGAGCTTTCGGGAGTCGGCAGGAAGCTTTTGCCCGACGAAAGACTTTGGTACAGGCGTTATTTCACCGTTCCCGAAAATTTTAAAGGCAAAAGGATAATTTTGCATTTTGACGCCGTCGACTGGCAGTGCCATGTTTATGTGAACAGACGCCCCGCCACGATTCACAAGGGCGGCTACAGCCATTTCAGCATTGACATAACCGAGCTTTTGAAAGACGGCGAAAACGAGCTTATTGTCAGGGTTTACGACCCATCCGACACGGGACTTCAGCAAAGGGGCAAGCAGAGACTAAAGTCGGTGGGTATCTGGTACACCGCCACATCGGGTATCTGGCAGCCGGTTTGGCTTGAGGCTGTGGAGGATATTTCCATAGAAAATATCCGCCTCACCCCCGATTTTGACGGCGGAAAAATCAGAATAGAAAGCACAGTAAAAGGAAAAGCCGAAAAGGACAAGCTCCGCTTGGAATTGAAAGTATTCGAGAGCATTGACGGCGGCGAGGTCGTTTTCAGCGGGGATATTTCCTTTGACGAGAGAATAGAAATCCCGAACTTCATAGCATGGAGCCCCGAAAATCCGCATCTTTACGGCGTTGAGTTAAGGCTTTTCAGCGGCGGCACCGAAAAAGATTTTGTCCGCAGTTATTTCGGAATGCGTAAATTCTCAGTCGGCAGGGACGACAAGGGTCTGCCGAGGCTAATGCTGAATAACAAGCCCTATTTCCACAACGGTCTGCTTGACCAAGGCTACTGGCCAGAGTCGGGACTTACTCCCCCGTCCGACGAGGCTATGATTTGCGATATTAAGACGATGAAGGATTTGGGCTTTAATATGCTCAGAAAGCATATCAAAGTTGAATTGGAGCGCTGGTACTACCACTGCGACAGGCTGGGCGTGCTTGTCTGGCAGGATATGGTCAGCGGCGGCGGTCGGCTGAGCACTCTTTACGCGGGCGTTCTGCCGAACCTCGGAATTAAGGTTGACGACCACAATTACTCAATCTTTAAAAGAGAGGACCCGCAAAACCGCGAAGAATTCAGACGCGAGCTTATAGAAATGATTGACCGCCTGTATAATCATACCTCCATCTGCCTGTGGGTTCCCTTTAACGAGGGCTGGGGTCAGTTTGAGGCAAAGGAAATCGGCGAATTTGTTAAAAAGTACGACCCGACAAGGATAGTCGACCACGCAAGCGGCTGGTACGACATGGGCGGTCCCGAGCTTATAAGCGTTCACCGCTATATTCTTCCCGTAACGCTCCCGAAAATCACCGACAGACCCTTTGTTTTAAGCGAGTTCGGCGGCTATTCTCAGGTAATTAAAGGCCATGTCTGGGATGAGAAAAAGAGTTTCGGCTACAAGATGTATAAAACCCGCGCAGGGCTTACCGCAGCTTACAAAAAGCTCTATGAAAAGCAGATTATCCCCCTTATAGAAAAGGGTCTTTCCGCAGCGGTTTACACACAGGTTTCCGATGTTGAGTTCGAGGTCAACGGCATTTTCACTTATGACAGGAAAATCATAAAGATTGAAGAGCAGACAATAAGAGAGCTTAACGAAAGGATGCGTCTGTAATGGCAGGCAACGAAAAGCAGAAACTTAAGCTCCTGTATCTTTTAAAGATTTTCAGAGAAAAGACGGACGACGACCATGTGATGTCCGCCGCCGATTTTTGCGAGGAGCTGTTAAAGTACGGCATCACAGCGGAGCGCAAGTCCATCTACAAGGATATAGAGGTTTTAAAGGAGTTCGGGCTTGACATCATTTATACCGACTCCCCGAAAAAGGGCTACTTTTTGGGGCAGCGGGAATTTGAGGAGCCTGAAATAAGGCTTTTGTGCGACGCCGTTCAGGCCGCAGCCTTTATTCCGAACAACAAAAAGCAGGAGCTGCTTTCTAAAATCGGCTCTCTCACCAGCGACCATCAGTTCGGCAGCATAAAAAAGCAGGTATATATCGAAAACAGGTCAAAATGCGAAAACAACCAGGTCTTTTACAATATCGACCTTATAGGCAAGGCGATTGAGCAGAACAAAAAGATAAAACTTATATACACAAGGCGGGTTGTTTCGGATTCCAAGGAGAACGAGTACGCGGAAAGGGAGTTTGTCGTTTCTCCCTACGCAATGATTTGGAACGACGACTGCTATTACCTTGTGGGCAATTACGAAAAATACGACAATCTCATGCACATGAGAATAGACCGCATGAAAAAGGTTGATATAACCGACCAGCCGGCAAGGCATTTCTCCGAGGTCAGCGAGTACAAAATCGCCTTTGACTCCGCCGACTATGCCTCAAAGCATTTCAATATGTTTTCGGGTCCCACCGAGAGCGTCAGCCTGCTTTGCGACAACGAGCTTGTGGAGGCTGTGACCGACCGCTTCGGTCAGAACACGACCATAATAAAGTCCGGCGAAAACCGCTTTACCGCAAGGTTTGACGCGGCGGTCACTCCGGGACTTGTCAACTGGATAGTGAAATTCGGCGGCAAGATAAAGGTCGTCTCCCCCGCTGTTCTTACGGAAATGGTAAAAGAGAGGGCTCAGCAGATTTTAGAGGTTTATAACGCATAACAAGGAAGGTCAACAGCAATGGTTTTCAGGTACAAAACTAAAGGCACATGCACAAGCGAAATCGTTATGGAGCTTGACGACGAACATATAATAAAATCAATTGAATTTAAAAACGGCTGCAGCGGCAATTTAAAGGGCATAGCCGCCCTTGTGGTGGGCAGAAAGGCGGAGGAGGTTATAAATGTGCTGTCAGGCATAACCTGCGGCTTTAAAAACACCTCCTGCCCCGACCAGCTCTCAAAGGCTTTGTTTGAGGCAATCAGCAACGAGAATTAGCCAAAGCGGCTTACTTTAGAAAAAGGACTGATAAACATTACAACGGGTTTTATTTTTGCGGACGAGAACGAGTTTCCTCCTTTTGAGCAAATCATACTGAAAAACGGCGGAGAAGCCTTTGAGCAATACGGCAAGCGCTTTGTAAAGCTCGAAAAGGGCGGCGACACTTTGATAGGCGTAAAAAGCGGCGTTGGCAAGTCGAACGCCGCTGCGGGCGCGGCTTACCTAATATCCATGGGAGCCGACAGAATTTTAAACGGCGGGCTTTCGGGCGCCGTCAGCCATGTGTTCAGAGGCGAGATTATCGCCGGAGAAAGCTGCGCGGAGTGCGATTTTGACCTCAGAGCAACGGGCAGAAAGCTCGGCGAAAAAATCGAAGGATATACCGCCCTCCCCGCCGACGAGGAGCTTTTAAACGCTGCTTTGAAGATTAAAGGCATTCGGAAAGGAAAACTGGGCAGCGGGGATATGTTCCTTACCGACAAGGAGAAAAAAGAGCTTTACCTTAAAACATTCGGCATCAACGCCTTTGATATGGAAAGCGGAGCGATTGCCTGTGTATGCGCCTCAGCGGGAGTGCCTTTCCTCAGCGTAAGGAAAATCTCCGACAATGCCGACGATACCGCTGTTGAGGATTACAGAGAGCTGGACAGCCTTCAAGAGGACGATTTAGCCAAAATCCTTCTCATTATAGCGGGCTTTGAGAGCCTGATATAAACCGAAAAGCAATGAGCCGCCGAGGGCGGCTTTTTTTATGCCCATTTACCGAACACTTGTTTCGTTGACGGTTTTTGTAAAAAATTGTATAATTAGATAAAATTTTGCTATATTTTCCCGAAAAGAATTATTGGGAGTAAAGAAATGAAGAGATTTTGCATAAAGCTCACGGCTTTTTTGGCATGCATCTCCTTAATATTAAGCTCCGCAATCCTGCCCGCCGCCGCGTTTGAGCCGGACTTTGTCTTCGACTCGGGCAGCGGCTCAGCCTCTGACCCTTATATAATAAAAACCCGCAGGCAGTTTTTAAGCTTTGCCGAGGCTGTAAACTCGGGCCGCGGCTTTGAGGGTGAGCATATAAATCTCGGGGCGGATATTGAACTGAATGATGTGGGAACTGAAAACTGGCAGCTTTATGCGAAATCTTTTGTTCCGATAGGCTCTTGCTCCGACACTCCTTTTAAAGGCGTTTTTGACGGCAAGGGTTTTAGTATACGGGGGCTGTTCTGCGACAGTTCCGAGGGCGGCGGGCTTTTCGGCTTTATAAACGGCGGGGAAGTGAAAAATCTTATTCTCCTTGACTCCTTTATGTCCTCCGAGGGCGCCGCGGGGGGTATTGCCGCAGTCGCTGTTCGCGGAAAAATCACAAACTGCAAGAGCTTTGCGAGCGTCAGCGGCATAAACTCGGGCGGCATCGTGGGCATTGCCGAAAACACTGAGATTTCTTCCTCGGTAAACTACGGCGGTGTCAGCGGCGCTGAGAACGCGGGGGGCATCGTCGGCAGCGTTTCTTTGGAGTCGAAAGCGGACAAGTGCCTGAATCTCGGCGCGGTTTACTCCCCAAACAACGCGGGCGGCATTGTCTCGGACAATAAGGGCAAAGTTACAAACTGCAAAAACGCAGGCGCGGTTTCTTCTGACACTAACGCGGGAGGTATAGCCGCGAACAATTTGTGGGAGATTTCCGCTTCTGCCAATCACGGCAGCGTGAGCGGAAATGTCAGAGCCGGCGGCATTAGCGCGGTGAGCAGCCTTTCAATAAGCGACTGCTACAACGCAGGGTCAGTGTGGGGCGGTGAGTATTCCGCCGGCATAGCCGCTTTGCACGGGGAAACAAGCTCCACAACCAACTGCTACAATGCGGGAGAAATCAGGGGCGAAGGGCAAAGGGGAGCGATTTCCGCCGTATACAAACTCTTTGGTTTCAGCAATTGCTACTATCTTGACATAAGCTGCTTGGGCGGGAACGCTCAGGGAACTCCTTTAAGCCACGCTCAAATGCAGAACAGAACCAGTTTTACAGGCTTTAACTTTTTAGGAGCTTGGAGGCTCAATACCTCGGGAGAATATAAATATCCCACCCTCGCGAATACCCCCGACGCTGTAAGGGTCAGCTCCGTTGCAATAAATAAAGGCGAAGCGGAACTGTTTTTGGGCGAGAGTTTTGTTTTAAACGCCAATGCGCTCCCCGAAAACAGCACCGCAAAATATATCAGGTTTTACTCTGAAAATCCAGAAATTGCGTCAGTCACGCAAGACGGGACGGTGAACGCCGTAAATGCGGGCGAAACGAGGATTTTTGCCGAGAGCGCTGACGGCGGCTTTAGCGTTTTTTGCGCCGTTCGGGTTTTGCCGCCGAAAGACACTATCGAAATAATAAGGCTCAACAAAAATGAGCTGAATCTCCAAATAGGAGATACCGAGCAGCTTTTCTGCGAGATTGTCTCCAAAAGAGAACTAAATCTCATTTGGACAAGCGATGACTCCGATATTGCGTCGGTCAACGAAAGCGGGCTTGTTAAAGCCATATCTGCGGGCAGCGCTGTAATATGGGTCAGAACGGAGGACGGGACGCTCAGCGACAGCTGTCTTGTTACCGTAACCGAGCCATATGTGCCGGTTACGGGCATTGAGCTTAACAAAACATATATGGAGCTGGAGCAGTGGGAATGGGATTATCTCTCCGCAACTGTTCTCCCGACAAACGCCAATAACAAGGCGTTTACATGGGTCAGCAGCAATCAAAGCGTCGCCGTTGCGGAGCCTGACGGAAGGGTTATTGGCGTAGCGCCCGGAGAGGCGGACATTTTCGCCGTCACCGATGAGGGCGGCTTTATAGCAAGCTGCAAGGTAAAGGTAAAGTCCTTTTTTCAGAATGTTACCGATGTTATTGTCGAGCCCTCGGAGCTTTATTTGAGCGTGGGCGAGGAAAGGACTTTGACGGTAAAGATACTTCCCGAAGAAGCGGGGAATAAAAATGTTTACTGGATTTCCGGCAACAGTGCCGTTGTTTCCGTTAATCAAAAAGGCGAGATTAAGGCGCTCTCAATCGGAACTGCTGTTGTCACAGCGGTTGCGGAGGACGGCGGGATAACGGGCAGCGCTGTTATTACCGTAAAAGCCGCTCCCGTGCCTGTTAGCGGCGTGACTTTGAGCAAAAACAGCCTTGAGCTGATGATAGACGAGAATTTTCAGCTTTATTATGAGGTTCTCCCCCACAATGCCGACAATAAGTCTGTGCGGTTTGAAAGCAGCAACGCACTGGTTGCCACAGTCAGCCAAAGCGGGCTTGTGACGGGCAAGACTGCGGGTACGGCGGTGATTACGGTTGTTACCATGGACGGCGGCTATACAGCCTCATGCACGGTTACCGTAAAGCCAAAGCCTATTAAAGTTACGGGTGTCAGCCTTAACAAAAACGCTGTTATACTCAAAACGGGCAAAACCGAAACTTTGTTTGCGACCGTAAAGCCCCAAAATGCTGACAATAAGAAAATTATCTGGACATCGAGCAATAATTCGGTTGCGACGGTAAGTCAAAACGGCGTTGTGACCGCTTTAAAGTCCGGCACCGCAACAATAAAAGCAATTACGGAGGATGGCGGCTACACCGCCTCCTGCACTGTGGTTGTTGAGGAAAATGCCAAACTTAAACTAAAGGCGGATTCGGGCTATAAACTGGACAGCAAATTAGGGATTGTTTACAATATTAGGCCAAACACCAAAGTATCGGATTTATTAAAGAGCTTTGAAGCAGGCAAAATTGAGGTTAAAAATTCCAAAGGCAAGCTGCTGTCGGGCAGCGAAATTGTGCCGACGGGTTCGAAAATCAGTCTAATCGGCAATGACGGAGTTTCGGACACTCTCCTTCTGTCCGTTTTGGGGGATGTAAACGGCGACGGGCAGGCGGCGGCAGCCGACGCAAGACTGGTGCTGCGGTTTGTGGCAAAACTGGACAGTCCCACAGAATATCAAAAGCTCTCAGCCGATGTAAACGGCAAGGGCATAAGCGCCGCAGAGGCGAGGGCAATCCTAAGAGCCGCGGCAAAACTGGATACGCTGTAAACAAAAAAACAGGGCCTCTTTAAGAGGCCCTTAAATTTTTACCTTTAGTCGAGCTTTGCGGCTCTTCTCAGAATTGTTCTCGCAAGATTCGGATTTATCTTGTCGCCGCCGGATGCAATAAGGTGGGATTCTGTAGCCTTGTCAAGCTTTGCGGCTATTCTGAGGCCAATCCTCGCGTCCGCTGCGTCAACCTTGGAGTTTAAATCAAAGTCGTAAAGCAGATGGGGTGTGTACTCAATCACAGCGCCGCAGTGCTTGCAGACTGTCTGGTTTCTTGCCTCGGTATTGCCGTTTTTGCCTACTGTCTTCTCAGATGCGGCTTCGTGGGGAATCGGGGCAATAAACTCCCACTGGATTACCTCTTTGCCGCCTGAGTTCTTTGCGTACCTGATTCTCCTGCCCGCGGTTTCGCAGGTGGGGGCAATCTGCTCTATCCAGTCCTCATCGGTGCCGAAGTCGTAGGATGCAAGACCTGAATTAAGCGACGGTACGGGAGTCTGACCGAGAATTACGCCGGTATCAAGGCAGACTGTCTGCATAAGACCGTCCTGAGCGGCAGTGGGCTGCTTTACAACAGTCGGCTCGCTGGCTCTGTATTTAAGCCTTGGGATAAGCTCGCCTTTAATTGCTTTTCCGGTTTTCTTGTCTATTAAGATTCTCTCGCCGTCTTTTTCGTGAGTCGGGGCGGAGATGATGTCCCAATAGGTGTTCTCATCCTGCTTTTCAAAGCCGTTGTAGCCGTTTTTCTTAATGAAACTCGGCCAGTCCACATAGCACCAGTTCATGTCCACATATCCGTTAATGCCGTTTACCCTGCCTGTGTTGGAGTACTGCCACATTCCGTAGTCGCCTTTGTATGTAGTGTTCTCTTTTGTTGTATACTCGGCGACCCATACGGCTCGTCCAACCAGTATTGACGGGTCAATGTATGTTTCAAAGTGCCATTTGCTGGTGTAGATTCCGGCGTAGTAGCCCGCTTCTTCAATTTTTGTCATAAAGGCGTTTGACATCGCGGTCCACATTTCTTTGCCGAGGTCGTAGATGTTCGGGTCCTCTATGTCGTAGAAAACGGGGTATTCGAGGACTATATTGTTATTCTTTAGAGCAGAGATTACAAAGTTTGCCTCGTCAAGAGCTTCCTGAACATTAAAGGAGTCGCTGTAGAAGTACACGCCGACGGGGATGCCCGCCTTGGTGGCTCCTTCGTAGTACTCAAGGAACTTTGTGTCCATGCCTATTTTTCTGCTGACGGTGTATCTGACGCCGATTCTGAGAATCGCGGCCTCAACGCCGTCGGCTTTTACTGCGTTCCAGTTGATGTTGCCCTGATGATAGGACACATCTATAACCTTGCGCTTTAAGGTGTGGGGAAGGGTATCTCCCCTGAAAATCGTGTATTCAAGGCTTATCCAGCCTGTTTTTCCGTTGTAGGTTATCTTGCCCCAGGAGCCGTTAACCTCCGTGACATACACAACGGTGCCGTTCGGCAGAGAGTCCAAAATTGCCCCGTTTGTGCCGGGCTCTGAGCGAAGTCTCAGACTTGTGTTTACATTTACCGCATACATACCCGGCTGGAAGGTAAACTCGTCAGCCTTTGCGGTGAGTTCTCCTGCCGAAAAAATTGAAAATATCATTATAAAGCTCATTATAAAGCTTATGTATCTAAAAACATTCCTTCTTTTCTCCATATTTTCCCTCACTCTTATCTGCATCGCTGTTTGTTCCGCTTCTTACAGCCCCAAATGGGGCACGGTTTGGTTTCTTCCTTTGGCCCCTCCCCCCCATCCTTGGGTCGGGGCACGATTTAATTATGGACTGAAAAAAGTTTTTTTTCAACAGATTTCTGCATTTTCCCGTAAAGTATTGTTTTCCAAAATAATTTGCAAAGAATAGCAAAATAAAAGGCGGCAATTTTCATGCCGCCTAAATGGATTTTGAGTTTAATAAGTATCAATAATACCTTAATACCGCCACGACTTTGCCGAGGATTGTGACCTCTGTGGACAAAATCGGCTCGTAGGCGTCGTTTTCGGGCTGGAGCCTGAAGCAATCTGCGTCCTTATAAAAGCGTTTTACGGTCGCCTCATCCTCCAGCATGGCAACGACGATATCGCCGTTTTCGGCGTCGGGGGTTTTTTCGGAGATGACAATGTCCCCGTCAAGAATGCCCGCGTTAATCATACTGTCGCCGCGGACTCTGAGAGCAAACAGGGGTTTGTCGCGGGAGACCTTGCCCGAATAGGGTATATAGCCCTCTATATGTTCAACCGCCAAAATGGGCATACCTGCGGTAACGGTACCCACCAGTGGCACATTCGTCACATTGTCCGGCTGACCGAGGACCCTTATCGACCTTTTGAGCAGCGGGTCGCGGGAGATATATCCCGCCTCCTCAAGGGCGTCAAGGTTTGCCTGCACCGACGATGTGGAGCGCAGTCCCACCGCCTTGCAGATTTCCCTTATTGAAGGGGGTACCCCGTCCTGGGAGCGTTCGGCAAGATATTCATATATCCTTTTTTGAGTGTCGTTAAGGGGTTTCACCCTATCCCCGTCCTTTCTGCAGAAGGGCGTTCTAAATCTGAAAAAACTGTAAAGTTTTAGGAAAAATACTCTGTTTGCGATAAGTATAACACAAGTTTTTCAAAAAAGCAAACATTTGTTTGCACAAAATGTGAAAAAAACGGCAGCCGAAGCTGCCGTCCTGAGTTTAAGTTATTATCCGAGACCCTCTTTGTCAAAGATGTTTGCCGCCTCTATGCAGATTTCAAGAGTCTTTTCCATGCAGTCAAGACCGATGTTGATATATGTGTCGTGGCGGGTGTGGTAGTAGGTTCTGGGATTGTGGTCAACGCCGCCCAGACCGCAGGACTTGATTCCCGTGCGGGTAAAGCCCGCTGCGTCGGTTGAGCCGGGGTAAATATCGGCATAGGGAAGGTCGATGCCTACATTCTTGCCCGCTCTCCTTAAAAGCTCTCCAACCTTTTTGTCGTTGCGCACGGTGCCCGTCTGGTCAAGGGCGTAGATGGCAAGGTGCTTTGTCTCTCTCAGAGTTTCAAGGGGGATAATGATTGTTTCGATTTCGTTAAGCTCCTTGGCGTGTTTTTTGCCGAATGCCAGAGCGCCTCTGAGACCTGCCTCCTCGGAGCCTGTGATGATCACGCCCACCTCTGTGTCGTCATAGCGGAAATCGTTCTTTGCCATCTCTCTTAAAATGCCGATGGATACAAAGCAGGCGGAAAGGTTGTCGTTCGCGCCGTCTACTATTACCCTCCAGTTAATGAAGAACATAAGGGCAATATAGAAAACGATTGTAACGAGGGAGAGCCATGAAATCACATTCCATGCGCCCGCGTTCAGGTCGGGAGTGCCTTTGATTATATAGATAAGGAAAACAAACATAAGGCCAAAGGTGCTGAGGATGCCGCCGCCCATTACGGGTAAAAGGGTCTTGATTTGACCGTGGAGAGAATAGGTCCACTCATGGGCCGCGTCGGCGTGTCCGCCGAAGATTATCCTTCTCTTGGGCTCGTTCTTAGCCTTTCTTACGGCATAGACATTTACCGATTCTGCCTTTGGGAAAAGGAAGTCTATAAACTCGCGGTAGAAAAGGAACTCAAACAAGAACATGGCGATTGAGATAAGGGTTAAAACCGCTGATATGTAGGGGAATACGGGGTTCCGGACATATTTTTGCACAAAGAACAATACTACGCTGATTATCATAAGAACCGATACTATGGGGATAAAACCCATAAATCCCTTGGGATGAAGGGTAAAGGTTTCTGATTTTACTTCGTCCGCATAGTTTGCCAGTTCCTTCGCGAAATACTCCTGTGCTTTTTTCTCCGACTCGGAGCCGGGGGAACGGTTTTTGAAATTCTTGCAGACATAGGCAATTCCGTCTTTAATGTAGCTTAGGGTATCCTTGCGCAATTCGGTTGATGTTTTCATGCAGACTGTCCTCTCCTTCAAAATTTAGTTAAATTTTACCAGCAAAATGTGAAAAAAAATTTAACGACGCAAAAAAAGACGCGGGAAAATTCCGCGTCTTTCTATTAGTCCTCGCCCAAATAGGCTTTTTTGACAGCCTCGTTGTTCATAAGGTTCTCGGAAGTATCGGCAATGGTAATCTTGCCGGTTTCGAGAACATAGGCTCTGTTTGAAATAGAAAGGGACTTTTTAGCGTTCTGCTCAACCAACAGGACGGTTGTGCCGTTTTTGTTTATTGTCTGAATAATCTCGAAAATCTCGGCGACGAAAATCGGAGAAAGTCCCATTGAGGGCTCATCAAGGAGCATCAGCTTGGGATTGGACATAAGTCCCCTGCCGATGGCAAGCATCTGCTGCTCGCCGCCGCTGAGAGTTCCCGCTATCTGATTCTTTCTTTCCTCAAGTCGAGGGAAGCTGGCGTAAACTCTTTCGAGATTTTCCTTAAACTCCTTTTTGTCGTCCCTTGTGAAGGCGCCGAGTTTCAGATTGTCGTAGACGGTCAGGTTCTGGAAAATGCGCCTGCCCTCCGGGACATGAGCCATGCCCATCCGCACGATTTTGTGGGCGGCGGTCTTGGTTATGTTCTTTCCGTCAAACTCGACGGTGCCGCTCTTTGCCGGGACGAGTCCCGTTATTGTATTGAGAATGGTTGTCTTGCCGGCGCCGTTTGCGCCTATGAGGGCTATAATCTCGCCCTCGTTTACCTCAAAGGATATGCCCTTGATGGCTCTGATGACGCCGTAGCTTACCTCTAAATTGCTTACCTTTAATAATGCCACTGAGCTTCCCCCTTACTCGCCGAGATAGGCTGTGATGACCTGCGGGTCCTTTAGCACTTTCGATGTTTCGCCGCTGGCAAGCTCGGTGCCGAAGTTGAGAACGGTAATCCTTTCGCAGATGCCCGCGACAAGGCGCATATCGTGCTCTATAAGCAGGATTGTCATATTGAATTCGCCGCGGACGAATCTGATTGTTTCCATAAGCTCCGCGGTTTCGTTGGGATTCATGCCTGCGGCGGGCTCGTCAAGAAGAAGGAGTTTGGGATTTGTAGCCATTGCCCTTGCGATTTCAAGCTTTCTCTGCTTGCCGTAGGGAAGGCTTGCCGCATTGTGGTCCTTTACATTGTCAAGGTCGAAAACCTTGAGAAGCCTTAAAGCCTCCTCGTTCATCTTCTTCTCCATGGAGAAGTAATTGGGCAGCCTTAAAAAGCTGGAGGCAAGGCTGTACTTCATTCTCTGATGAAGGGCGACCTTAACATTGTCAAGAACGGTCATATTTTTAAAGAGCCTTATGTTCTGGAAGGTTCTTGCTATGCCGTGGTTGCAGATTTCGGTAGGCGATTTGCCCGTAAGGTCAACGCCCGCAAGGCTGAAACTGCCCGTTGTGGGCTTGTAAACGCCTGTGAGAAGGTTGAACACCGTGGTTTTGCCGGCTCCGTTGGGTCCGATAAGACCGTAAAGCTCGCCTTCTTCTACTTCTATGTTAAATGCGTTAACCGCATTAAGGCCTCCGAAGGAGATACCCAAATCAACCGTTTTAAGCATTATCATCTGTTGCTCCCTCCTTACGACGACCGGCGAACAGTGTTTTTGGCATAATTCTCTTGCGCAATTCCACGAGCTTCGGGTTGGATGTGAATATCATGAGAAGTATCAGGGATATTGCGTAAATCAGGAGTCTGTACTCCTCGGCGTCTCTCAGTATCTCGGGCAGAGCCGTAATTGCAGCCGCCGCGACTACCGAGCCGAAGAGATTGCCCATGCCACCGAAGACCACCATCAAAAGCGCCTCAATCGAAAGGTTGTAGGTAAAGTCCGAGGGCTCCAAATTGCTCTTGAAGAAAGCGAACACCACGCCTGCCATTCCCGCAAAGAATGCGGAGATTGTGAAGGTCATTACCTTATAGCGGTTTATGTTTATGCCTATTGACTGAGCGGCTATTGCGTTGTCTCTGATGGAGTTTATTGCTCTGCCGTGACGGGATCTGGTAAAGTTTGAAATCAGTATAAAGCTTACTATAACAACCGCAAACATGTATAGGAACTGCTTGCCTCTTGCTCCCAGGCTGGGGACGCCGATAAGTCCCCTTGTTCCGCCGAGAGCGGGAATTATCTTTACAAATGAACGGATCAGCTCACCGTAGGCAAGGGTTACTATCGCCAGATAGTCGCCTCTGAGCCTTAAAATGGTGGAGCTTATGAAGAATCCGAAAAGGGCTCCGGTAATGCCGCCTATAATAAGGGCGATTACGAATACCAAGGGCAGCGGCAGATTCGCGTTTACGGCGAAGTATCCGCCGGCGTATGCTCCCACGCAGAAGAAGCCCGCGTGACCCAGCGACAGCTCGCCGAGGGAACCTACTACGAGATTCAGCGACATGGCAAGTATGATGCTGGAGCACATTTTGAGAAGGATTGCCTGCTGGCTCCTTGTTAACTTGCCTTCAAACATCAGAACGGAAATTAATATGTAAAGTACGATTAATACCGAAGTGAAGATGAGTGACTTTGATTTAAGCAGTTTTTTCATCCCAAAGCCCCCCTTAAACCTTTTCAATCTTGGTCTTGCCCAAAATGCCGGAGGGCTTTAACACAAGCATGATGATGAGTATTGCGAACGCGACGCCGTCCGACGCGGGACGAAGGGTATCGGGAAGATAGCCGATAGCCAGCGCCTCGATAAGTCCGATAAGTATTCCGCCGAGGGCTACGCCGGGAATGCTGCCGATGCCGCCGAATACGGCCGCGGAGAATGCCTTTATGCCGAATACCGAGCCTGTATAAGGCTCAATCTTTTGATACTTTGCTATGTAAAGTACGCTGGCGAGTCCCGCGAGAGCGGAGCCTATAAAGAAGGTGATGGTAATTGTTTTGTTTACATCAATGCCCATGAGCTGAGCCGCTCCCCTGTCCTCAGACACCGCGAGCATAGCCTTTCCTGTCTTGGTGTTCTGTATGAAGTAGTTAAGCGCAACCATTATTGCAAGAGTTGTAATCCAAATAAGTATCGATACGCCATCAATCCTCACAGGACCCACATAAAAGGTGGGGAGCTTAATAAAGCCGGAGATGAGCTTAAGCTCTGATGTAAAGGTTAAAAGCGCAATATTCTGGAGCAGGTAGCTGACGCCGATAGCTGTAATAAGGACGGAAAGAGGAGATGCGTTTCTAAGGGGGCGATAAGCCAAAAACTCAATGATAATGCCCAGCAAAGAGCAGACGATTACCGAAGCGACAACCGCCGCGGCGATGCCCAAATCCTTTTGCAGGAACATTACATAAATTGCGTAGCCGCCCACCATGATTATGTCGCCGTGGGCGAAGTTAAGCATTTTGGCGATGCCGTAAACCATTGAGTAGCCCAGCGCGACCAGCGCGTACACACTGCCCAGGTTCAGTCCGTCCATTACGAAGTTGAAAAAAACCTGCATAAAGATTATCACTCCTAAGTTTCGAGCGCAGACAAACAGTCTTTTTATTAAAAAGCAAAAACTTTGAATGAGTCTGCCGATTTCCAGAATTTGTTTACTTTGGTTTTGCCTTAAAGCGTTGTAACGCTAAAGTAATAAAGGTTGCAATAACTTAAATTATAGTATCAAAATTCACCGAATTCAATCGAATTAAAAAATTTTCTGATATTTTACATTATAATTCGCTAAAATACAATAAATTTGTCGGGTTGATTTTTGCCTTTTTCCGCCGCCTGCGGGGCTTGGCGGATTCGCTGCTGAGTATTTCGCCGCCGCTTGAACCGCCGCGGGCGGGCATTTCGCTTGCCGCCGAATAAGGGGATGCTTTGCCGCCGTTCCCTTGCGGGGTCGGGGCGCTGCGGCACCTGACCGCCAAGGGCGGTTTTTTTCTTGCCGCCGTACCCCCCCTGACGCTGATTTGCCACCAGCGGCATAAGTGATTTTCCGCGGAGCGAGAAAAGTCTTGTTAATTGAAAATATATTTTTATTTGTCGCCTTTATTCAAGAATTTTATGGGCAATTCGGGGAGAGTGTGTTTTAAAGCCCAAAAAGCGCAAAAATTTGGATTTTCATTTATATATAAACTCTAAATCCATATGCGCTGTAAGTTTATTTTTAGGCGATTTATACAATTTCACACCCACAAAAAATGCACAAAACAGCACCGGGGTATCTGAGTGATATCCCAGTGCATTAATATCTCAGTAATTATATCACTTGTCGGCTCTGATTACAAGGCTTTTTTATTATTTCCGCGCTAGTCCGCGTTCCACTCGTGGATATTGGCGTAAACATTGAGACTTGCGCCCACGGGCTTTACTTCCTTGTCAATGCCGCGGGAGTAGTAGAGGACGCCCATTCTGAAAACAAGGGGTATAAAGGGGCTTTCTTCCACGAACTGACGGCAGAACACCGACTCGGAGATTGTGCCGCCCACATAGTCGAAATACGCCTTGGCTATGGGGGATTCGGGGTCAATGCCAAAGGACAAAGCTCCGTCGGCTTTAAAGAACTCGGACAAGTCCATATTGTTTAAAAGCCTTGTTTCACCGATATACAAATCGTAATTGCCGGCGTTTAAAGCCTCTTTGTACTGCTGTGTGGTCAGTTCTCTGACGGTGATTTTGATTCCCGCCTCTTTAAGGCTGCCCGCAACAGACTTTGCAAGCTGAACTTTAAACTGATTCTCCGACGGACAGATTAAAGTGAAACTTAAAACTCCCCTGCCGCCCCTTCTTACGCCGCCGGAGGTGAACTGATTGTAGCCCAGCTCCTCCCAAACCTCGATGCCCTCCTTAATGTTGTCGGCAAAGTAGGAGTAGCTTTGCTTTGCGGGGTTGACGGGAGCCTGAGCGGGCAGGGCGTTGCCCGAATACACTCTTGTGCTGATGTCCGAGCGGAGAATGGTGCGGGAAAGGGCGTTCCTGACCGCCTTGTCGGAGAGCACATAGTTTTTGCTGTTTACGCCCAAATACACAAGGTTATTGAGAACCGCGCCCGTCTGAGCGGCGTCGGCTCTGCGGACGGCTCCTGAGGACAAATCGTCAAAGCAGGCGTCCAGCTCTCCCGTTTCGAGTATGAATACGGGGGACACGCTCTCTCCTATGGGTATGAGCCTTATAGTCCTTGCGATGTCGTTGTTCTCCCTGTAGGAGGGGTTCGGCTCCAAAAGGTACTCGCCGTTTTCGGCTCTGTATATGTATCTTCCGCTGCCTTTAGGCACCTGTTCGCTTTGGTCGGCGGTGTTTTGCTTTACTATCGGGAAATCAAGCAGGCTAAGCGGTGAGAGCGTGGGCTGTTTAAGCGCAAAACGCACTTCGTACCTTCCCGCAGCCTCGCAGGAGCTGAAGGCCGAAAGCTGAGTTTTGTACGAGGGCGAGAGCCTTGCCTGATGGAAGGAGTAAACCACATCCGCGCTTGTAAGCAGGCTTGAGTCGCTGAAGGTTATGCCCTCTTTTAAAATGACCTTTATATTAAGGCCCTCCTCCACAGCCTCAAGGGCAACGGAAGGGACGGGCATATATTTTTCGTCAATCACATAGAGGGAGTCGAACATCAGGGGCACGAGGCTGATATTTCTCACGCCCTTTAAAAAGAAGGGGTTAAGGCTGTCCTCCAAAGAAAAGGGCAGGCGCACCCTGTCAACTTGCTGAGCGGGTCTTTTCGTTTCGCCGCCGATTTTTGTTTCGGAGCTTGCGTCCTCCGTACCCGGCTCCTTTCTGAAGCAGGAGGAGAAAAGAATTACAAAGGATAAAATCAGCGCGATTATTTTTAAGGACTTTTTCATATTCCTTTTCCTTTATTCTATGGTAATTGCTTCGACGGATAGGGCTTTGCCCGTTTTTTCGTCTATGGAGAAAATGCAGGCGTTCATGCTGACCTTTCCGGCGGGGTTTTCGAACCTTACGGGCATGCCTGTTCTGAGCTTTTCGATTGCGAGAGAAGGCTCAACGCCCAGAACCGAGTGTACGGGACCCGTCATGCCAAGGTCGGTGATGTACGCTGTGCCTTTAGGCAAAATGCAGGCGTCGGAGGTCTGCACATGGGTATGAGTGCCGAAAACCGCCGAGACTCTGCCGTCAAGATAGAAGCCCAGAGCCTTTTTCTCCGCCGTGGCCTCAGCGTGGAAGTCCACTATAATGTTTTTTATGTCTTTAAGTTCATTCAGAATTTCGTCCACCTTGTCAAAGGGGTTGCTTGCCGACTCCATGTAAACGGTGCCCGCAAGGTTTATTACGGCGACTGAGAATCTGCCTCTGTCTATAATCCAGAAGCCCTTGCCGGGGGTGGTGTGGTGGAAGTTGGCGGGGCGGATTACGGGAACCGATGAATTCAGATACTCGTAAACCTCATGCCTTCTGAAAACATGGTTGCCCGTTGTGATAAGGTCAACGCCGCTCTCCAAAAGATAATTCGCCGATGAGGGGGTAATGCCGTTGCCCTGAGCGGAGTTTTCTCCGTTGGCAATGCATATGTCTATTTGATTAAGTTTTTTTATGGCCGGCAAGTGGGCGCGAAGAAACTCGCATCCCTGTGTACCTACCACATCGCCGATTGCCAAAATATTCATGATTTGCCCCTTTCAAACCCTCTTATAAACGAAAACGGCAAGCGGATAGCCGCCTGCCGTAAATTCACTCTTTGCAAATAAAAGCACTTTTAAGTTCTGTGCCGTTATTTTGCATATTCAACGGCACGGCTCTCTCTGATAATATGAACCTTAATCTGTCCGGGATATTCAAGCTCATCTTCAATCTTCTTAACAATATCACGGGCAACAAGTATCATCTTGTCATCCGAAACTGCTTCGGGATTGACTATGATGCGAACCTCTCTGCCTGCCTGAATTGCAAAGGACTTTTCAACACCCTCAAAGGATGTCGCGATTTCCTCCAGCTTTTCAAGGCGCTTGATGTAGCTTTCAAGGTTTTCACGCCTTGCGCCGGGTCGCGCGGCTGAAATAGCGTCCGCCGCCTGAACAAGACATGCCACAACGGTCTTGGGCTCGGTATCTCCGTGGTGAGCCTCTATAGCGTGGATTACCTGATCGTTCTCCTTATACTTCTTGGCGAACTCTGCGCCCAACTGCACATGGGAGCCGTCAAACTCATGGTCTATCGCCTTGCCTATATCATGCAGGAGACCTGCTCTCTTCGCGAGTTTAACATCCGCGCCCAGCTCCGCAGCCATAAGACCTGCGATATGTGAAACCTCAAGGGAGTGGTCAAGCACATTCTGACCGTAGCTGGTGCGGTACTTTAAACGGCCCAGGAGCTTTACGATTTCCGGATGTACGCCGTTTATGCCGGCCTCGATAACCGCTCTTTCGCCTGTCTGCTTAATTGTTGCCTCAACCTCGCGGCGGGCTTTGTCGTACATTTCCTCAATGCGGGCGGGATGGATTCTGCCGTCGGCAATGAGTTTTTCTAATGTCAGCCTTGCAATCTCTCTCCTTACCGGGTCAAAGCTGGAGAGGGTGATTGCCTCGGGCGTGTCGTCAATGATTAGGTCAACGCCTGTAGTGGTCTCAAGGGCTCTGATGTTCCTGCCCTCGCGTCCGATGATTCTGCCCTTCATTTCGTCATTGGGCAGAGCGACAACGGAAACGGTAGCCTCTGCGGCGTGGTCGGCAGCGCACCTTTGAATAGCGGTGGATATAATCTCCCTTGCCATCGCTTCCGCTTCTTCAAGGGTCTTTTGCTTATGCTCCATGAGCATGACTGCCTTTTCGTGCTCAAGGGAATCCTCAAGGTTTTTAAGCAGGTATTCCTTTGCCTGCTCCTGGCTGAATCCCGAAATTCTCTCCAGCATTTCGTACTGGCTTTTCTTCAGGGTTTCCAGCTCTTCAAGTCTTTCGTCAACGGTTTTGAGCTTTTTGTTTAGGGTTTCGTCCTTTTTCTCAAGGGCGTCCAGCTTTTTGTCAAGGCTCTCCTCTTTTTGAATCAAGCGGCGCTCCTGACGCTGAATTTCCGTTCTGCGCTCACGAATTTCACGGTCCGCCTCTGTGCGCAGCTTATGAATTTCGTCCTTTGCTTCGATAATTGCTTCTTTTTTCTTCGTTTCTGCCTGAGCAATAGCTTGACTGACTATTCTGTTTGCTTCGTCAGTAGCCGAGCCTATTGTTCTTTCTGCTACTTTTCTTCTGTAAACGCTGCCGAGGGCAAATCCTACTCCAAAGAGTATGACCCCGCCAGCGACTATTGCGGCTATCAGAATCAGGTCCAAGCAATGCACCTCCTTGTTTTTTGTAAGTCGGACGCTCTTTGCGCCCAAATCTACGGAAGTGCCGAAAATCAATAATATTCACATTTTTTGACATCTGCCCACTGCGTATAATGGGCCTATACACAAAAAATATAGCGTCAAAACAGCCCTGCTTATATTAAATCAGCCCAAGCTGTTATCATCGATTAATCGGCAATCCGGAAAAATGCTTGAATAAGTGCTGATGACACAATAATGCCAAATATATTTAACCGTTATTTCACAGCAGCGAACTACTGACGAAAAACATAAGTCAAATAAAAGCGCAAAGCCGCACTTTGAAAATATTTTAACTCTTTATCGTATTAATGTCAAATGTTTTATTTCGCATACGCATAAAATTTAGACTTTCTTTACAATTTAAGCCGTTTTTCGCATGTTTATACCTTCTCAAATCGCCAATTCCGCCCACGCCGCGTCAGAGGCGGGAACGGCGCTCTGTCAGGGGTCTCCGCTCCCTCTGTTGTTGGGCGCAGGGGCGGGAATGGGCCTTTGCCGTGGGAACGCAAGCGCCGCTCGGGACGGGGTTTATTTTGTCCGCGCGGAAACCGCAAAGCGGGAGTGCCGCTAACTCGGGCAATCTCCGCTCGGGCGGATTCGGCTCTCGCCGCTCGGGGCGGGCGGGAAAACACGCCGCAAGGAAACTTCCCCGCCGGGCGGGGCTCGCTTGACATAGGCACGCGGGGAAACACCTCACTCAAGGCGGGTATGCGCTGCCCCAAAATCGGCGGCGTTTTCCTTGATTTAGAGCTATTGCCAATTTTAGTATTGGTAAAAAAGACTTGCATATTCCACGGGAATGCTTTTGTGAAGGTGCAGAGAGTAGATTTCGGCTGAGACTTTTTCGTAAGGCATATTCAGAATTTCCGCCGCGGCTCTGAGGTAAACTTTGAGCTGACCCGCATAGCGGCTGACAAGGAGAGCGGTTGAATTCAGTCTGTCGGTCTTATAATCCACCACCACTGCCCTGCCGTCCTTTATGTAAACAAGGTCAATTCTGCCTTGCACGAGGATTTTCTCATCGGACTCCGCGTCCCGCAGCTCGGGGAAAACCGAGGAGGCGGGAATTTGAATCGTGAAATTCCGCTCCCTGAGCACCGAGTCGGCTGTAACGATATTTCTCGCCGTTTCGCTCTCAAGGAAAATCGAAATATCCTCTTTCGATACGGCGCTTGCCTCCCTTTCGGTCAGCTGACCCGAGACAACAAGCCTTTGAATTTCTGAGTCTATATCCTTCATAGCCGCCTTAAAGTCGCAAAGCTGGAGGAATTTGTGGTTTGCCGTACCCATATCGGCGGCGCTCATTTCCTCGCCATAGGCAAATGAGGGCTTTGTCTGAGCAAAGAAATCGGAGTTAAAACGCACGGCGAAAAGCTCGGAGGCGGACATCTTTGCGGGAACGGCCGAAAGGGGAATGTAGGGGTAGACAAAGTCCGCCCTCTTTTCAATTTCTCTCAGCATCTCCTCATTGACACCGCATTCTTCTGTTACTTCTTCCGCAGACTCTGAACCCTGCCGGTTTATTACAAGACTTAGCTTGAAGTCAGCGGGCAGAGTATCGATTATGGCGTCGGCGCCGGCAATCTCCCTTAAAGCAGCGGCTTCGGGGTGCCTTAAAAGTCCGCAGAGCAGAAGGTCCAAAAAGCTCTGGGCGGTGTTTACCGCATAGGGGCTGAGCTTTCCTTTAACGGGCGTGACGGCAAGGGTTTTGCTGAGTTTTCTTTCGGCCGATTCGACGGTGCCAACCATAATCAGAGCCTCTCTGGCTCTGGTCATGGCGACATACAAAAGCCTTAAATCCTCTGCGGCGCCGTTCTTTTTGGCAAGCAGCTCGGTTGCGACGGAGGGGATTGTTTTATAGACATTCATTCTTTCGGGATTCTTTATCTTGATGCCCGCTCCCGTTTCGGGGGTGACAAGGTGCTTTTGATTGGGATTGGTAAGCGATTCGGCGCAGTTTGCGATTATCACAAAGGGGAACTCAAGACCCTTTGACTTGTGAATCGTCATAATGCGCACCACATCGGCGCCCTCCGAAACCGCCGAGGCGGAGGGCAAAACGGCGCTGATTCTTTGAAGGGCGTCCATCTTTCTTATAAAGCCCGAAAGACCCGTACCCTTGTTTTTCTCGTACTCCTCGGCGTATTCGCAAAGGAGAGAAAGATTCGCCTTTCTTTTGTCGCTGCGGCTCATGGCTCCCACTATGGACATAAAGCCCGTCTTTTCATAAAGAGCCCTGATAAACTTTGCGGTGGGCATTATCCCTGAAAGGTTTCTGAGCAGATGAATATCGTTATAGAGAGATATTGCCTTAATATTGCCCTTGGCGGCGTAGAGTTTCAGGCAGGAGTAAAGGGAGCCTTTCATGTCAAGGCTTCTCAGCTCCGCTATTTCATCGGGGGTAAAGCCGTAAATGGGCGAGAACATAAGGGCAAGCAGGTCCACATCCCTTGAGGGGTTGTCGATTGCCCTCAGGAATGAAAGCATAACGGAGATTTCACTCGCTCCGAAAAAGCCCGTCTTTTCCTCCGCGTAGGCGTCAATGCCCTGATTTATAAGGGCGTTGCGGTAAATTGCCGCGTTGTTTTTCGCCGACCTTAAAAGTATCGCGAAGTCGGAAGCTCTTACGGGGCGTTTCTTATCCTTCTGACCGACCAAAACGCCGCTTTCTATGGTCTTTTTTATAAATGAGGCTATGTAGGCCGCCTCAGACTCTATTTTGGTATCCGAATTTTCCTTTTTGTTATATTCGAGAATATGAAGGGCGACTGCGGGGTTCTGACGCTTTTCCTCCTTGTCGTAGTCGGCGCCCGCTGTCATGGCGTGACCGTCCGTGTACTCAACCTCGCCCGCCTCTTTGGACATAAGCTGGCTAAATATAAAGTTTACAGCGGAGATTATGCCCCGCCTGCTTCTGAAGTTCCTGTCAAGGAAGAGCCTTGCGGGGAATCTCCTTTCCTCGTAGTCTGACGAGGTTTCGAGAAGATTTATAAATATTGTGGGCATGGCGAGCCTGAACCTGTAAATGCTCTGCTTTACATCGCCCACCACAAACAGCTTTTCGCCGTCGCTTGACAATGCCCTGAATACGGTGTTCTGAAGCTCGTTGGTGTCCTGGAACTCGTCAATCAGAACATGCTTTATTCCGGAGGCAAGCTCCTTTGCCAGCTCTGTTTTGACCAGCGCTCCGTTTTCTTCTTTTACGAGAAGGGACAAAGTGAGCTGATTTAAAACCGAGAAGGAGTAGGCGTTTTTGGCCTTCATCTCCTCAAAAAGCTTTGCAGCATAGGTTTTGGCGGCGAAAATAAGCTCCTTTGCAACGGGCAGCAGCAGCTCCATGTCCTCTTTATGCTCATCGGAAGTGGCGCAAAGGTATTCGGTGAGCTGTTTAAATACTTCCTTTGCCTTATCCCTTTTGCCCTTGGCGGCGGACTTGAAAATACTGTCGCCCCTGACTGTGGGGATTCTGCCGAAGCTGAAGGTGTTCACTTTTTCATAAAGCTCGTCCCACTGACCGTTTTCCGCGGCGTCAAGCACTTTTTTGTACCGGCGGATTTCGTCCTCAAGAAAATCTATGTAAAGCTCCGAGAGCTTTTCGTCATTAGATGAAATCTCAATGGCGTCATTAAGGAGAGAAACGCAGAAGTTTACAGCCTCGACTACGGTTTTTCTGATAACAGCGTGCCAGATTCCCTCGCCGCTGTTTTCGTAAAGCTCTATTACGCTGTCCAGCCACTTTTCGGGGAAGGGGAAAACCATGGCCTGCTCATAGAGCCTTGAAACAAACTCGCCCAGACTGCTGTCGTCCCTGCCGTCGCTGAGGATGTCCGCCATGCGTCTGAAAGGCTCGCCCCTTTCCACATACAGCTCCTCCAGCACCATGTCGAGGATGTCCTTTTTTAAGCTCTCCTCCTCAGAACCGTCAAGGGGTCTGAAGTCGGGGGAAACGCCCGCAAGGTGGAAGTTTTCTCTGAGAAGCTTTATGCAAAAGGAGTCCATGGTGCAGATGTTCGCGCTTTCGATGCCGATTTTGAGGCGATTTAAGCGGGAGCTGAAGGGGTTTTCGGCTATTTTCTCGTTTATCGCCCTTTTTATTTTCTGCCGCATTTCGTTGGCGGCGGCGTTTGTAAAGGTGACCACCAAAAGCTCGGAGGGGTCGACCGGCTCCGCGTCGTCTAAAAGAATCTCAATAACCCTTTCTACCAGAACGGCGGTTTTGCCTGAGCCCGCCGCCGCGGAAAGGGCTATGGAGCCGCCTCTGAGCTCAATGGCTCTTTTCTGCTGGTCTGTCCAGTTCACCTTAGACATAGTTTCCTCCTAAACTGCGCCGCTAATTTTTATTCCTCATTCATGCCCGCCGCATTAAAGATTTCCTGCCATGCAGCGTCGTCGTCAAGGTCATAAAGCTGTCTTACGGGGCCGTCCTTTTCCCTGCCGCAAACCGCGTTGTAGTCGCAGCTCTCGCAGACTTTGTTTTCCGTGGGCAGAGCCGAAACATTTCCCTCCCTGAGAGCTGTCGCCATGTCCTTGATTTTCTTGTCTATGTACTCCTTCAGAGCCTTAAACTGCTGGAGGGAATATACCGAGCCTTTGACAAAGCCTGAGGCGTCAATAAAGGCGGGGATGAAAATTCCCGTGCCGCTTGAGTCCATGCCCATTATTACCTCGGGCAAATCAAGGATTAGACCCTTCATCTTGCCGAGTTTGAGTTTTTTCTCCCTTTCCTCGTCCTCGGAAAGATGTCTGCCTTCTTTAATTACCTCAGCCCTTGCGGGGACATAGAGCACGCCCGCGGGGAGAAGCTCATCGCCGTACCTCGCTCCCCCGTTTTCGCAAAGACCTATAAGGTATATGAGCATCTGCATGCTAAGTCCGTTAAGAATGTCTTTTATCTTAAATCTGCCCTTTGCCACGCCGCCTGTCTTGTAGTCCATGACTCTGATATATGACCTGCCCGACTCCTGCATAATGTCCACCCTGTCAACGGTGCCGGTGATGGCAACGGCGGAGCCGTCGGGGAGAATCAGCTCATAGGGTCTTACCTCTCCGTCGTAGGACATTTTAAGCTCCACATCTTTAATCCTGAATCTGCTCAGCTTAAACTCCTCGATAAGGCGGATGAGCACCTCGTATACGGTTTCCGCCTGTTTTTCCAGAACATATCGGTTGCGGGCGGAGCTTTCGTGCATTGAGCCGAGGTATCTGTCGGAATACTCGGTCACGGCGGAGTGTATAAGGGCTTTAAGCTCCTCAGCGGGCAGGGCGCTCAGCTTTTCTATGCCCTGCTCGGAGATAAGCTTTTCAAGAGAATAGTGCACGGCGGTGCCGCTTTTTGAAAAGTCAAAAACGGCGGCCTTTAAGGGCTTTGCCCTGACGCCGTAGCGGCAGAAGAACATAAAAGGGCAGCGGTAGAAGGTCTCTACCTTTGAAGGGCTTATAAACATCTTTTCGCCGTAGAGCTTTTTCGCGCTCTCCTTGTCGGCAAAGGAGATGCTGCCCCTTGTTATAAGTCTGTTAATAGCCTCCACCCTGCCCTTAAACTCCTCGCGGCTTTGGGCGAACGCTTTGAGGGTCGCCGCTGTGTCGGTGTTTTCGTTCCACATTATCGCCGCCTGCTCAAAGGCCGACTCGGCGCTCTCTATTTTTTCCATAGGCTCCATCATGGAAAAGTCCACCTTGCGGCATTTGGGGAAAAGACTCTCCACCATGGTGACGATTTCCGAGGGGAGCTTTTCGGCGCCTGTGAAGGTCGCAAGGGAGTAGGTTATATAAAGGCTGTCGGTGGCGGCGGTGAGGGCTGAGTAGACGATGAATCTCTCCTGAGCCGCCTTGTATTCGTCGGCGCAGGCAAGCTCGATGCCCGCGTTTAAGAGGGCGCGCCTTTCCCTGTCGGTGAAAATGGCGCTGCTTTCAAGGGGCGCGGGGAACTCGCCCTCGTTGGCGCCCGCAATAAATACCACCTTGGGGGAGGATGTTCTTATCCTGTCCGCGCTGCCTATGGTAACAGCGTCAAGACCCTTGGGGATACTGCCTATCTCGCGGCTTGAAATCAGGGTGTTTAGTATTGCGTAAAACTCCCTGGGGGAGTAGTATTCGTCGCCTAAGAGATTTGCTATGTCGTCAAGGCTCTGCATGAGAATATCCCATACCCGCTCGCACTCAAGGGCATAGGGCATATTGCCGCTGTCATTGAGGAGTATTGCGTATTCTTTCAGAGCCTCCCTTGCGTCCATTTCCTCGATGAACTCATAAAGAGCCTTTGCGCACTCCTTGCCGCTGCCTTTCTCCAAAGCGGCTTTAAGCTCCAAAAGCGGTTCAACAACCGCGAGTCTTAGCTCGTTTATCTTGTTGAGCGTAGTTTTATCCTTGTCGGTAAACTCAAAGCCGTAGCCATCAGGGTGCTTTGTCCATTCGGTCAGCCACTCCGATTTGTCTATCTGCCAGATAAGCACATAGGACTCAAGAAGGGAAATGTCCTCAACGCTGAGAGGCGTCAGTCCCGTCTTTAAAAAGCGCATTATAAGCTCTGTGCCGAAACCCTCGGCGGCGATTCGGGCGGCTGAGAGGACAAACTGCATCAGCGGGTCGGTGTCAAGGGGTCGGAGATTGTCCTCAAAAACCGGTATGCCGTACTTTTTAAAGGCGGCGGAGACGGCGGTGCGCATTTGATTGGGCATGCGCTCAATAACCACAATGTCCCTTGCCCTGATTCCCCGCTCCCTTATGAGCTTCTTTGCGGTCAGGGCTATGTACTCGCTCTCCTCCATGTAGTTCGCCGCGCAGGCGATGGTGATATTGTCAGCGGGCAGGCTGTAGACATGGGGGTTGACGCTGTAAATATTCTTCTCAAGGGCTCTGAGCTCAGGGGAATTGTAGCGTTTTAGAATCGGCGGGAAGTTATTGTACTTTGAGGGGCCCGAAAGATACGCCGGCTTGCCGAAGGGTACCCCCGCCCTTTTAGCTATTTCCCTGAGCTGATTTATTGTTCTGACGGTATGACCGAAGGGGCCAATTCCCGGCGCCTCGTCGTAAAGGAACTCTGAAGTCAGACTTACATACACAGCGTCCGCCTGACGCACCATCAGCTCTATGACGTAAAGCTCCTGCTTTGTAAAGCCGGCGAAGGCGTCAAGGAAAATAAGCTTTTTCTCAAAGGGTTTGTGCTCTCTTGAGAGCCTTATAAGCTGGCTCATGGCGTCGCCGTCGGGGACGGTTTGCTTTAAAATCGCCTCAAAGGTTGAGAAGATAAATGAAACCTCAGCGGTTTTCTCCCTTAAAAAGTCGGAGGAAAGAGACTCCCCCGTGCTTCTGAGATTTTCGGGCGAAACGCCTAAAGCTCTCAGCTCGTTATACAGTGACAAAAGCTCGGAGATTATTTGCTCATTTGCGCATGAATCCTTGTAGAACTTTAAGCTCTCGGACAAAGAGGACAGCACCATGCACATTGTGGCGGCGGCAAGACCCTTGTCCGGCTCGGAGGGGGATGAGGGCTCGTATTTCTCTCTTAGTTTCTGCCCCAGCCTTGAAAAGCTGAGTATGTCAAGGCTCTGCATTTTGTCGGCTCCCAGACGGCTCAGCATTGCCTTTTCGCTCTCATATGAAAACTGCTCGGGCACAAGGAGAATAAGGTTTTCCCTGCCGACCCTTATAAAGTCGGCGATGAGATTTCTTATAAACTCCGTTTTTCCGCTCCTTGCTCTGCCGAGGACCAGATACAGCATATATAAACACTTCCTTTAAGTAAAACCTGCAAAATTCATTATACAGAAATTTAAGGCAAATGGAAATAGTACCCTGACAAAAGCCTAAATTCTGTACCATTATCGCCCCATAAACATTTACTTGAAGCTGTTCAGGTGGTATATTGATATTAGAAAGAAGCTAAGAAGGTGATTTATTGAAAACCGTTCATCATAAAGCGGATTTTTGCGTAGTAGGCGGCGGAATGGCGGGCACAATAGCCGCGATAGCCGCTGCCCGTCACGGGCTTAAAGTTGTGCTCATGCAGGACAGACCCGTTCTCGGCGGCAACGCCTCCAGCGAAATCAGAATGTGGGTCTGCGGCGCAAGGGGCAAGGACAACAGGGAGACGGGAATTCTGGAGGAGATTATCCTCGAAAACCATTACCGAAACGAGGACAGGGTCTATACCGTCTGGGACAGCGTTGTGTATGAAAAGGCGTATCTCGAAAAGAACATAACCCTGCTTTTAAACTGCACCTGCATTGACGCAAAGCGCGAGGAAAACCGCATATTAAGCGTAAAGGGCTGGCAGATGACCTCGGAAACCTATCATATTGTAGAGGCGGAGTATTTCGCCGACTGCTCGGGCGACTCCATTCTCGCTCCCCTTACAAACGCCAAATACATGCTGGGCAGGGAGAGCAGGGACGATTTTGGAGAGTCTTTAGCCCCAGCGGAGCGTGACAATAAAACGATGGGTCTTAGCTGCCTTCTTCAGATTAGGGAAACCGACTCGCCTAAAAAGTTTATAAAGCCGGAATGGGCAAGGACCTTTAAGACCGACGAGGAGCTTAACTTCAGAAACCACAGAATGGGCACTAACTTCTGGTGGATAGAGCTTGGCGGCGACAGGGACAGCATTCACGACACAGACGATTTAAGGCATGAGCTGCTTAGCATAGCCTTCGGAGTATGGGACCATCTTAAAAACCAGGGTGACCACGGCTTTGACAACTGGGTTCTTGACTGGATAGGCTTTCTTCCCGGCAAGAGGGAGAGCCGCCGCTATGTGGGCGAGCATATTATCACCCAAAACGATGTGGAGGCGGGCGGCAAGTTCAGCGACACAGTCGCTTACGGCGGCTGGCCAATGGACGACCATAACCCTCTGGGCTTTAATCACAGGGAAAGCGGCGGCAATGTAAACCACCCCTGCCCCTCCCCATGGGGAATTCCTTGGAGAGCGCTGTATTCGGTCAATATAGAAAACCTCTTGTTCGCGGGCAGGAATATCAGCGCGACCCACATCGCCATGAGCTCAAGCAGGGTCATGGGCACCTGCTCACTAATGGGTCAGGCTGTTGGAACTGGCGTCGCGATAGCCGTTAAGAGCGGAAAGAATGTCAGGAATATTGACATTCCCCTTCTCCAGCAGACGCTTTTGTACGATGACTGCTTTATTCCCGGAGTTAAAAGAGAGCTATCTATGCTTACAAAGTCGGCTAAGACAAACAGCGAGACAGTAAGAAACGGCTTTGACAGGGACTATGACGGCCGGAACAACGCATGGGAAGGAAAAAAGGGCGAGAGAATTGAGTACAGCTTTGACTCCCCTGTTTTTGTTGAGGAATTAAGGCTTATCTTCGACAGCGACCTTAACAGAAACTACCTTAACATGCCCTGCATATATCCTCTTAAAGAGGAAAAGTACAAGATTCCAAAGACTCTCATTAAGTCTTACAGAGTCCTTGCCGAGATTGACGGCGAGGAAAGGGAAATAATCTCGGTCGACAACAACAGAAAAAGGTTTATTCTGCATAAGATAAACGAAAGGCTGAGCAAAATATCAATAGAGCCTCTTAAAACTTATGGCAGCGAGATATTCAGAGTTTTCTCGGTTGATGTAAAGTAAACCAAAAGGCAGACTAAAAGGGAGGGTGATATTTTGAACATTTGGCATGACATATCCATGGACAGAATCACACCTGATGATTTTATCGCGGTAATCGAGATTTCAAAGGGCAGCAAAAACAAGTATGAGCTGGACAAAGAAACGGGGCTTATGATTCTTGACAGGGTTCTTTACACCTCCACCCACTACCCCGCAAACTACGGCTTTATTCCCAAAACCTTCGCGGAGGACAACGACCCCCTTGATGTGCTGGTTCTCTGCTCTGAGCCGATTTACCCCGCCTCCCTTGTGCGCTGCTACCCTATCGGCGTAATCTCCATGCAGGATGAAGGCTATATTGACGACAAGATTATAGCCATACCCTTCGGAGACCCGATGTATAACTGCTACTCCACCATTGACCAGCTCCCCAGCCACATTTTTGATGAGATGATACACTTCTTCTCCGTCTACAAAACCCTTGAGGGCAAAACCACGGCGCTGAGCGACGCAAGGGGCAAGGATGAGGCAATCGACATAATAAAACAATCTGTTAAAAGATACAAAGAAGTGTTTACACAAGGCTGAATTTTATGTTACTATGTAAAGGCATACCCCTGTCCTTTTTTGGGACGGCTTAATTTAAGGAGGATTCAAAATGGCAAAGAAACTCAGGGCCTTGATTGCTGTTTTGCTTTGCGTCTGCCTTACTCTTGGCGTAATGAGCACGGCAGCGGCAAAAGCCCCTGTTGACACCTACGGTCTTGACAGATACATCGAAAAGGCTCTTGCCGAAAAGGAAGAAATCAAGGACACCATTAATCTCGGCATTAACAAACCGAAGCCCGTTTTCCCCAAAATTGACGATGTTTTAAGCGACCATACGGGCAACGCTCTCACAAAGCTGATTTCCGCCCTTTGGCAGTACCTTGAGGCCTTTTTGAACTATATCGTCGCCTCGATATACGGAATCATCCCAAAAAACAACAACTGGGTTGACATAGACGATTATGTCAGCGAGAACTTCTACGCGGGACACAGTGAATTCCTTGACGCTCCGATTGAAGGCTCGGTATGGCGTCTTGGCTATTCGCAGAAGAGCCTTATCCCCGATGATTTCGGCAAAAGACCCTACATAATGGGCGGCTACGACATCGGCAAGGTTACATATTCAACCTATGACGATATTAAGGTCCGCACAATATGCATTGACGACGGCAGCGGCAGAGGCGTTTCCGCCTTCGCGGTTATCGACACCGTCGGCTTTGCAAACACCGATGTGCGCAAAATAAGAGAGCTTTTAAAGGATTTTGCCCGCGAGAACAACATCGTTTCAATCAACATAGGCGTTACACACACCCACAGCGGCTTTGACACCCAGGGCATCTGGGCGGCTCAGCCGGAGCAGATTGTAAAGGCTGTTTCCGCAAACCTCAAGGGCGAAAAGCTTGATACCAGCGTGGACAAGCATCTTTTAGAGGTCATTTACACAAGAACCGCCGCTTCCATAAGAGAAGCTTTCTACAACATGGAAGAAGGCGAAATGTACTTTGCCAAGAAGAATGCCGCGGGCTACTTCTCCGACAAGTCCGACCCCAGCATCTTTATTGAGGATATTTACCGCTTCCGCTTTGCGCCCTTCAGCGGCGGCAAGCAGACCATTATAGCCAACTTCGGCGCTCACCCCGAAACCGTTGGTCTTAAAACCGACGACAACCCGGGCGATGTACTCTCCGCCGACTTTGTTTACTACACCGAGCAGGTTATCAACAAGGCGGGCTACAACTTCATGTACTTCCAGGGAGCCATCGGCTCGCTTATTTCCGCCAACAGATTTCTTTCAAACGACGGTCTGAGACTCAACCGCTATGAGCAGACGGTCAGATACGGTGAGGAGATAGGCTACTTCATCCTCGGCATGAGCCTTACTGAGGAGGAGTGCAGAACTCAAGTCGCCGACGCCCGTAGAGAGTCTGAGGGCATGTCACAGTCCGACAGCTACACCCTTTGGTATGAGGGCTGGGTACCCGTAAGCGAAAGGAAGCTCCCGCCCGTATTCAATGTGGCTTTCAAGGAGTTTACATACATCCTTGACAACCCGCTTATCGTCACAGTCGGAAAACTCGGCATGGCAAACAACATCATGCTTCTTGACAAGGACAACAACATCTGCACAGTGACAGAGGTTGGCTTTATTGAGTTCGGCACCGATGTTAAGGTCGTCGTAATGCCCGGTGAGACCGCTCCCGAGCTGATTATCGGCGGCAGCACCCTGACCGCTGAAGGCTCCGCAAGAGGCAAGGATTTCGTATATCCTGCGCTTGTAAGGATGATTGACGACTGCGACCTGCTGACATTCAATGTTATGAACGACTCGGTAGGCTACATCGTTCCCGACAACGACTACGGCATCGCGACACTCAGATACATAGACGGTGAGCTGACATACAACGCCGACGGCGTTCTCTCCTTCGGCTCCACCGCAGCCTCCACCTTCATAACCGAATTCCTGACCCTTGTAAGGGAGTTCAGATAAAAACAAAAAAACGCACCCGGCTTTTTTGCCGGGTGTTTTTTATTTGTTATTGCTGATTAATATGATTCCCGCTATGCAAAGTCCGATGCCGATTAGCTGCCGCGCGCTTATATGCTCTTTAAACAGCAGCACTCCCACAATCACAAGAACGCAGGCAAGGCAGATATTTGCCACAAGGGAGCCGAGACTTATTTTCCATCCGGCTCTGTAAAGGCTTATGCTGCCGAATTCCAGAGCGACAACGGCAAAGCCGAAAACTATTGAGGTCCAGTTGATTTTTTGCATCTCCCCCATAAAGCCCTTGCCCGAGCCTGTAATATAGAACATTAAGAGGGACAGCGCAGCCGCGACCGTGTATGTGATTGTCAGCGACGCGAAGGGCTGGACATCGGCGGGAGTTGATTTGGAGGTAATGTGATAGACGGTGTTTGCTGTGACTATTATAACTATCGGCCAGATGTATTTAAGCATAATATCCTCTCGAAAATAAAACAGGGCATTGCCCTGTTTGTTTTTTTGGTTTAATCTTTAAGGCTCGCGCCCTTGTTTTTAAGGCTTGTCCTCATGCGCTTTTGGATACGGTTCTTTGTAAAGATTGCGCTCTTAAGGGCGTTGGGAACCTCGGCGCTGTGGGTTGCCTTTAAGACCTCTGAGTCAAGGGGCGTATTGTCCTTTATAAGTATTATTGTCTTGGACTTGGCGTGAGCCCTTGCCACCGCGTGGAAATTCCTGTCGGGGGCTATATAGAAGTTGGGGCTGTCCAGCCATCTGTCCCCCGCTCTGCCGCTGTCGGCTACGGACTCAGACACGAAAAGCTCAAAGAATGGGAAGGTCTGAAGATAGAAGGAATCGATAAGCTCCTTTGCAGAGCCCTTGGGGACATCCAATATGAAGCTGAAGGTGGGCTCGTTTGCGGCGTCCTGAATACTGTCATACATAAAGGGGAAGGAAATGTCCTTGTGCTCCTCTTTCAGACGCTCTTTTCTTGAGTCTGTGAGCTTTTCCATCATTTCGCCAATTGCGCTTTTAAGAAGCCCCAGAGTTTCGTCATCCATAAGCCAGATTCTTCTGTAAAAACAGTCAATAAGGTAACTTATCTGACTCTCCAGAAGCTCCTGAATATAATACTCGTCGCCCTCAAAAATGCCGGTTTCCTCGGTTATTCTGAGGATTGCCAGTTTCTCAATCTCCTTAAAGGCGTCAAGGGTAATCTGAAGATTCTCCTTAGTGGGCAGACCCTCTCTTATGTCAAAATCGGAGATTGTCCTAATTTTCCTGTAAAGAATTCCGTAGGGTGTGCCGCTTATCTTCATGCCCGAAAGCACTGCCCGCATAAAGAACAGGTAGTCGTACATTACGGGCACAAGGGGGAACTCGATATTGTGCTTTTGCAAGCTGCGGATTCTGAATATCCTGCATCCCAGCTCGTGGCATCGGGGCAGATATGCCGAAAAGCGGTCAATCTCGGGTCTTAAAACCACCGCGTCGGCAAATTTGTTGTAGCCCGGCTCAGAGTTTTCGCGGTTGAGCCAGAACCTGCCCGTTATTATGTCCGCCCTGCTCTCCGCAGCGTAAAGGAAGTTCTCAATGCTGTCGGGAGGGAGAAAGTCCCCCGGGGTCAAAAACATTATATATTCCCCCGACGCGGCGATAAGCCCGCGGTTAAAGAGCTTGGGGGTTATTCCGCACTCCTCGATAACATCAAAGCGGCCCTCAGCTCTTGAGCAAAAGTCAGCTATTGGCTTTTCCGCTTCGCTTTCCTTTTGGGGGCGGATGAATACTACCTCAAAATCATCCGAGGTTTGATTTTCAAGACTTTCTATTGTGTCTTCAATATGCTCCCAATGGGAGTCTGAGGCAATAATAACTGACAGCTTAGGCATTATTGCTCCTTTCAGCTCTCAGCCGCGCGGGCTTACAGCTAATTCAAAGGTTTCATTGTGGGGAAGAGGAGAACATCTCTGATTGAAGCGCTGTCGGTCAGCAGCATTACAAGCCTGTCCAGACCAATGCCGAGACCTCCCGTGGGCGGCAGACCGTACTCAAGGGCGGTGATATAGTCCTCGTCGACCTGAGCGTTCGCGCCCTCCTTGCGCCTTTGCTCAACCTGCTTTACGAACCTCTCCTTCTGGTCGATGGGGTCGTTAAGCTCTGAGAAGGCGTTGCCCATCTCTCTTGCATATATAAAGAACTCGAAGCGCTCGGTCATGTCGGGCTCGTTCGGCTTTCTCTTTGCAAGGGGCGAGATGTCAACGGGGTAGTCGTATATAAAGGTGGGCTGGATAAGATTTTCTTCCACGAACTCCTCAAAGAAGAGAGCCAAAATTTCGCCCTTTGTCATGTCGGGTCTTTCCGGCTCTAAGCCTTTCGCCTTCGCTGCTGCTCTCGCGTCGTCGTCGGACTTCCACTCATAGTAGTCCACGCCCGCGTACTTCTTTACGGACTCCGCCATGGTCATTCTTGTCCAGGGCTTTGCCATGTTGATTTCCACGCCCTGATAGGTGATGGTCTCGGTGCCGCAGACCTCTTTTGTGAGGAACACGCAAAGGTCCTCGGCAAGGTTCATCATATCCTTATAATCGGCGTATGCCTGATAAAGCTCGACGGTGGTAAACTCGGGATTGTGCTTTACGCTCATGCCCTCGTTTCTGAAAATTCTGCCAAGCTCATATACCTTTTCAAAGCCGCCGACAATGAGCCTTTTAAGATAAAGCTCGGTTTCTATTCTGAGGTACATTTCAATGTCAAGGGTGTTATGGTGGGTAATGAAGGGCCTTGCTGCGGCGCCTATCTCAAGGGTGTGAAGCACGGGGGTGTCAACCTCAAGGAAGCCTCTGCTGTCAAGGAACTCGCGGATTTTTGCTATAATCTTGCTGCGCTTGAAGAATACTTCCCTGACCTCGGGGTTTACGATAAGGTCAAGATATCTCTGGCGATAGCGGGTATCCTGGTCTTTAAGACCGTGGAACTTCTCGGGCAGGGGGAGAAGGGATTTTGTAAGGAGCCTTATGCTCTTGCAGTGAACGGAGATTTCTCCCCTCTTTGTTCTGAATACAAAGCCCTTGACCTCAACAATATCGCCGATGTCCCAGCGCTTAAACTCGGCAAAAGCCTCGTCGCCGATATCGTCACGCCTTACATATATCTGCATTCTGCCCGTGCGGTCGTGAATGTCGATAAAGTTTGCCTTGCCCATATCGCGCCAGGTCATAATTCTGCCGCAGATTGCGACATCCTTGTTTTCCAGTTCTTCAAATCTTTCAACAATTTCCTTGGCGGAGATATTATGCTCCGCTGTTGTTATCTGAAAGGGGTCCATGCCTTTCTCTTTAAGCTCCTGGAGCTTCTTCAGGCGGATTTCCCTTAATTCGTTCGTGTTTTCTTCGGTGTTCGCAGTGACTTCCCTGTTCAAATTCTTTTCTTCTGCCATTATACCCTCTCCTGCTTTAAACATCTGAGATTTATAAAAAAACGGGCGATGGATTCGCCCGCCGAATTATTTTGAAATTTCAAGAATTTCAAAGCGCAATACACCTGCGGGAACATCAACCTCCACAACATCCCCGACGGATTTGCCGATTAAGGCTCTGCCTATCGGTGAATCATCGGAAATCTTGCGGTTTATGGGGTCTACCTGAGGTGAGCCGACAATATGATATGTGATTTCCTGATTTCTGTTCTTGTCAAGTACCTTCACCTTTGAGCCGATATGAACGGTGTCGGTGCCAAGGGTGCTCTCGTCAAGAACCTTGGCGTGCTGGAGAGTATACTCGATTTCGGCGATTCTTGCCTCCAGCTTGCCCTGCTCTGACTTAGCCTCATCATATTCGCTGTTTTCGGACAGGTCACCAAAGGATTTGGCCTCTTTTATTTTCTCCGCAATCTCGTTGCGTCCTTTCGCTCTGAGCATTTTAAGCTCTTGTTTAAGTTCTTCAACCCATTCTTTGGTCAAAATAAAGGTTTCAGACATGTCGTTCATCCCCTCAAGGTGATATTTTTATTTTCTATATTAATGGTGTTATTTTCCTGATTTGAACTTAGCTTGACCGAAAACAGGTCTATGAGCCAAGGTTTTTAAGTAAAAAATTCCGCCCGCACCGAAAAAGGCAGGGACGACTTTTTAACTATTTAAACATAATGTGCAGGTTTTTAACCTGCCTGTCTATTGATACCATATTATAGACAAAAACTTTTTTGCTGTCAAGAAGTAAAAGCTCGGCAGGGGAAATTAAATTTCAGAACAACTTATATTCAGTTTATTCTCGTCCTATTCATTATTGCTATGTTACCAGAGAATTTTTTGTTTATACTTTAAAATATTTCCCAAATTCGTTTTCCGAAAGAGCCGCCTTTTAAAACGGCTCTTTCGGATTTAATTTGATTAATTTAAATTAATAGCCTCTCATTTTCTTTAAATCTCTGTAGTTAATGAGCTTTATACCGATAGCTTCGAAGTGCTGCCTTGTCTTGGGGTCGGCGAAAAGCTGATACTCCCAGACTCTCCTCTTCCATACGCTGGATGTGCCCTTGAGCTCGTCGGACTCAACTGCGGGGTGGATGTATGTCTCGGTTACGCCCTCGGGGAATTTCTCAAAGTGTGCATAGATGTACTCTCTGAAGTTCTCAAAGCTCTCTGCCTGCGGGCCGTTCCACTCGTTGGGCAGGAGATAGTCGGGAATAGCGACCTTCTTCTCCTTTGCGTACTCGGCATAGTGCTTGAACATATTGAGAACAAGCTCCTTGGGGATGTTGATGCCGAGCATTGTGTTCTCAAACTGCTCGTCCGTAAAGGTTGCGGGGAAGCGGAAGGGAAGATTGTACTCGCTGGCAAGGTCAAACGCAAGGGTTAAAAGCTCTAAGCGGCCTGTCTCAATGCCGTAAATTGAACCCATGTGGTTGTCAAGGTGAGAGGGATTGGTAAGACCAAGCTTTTTGATTCTTTCAATCTGAGCTCTTGCCTCTGCCTCAACCTCTTCAAGGACGCAGTTCTTTTCAAAGTCCTTGCTGTCGCTGTACATATAGCCGTCAGCGTCACGAAGGGATGCGGTGTTCTCCGAATTTACGGGAGCCCAGCGATACTTGCTCCACTCGCTTGTGAATGTAAGGTGAATACCAATAGCGAACTCCGGGTTATCTCTCGCGAATGCGGCTGCCTCTGGTGCCCATGAGCAGGGGGTCATTATTGTTGCCGATGTGATGCCGCCCTTTTTGAAAAGGTCAAAAACCGCAAGGTTTGCCGAACGGCACATACCGAAATCGTCAGCGTTAATAATTACATAGCGTTCCATAATAATCCTCCGAAATATATAAAAAATCTAATTTCTTACCCCGATAAGTGTAGCACAAAGCATTGTCGCTGTCCATTGACAACGGGTAAAAATTTACAAAAAAGCCACAATTAATTGCATCTGAGATGTACAATTTTGATTTTTGACGCCCTTGTTTCCGGGGCGGATGTTTTCCGCTCCCCTGTCCGGAATCGGCAGTGTGTCGGCAGATTCGAAGTCTTTTTCTGCCAATCTCCGCGGGGTGTAAAACCGCCCGTCGGACAAACTTTTATTTGCGGCTTAACGACTTTATCGGGGACATCTTGTCCGAGCGTGGACAATTTTGTATAAATGCAAGAATGTATGTCTTTTTTTGATGGACATCGCATACTTATTATTGACCGTGGACGGCTTGACGGCGCAAGAATATGCGAAACTTGTCTTTTTTTGAGGCTTTGTGTCGGTCAAGTCCGCATATGCAAAATCAGGGAGGGTCCTTATGAAAAAAGTACTTGTTCTGATTGCGGTACTTCTAATTGCTGCCTATATCATCCCCGCATCGGGGAACATACCAAACTCAGAGGGCGTTTTTGACATAAACTTTGGAAGGATAAGCGCTGAGGCAGCGCCGGTTTATGATCCGATTCCCGCGGACACCTCAATGAAGGTAAATGTCAACGCGAAAGCCGCGGTGCTGATGGACGCGGGTACGGGCAAAATCCTTATGGCCATGAATCCCGACCAGCAGCTCTATCCCGCATCGGTCACAAAAATAATGTCCATGCTGCTTGTGTGCGAGGCTTTGTCAGAGGGTAAAATCTCCCTCTCCGACAAGGTCACCTGCAGCGAGGAGGCTGCCAAAAAGGGCGGCTCTCAGATTTGGCTTGAGCCGGGCGAGGTCATGACCGTAGAGGAGCTATTTAAGGCTATTGCCATTTACAGCGCGAACGACGCCTGCACCGCTTTGGCTGAGCTTATAGCAGGCAGCGAGGCCGCTTTTGTCAATCTCATGAATCAAAAAGCCGGAATGCTCGGCATGACAAGGACTCATTTTGAAAACTGCACCGGTCTTGACGATACGACAACCTCTCATCAGACCTCAGCAAGGGATGTGGCAATTATGTCAAGGGAGCTTTTAAAATACGAGGATATTTTCATTAAGTACACCACAACATGGATGGATTCATTAAGGGGCGGCAAAACGGAGCTTGTCAACACCAACAGGCTTGTAAGGACATATAAAGGCATTACCGGTCTTAAAACAGGCACCACCGCAAAGGCAGGTCACTGCGTATCCGCCACAGCAAAGAGGGACGGTCTGCATCTTATCGCCGTAGTCATGGGCAGCAACAACAGCAACGACCGTTTCAACGGAGCAAGGTCAATGCTTGACTGGGGCTTTGCAAATTACGAGTCGGTAATTCCCGAGGTTGACAAAACCCAAATCACAAAGGTAAAGGTTCTGCATGGCGTTGAGCAGGAGCTCTATCCCCACATTCCGGAAATCAGCCCCGTACTCGTCGCTAAAGGAAAGAGCAAGGATATTACCCAGAAGGTAACCCTCGCCACCGACATTGAGGCTCCCGTTGAAAAGGGTCAGGTTGTGGGAACCATTGAGTTCTTCCTCGGCAAAGAAAAGCTGGGCGAATACAAACTCACCGCTCCCGAGGATATTAAGAAGATGAACCTTTGGGACGCAATCCTGAAACTCTTCGGCTGCTTTAAGAAGACCGAGAAGGATGTAAAAATTGAGGACAGAGCAAAGGAGAAGGTCACTGAGTCGGTAACCGAAAAGGCTACCGAAGCCGAGACCGAAAAGAAGAAGGAGGAAAAGTCCAAGAAGAAGGAATCTGCGGAAACGACGGAAAAGGAGACAAAGAAAGCTCAGGAAAGCGCCGAAAAGAAAAAAGATAAGACAGAGGACACTAACTGAAAAAACGAAATTCCCCATCTTAAATATATACTTCCCCCCACACGCAGAAGCACCGGCGAAATGCCGGTGCTTCTGTGTACTTTGGGAAAATTGCTGCCACGCTGCCTTTTTCGAATGCCGTTTCAAAACCCTTATTTCCTTAAAGGGGCTAACAAACGCAAAAGCACCGGCGCCATACCGGTGCTCCTGCGTACTTTGGGAGAAATCAAACTGCCACGCTGTTATTGTCTAAAGCTGTTTCAAAGCCCTTATTCCTTACAAGGGCTATTCCAATCACAGTAATATCGTCCTTGTGTTTATTTTCGGCGCACTTATACGCCCTTTTCGCAAGGCTCTCCGAAAAGTCGGCAATGCCCGCTCCCACAGCCTTCATAAGCTCTTCCTTTATTATCTCCTGCGGGCAGTCGGCCGCTCCGTCGGACATCAGTGTCAGTATGTCCCCTTCATAGAGTTTTATGCTGAGTTTTTCGAATTCCATATCCTGAATTATGCCAAGAGGCAGGGAGGATTTTTCCAGCTTAACGGTCTTGCCCTTGCGCCTTGCGTAGGAGGGCGCCGCGCCCGCCTTAAATATTGTGGTCTCGCCAGTATAGAGGTTTATTTTCGCAATATCAAGGGTGGATATTGACTCGTCCCTTGACTTTAAAAGCATAGCCGCGTTGACGATTTTGAGGGTGCAGTCCGCCTCAAAGCCTGCCGCCATGAGCTTAGCGGCAAGACCCGCGGACATATTGCCGTCAAGAGCCGCCCGCTTGCCCGTGCCCATGCCGTCGCTGAGGACGACAATGAAATTGCCCGTGCCGTCGTAAAAACTCTGATAAGCGTCGCCGCTGTAAGTATTGCCGCTGCTGGTATACTGGCTCGCCGACAGCAGCGCCTTGTAGGGCGGGCGCTCATAGAGCCTGACCCTAACTTCTCCCGACGGCAGAACCTCTGTTATGGGCAGCTCAAAGGGTATGCCCAGCTCCTCGCCAAGATACTCCGCCATTTCACGCTTGTTTATGGGCGCTTTTGGGGGCAGGCTGTTAAAGGAGATTTGCAGATGCCCCGATTTATCTATAATGCTGAGTATATTCGTAACGGTTATGCCGAAGTTTTCAAGGGCTCCCCTGACTATCTCCGCGCTCTCGTTGTCAAGGGAAAAATCGCTTGAAAGCTCCCTTGAAATATCGTTCAGCACCATTGAAAGGACCGAATACTGCTGAGCCGCCGCGTCACGAACCGCCAGAACCCTGCTTTCCGCTCCCGACCTTGCGGCGTATTCGTAGAAGGTGGCATTGAAACTCTTTGCAATCATATCTCTTTTGAGGCAGCTTTCGGCAAAGTGCCTCGGCATATTGTCGCGGGATACCGAATCCCCTTTTTTGAGTATAAGGGTCATATCGTTAAAGGCGTTCATGGTGTCGTTGTAGCCGCTCTCCCAGCAGTAGCTTTTTCGCTCGCAGCCTCGGCAGACCTTGTCCTGAACCCTGATATAAACCTTATTTATATCGGGCATTGCCATTTTTGCCGCCACATTTCCCACCGCTTTAATATTGGTGGAGAGCTCGGCCACCACATTCGCCACCATGTTGATTTTTGAGTTGAGGACATTTTTGATGCCGTCGGTTACGGGAACGGCACTCTTTTGGGAGAACAAAAGCTCAATGCTCTCAGCGGCACTCGAGGGCAAAAGGCAGAAAACAATGGCGGCAAAGCCTGTTTCTATAAATGCTGAAAGTGCCAGCTCACCGCTGCCGGAAACAAGGGCGGCTATGATGTTAGCGGCGACAAAGCTTAATGCCGCGGGGACTCTGCCGAAAATGCCGAATACTCCAGCCAAAAGTCCGCCGAGGGAGTAGCCTCCGGCAAGATAGCTCATACCGTCGGCTATGCTGAGAGTGGCTCCCGCTGATATGCCCGTAATGGAGCCCGCCGCCTCTCTGCCGTATCTTGCGGCGGCGATAATGGCGAAGGACGCCGCCATTCTGGCAAGGGATATGCCCCCGACGGTCAGCCACTGAAGGGAAAGAAGGAGGATTCCGAATGAGAAAAGAAGGCTTATCATATCCTGCGAGCTCATGCTCGACAGGGCTTTGCGGTTAAGTCTTATTGAAAGACTGCGCTTTATAAAGTAAGAGCTGCCGCCGGCGACTATCGCCTCGGACAAAAATAGCAACAGCAGCGAGGCGGTTAGGGTCTCCGCGAAGGACAATACCAGCCCCGTTGAAAAAATAGCGGCAAATGACGCTATGACGGAGAAAAGTCTGCTTTTTCGGTAGCCCCAAATCTTTATAAATGTATTGTATAGTAGGGCGGCGATGACAAGGGCGGCTATGTATCTTATAGCGGCGGAGATTTCGCCCGACATCACATAGCCAGCGGCGCTGCCAAGCAAAGCTGCGGGCAGGTAGGATATATGCACGCCCGACACCAGCGCCACCGCAAAGGGCGACAGCCTGCCGAATATGCTTGCCTGCGCCAGAGTAAAGGCGCCCGCCGCCATTAGGCTCTGCTTTAATACTGTTTTTATTACCGACAGCGTTTCTTCAGAAAGCTTCAGTTTGCCTCTGCTTTTATTTTTCAAGTATTTCACCACTCTGCTTTTATATTACCTGACTGTATTTAAAGCCTTTAAGGCAAATGCTAAGCGAAGGTTCAAAAGGTGGAAATACTAATTCTAAAAGAAATATTGAGGACTCTTTGGGACATTTCCGGGCATCGGGCTTGTCCTAATATTTGCGTTATTTGTTCCCTAATTGTTTTGCCTATTGCAGTTAAGAAAAGCCGTTTTCTGAAAAGATAACTCTAAGCCGCTTAGACGAATTTCTCAAAAAGAATATCCGTTAAACGAGTAAAAAAGGGCGCAAAAGCTCTTATGTTTTTATTACATTATATTTGATTAATCTCACAGCTTTTGTCACTG